>Ga0210040_10010107_pt1 | contig 10868 bp, 7 predicted proteins | sample CryGeyCG12114_NA_FD_185462 | JGI IMG/M metagenome (GOLD analysis project Ga0210040, IMG submission 185462) | Groundwater microbial communities from aquifer - Crystal Geyser CG19_WC_8/21/14_NA (SPAdes) (version 2) | ecosystem: Environmental > Aquatic > Deep subsurface > Groundwater | place: USA... | reverse complement strand
TTAACTGTTTTGGCAGTACCGGTTAATGTTATTACCCAAATGCTTTATCCCGTACTGGATATGTTGCCGGCGAATGCTACCCTGATAGATTTCGGATCTACGAAAGAAGTTATTTGCCGCATAACCGAAAACCACCCGCAACGTGCCCGGTTTGTACCGGTTCATCCCATTGCCGGTACCGAAAACTCCGGACCGGAAGCGGCTTTTGCCGAATTACTGCACGGTAAAATTATGATTATCTGCGACCGGGAAAAAAGCCGGCCCGCAAGCCTCCAATTAGTAGAAACGCTATTTACAAAACTTAAAATGCGGTTGAGTTATATGGATGCGGAAGCTCATGATTTGCATTTAGCGTACGTGTCGCATTTAAGCCATATTACCTCCTTTGTATTGGGTGCAACGGTACTGGAAAAAGAAAAAGACGAACAAAACATATTTAACATGGCAGGCAGCGGTTTCTCTTCCACGGTCCGTTTGGCCAAGAGTTCACCGGATATGTGGGCCCCTATCTTTAGTCAGAACAGCCGAAATATCTCCGAAGCCCTGGGCAGTTACATTAACAAGCTGCAGCAATTTAAAAGTTTTATTGATAACCAGGACGAAGCGGCCAGCTACGACCTGATGCAAAAAACAAACGATATCCGCCGAATTTTAAACGGAATAAAATAACTACTTCACTTTTACTTTTATTGATAATAAAACATATCTCTATACGAAATTCCCGGTTTAAATGCTTTAAAATATTTGTTGTTTAGCAACTTACTAATATTTATATTTTAAAAGCATAATATTATACACAATTAGAAGTTCTAATGTATTATGTTAAATCCTCCTCATGTTCACTAATATATCTCGCATATTTATCTGCTTGTCTTTTGTACTGATACAGTCTTGTAAACCGGCTTGCCCGATCAATTCCTGCCATATTCGCAAGCAACACTTACACGGAAAAGGAGTGTACCGGGGACAGCCTCTCTGGAAAAAACAAAATCCCAAAATAGGACAGGGATTACCCAGAAAACCCGCCCGGGATAACCAGGAAACCCAAAAGAAGGCCCAGAAGAAGAAGAAATAATCCTAGCAAATCTGGTAAAATATATATAACTTGCGATTTTTATAGTGAACCCTAAAATCAGATTTTAGAGACCAAATATGGCTGATGGCGAAAAAATAATACCTATTAATATTGAAGATGAAATGCGTGGTGCCTACATCGATTACTCGATGTCGGTTATTATTTCCCGGGCATTACCCGATGTACGCGACGGCTTAAAACCGGTGCACCGCCGGGTGTTGTACGGCATGTCGGAGCTGGGCGTTTCTTATAACAAAGCACATAAAAAGTCGGCCAGAATTGTAGGCGAAGTACTGGGTAAATACCACCCGCACGGCGATGCCTCGGTATATGATACCATGGTACGCATGGCCCAGGACTGGTCTTTACGTTACCCTTTAGTAGATGGACAAGGTAATTTTGGTTCCATCGACGGCGATTCGCCGGCGGCCATGCGGTATACCGAAGCCCGCCTGAAAAGAATTGCTGATGAATTACTCGCCGATCTGGAAAAAAATACCGTTGATTTTGTCCCCAACTTCGATGATTCTTTGAACGAACCCAGCGTATTACCGGCCAAAATACCAAATCTACTGGTAAATGGTACTTCAGGTATAGCGGTGGGTATGGCCACCAATATGGCTCCCCACAACCTTACTGAAGTGGTAAACGGCATTATGGCTTATATCGATAATAACGAAATAACCATTGCCGAACTGATGGAACATATTACGGCCCCGGATTTTCCTACCGGCGGTACTATTTACGGTTACCAGGGCGTGCAATCAGCTTTTGAGACCGGCCGGGGCCGGGTAATTGTGCGCGCAAAAGCAACTTTTGAAACTTTGCCCAGCGGTAAAGAACAAATAATAGTTACCGAAATTCCTTACATGGTAAATAAAGCGGCCATGATCGAAAAAACGGCAGCTTTAATAAACGAGAAAAAAATAGAAGGTATCTCGGATTTGCGCGACGAATCGGATAGAGATGGTTTACGGATTGTTTACGACCTGAAAAGGGATGCGATGCCCAATGTGGTACTAAACAATCTTTATAAATACACCCAATTACAATCTTCTTTTGGGGTAAACAATGTGGCTTTGGTACACGGCCGGCCCATGACCTTAAACCTGAAAGATCAGATTAAACACTTTGTAGACCACCGGCACGAAGTTGTTATCCGGCGTACCGAATACGAATTAGCGGAAGCTCAGAAACGGGCGCATATTTTAGAAGGTTTACTCATTGCCCTGGACCACCTGGACGAAGTAATTAATTTGATTCGTTCTTCCCGCGACCCGGAAATTGCCCGGGCTGGTTTAATTGAGCGTTTTCAATTAAGCGATATTCAGGCCCGCGCTATCCTGGACATGCGTTTGCAGCGGCTAACTGGCTTGGAACGCGATAAAATCCAAAAGGAATATGATGAGATAAAGGCTTTGATTACGCATTTGCAGGAAATTCTTGGTAGTGAAGAATTGCGGATGCAAATTATCAAAGATGAACTAACGGAAATCCGTGACCGATACGGCGATGCGCGGCGCACCAACATAGAAATGGCGGCCAGTGATTTCTCCATGGAAGATATGATTCCGGATGAAAGTATGGTGATTACCATTTCGCACGAAGGTTATATTAAACGCACCGCCTTATCCGAATACCGGAGCCAGGGCCGGGGAGGCGTTGGTTCCCGGGGGGTAGCGGCATCAAAGCAAGATGATTTTACCGAACACTTGTTTATTGCCAATACCCATAATTATATGTTGTTCTTCACCGAAGCCGGGCGGGTTTTCTGGCTGAAAGTGTACGAAATACCGGAAGGCAGCAAAACAACCAAAGGCCGGGCCATCCAAAACTTAATCCAGATTCCGAAAGACGATAAAGTACGTGCTGTGATTAATGTGCTCGATTTAAAGAACCCGGATTACGTGTTAAACAATTTTCTTATTTTTTGCACGGAGAAAGGGATCATTAAAAAAACGCCTTTAGAATCTTATTCCCGTCCTCGTTTAAATGGTATTAACGCTATTTCTATTAACGAAGGTGATGCTTTACTGGACGTACAACTTACCAATGGCACCAACGATATTGTATTGGCATTAAAATCGGGTCGGGCTGTTCGCTTCAACGAAACCAAAGTGCGGGCTATGGGCCGCAATGCTGCGGGAGTAAGAGGGGTAACCCTGGCCAACGACGACGATAAAGTAATTGGTATGGTTTGTGTTAAAGATGAAAACATGGACTTGCTGGTAGTATCGGAAAAAGGTTACGGCAAAAAATCCTCTATTGAAGAATACCGTATAACCAATAGAGGTGGTAAAGGCGTTACAACCTTAAAAATAACTGATAAAACCGGTAATCTGGTGGGTATTCACGGCGTTATTGACACCGACGACCTGATGATTATAAACAAATCCGGTATAACTATCCGGTTACGGGTAGCAGATTTACGGGTAATCGGCCGGGCTACTCAAGGTGTTCGCCTGATTAAAATAAACGAAGGTGATGAAATTTCTTCGGTTGCTAAAATTGAGAACGAGGAAAAAGCAGAAGAATTAGCGGAAGAAATTGTGCTGATCCAATCGGAATTACCCGCTGATGAATCTTTGAACCCGGACTTAACGGATCCGGACCTGATTAATGAAAACTAATTATTTTTTATTATTTCATATAAACCACAAACCAAAGTAAAGTTAAACCAACTTATGAAAAAGTTAATCTTAACAGCCGTTGCGGGTTTCAGCATGCAAATTGCTTTTGCTCAGAATGGAGCCGTAACCAACGCTAATTTATACCTGAAAAGCGGTACTTTAGATAAAGCAAAATCCGAAATCGATAAAGCTGTAGTGCACGAAAAAACTGCCAACAGCGCCAAAACTTGGTTTACCAAAGGCGAAGTGTACAGCGCCATGTTAAACAGTCCGCTACCAGCTTATAAGTCGCTTGCGGAAAATGCCCTGGATGAATCTTTAGCCGCTTACGACAAAGCCATTGCTTTGGATAAACCCGGAGGAGAATTTGCGAAACAAGCCGAGGAAAAGAAAAAAGCTTTATCGGAAGTTATCTACGTGGGTGCCATTAATGAAGGCGTAAAACTGTATAATGAGAAAAATTTAGAAGGTGCTCTGGAACAATTAGAGAAAGCGCATCAGGCTAACCCTACTGATACATTAGCTTTACAAAATTTAGCTTTAATTGCCGAACAAGCCGAAAAATACGATGTAGCTAAAACAAACTACAATCGGTTGATTGCTTTAAATTATACCAAGCCAAACGTTTATAAGCGCTTATATTACATCAATAAAGATATTGATAAAAATAACGCAGAAGCAGCGAAAGTATTGGAAGCCGGCTTAAAAGCTAATCCGAGCGATAAAGATTTGATGCTCGAAGAGTTAAATTCCTATATCTCTTCCGGTCGGGGAACAGAAGCAATCTCCAAATTAGAGAAAGCAATAGAAGTAGATCCGAATAATGCCAATTTATACAATGTTTTAGGTGAGATTTACAACCAGACCAAGAAAACTGATTTAGCTGAACAAAACTTTAAAAAAGCATTAGCTATTAATCCAACTGATTATAATGCAAATTATAACTTAGGGGTTATTCATTTTAACCGGGGAGCGGAACTTTCTAAAAAATACAATAATATGGATGCCACAGCGCAACGGAAAGCAGCCGCTACCACCGAACCGCAAATTAAAAAACATTTTAATACGGCACTGCCTTACTTCGAAACAGCTCTAAAAGCTAATCCTAAGGATACCAGCACCATGGATACTTTAGCCAGAGTTTACTTGGCTTTAGGCAGAACAAAAGAAGCTGAAGCTATGAATAAGCAATCTGATGCTGCTAAAAAATAACAAAATTTAATAATACGTAAATAAAAAGGAGGTAAATCTTACCTCCTTTTTTTATGATCTTATATATTACTTATACGCCTACTACATTGCTAAACCTGTGTAAACAGTGCTATCAGTAGCAGCCGAAAGCAAAGCGTAACATTGTTGGGCGATTTCTAATTCTTCATTGGTGGGGATTATCAGAATTTTAACTTGGGCATCCGGTTGATTTACTTCTCTGATTTCCTTAGCCCGCATATTATTTTTCACAATATCTAAATGGATGCCTGTAAAATCTAAATTCTGGCATATCATTTCCCTAACCAAAGCATCGTTTTCGCCAACGCCTGCCGTAAAAACCAGCGCATCTAAACCGTTGAGGATAGCGGCATGCGCACCAATATATTTTTTTATCCGGTAAGCATACATTTCGTAAGCCAACTTTGCCTGTGCATCGCCGGTTTCTATGGCTTTTGTTATATCCCGCATATCACTGTGCCCGGTTAAACCCAACATACCACTTTGCTTGTTAAACAAATTATTTACTTCTTCCGCAGTATATCCCAGTTGGTTTACCAAATAAAATACTACTGAAGGATCAATATCACCGGTACGTGTTCCCATTATCAATCCACTTAAAGGACCAAAACCCATACTGGTATCTAAAACTTTCTCATTTTCAATGGCGGCCATGCTGCAACCATTTCCCAAGTGTATGGTTATTAATTTTGCCCCGGGCTTTTTTAAGTACCGGGTTGCCTGTTCCGCTACGTATTTATGACTGGTACCATGAAAGCCATATACCCGAATCCGGTGTTCCGTATAAAATGATGCGGGCAAAGCATAACGGAAAGCTTTTTCCGGAATGGATTGGTGAAATGCCGTATCGAACACGACTACTTGCCTGGCCTGGGTAAATATTTTCTCGGCTACTTCAATACCCAACAGGTTTGCCGGATTATGTAAAGGCGCTAAAGAAAACAACTTTTTAATTTCAGCTTTCACTTCGTCCGTAACTTCGGTAGTTTCCCCAAAAGATTCGCCCCCGTGTACTACCCGGTGCCCGACAACCTGGATTTCTTGCGGGTCCTGAATAACGCCAATTTCTTTATCAGCTAATAAGCTGCCTACTTCTTGTAAACCTGATTCGTGATTGGGCAGATCTAACGTTTTCCGATAAACATTTTCCCGATCATCAATAAAAGTTTTATGCGTAATAATACTGTTAATCAATCCAATCCGTTCAACTAAACCGCTACAAATAGGGTTTACGGAAGGCATTTTAAATAACTGGTACTTAATGGAACTGCTACCGGAGTTAACAACAAATATATTCATGCAAGTGGTGAGCTTAATAGGAATTTATCTGAATAAAAATAAAGCGAAAGACAAGGAGAGGAGATTCGTTTTGTTCTCTATGAGTTAAAGTTATTCAGACTAAAATATCATTTTAATATTTATAATTGCAAAGTAAATGTATGATTAGGATTTACTCTTCATTTCTCCACTATTACGTTTAGACAATCAGTAAATCGATTCATATAAGAAAAAGTTTTGCTATCTATATCATCATACTGGTATCTGTTTATTTATCCTGGGCCTGAATGGCGGTAATAACCACGGTATTAAATATATCGTCAACCGTACATCCGCGGCTCAAATCATTTACCGGTTTATTTAATCCTTGCAACATAGGGCCAATAGCCAAAGCTCCGGTTTCGCGTTGTACGGCTTTATACGTGTTATTACCGGTATTCAGGTCCGGGAAAATGAGTACACTGGCTTGCCCCGCTACTTCGGAGTTGGGTAATTTTTGCTTACCTACCATGGGGTCTACCGCGGCATCGTACTGGATAGGGCCTTCTACTTTTAAGTCCGGTCTTTTTTGTTTTACAATTTCTGTTGCCCGTCGTACTTTCTCTACTTCTTCTCCTTCTCCGGAAGTGCCCGACGAATAAGACAGTAAAGCTACCCGGGGCTCAATACCAAAACGCTGGCTGCTTTCGGCCGAAGAAATGGCAATTTCCGCTAATTGTTCGGCTGTGGGATTCGGGTTTACGGCACAATCGCCAAAAACCGATACCCGATCGGGCAAACACATAAAAAATACTGATGAAACTACCGAAACTCCTGGCTTGGTTTTCACAAACTGCAAAGCAGGCCGAATGGTATGTAAAGTAGTATGCACGGCTCCGGATACCATACCGTCCGCATGGCCTTTATATACCATCATTGTCCCGAAATAAGAAACATCTGTCATCAGGTCATAAGCCATTTCCAGCTCCACATTTTTATTTTTGCGGAGTTCGTACAGCGTTTCAACGTAGTCCTGGTAATATTCTGATTGGGCGGGTTGAAGAATGCGCAAGCGGCTTACATCCAGGTTTAAACCTAATTGCTTTATTTTAGCCGTAATTTCGGCTGGGTCTCCCAGTATGGTCAGCTCTACAATATCCTGATTAAGCAAGCGAGCCGCAGCCCGTAAAATCCGCTCGTCATTTCCTTCCGGCAAAACAATATGCTTTTTTTGGTGCTTGGCCCACTTTACTAATTGGTACTGGAACATGTGGGGCGTTAAGCCGGCAAATTCGTAAGTGGCTATTTTCTGATCAAGTGCCTGCAGGTCCAGGTATTTTTCAAAAGTTTGAATAGCCTGCTGTATTTTCTTGGTATTGTCCGGGGTGATGCGCGATTGAATGTCACTTATTTGGGCACTCGTATGGAAAGTGCCGGTTTTCACCGCCATAATGGGCACGACAGTTTGCAAACCTTCTATCAGGCGCAATACGGGTTCTTCCGGCTCCGTTCCGGCGGTTAGTACAATACCGGCTACTTTGGGATAGTTTGTAGATAAATTGGCCTGCAAAGCGCAGATAATAATATCACCCCGGTCACCGGGAGTTACAATCAATAAGTTTTCCTGAAAAAAATTAAGAAAGTTGGGTACCTGCATGGCGCCGGTAACAAAATGATCTACCTGGTTCGTGAGCAGTTCCTCACCAAATAATAATTTTCCGTTCAGATTGGCAAAAATCTCTTTTACAGTCGGGTTCTTTAAATTTTTGTCTTCCGGTATTACTGCCAGAATTATATCAGCAGATAAATTTTTACGGAGTACATCCTGTATATCAGCGCACTGTTCCGGGTTTACTTTGTTTGCAACTACCGCCATTACGTGTACTTCCCTGCCCTCAAAACCATGAAGCAGGGTAAGTACGGCATTATATAACTGGGTGGTGGTTTTGCCTTCGCCCGATACCACCAGAATTACCGGTGCCCCTAAATTTTTTGCTATTGAAAGATTAGTATCAAATTCAATATGGGTGCCATCCCCTATAAAATCACTGCCTTCTACAACCGTAAAATCATAATTTTCTTCCAGGTATTTACACTTGGTTATTACCCGGTCAATTATTTCCCCTTGTTTATTTTCTTCCACCAAACCCATCATTTCGGAACGGGTAAAAGCATACATATTCTGGTAAGAAATGGGTAAATGAAAGTAACTCAGGATGGTATCCAGATGTACGTCTGATTTATCCTGCGGATGATCCTGGATAATTGGTTTGAAGTAACCTACTTTGGCTGCTTTTCCCAGCAGCATATTTACTAAACCTAAAGAAATAATAGATTTGCCACTGTAAGGCTCAGCCGAAGAAATATAAATGGTTTTGGTCATAGTTTCTGATTACGAAACAAAGGTAAAAGCCTTTTTCTGCTTACTAAATGATCTATATCATAGTAAAGATGGCTTAAGAACAAGGTTTAAACAACTGCTATTAATATTTAGTTATTTTATCTTTAGCTTAATACGGGTTTTGATGTATATAGAACTATTAAAATTGGTATAAAGAACTATTTTGTTTGTCTAAAAACAAGTAAACATTCAATAGTTTGTAATTAGATTTTTTGTTTGAGCAAGCTTTTTGGCTTTATTAAAGCTAATTACTAACTGCTACTTCCGTGAGTATTCTATTAACTAATCTTCTTTTCCCAGTATATAGCCGTAGGGCTGCAATTGCGGTACTTCGTCACAAATAACTTTTAGAATGCCAAATAATGGTACAAACAGAATCATACCGGGTATTCCCCATAAAAGATTGCCCAATAAAATAACCATGATGGTAGCCAAGGGGTTTAGTTTTACCCGGGATCCGGTAATATACGGTGTTAGTAGGTTAGCTTCCACTAATTGAATAATCATAAAAAAGATTAATAATGCCACCGGATACCACATTGATTCTTTGGTGAGAAAGGCAAAAGCGATCGGAAAAGCAATACCCATAAATGATCCGAAATAAGGTACGATGCGCAATAATGCCGTAATCAGGGCAAAAAGCAAGGCGTGCTCAATTCCGATAACCCAGAAGCCAAGGGCATATATTATAGCTAAAACCGAAATAACAATGAAGGTGCCTTTCAGATAATCGTGCACAATACCGGCGGTTTGATATAGTACCTTCTGCGATTCATTTAAGTGTTCGAAAATGTGAAGTTTGATGAAGAATTTCTGAATTTTATGCCGGTAAATAATGAAAAAGAAAGTGTAAGTAAGCACAATGAAAATCTGCAGCAAAACATAAAGGCTATCTACCAGGAAGTTCTTGATAGCTTTACCTACTGCTTTAATAATATCCGGTTTTTTTTCTTTCAGAATAGCGTCTTGCTCATATTCGGTAATATCGGTAGTTCTGGAAAGTAACCACTGCAGCCGGTTTGTCTTTTCAGCTACTTTTTTTTCTATTTCCGGTAGGTCTGTTTGCAAGTCCGAAATCTTGTGATATACCACTGCCCCTAAAACAACCAGGGTAATAAGTAAAAGTAAAATTGAAAGCAGGGCAGCCAGCGATTCTTTCAAACCATACCCTTGCAGGGTTCGGCTTACTGGAAACAGCAGCATGGCAAAAAAAACAGCAATAGCAACGGGAATAAAAAATACTTTTCCCAGGTATAGAAACAACGATACCAGGAATATTGAAACTAAAATTTTATTAAGCTTGCTTAGATTTAGCTGATTCGTGTTCATCCTTAAATAATTGAAGTAAACGGAAAAATTAATTTGATGTTTTTACCCCTAATCAGCATGAGCAGAATATGTATCTACTTCTAAACCGTTGATACAGCTGCCAGGAAAGACCAGGTATATACTTAAGCAATGAGATATTTAGGTATAACACGCAAACAGAGGTGCCCGTACTACTATCCAAAAGATATTCTATTATGGTTACTAACATTGAAACGACTAGAGAAGACTTAATAGCTATCCGGCTAACCGGTACTTTGGATAAACAAGATTATGACCAACTGATTCCGGTACTGGAAAGCAAAATAAACCAGTTTGGCAAGATAGACCTATATTGGGAGATGGAAGGAGTGGTGGGTTGGCAACCCGGTGGACTTTGGCAAGATATAAAGTTTGACGTGAAGCACGTAAACAGTTTCGGGAAAGTAGCCATTGTGGGCGATAAAAAGTGGGAAGAATGGATTGCCCGGATGATAAAGCCTTTTACAACTGCCGAGATCGGCTATTTCGATACCGGGCAAAAGGCCGAAGCAATGGCTTGGGTGGGCCTGAAAGTTTAACTCCCTTATTCAGGCGGATTAAAACCATTAAGCTGCAAAAATCAGATTATGTCTCCAGTTGTTGGCATAACCTGATTTTTAACCACAGGTTTTAAACATGTAAACTAAAAATCAAATAAATACCAATAGGACATATTACCGAAGCATTATGGAGCGCAGTTACTACCTTTGAAACCTATCCGCAACTAAAGGCGACCTTGAAGTAGATGTAGCATTTTGAACGGCGGTATTAAGGATAAATATAATTCAAATTCAATTTCAAAATTTCTTTCTTTTGCCGCATAATGGCGGATGATTTCCTGGGCTTCGGTCAGGTTAATAGTTTGGAGCAAGCTTTCGAATACATTTTTTTGCTTTTACTTTTTTGCGGCCCTTTATTGATTTGTTTA
>Ga0210040_10010106_pt1 | contig 10870 bp, 11 predicted proteins | sample CryGeyCG12114_NA_FD_185462 | JGI IMG/M metagenome (GOLD analysis project Ga0210040, IMG submission 185462) | Groundwater microbial communities from aquifer - Crystal Geyser CG19_WC_8/21/14_NA (SPAdes) (version 2) | ecosystem: Environmental > Aquatic > Deep subsurface > Groundwater | place: USA... | reverse complement strand
TGGTCATGGTCTACGCGCGGAGCTACCTCGGGCGTGGAGAGGCCTGGGGACGCTTCTACGTCGTGCTCCTGCTTTTCCAGGGCGCGATGCTCGGGATCGTTCTTTCCGACAACGTGCTTCTCCTCGTGGTGTTCTGGGAACTCACGAGCCTCACCTCCTTCCTTCTGATCGGCTACTGGGGCGATAGGCCCGAGAGCCGACGTGGCGCACGCATGGCGCTCGTCATCACCGGCGCCGGGGGCCTGTCGCTGCTGGCGGGGCTCCTGATACTCGGGAGCATCGCGGGCTCCTACGATCTCACCACGATCCTGACCCGGCGCGAGATGATCCAGGCCTCGCCCCTCTACCTTCCAGCGCTCCTCCTGATCCTGGGCGGCTGCTTCACCAAGTCGGCGCAGTTCCCATTCCACTTCTGGCTGCCGCAGGCCATGGCCGCGCCCACGCCCGTCAGCGCCTACCTCCATTCCGCGACCATGGTGAAGGCCGGGATCTTCCTCCTGGCGCGGCTCTGGCCCGTGCTCTCGGGGACCGAGGCATGGTTCGCCATCGTCGCTACGACCGGGCTGGCCACGATGGTCATAGGCGCTGCCGTCGCGCTGTTCCAGGACGACATCAAGGGCCTCCTCGCCTACTCCACGGTGAGCCACCTGGGCCTGCTCACCATGCTCCTGGGCTTCGGCACGCGCGAGGCGGCAGCGGTGGCGGTGCTCCACATCATCAACCATGCAGCGTTCAAGGCCGCGCTCTTCATGAACGCGGGCATCGTCGACCACGAGACCGGCACGCGCGACCTCCCACACCTGGGCGGGCTCTTGGGAGTCATGCCGATCGCAGGTACGCTGGCGCTGCTCGCCGGGGCCTCCATGGCAGGGCTGCCGCCGTTCGGCGGCTTCATCTCCAAGGAGCTGATGCTGGAGGAGGCGGCCCACACCGCCTTGGGCGGGATCGCCTGGATCGTGCCGGCCCTCGCCACCCTTGGGGCCGCGTTCTCCGTGGCCTACTCGCTGCGCTATGTCGGCCACGTCTACTTCGGTCCGCGCACACCCACGCCCGAGGCCCCGCACGACCCTCCGCCGGGGCTGTGGGTGCCCTCGGCGGTGCTCGTCGCCGTCGCGGTCCTGGCCGGCATCATCCCTCAGACGTTGCTCGGCCCCTTGGTTAAGTCGGTGTCCGGAGCCATCACCGGAGGACCGCCGCCGTACTTGTCGCTCGGGCTCTGGCACGGCGTCACGCCGGCGCTGCTCCTCGGCATCCTCGCGGTCGGGGCCGGCCTGATGCTCGTGGGGGGCCAAGGCCCGCTGGCCCGCGCCCGGCCGGTCCTGCCCGAGGCGCGACAGCTCTTCGAGGCGACCATCGACGCGGCGGTGAGGGGTAGCCGCCTCTTCACCCAGGCCATCCACGCGCCGTCGCTGCAGCGGACCCTCGCCGTCCTCTTCGCGACGGCGCTCGTGCTCGCCCTCGCCGGCTGGCTTCGTGGCGCCCACGCCCCAGGGGACCGCGAGCTCCTGCCCGCCCCGCTGCCCGCCATCATTGTCTGGCTCGCGCTCCTCGCGGCGACGGCGGCTGTCGTGGCCCTGCACCGGCGCCGCTTCCTCGCCCTCGTCGTCCTAAGCGTGATTGGCCTCGGGGTGTCGCTGGGGTTCGTCCACCTCTCGGCCCCGGACCTCGCGCTGACACAGATCTCGGTCGAGATCGTCACCATCCTCCTGATGCTGCTGGCGCTCAACCTTCTGCCAAAGGACTCGCCGCCCCTCGACCGCATGCCGCGCCGCCTAAGGGACGCTGTCCTGGCGGTGGTCGGCGGCGGCGCGGTCGGGCTGGGAGCCTGGGCTATCATGACGCGCCCAGCGTCGACCACTCTGCCCGACTACTACTGGGCCAACGCCTATCCGGGCGGCGGCGGCACCAACGTCGTCAACGTGATACTGGTGGACTTCCGCGGCTTCGACACCTTCGGCGAGATCATCGTCTTGGCCATCGCCGCCTTGGGGATCTTCGCGCTTCTCGACACTACGGCCCGAGGGGCCGCCGGGCGCAGGCTTGCGCGGTGGGCTGAGGGGCTGCCGCAGTCGCCCGAGCGCCACCCGCTGATGCTGGCCGTCGCCTCGCGCGTCGTGCTGCCGCTCGCCACCGTCGTGGGGCTCTTCATCTTCCTGCGCGGGCACAACAGCCCCGGCGGCGGCTTCATCGCCGGGCTGGTGTTCTCCGTCGCGCTCCTTGTGCAATACATGGCCTCCGGCTGGGATTGGACGCAGCAGCGCCGGCGCTTCCCCGAGCACGCCCTCATGGCTTGGGGCATCCTGGCGGCAGCCCTGACCGGGCTCGGCGCGATCCTGGTCGGGCTGCCCTTCCTGACCACGGGGTTCGATTACTTCGACCTCCCGGTCGTGGGCGAGTTCGAGCTTGCCACCGCGATGCTCTTCGACACCGGCGTGGCTCTCACCGTCGTCGGCGCTGTCCTGATGGCACTGGCGCAACTTGCCCGTGCCGCCCAGCGCGCCGAGCAGGAGCCGGCGAACCGCGAGCCGATGGACGTGGACCCGCGCCGAGAGGAGGCCGGGCCATGAGCATGGAGTTCCTCGTGGCCAGCGCCGTCGCCGCCCTGACCGCTGCGGGCATCTACCTCGCGCTGCGGGCCCGGACCTTCTCGGTCGTCCTGGGCCTCGCGATGCTGTCCTATGCCGTCAACGTGTTCCTGTTCGCCACGGGCCGCCTCGTTGTGGACCGACCGCCCATCTTCGACAAAGCGGCGGAGGGCCACACGGACCCCCTGCCCCAGGCCCTCGTGCTGACGGCCATCGTGATCTCCTTCGGGATGACGGCCTTCGTCGTGGTTCTGTCGCTTCGCAGCTTCCTGGAGACCGGGACCGACCAGGTGGACGGCCGGCAAGACGGGCCGGAGAACGGCCGATGAACCACCTGCTGGTCGCCCCCGTTCTGCTCCCCGCCGTCGTGGCTCCGATCCTGCTTCTGGCGCTGCGCTTCCGCCTCAATGCCGCGCGGGCGGTATCGCTGCTTTCCGCAGCGGCCCTTCTCGGCATCGCGGTGGCACTGGCCGCGCAGGCGGCCACCGGGCGCATCCAGATCTACAGGCTCGGCGACTGGCCTCCGCCCTTCGGCATCGTCCTCGTCCACGACCGGCTCAGCGCCCTGATGCTGGTCCTCGTGGCCCTCTTGGCGCTCCTGGTCCTGTGGCACGCGGTCGCGACCGGCCTCGACCGGAAGGGCTGGCACTTCCACCCGCTGTTCCAGTTCCAGCTCCTCGGCCTGAACGGAGCCTTCCTGACCGGCGATCTCTTCAACCTCTTTGTCTTCTTCGAGGTGCTGTTGATCGCCTCCTACGGCCTCATGCTGCACGGGCAAGGACCGGCACGGCTCAAGGCGGGCGTGCAGTACGTCGTGGTCAACCTCGTGGGCTCCACGCTCTTCCTGATCGCGCTGGGCCTTCTTTATGGGGCGACGGGGACGCTCAACATGGCCGACATGGCAAGACGCGTCGCGGCGGCTCCCACGGGCGACGGCGCACTGATCGGCGCCGGGGCCGCGCTCCTCGTCGTGGTCTTCGCCCTTAAGGCGGCGCTCCTGCCGCTGCACCTCTGGCTTCCCGTCACCTACGCCAGCACCTCGGCCCCCGCCGCGGCCCTTTTCGCGATCCTGACGAAAGTCGGCGTCTATGCCCTCGTCCGCAGCGCGACGCTCATCTTCCCCGATGGCGTCCTGCCGTCACCCCTCACGCCCTGGACGCTTCCTGCGGCCCTGCTGACGGCGGGAGTGGGCTTCGTCGGGATGCTCGCGTCCCATCATCTACGCGAGCTTGCCGCCTATGCGGTCCTGGGCTCGACGGGAACGCTGCTCGCCGCCGCCGCGCTGATCCAGCCGGAGCCCTTGTCGGCGGCGCTCTACTACCTCCCGCACTCCACCCTATCCACAGCCGCGATGTTCCTGCTCGCCGATCTGGTGGCTCGGCGGCGGCCCGGACACGGCGACGCCCTGGCGGCGGGCCCGGACTTCGCGGGCGCAGGCGTGCTCGGCATCCTGTTCTTCCTCGCGGCCGTGGCGGTCGCGGGGCTACCGCCCCTCTCTGGCTTCGTGGGCAAGCTCCTCATCCTTGATGCGTTGAGGGTCCATGCGGGCTGGCCCTTCATCTGGGGAACTATCCTCGTCACCACCCTCGTAGGCGTCCTGGCACTGGCCCGCGCCGGCACGGTCCTTTTCTGGAACCGCCGGCCCGGCGAGGCCGTGGCTGAGCCTGAGCCACTTGGCCACGTAACGGGTCCGCTCTTGGGCCTCCTTCTCGCCCTCGCGGCACTCACGCTGCTCGCCGGTCCAGCCGTGGACTACGCGCGCGCCACCGCTGCCCAACTCGCCCAGCCCACGGCCTACATCAGGGCCGTGCTCGGACCGGAACCATAGCGTCATGTTGCGACGCCTCCTGCCTCACCCTGTCCTGACCGCCACGCTGACTCTGGTATGGCTCCTGCTCGTCAACGATCTCAGCGCCGGAGCCGCTGTCCTCGGGGCGGCCATCGGCCTCCTGGTGCCTCTCCTCACCGCGCCGTTCTGGCCGGAGCGACCCCGACTACGGTTCGGCGGCGCGATGCTGCGCTATCTCGCGGTGCTCCTGTGGGATATCGTGGTGGCGAATTTCGAGGTGGCCTGGATCATCCTCACCCGCCCCTCCGCGCGCCTGCGCTCCGCCTGGCTCGTGGTCCCCCTCGATATCCGCTCGCCCGAGGCGATCACGGTGCTGGCCGGAACGATCAGCCTCACGCCCGGTACGGTCTCGACGGACCTCTCGGCCTGCGGGCGGGCGCTCCTCGTCCATGCACTCGACGTGGCCGATCCCGCCGCCGCCGTGGCCCGGATCAAGGTCCGCTACGAAGCCCCGCTCAAGGAGATCTTCGAATGATCCAAGCCGCCATCGCCACAGGTTTCGGCTGCCTCAGCCTCGCGGTCCTCCTGGCGCTCTGGCGCCTGCTGCGCGGCCCGTCGGCGGCAGACCGCATCCTGGCTCTCGACACCCTCACCATCGACGCCATCGCGCTGATCGTCCTCTTTTGCATCGCGCACGGCAGCCCCCTCTACTTCGAGGCGGCGCTCCTTCTCGCCATGGTCGGCTTCGTGGGAACGGTGGCCTACTGCCGCTTCCTCCTGCGCGGCGACATCGTGGAGTGACGACCCATGCCCGTCATCATCGAGATTTTGGCGAGCCTCCTGATCGTGCTGGGCGGCATCTTCGCCCTGGTGGGGTCCTGGGGCCTGGTGCGGCTGCCTTCGCTCATGACCCGGCTCCACGGACCGACCAAGGCCACGACTCTGGGCGTGGGGAGCTGCCTCGTGGCGTCCGTGATCCTCGCCCCGGGAACCCAGGGCGACTGGTCGGGGCACGAGCTCCTCATCACTCTGTTCCTGTTCCTGACTGCGCCGGTCTCCGCCAACATGATCGCCAAGGCACATCTGCACCGGCAGCGCGCCCGTCTCGACCCCCGCCCGGGGGACGGTGTCGAAGAGGACCTGCCCCCGACCGGAACCGCCAAGGACTGGGCCACCTTCTGGCGACCGGAGGACCGCTCCGAACCCTGACCTGTCGCAGGGCCTAGGCGCCGGCGCGCCGGCGGGCGACGCACACCTGGTTGAGGCTCCACGAGGCCAGCGGGTTGCGCGCGAAGTCGCCGTAGCGGGCCACGAGATCGAGGTTCGCCGCCTCTAGGAGGAGAGGGATCTCGTGCGGAAAGAACTGTCGCTGCACAAGCGGCGCGAGGCTCAGCTCCGACGCGGTCTCGGGCCAGATGCGCCATCGGCCGGTCCGAAGCTGGCGCACGGGGTCGTAATCCACCTCCTCCACCGCCTCGATGGCCGAGGCCGGATTGGGCCCGAGGTCCAAGCGTCGCGGCTCTTGGCCGGATCGGGCGAGGTCGCGCGGATCGGGCAGGACCACGTCGAAGGCGAACAGACCTCCGACCCGCAGATGCCGTCTCACGGCCGCGAGGCAGGCCTGGAGGTCCTCGGGCTCGGTCAGGTGGGATAGCGAGTTGCAGGACAGGATCACGAGGCCGAAGCGCCGCCCGAGATCGAAGCCGCGCATGTCTCCGGTCTCGAAGGCGATCCGGAGCCCCTGCCCGGCGGCCTTTCCTTCCGCTGCGGCCAGCATCGCGGGCGAGGAGTCGAGCCCGACGACCTCGTGCCGGTCCTGCGCGATCGGGACGGTGAGCCGCCCGGTTCCACAGGCTAGCTCAAGGACCGGCCCCCCGGAGCGCCGCGCCAGGTCCTTGTAGAAGACCTCGCAGGGGCCGGGCGGGACGATGGCGTCATAGACCTCGGCTACGTCGTAGAGGGACACGGGTTCGCAACTCCGCTTGTTCGCGCGCGCGGTTTCGGGACAGTCGAGCGAGGGGAGCATCAGCGGTCTCCATGTGATGGCGTTCGAGGCCCCGTGTTCCATCGAAGCCAAGCTGGAACAACAACTATCGAGGGTTCCTCCCGACCCAGGGAGACGATCCCGGCCCTGCGAAGTTCCGGCGTCATGGGAATTCAACGGCGAGGCGGTCCGCCGCCCGGACGATCCGTCGGATCAGGAACACCGGTGCGAACTCGGCGCCCAAGCTGAAGTACCTTCACGGTCGGGCCGTTCCGGTCATCGGACCGGGCGGGCACTCGGGGGCATTCCTATGCTCCGCTCGGTCGCGGCGGTCGGGTGGCCAGAGCCCGGCACGTGCCCCTCCTCAGGGTCGCTGGTGGCGCGGCGGGTGATTAGCCTTAGATCCGAACCCAGCCGGTCCATCCCGGCCGTAGCTCACGAGGTCTCGCCTGAACCTGCTTCTCGACCTTCCCAACCTGGTCCGGACCGCCGCCATCGGCTGGTGGAACGATCGCGCCATGAGCCTCGGGGCATCCATCTCCTACTTCACGCTGTTCTCGCTCGCTCCCATGTTGCTCGTGACGATCAGCGTGGCCGGGATCGCCTTCGGACAGGACGCCTCGCGCGGCGCCGTCGTCGGCGAACTCTCAGGGCTTCTGGGCCAGGATGCCGCTCAGGCGATCGAGGCCATGATCGTCAGCGCCCGTGACGTCGGATCGGGCGTGCTCGGGACGATCATCGGCGTGCTCACCTTTCTGGTCGTGGCCACAGGGGCCCTGGGAGAGCTCCAATCCGACCTGAACCTGATCTGGAAGGTGCAACCCGCCGCAACGGGGATCGGCGCATTCCTCCGCACCCGCCTCCTCAGCCTCGCGCTCATCATCGGCGTGGGCTTTCTGCTCCTCGTCTCGCTCCTCCTCGATGCGGGCCTCTCTGCAGGGCGCGCCTACCTCGAAGGAAGTTTCCCCCAGGCGCTCGCCGTCGTGGGGCTTCTCAGCGATCTCGTGTCGCTTGCCGTGGCCGTCCTGCTCTTCGCCATGATCTTCAAGGTCCTGCCAGCCGTGGCCCTGACCTGGAGGGATGTCGCGATCGGCGCCGTGGCCACCGGCCTCCTGTTCACGCTCGGAAAGGTCCTGATCGGAATCTACATCGGCCAAAGCGCCATCGCCTCAAGCTATGGCGCGGCGGCGTCGGTCATCACAATTCTTCTCTGGATCTATTATTCGTCGTTGATCCTACTTTTCGGCGCAGAGTTCACGAAAGCCTATGCCGAGGCTCACGGCAGCCGCGCTCCGACATCGGCCACGACATAGCTGTGCCAAGCTCCCTTGGCGGGGCTGGACCCGCACGAAGCTGACCGCCCTGGCTCTGCCGACGCCCATGGCGTCTGAGGGCGAAGTCTTTAGGACCATCCGGCTTCTCGGTGATCCCCCCGTTTTTAGCGGGGGGCGGTCGTAGAGTTCACGCGGCCAGTGTTAGCTTCTAAGCGGGGGTCTGCCCGCCGATGCCCATATTCTGGCAGTCCTGATTGCGGGTCCACAGCCACTCGGTTGCGATCTCCTGCATCTCCATGATGGTTTCGAAGATGTAGAGGTCCAGCCACTCGTGCCGGACCGTTCGGTTATAGCGTTCGACATAGGCGTTCTGCTGAGGCTTGCCGGGCAGGATGTAGTTCAAGGCAATGCCCTGCTTCTCGGCCCAGGCCGTCAGTGTGCCGCTGACATACTCAGATCTATCATCGACCCGGATGGCCACAGGCCTGCCCCACGGCCTCGATAATACACTTGAACGGCGTGTCTCCGAGGCGCTGGCCGAGCGCAACATGCCCGCCAAGCTCGTTGAGATCACCGACGTCATGGCCATGGCCGTTCATCTCGATTGCAACATCCTGGCCTTGAACACGGCCAACGCCGTTGAGTTCAAGCGGATCTACGGCATCCGGTCAAAGCACGGGGACAATATGCTCCTGCTGCTCATCGACCGTAACCCTCCGGCGAGGGCCGCGGTCAGGCTGCTTTCAGTTGGTCTGAGGCTGGGGCCCAGTTCCACGGCAGGAGGTCGGTGAGGCGCGACATGGGCGTACCAGCGATGCGGGCGAGGACGTCGGCGAGCCAGGCTTGCGGGTCGATGTCGTTGAGCTTGGCGGTGACGATCAGCGAATACATGAACGCGGCACGCTCGCCGCCCCGCTCCGAGCCGGCGAAGAGCCAGGCCTTGCGCCCGAGAGCCACCCCGCGCAGCGCCCGCTCGGCGGCGTTGTTGGTGAGGCAGATGCGTCCGTCTTCGATGAACCGGCTGAAGGCGGGCCAGCGGTCCTTGTCGAGCATGTAGGCGATGGCCTTGGCCACGGGCGCGTGCCGGGACAGGCGGGCGCGCTCAGCCAGCAGCCAGTCGTGGAGGGCCTCCACCAGCGGTCGCGAGAGGCGCTGGCGGGTCTCGAGCCGGGCTCCCGCGATCAGGCCGTTGATCCCTCGCTCGATCTCGAAGAGCGCGTCTATGCGGGTGACGGCCTTGAGCGCCACGGGCGAGATCTCGTGTGCAGGCCTGCCGCCACGGACCTGGCCCGCGATGTCGGCCAACTCGAAGAACTTGCGTCGAGCATGGGCCCAGCAGAGCGCGCCGGTGATCGGTCCCGGAATGCGATCAGAGCGATAGGGGTCGTTGAAGCCCGCATAGGCATCGGCCTGGAGGCGAGCTTGCCAGCTGGCGAGGTGCCTGTTCGGATGCTCCATTCGGCGGTCTGGCGAGAAGTGGAAGATCGCCGCGGGCGGGGCCGGTCCGCCGAAGGGGCGGTCGTCACACACATAAGTCCAGAGCCGGCCCGTGCGGGTGCCACCCTTGGTCAGGACGGGCACCGTGGTGTCGTCGCCGTGGAGCCGCTCGGCGGAGAGGACATGGGCCCGGATCAGGGCGTGGAGCGGCGCCAGGGCCGCGGCGCAAGCACCGACCTGGTCGGCCAGGGTGGAGAGGCTCAGGTCCACGCCTTCACGGGCGTAGCGCTCGGCCTGTCGGTTCAACGGCTGGTGCTGCCCGAACCTCTCGAACAGCACCATCGCGAGGAGATTAGGCCCCACCCAGCCCCGGGGTGTGGGATGGAACGGCGCAGGCGGTTGGCTGATGCGCTCGCAATCGCGACAGGTGAACTTCTCCCGGACCGTCTGGATGACCTTCCATAGGCGCGGGACCACCTCCAGGGTCTCGGTGACGTCCTCGCCCATCTTCACGAGACGGCCCGAGCCGCAGCACGCGCAGGACGCCGGCGCCTCGACCACCACCCGCTCGCGGAGCAGGTGCTCGGGGAAGGGCTGGCGGGACGGGCGCCGCCGATCGAAGGGCTGAACCGTGGCCGTCGCCTCCGCGACCTTCTCGGCGGCGATCCCGTCCTCGGTCGCCGCGGCCTCGAGGTCCTCGAGTTGCAGCTCGAGCTGGTCAATAAGCCGGGCGCGGCGCTCGGAGCTTTGGCCATACTGCTCGCGCCGTAGCCGGGCGATCTCGAGCCGGAGGTGCTGGATCATCGCCTCGGAGGTGGACACGACCGCGCGGGCCCGCGCCAGCTCGGCTTCCGCGACCTTCGCGCGGGTCTCTGAGGCCGCGAGCGCGGCGCGCAGTCGTGCGATCTCCAAGACCGGGTCGAGCATGGCTCGCTTCTACCATGCCGCGCCTCGAAGGCCAACAAAACAGGGAGCTTACGCCCGCTCACCCTGCCTTGGCGGGCCGTTGCGTCCAGCGCGGATTGCGCCAGTCGATCCCGTCCAAAAGGTAACCGAGCTGGGCGGCCGAGATCGCCAGCGCCTCGCCCGTGCCGCTCGTGGGCCAGATGAACCGGCCCGTCTCCAGCCGCTTCACATAGAGGGACATGCCCACGCCATCGTGCCAGAGGAGCTTCACCAGATCGCCGCGCCGGCCCCGGAAGCAGAAGATCTCTCCCGCGTGCGGATCGCGCCCGAGCCCCTCCTGAACCTTCAGCGCCAAGCTGTTCATCCCCGAGCGCATGTCCGTCGCCCCGCCCGCGAGCCAGACCTTTGCGCCGGCCGGGAACGCGATCATGCCCGCTCCAGGGCCTGCACGAGCCGGGCCAGCCTCTCCAGGTCCATGCCGGCACCGATCACCAGGCGTCGCCCGTTCGTCAGCACCACCTCGATGCGGTCCTGCTCGGCTTGGGAGCAGGCCTTCGCTGGAGCCAGCCTCGGCACTTCCGCGGCTATCTGCAACGGCGTGAACCCGAGCGGCCCCTGCGCCCTCAGCACCCCCTCCCGGAACTCCCGTCTCCAGCGCGTCAGAAGCGAGCGCGAGATCCCGTGCCGCCGCGCCGTCGCCGCGCCCTGCCGGGAGCCCCGCAGGCTCTCCTCAACGATCCTGACCTTGTCCTCGTCGCTCCAACCACGACGCCGGCCCACATCCGCAGCCGATAGGACCTCCACATGCGATATGACCTTAGAGCCCCTGCCATAAGGTCAGGGTCTTACCTGACCTTCCCAGTCGGCGTCAGACGGCCCTCACCGGTGGGATACC
>Ga0210040_10010105_pt1 | contig 10872 bp, 8 predicted proteins | sample CryGeyCG12114_NA_FD_185462 | JGI IMG/M metagenome (GOLD analysis project Ga0210040, IMG submission 185462) | Groundwater microbial communities from aquifer - Crystal Geyser CG19_WC_8/21/14_NA (SPAdes) (version 2) | ecosystem: Environmental > Aquatic > Deep subsurface > Groundwater | place: USA... | reverse complement strand
GAGCCACTACCTCGAGGAGATCGAGGCCCTGGCACAGCGCGTCGTCGTCATCGGCGGCGGCCGCGTCCTCGCCGACGACTCGATCGCTGCGATCCTCGCGCGCGTCTCGGTCCGCCGGGTCGCGTTCAGCCTGCCCGGCGACGTCGACGACGCCGCGCTCGGCCGGCTCCCCGGGGTCGTCGACCTCACCCGCGAGGGCGACCGGGTGCACGTGCTCGCGGCCGACGCCGATGCGCTGGTCAGGGCGCTGGTCGCGGGGTCCGTGGACTTCCGCGGGCTGGAGATCCGCGGGGCCTCGCTCGAGGAGGCGTTCCTCACCCTGACCGCCGCGCCCGGCGCGGCCGCACCGGGCGGTGGGAGCGCCCGCACCGCGGGGGCTCCCGACCCCGGCGCCCCCACCACGAGCGACCGCACGGCGATCGACGGCACCACCACCGACCCCAACGCCGCCGCCCGCACGACCGCCGCCCGCACCACCGCCGCCCGCACCACCACCGCCGAGGAGATGACCCGATGACCGGCACCGCTGCCCCGACCACCGGCCCGTCCACCCGGACGGCGCCGGCCCCCGCCTCGGCGCTGCGCCTGGCGATGCTGCACGCGCGGTACCAGTTCCTCGAGACGGTCCGGGTCCCGATCGCCGTCATCGGCAACATGCTGTTCCCCGCGTTGGCGATGTTCTTCTTCGTCGTCCCGCAGGAGGCGGTCGCCTCGGACCCGGTGGCGGCCACCGCCGCCGTCGGGCAGCTGGGGATGTTCGCGGTGATGTCGACGTGCCTGTTCACCTACGGCGCCGGGGTGGCGGAGGACCGCCAGCAGCCCTTCGACCCCTTCCTGCGCACGCTGCCGGCCGGCGCGGGCCCCCGGATGGCGGGCAGGGTGGCCAACGGAGCCGCCTTCGCGCTGCTGGGGCTGCTGCCGCTGGTCCTCATCGGGTGGCTGTTCACCGACGCCAGCGTGACGCCCGGCCGGCTCGTCGCCGGGGTGCTGGTCATCGCCGCGGTCGCCCTGCCGTTCCTGCTGCTCGGGATGGCGGTCGGCTACTCGCTGTCGGCCAAGGCCGCGCTGCCGGTCGTCCAGGTCCTGCTCTTCCCGCTGGCGTTCGCGGGCGGGCTGTTCATGCCGCCCGAGATGTTCCCGGGCTGGCTCGACGCGCTGTCCCAGGCGCTGCCGAGCCGCGCGGGGCGGGACCTGCTCGTCTCGGCCCTCACGGGCAGCCAGGCGCCGACGACGGCGCTGCCCGTGCTGGTCGGGTGGGGCGTCCTCTTCGGTGCGCTCGCGGTGTGGGCCTACCGGCGGGACGAAGGTCGCCGCTTCCGCTGACCGGCCCACGGACCACCGTGCGAGGCGTCCGCCCGGTCACCCGACGGTGACCGGGCGGACGCGCGTCGTCGGTCGAGCGTCGGATGGGTGCGGCAGGCAGATCCGTCCGGCAGGTGCGTCAGGCAGGTGCGTCAGGCGAACCGGCGCAGCCGCAGCGAGTTCGTCACCACGAGCACGGAGCTGAACGCCATCGCGGCGCCCGCGATCATCGGGTTGAGCAGCCCCGCAGCCGCGAGCGGGATCGCCGCGACGTTGTAGGCGAAGGCCCAGAACAGGTTCTGCTGGATGATCCGCAGCGTCGCCCGGGACAGCCGGATGGCCTGCCCGGCAGAGCGCAGGTCGCCCCGCACCAGCGTGAGGTCGGCCGCCTCGATCGCCGCGTCCGTCCCGGTGCCCATCGCGAGGCCCAGGTCCGCGGCGGCCAGCGCGGCGGCGTCGTTCACGCCGTCCCCGACCATCGCCACCGTGGCACCCTGCGACTGCAGGCGGCGCACGACGTCGACCTTGTCGGCCGGCAGCACCTCGGCGACGACGTCCGTCGGGTCGATGCCGATCGCGCGGGCCGCCTCGTGGGCGGCGCCCGCGTTGTCACCGGTGAGCAGGACGGGCCGCAGCCCGAGGCCGCGCAGGTCGGCGACGGCCTCGGCGGACGTCGCCTTGACCGGGTCCCGCAGCACGACGACGCCGCGCGCCGTCCCGTCCCAGGCGGCCATCACGGCGGTGCCGCCGTCCTCCTCGGCGGCGCGGAACGCGTCGAGCAGGGCGGCGTCCGTCGTGACGCCCTGGGCGTCCAGCCACGTCGGCCGCCCCACGAGCACGCGGGTGCCGAGGCCCAGCCCCGCGTGCGCCGCGCGGACTACGCCGGCGACGCCGGAGCCGGCGTCGCTGCGGAAGTCGAGCACCTGGTCCTCACCGATGCCGACCCCGTCGGCCCCGACAGCGGTGCTCCGGGCACCGCTGGCCGATGCGGCGGCACGTTCGGCGATGGCGCGGGCGATGGGGTGCTCGCTGAGCCGCTCCACCGCGCCGGCGAGCCGCAGCACCTCGTCGGCCGACGTGCCCGCCGCCGGGACGACGTCGACGACGCGCATGCGACCCTCGGTGACCGTCCCGGTCTTGTCCAGCACGACGGTGTCGACCCGTCGGGTCCCCTCGAGGACCTCTGGGCCCTTGATCAGCACACCGAGCTGGGCGCCGCGGCCGGTGCCGACCAGCAGCGCGGTCGGCGTCGCGAGCCCCAGCGCGCAGGGGCAGGCGATGATGAGGACCGCCACCGCGGCCGTGAACGCGGCCTGCGCGCCGGCGCCGCCGGCGAGCCAGCCGACCAGCGTGCCGACCGCCAGGACCAGCACGATCGGTACGAAGACGGCGGAGATCCGGTCGGCGAGCCGCTGGACCCGCGCCTTCCCGGTCTGCGCGGCGGAGACCAGGCGGCCAATCTGGGCGAGGGTGGTGTCCTCGCCGACGCGGGTCGCCCGCACGACGAGGTAGCCCGCGGTGTTGACGGTCGCCCCGGTGACGGGCGACCCGGGCGCGACGTCGACGGGCACGGGCTCGCCGGTGACCAGCGACTCGTCCACGGCGCTGACGCCCTCGACGACCACCCCGTCCGTGGCGAGCTTCTCCCCGGGACGCACGGCGAACAGGTCCCCGACGGCCATCCGGGCGACGGGGACGGACTGCTCGGTGCGGCGTCCCGCGGCGTCGACGGTGATCAGCGTCGCGTCCTTGGCGCCCAGGTCGAGCAGGGCGCGCAACGCGTCGCCGGCACGCCGGCGCGACTGGTGCTCGGCGTACCGGCCGGCCAGCAGGAACGTGGTGACCACGGCGGCCACCTCGAAGTACAGCTCGGGCGTGGCCATCGCCGCGTGCGCCCCGCCCCGCGGCAGCAGGGTCGGCTCCATCCGCATGCCGATCGCCCCGGCGCCGCCGAGCACGAGGGCCCACAGCGACCACGCGGTGGCGGCGAAGATCCCGATCGAGACCAGCGTGTCCATCGTCGAGGCGCCGTGCCGGGCGGCGCGGGCGGCGGCGCGGTGGAACGGCCACGCCGCCCAGGTGGCGACCGGGAGCGCGAGCGCGGCGACGACCCACTGCCAGCCCGGGAACTGCAGCGCCGGGATCATGGACAGCGCCAGGACCGGCACCGTGAGGACCGTGGAGACCCGCAGCCGGCGGCGCAGGTCGGCGCCGCGATCGGCGGTGGGGGCGGACAGGTCCGCGTCCTCGTCCATCACGTGGCCGGCGGGCATCGAGTGGCCCGAGAGCGCCATGTCGCTGCCGTGCGTGCCGTGGGCACGGTCCGGCTCGGGCGTCGCGGGAGGTGCGCCGGGCGCCACCGCCGGCGCACCGCCTCGTGCGGTCACCCGGGCGTCGTAGCCGGCCTTGCGGACCGCGGCGATCAGGTCGTCCTCGCCCGGCGGGGTCGTGGCGTCGTCCGGCACGGTCAGCCGGACATGGGCCGACTCCAGTGCGAGGTTGACGGTGGCGCTGGCGCCCGGGACCCCGTTGAGCCTCTTCTCGACGCGCGCGACGCAGGAGGCGCACGTCATCCCCTCGACCGCCAGGTCGACCGTCACGGCGGGGTGTGCCGGGACGGCGGGGTGGTGCTGGGTGTCCGAGGACATGACGACGCTCCTCGCGGAGGCTGGATCGGCGGAGGGTGGATCGGGGCAGGGTGGATCAGCGCAGGGTGGATCGCGCGGAGAGGGCGGGTCAGGGGACGAGCGTGTATCCGGCCTCGGTGACCGCGCCGCGGACGGCGTCGGTCTCGAGGGGCTCGTCGGAGATGACGGTGACCTGCGAGGTGGCGCCGGCCGCGAGCTCGACCGACACGGACTTCACGCCGGCCAGGGCGGAGACCTCGTCGGTGACGGCCTGGACGCAGTGACCGCAGGTCATGCCGTCGACGGCGTAGGTGGTGGACAGCGGGGTGCTGGTCATGGTGACTCCTGGGTGTGGGTGGGATCTGTGTGAGGTGCAGCGGGTGTGCGAGTGAGGTCAGCTGCGGACGAGCCGGGCGATGGCGTCGGCCGCCTCGCGGACCTTGGCCTGGCCCTCGTCGTCCGACGTGCGGGCCGCCTCGACGACGCAGTGGCCGAGGTGGTCCTCGACGAGACCGAGGCTGACCGCCTGGAGGGCCTTGGTGACGGCGGCGACCTGGGTGAGGACGTCGATGCAGTACGTGTCCTCGTCCACCATGCGCGCGATGCCGCGGACCTGCCCCTCGATGCGGCGCAGCCGCTTGAGGTAGTCGTCCTTCGACCCGGCGTACCCAGTCATGGTGGTGCCCTTCCGTCGTCCGTCAGCACCACAACACTGTACCCCCCTGGGGTATTCCGGGTGACCGGCGGCGTCGAGTGCGGCGCCTCCACGGCGGCATCACCGACGTCGCACTCGGCGGCGGCCCCACGGCCGGGTTCCCGCGGTCCGCCGGTCCGGAGGGGACGGGCGCGCCTCGGTGCGCGCGGAGGCTGCCCGGCGACCTCAGGGGCGCGCGGAGGCAGCCGCCCGAACCGCGGCCGGCAGCGCCGAGACGATCCGGTCCAGGACGTCGTCGTCGTGCGTCGCCGAGACGAACCAGGCCTCGAACACCGACGGCGGCAGGCTGACGCCCGCGTCCAGCATGGAGTGGAAGAACGGCGCGTACCGGTACACGTCCTGGGCCTGGGCGCCGGCGTAGTCCCGCACTCCGTCCGCCGCGGCGGCCTCGCCGAACATCACGCTGAACAGGTTCCCGGCGTGCTGGACGCGGTGGGCGACGCCCGCCGCGCTGAACGCGTCCGAGACCTCCGCGGACAGCCGCTCGGCGGCCCGGTCCAGGCGCGCGTAGACGTCGGCGTCGGCCGCCCGCAGCGTCGCCAGGCCCGCCGCGGTCGCGACCGGGTTCCCCGACAGCGTCCCCGCCTGGTAGACGGGCCCGGCGGGCGCGAGGTGGTCCATGAGCTCGGCGCGGCCGCCGATCGCGGCGACCGGCAGGCCGCCGCCCACGACCTTGCCGAACGTCAGCAGATCGGGCGCCCAGCCCTCCGGCTGGCCCTCGAGCCCCCACCAGCCACCCGGTCCGACCCGGAAGCCGGTGAGCACCTCGTCCTGGATCATCAGGGCGCCGTGCTCCCGCGCGAGCCGGGCGAGCGCGGCGTTGAAGGCGGGCAGCGGCGGGACGACGCCCATGTTCGCGGGCGCGGCCTCCGTCATGACGGCCGCGATCCGGTCCCCCCGTTCGGCGAAGGCGGCCTCGACCGCCGCAGGGTCGTTGTAGGGCAGCACGATCGTCTCCGCTGCGCTCGCCGCCGTGACGCCGGCCGAGCCGGGGAGTGCGAGCGTCGCGAGGCCCGACCCGGCCTGCGCGAGCAGGGAGTCGACGTGGCCGTGGTAGCAGCCGGCGAACTTGATGATGAGCTCGCGTCCGGTCACGCCCCGGGCGAGCCGGACCGCGGTCATCGTCGCCTCGGTCCCGGTGGAGACGAGCCGGACCCGCTCCGCGACGGGCACGCGACGCCGGATCTCCTCAGCGAGCGCGGTCTCGCCCGGCGTGGGTGCGCCGAAGGACAGGCCCCGCGCCGCCGCCGCCTGGACGGCGTCGACGACGGCCGGGTGCGCGTGGCCCAGGATCATCGGCCCCCACGAGCTGACGAGGTCCACGTACTCGCGCCCGTCGGCATCGGTCACGTACGGGCCGCGCGCGGAGACGAGGAAGCGCGGCGTCCCGCCGACGGACCCGTAGGCGCGCACGGGCGAGTTCACCCCGCCCGGCAGGACGCCCTGCGCACGGTCGAACAGCCCGTCGTTGCCGGCGGTCCCGGCGAGGGACGTGGTCGGTGCGCTCATTCGGGGTCTCCGGTGGTCGACGGGGCCGGGGTGGTGGACGGGGCCGGGGTGGTGGACGACGGTGCGGTGAGCCAGCCCGCGAGCTCGGTGGCCCAGTACGTGAGGACGAGGTCGGCCCCGGCGCGCCGGATGCCCAGGACGGACTCCTCGATGGCGCGCCGCCGGTCGATCCAGCCGTTCGCGGCGGCCGCCTCGACCATCGCGTACTCGCCGGACACCTGGTAGGCGGCGACCGGCACGGGGCTGGACGCCGCGACGTCGGCCAGCACGTCGAGGTAGGGCAGGGCGGGCTTGACCATGACGACGTCGGCGCCCTGCTCGACGTCGAGGAGGATCTCCCGAGCGGCCTCACGGCGGTTGGCCGGGTCCATCTGGTAGGTCTTGCGGTCGCCCTCGAGCGTCGACTCGACGGCGTCGCGGAACGGGCCGTAGAACGCCGAGGCGTACTTGGCGGCGTAGGCGAGGATCGTCACGTCGCCGTGACCGCGCGAGTCCAGGGCGTCCCGGACGGCGCCGGTCTGGTTGTCCATCATCCCGCTGAGGCCCAGCAGCTGGGCCCCCGCGCGGGCCTGGGCGAGCGCCATGTCGACGTACCGCTCGAGCGTCGCGTCGTTGTCCACGACGGTCTCCCCGGCGGCGTTCGTCGCGAGCACGCCGCAGTGCCCGTGGTCGGTGAACTCGTCGAGGCACAGGTCGGCCATCACGACGAGGCGGCCGGCAGCGGCGTCGACGGCGTCAGCGATCGCGATGTTGAGGATGCCCTCGGGGTCCGTCGCCCCGCTGCCGACGGCGTCGCGCACGGTGGGGACGCCGAACAGCATCACGCCCGCCAGCCCCGCGTCGGCCGCCTCGCGGACCGCCGCCCGCAGGCTCTCGCGCGTGTGCTGCAGGACGCCGGGCATGGAGGCGATCTCGACCGGCTCGGTCAGCCCCTCCTTGACGAACAGGGGCAGCACGAGGTCGCCGGGGTGCACGCGCACCTCGGTCGCCATCTGGCGCAGGGCGGGGGTCGCGCGCAGGCGGCGGGGGCGGCGGCGGTCGTGCAGCTCGGTCATGCGGGTCACCTCGGGGTGGCGGTGGCGGTGGTGTGGTGCGGTGCGCTGATGCGGTGCGGTCCGCCGGGTGCGGCGACCGCACGGACGAGGGCGTCGACGACGGCGCGCGGGTGGGGTCCGTCGGCGACCGGTCCGGCAGGCAGACCCAGCTGCGCAGCCACCTCGGCGGCGCGGGGACCGATGCTGCACACCAGGGTGGACGACGGCAGCGTCACCTGCTCGGCGAGCCGCCGGGCGGTGCTGCCGGACGTCAGCACGACGGCGGCGATGGCCCCGGACGCGAGGTCGGCGACGACGTCGGCGGGCAGCGGCGCGGCCGGGACGTTGCGGTAGCAGGTCACGACGTCCGGTCGCAGCCCCAGCGTCCGGAGCCCGTCGCTCAGCGTCGGCTCGGCGAGGTCACCCTGCGGCACCAGGACGCTGCCCCGCGCGCCGGACTCCAACCGCTGACCCAGACCAGGCCACTCCGTGAGCATGCCCCGCGCCGACTGCTCGCCGGTGGGCACGTAGTCGACGTCGACGCCGGCCCGCCCCAGCGCGGCGGCGGTGGCGTCCCCGACGGCGGCGACCCGGGTGCCGCTGCTCGGGTGGGCCGCCCGACCGGCGGCGCTGCTCGGGTGGGCCGCCCGCCCGGCGGCGCTGCTCGGGTGGGCCGCCCGCCCGGCGGCGCTGCTCGCGTGGGCCGCCCGACCGGCGGCGACGACGTCGGCGAGGGTGCGCCCGAGCCGGACGGCCGAGGACTCGAGCGAGTCGACGGTGAAGCCGCTGGTCACGGCGAGCCAGTCGTAGCGGCCGGCGGCGAGGGCGGTGACCGCGTCGTCGAGCGGACCGGTGTCCGCCGGTGGCTCGATGAGCACGAGCGGCGCGGCGACCGGGTCGGCGCCCGCCCGGCGCAGGGCGCCCAGCAGGGCACCGGCGCGCTCGGGCGCGCGGGGGACCAGCACCCGCAGACCGGCCAGTGGCCCGTCGCCCGACGCCTGCCCGGCCGGCGTGCCCGTCATGCCGACGCGCCGAGCTCGGCCAGGTCGGCGGCGCCGTCGGCGAGCAGTGCCTCGGCGACGTCGCTCCCCAGCCGCGCGGCCACGGCCAGCTGTGCCGGGACGCCGTCGGCGGCGGGCAGGTCCACCGCGACGCTGCGCCGCAGGTCCTGCGAGCCGTCGATCCGGCAGACCACCGCGTCCAGGGTCAGCACGCCGCCGGCGAGCCGGGCGTGCGCCCCGATCGGCGCGGCGCAGCCCGCCTCCAGCCGGGCCAGCAGCGCGCGCTCGGCGGTGACGGCCAGCCGGCTCGGCAGGTGGTCGACGGCGGCCAGCGCGCGGGCCAGCGGCGACCGCGGGTCGGCGAGCGTGCTCGCGCGGACCTCGACGGCGAGGGCGCCCTGCCCGGGCGCGGGAGCCATGGTCGCCGGGTCGAACAGGTCCGTCACCGCGTCCAGCCGGCCCAGCCGCGCCAGGCCGGCGCGGGCGAGGACGACCGCGTCCAGGTCCCCGGGCGCGACTCGGCGCAGGCGGGTGTCGACGTTGCCGCGGATGTCGAGGATGGCCAGGTCGGGGCGTGCGGCGCGCAGCTGGGCGGCACGTCGCGGAGAGCCCGTGCCGACCCGCGACCCGGCGGGCAGGGCGGCGAGGGTGAGGCCGTCCCGGGCGCACAGGGCGTCGCGGGCATCCTCCCGCTGGGGCACCGCGCCGAGCACGAGCCCCTCCGCGGGCGCGCTGGGCAGGTCCTTGAGGGAGTGCACCGCGACGTCGCACCGGTCGGCCAGCAGCGCCTCGCGCAGCGCGGTGACGAAGACGCCGGTGCCGCCGAGGGCGACGAGCGACCCGGTCAGGCGGTCCCCGTCGGTCGTGATCCGGACCAGCTCCGTGCGCAGGTCCCCGGCGGCGGCCAGCGCGTCGGCGACCATGCCGGTCTGCGTCAGCGCCAGGGCGCTGGCCCGGGTCCCGACCCGCACCGTCGACAGACTCTCGGCGGTGCTGCGCGGGTCGGCCATGCCTCCATCTTGCGTCCGCCGCGACGGACATGTCGAAATGGGTGACGAACTCCACAGCCCTGATGTGACAATGCGTCACGACGGCGCCGCGCGCTGTTGCGCAGGTCACTTCTCTCGGCGTACGCGGCCGATATCCGAGCCTTTTCCTGACGAATTGTCAGGACGTTTCCCGTCCCTCGCCGGCGTCGCCCCTGACCGTGCCCGTCGCGGCCAGTCGGCGGCCTGCGGCGCGCGCGTGCGGCACGACGGCGGCCAGCCCGTTGCCGGCGACCCAGGCGCCGCAGACCTCCAGGCCCGGCTGTCCCTCCACCGCCGTGCGCACCGCGTCCACCGATGCCCGATGGGCGGCGCTCGCGCGCGGCAGGGACTGGGACCAGCGGACCCGGGCCGACCCGACGACCTGCGCCGGCCCCAGCGGGACGCCGAGCAGGGTGGCGGCGTCGCGCAGCGCCAGGGCCTCGAGCTCCGCCGGGCTGAGACCCGCGACGTCCTGCGTCGTCCCCGCCTCGTCGGCACGACCGAAGGACAGCCGCAGCACGTGCCGACCGGGGCCCGCCCGCTCGGCCAGCCACGGCCACTTCGCGGTCGCGTGCGTCAGCGCCTTCGCGCGGACGGCGCCCCGGCCGCGCGCGTTCTGAGCCGCGGGGGAGACCAGCACGCCGGTGCCGCGCGGTGCGCGGTCCAGCGCGGGCTCGTCCAGCACGAGCGTGGCCAGCACGACGTCGGCGCCGGGGTCCGTGCGCACCCCCGCCAGCTCGGGCAGCACGGGCGCCAGCAGGTCGACGGTGACGGCGGCGGGTGCGGCGAGGACGAGCCGCGCGGCGGTCAGGGTGGTCTCGCCGTCGGGCCCGGAGACGCAGACCGTCCATCCCCGGCCCGACCGCGTCAGCGAGGTCACCCCGGTGCCCGTCCGGACCTGTCCGCCGTGCGCCGTCAGGTCCTCGACCAGGGCGTCCACCAGCGTGTGCATCCCGCCGACGAGGCCGCCGACCGCGGCGCCGGCGGGTGCGAGGGCGCGCAGGGAGGCGACGGCCGCGGCGAGCGAGCCGCGCTCCGCCAGCGCGGGAAGCAGGCCCGGCGCGATGGTCCGCACGTCGAGCGTGCTGGGGTCGGCGGCGTGCACGCCGCCGACCACCGGGGCGACGAGTCGGTCCAGGACGCGGCGCCCCATCCGGGCGCGCACCAGCGAGCCGAACGTCGCGCCGGCGCCCGCGCCGACCCGGGCGGGCAGCAGCCGGTCGGCGCCGGCCCGCAGGGCGCCCGCGACGCCGATCGTGCGCCGGACGTCCGGCGCCCACGGGTCGACCGGCACCCCGAGCAGCCCGGCGCGCGGCAGGGTCCCGGGTCCCGACGCCAGCTGGACCCACGCACCCAGGGCGGCGGGAGCGGTCACCGTGCCGCCGAGGCCCAGCTCGTCCGCGAGTGCCGCCACGACGCCGCCGCGGGTCGCGAACGACTCCGCGCCCGCGTCGAGGTCCAGGCCCGCGACCGTGTGCCGCCCGACCGCGCCGCCGACCTGCGCCGACGCCTCCAGCACCACCACGGCGAGCCCGGCCCGCGCGAGCTCGCGCGCGGCCACGAGGCCGGCCACGCCGCCGCCCACGACGACGGCGTCGGGCCGGTCCGCGGCGGCTCCTCGCCGGCGGGGGCGGTCCGTGGCGCCGGGGATGACCT
>Ga0210040_10010104_pt1 | contig 10873 bp, 10 predicted proteins | sample CryGeyCG12114_NA_FD_185462 | JGI IMG/M metagenome (GOLD analysis project Ga0210040, IMG submission 185462) | Groundwater microbial communities from aquifer - Crystal Geyser CG19_WC_8/21/14_NA (SPAdes) (version 2) | ecosystem: Environmental > Aquatic > Deep subsurface > Groundwater | place: USA... | reverse complement strand
CCATACCCCGTCGGCCAGCACCCCAAATAATCCTGCCCACCGTCCGCCCCAACACTCTGCACCAGCACCGCAGTATTACAGTATCCCTGATCACACACGAGCGACGTCTGGCTCGCGAACAGCAAGTTGCCGGAACACGAGGACCAGAAGTCGCACGAGGAGCTCGGGGCGCAGCATTGCGCGAGGGAGCCGAAGCGCGAGAGGGTGGCGGGAAAGTCGCAGGAGCGGGATTCAGAGACTGGGTTGGAGTTAGTTGGGATGAAGTGTATTTGGGAGTGGTGTGTCAATGGGAATGGTGTGGTGGAGCGAGGACCTACACGTCGAAGACGCGCTGACCCAGCCCAGAAACGCAGGGTCGCTGTTCTGCCGGGGTGCGAGCTGAGCGCGTGGGGTAATCTGTGGGTCTGCGGCTGCGGCTGCGAGCGCTACGAGGCCGGCGATCGTGGCGAGGAACTTCATCTTGACAACACCCCTTTCAACTGACTTGAATAATGCGGTATGCTGAGTACGTACAGGAAGAAATTGGCGGCGTGCGCCTGCACGCGTTGGATTTATCGGTACCTGCAGCTGCCGCGGGTACTTGATGAAGGCATTAACCAGATAAAGTTTAGCCATCACGATGGTCAATAAAAAGGCGCCCGGTTGGTCTTGACCGGTCGCTGCCTTGTCGAGCCGAATCTTGAGGGTGCGAAAGAGGGTTGCAAAGGATTGAATGTGCAAAAGCTGCTGGTATTCATGGGTCTGAACTCATTCGAAGAAGCTGATATATTATACAAGCGAACGTATCTGACGAGGGGTGTGATCGTAAACTGTAGACCAGGTTGCGCCTAGGCGGCTGCCGTGAGATCGACGAGTCGATCATTTGGTCGCGCTTGCTCGCTGTGACGTCCATGGAAAGGTCGACTCCAAAATCGAAGCCACCACCCACTCAATCCCGCTTCTCGGTCGAAATAGGAACCTCCACGCCCTCATGGCTGGGAGTATCGCTGACAACTCCCGACCTCGTCATACCCGGTGTCGCAGCTCCGAAACCATTCAGAACCATCATATCGCCCTCAACATCGTGGAAGTACTTGTAGTCCAGACCTCTGAGCTCATCATCTTCAGTAGCTCTGATATGGCATCCTGGGATCTTATTGATGATAAAGAGCAGAATAATCGAGATGACGAATGACCACGCCGCACAGGTAGTAGCAGCAGCAAGCTGGTAGCCCATCTGGATCCAGTTGCGGTTCCACCACCCACCTGCGTATGTGTTGCTCTTGCCGTCCATGGCGGGAACGTAGTCAGCGGCAAAGAAGCCAGTCAAAATGTCGCCCACGAAGCCGCCAACACCGTGGATGGCGAAGATGTCGAGGCCTTCGTCGATTCCAAGTAGGTATTTGTACTTGACGGTAAAGTACGAGGCGCAGGCAGTAAGAGCCCCGACGAGCGTTGCGACATAGATGGGGACAAAGCCAGCAGCAGGTGTGATTCCCACAAGACCGGAAATGATGCCAGAGCAGAATCCGATGATGGAGAATTTGCCGCTGTGTGCGTACTCCAAGAGGGCCCAAGCCATGCCGCCACCGCATGCCGCGAGATTGGTGTTGCAGACGACGTAGATGGATCGGATGGAAATATTGGCAGTGGAAGCACCTGCCGAGAGTTAGCAAAAGCTCCGCCTTCTGCGAACTGCATTGGATAGACTCACCATTGAACGCATACCATCCGAACCAGATCAGAATCGTACCCAAACCCACAAGGAACGGGTTGTGAGGCCTGAAATGCGTCATCTTAGGATGATGCGACTCCTTGTGCGGATCATGGCGCGGACCCAGCATGATAGCCCAAGCCAGCGCCGAAAATCCAGAAGCAATGTGGACAGGACCAGAGCCAGCGAAGTCGTATACTCCGAGCTTATATAACCAGCCACTTGGGTTCCACTCGAAGTACGCCAGGATGTAGTATACGAAAGTCGTCCAGCAAAGCAAGAACAGCATGGATGGGAACAGGCGCCCTCGCTCAAGCATAGCTCCAGCCAAAATCATGGCGGTAGCAGTCACGAACGTGAAGCCGAAACAGGCGTACAGAATGTCGGGAATGTCAGGGTTGGCAAGCGAAGGAGAGGCGAGCGTGTTGTGAAGACCAGCTTTCGAAAGATCTCCAATGAACGGACCGGTCGTGTGCGATTGGTACAGGGAGTATCCGTATACCCAGAATTGGATGCCAACGGCGCAGGCGCAGAAGAGCGATTGGAAGATCATAGTGAGCGCAGCCTTCCTACGATGCATTCCAGCATAAAGAAAGCCGATCGCTGGAGTAATTTGCCTGCAAAGCATCAGCACCTAACCAGACAGACTGCTTTAAGGTACTTACCAGCACAGCACCGTGGACACCAACATCCAGCAAAGGTCGCCCTTGTCGTAAAGCGCGTTCAGATCCTGGGTCATAACATTGCCTCCATTGGGGTCAACACTGTAATCCGGCCATTCTGTGATGGGCGTCGGCGCTGGTAGTTCCGCCATGGTTGATGTCGCAGTAACTCGAAGGTGACGAAATTGGGGCGAATTGTCGTGCACGTTGAGCGAAGCACCGAACTATGTATCTAGCGCTCCATCGCGCTTGTAACCGGGGCATACGCATCTTATCCACGCGTTACATGCGCGTCGGTTGACCACGTTCTAGCTGGGGGTACATTGATACGCACGTCTTGATCCCAGCCAATGAATGCTGGCCCGGCGCTACACAAGAGCCATGGGTAGGATCACAGCACCACGTATGGTATAGCGAGGTAACGACCAAGTTCCCTTATCGTTCAGCTTTCCCCAGAGTCTGGAAGAAGGGTGGGCCATGCCAAGAAGCGGAGGGCGGAAGCCAAATTGTGTATCTCTTGGTCTGTCTTGGCAAAAGATAACGGCGCGTGGGGAAGCGTGGGACGTCCGTGAACTGGAACCGGGTGCATGGTATTGGCAGACTGTCAAACCGACTTTGCGACGAGGTCCCAGCATTTGCGCATGCCTGTGGAAAGTGTTTGTTCGTCCATGGAGATACCTTCCACCCACTTCCTCGCAGGCGGACCGGCTTGTATTAGTTCGACGTCCTCAACCTTATCGCAGGATACTTTGAATTGATAGGCGTGCATAGTGAGCCGGATGTGAGTGAAGACATGCACCAATGGCGCGAATGCAGCGACATAATCCGCTTTGCTCATGTCAACTCCGCCAATGCTGAGGCCTGATACGTATCTCTGGGCCGAGGCTTTGCGAGACGCAGGTGTACTTGATGGCGTGGACAGTGTGCTCTGCGGAAACTGCCTAGAGTGCCACAGTCAGCAAATAGCCAATAATGACGGGGTCAAAAGAGCCGAAAGAAGAGCCTATCACGACCGGATGCTGCACGCCGAATCGAAACTGGCAGTATCCGAAACGCCCTGCGGCACGAGGTTAATCTGCCGTCGAAGGATGCATTTACGTACCAGAGTGATGCGAGAAGACCTTGAGCGTCCGATTAGCAAGCGATTGAACCCTGATAGCGAGGAAATTACCTTTGGCCGGCCGCTGCTCGATCAACCACCTGTTGCTCCCGTCTGGTACACAAAGCTCTACGATGCACACGACGCATTCTTCCTCTGCAGCTTTCTTCTTTGCTACCTTTTTGGGGAACAGAGAGCAATAAGTCGCGATAGACTTGGATTTTGCCTCAGACGTAGTCGCAGCGGCTTTTCGCTTCTTGGAGTTAAGCTGTGCTGCGTCGTCCCCATCTTCGCTTTGGACGTCCGAACTCGTGCTAGGAGTGCCTATGGCAAAATAGGAGGATAGCGTGTTCGATTGCTTCGTGTTGCCCTTCCTCTTCTTGGCTGCTTTCGGTGCCTCAGTTTCTTCGGTCTCCTCTGGTGCTGTTACCAACTCCTCGGTATCCAATAGATCGCACAACGTGCACGCATCCTCAATATCCGGGATTGTCGTCTGCACCTGGCGCTTGTCAGATAACGCCAGGCCTTCCGCGTAAGCCCTACATGTAGATTGGACAGGGCAATCGCCACATTGCGGCCTTGGTGTGCAGATGGTCGAGCCGAGTTCCATAAGCGCCTGGTTCCACTGTCCTGGGATTGCACTTGTGTTTGTGCCCGAGACATCGGAGACGTGCTTGATTAAGCGGTCTGCCTCATCCCACAGGAGGTCCGAGGCTTTCTTGTCTTTCGCATCCATGTAAAGACCCAGTTGTCGACTGAGGACTCGCGCGACGTTCCCATCGAGCACAGGCTCAGGTTCACCAAATGCGATGCTTGATATGGCACCAGCTGTGTACCTGCCAATACCAGGGAAGTCCTGCAACTCTAATGCTTTGCTTGGTAGCGGACAAGAAGAGCCTTTTGCTTTCGCAATCATAGCTTTGGCACCTTCATGAAGCCGGGTCGCGCGAGAATAATAGCCGAGGCCTTTCCACGCTGCCAGGACGTCGTCGTGGTTTGCATTGGCAAGGTCTTGTACAGTCGGCCACTTGGTGATCCAACTGTTAAAGTACGGAATGACCGTTGATACTCGTGTTTGCTGAAGCACTAGAGGCAGTCAGATTAAGCCTCTCGACGTGGGCTCATAGCACGTGATGCCGTGTCTTTCATGCAGCACATGTCCTATCACCAACCGTTACTTACTAACTTCGCTAACCCAGACCTCGTAAGCCCTCTTCCCCAACACACTTCCCAACTCTTCCTCTTTTTCTTCAAACTCCTTCGGATCGATCCATTTCTTGCGCCAAGGCATGCTGCGCGTCTCTTCGACGCCTTCGAACCAACTCAAGAGCGCGTCGCATGCCGCTCTCTCGTCAAGAAGAAGCGGGTAGTGATACGATGCATGATGAACGCGTGATGGCGGAAGAGCTGCTGATAGAGGCGATGCAGGTGCCGTGAATCCTTTCTTGGTCGCAATCTTGAGAGCTTTTGCAGTCGAGGCTTTCTTGCGCGGTGCCATTGCGCGACGTAGTTGAGATGAAGGGATATGGATACAAATGATATCGTTGCGATCGTGCAGATGGGAACAGAAAGAGGTATTAAAGTGGAGATTTCGGACGCGCTAGACACGCGCTCTAGCGTGACCAAATGCACCATTGCGGACTCGACTTCCGCTGCACTGACTAGGCCTGGTCTAATCCCGTTGCAGATAGACCAGTTGCTGGCTTCTAGCTTAGGACTTCACTTCATAGAGTCTCAACGTTGGGTACCTCGGGAGGAATTGTTGCACCACATACTTTCCTCGAGTGAACCTCGAGCAAGTCATCCCTTTCTGACACTTGCACATAACTCGGATCCATAGCTACAGCTCGGGCTACGGTCCAGTGTTCAATGGCTTCAATCCCTCCACCGCCGCCTCCTCCTCCTCCACCTCCACTCAAACCCTCGACCTCGACCTCCACAACCAAATCCATCAACATCACCTTCAAACCCCATGCCACAAACATCCATCTCCCGCAAAATCCAGCAGCTCCAAACACCCAGACATCCACTCCCACACACCACCTCGCGCTCCCAGGCCTTCTCACCATGCCACATGTTCTTCTACGGCACGCTTCAAGACCCCGACGTCTTGACCTCCCTCCTCACACTCGCATCACCGCCAACACTCCATGCAGCTAGCATATCTAGGTACGCAGTCAGAATATGGGGTATATACCCCGCCTTGATTCCTTTAACAGCGCAGAGTACTGTGATGGGGATGCTATGGCACTGTGAGCCCGAAGCGCATTTCGAGAAACTCAGGGCATATGAGACGGGCGCGTATACGTGGATGGAGTACGACGCTGTACTAGAGGGAGATGGAGGGGAAGAGGTGAGAGGCGCGAGGGTGTTTGTGTGGGCAAGCGACGCCAACGACGAGGAATTAAAGGACGGAGTGTTTGATTTCAAATGGTGAAAAAGGTACTTAAAGAGCTCTATTGTGAGAAAGCGATGAGCGGGTGCGGAGGAGAGGTTATGTGATAATGCTGACAAATACGGCTATGCATTCATCGCCGAGCTATGCAGTACTACAACCTGATATCTCGCAGCGTGTCATGCCATCAGCCAGTCAATGCGCCTAAATAGAACTTTTCTGCCGCGCCCCAGCGGTAGCCCCGTGTCTTCCCTATGAGGATACAAGAAGCCGAAAAGTGATGGTAGTAGTACAGGTAAAAGAAAGAGCGAACGTATAAAATGAAGTGGTATCAAACGCCAGGCAACCGTTCCGAGGAACAAAGAGACAATATAGTATGGGCATAACGGACGTGACCTGGTATCTCCCAGCAATTTCGATCACTAATGAACTCCAGTCAAGAGACAACGACAAGAAAATAGACTATATCAGTACAGTAGATCGTTAGGGCGAAGATCCTTTTGATGCTTGCATTTGTGGTGGTGTAGGTGGTAAAGGCATGGTTGGTGGCGGCGCGGGAAGTGGCATGTTAGGTGGTGGGCCAGGAAGTGATGGCGGAGTTGAAAGAGGCGTGATCGGCGGAGCCGGGAGAGGCATGTTCGGCGGTGGTGGCGGCAGCGGTAGATTTGATGGAAGAGTAGGCAGAGGCATGTTTGGTGGTGGCGCAGGAGGTGGAAGGCCGATGACTGGCATGCTCCGTCGGGGTGCGACAGAATGCTGCTGCTGGACCTCTGCTTGGGTCTGATCTCTCAACGCATCGATACTTTGGCTGGGCTGTAAAGCACCTGATGTACGAGGAGACGGCGTTTGTGGGTTTGAAGTGCGCCTTCCTGGCACGAAAGATGGCGTTGAAGCGATAGCAGGAACTGGTCGGTTCGAAGATAGGAGAAACGGCGCGGGACTAGTCCGGCCCTGCACGGACGAAGAACGGCGTGACTGCGTGCCGTAAGTGGCTGAATGCAGAGTGCGTACATCCGCCGTCGGCGATGGGTTAGACGCGGCTGACGGTGGTCTGACAGGCGCAGTGACCGACCGCATCGCGTTGGTGCTCAGTATCAAGGGAGCAGGGCCTGATGCAGGCGTAAGGGAAGAGAGGCGCCGCGGTGCAACCTTGGCTTGGTCGGTGTGTTGTTGCTGCGGCCGTACAGGGAAGGGACGAAGGAATGGCTTCGGATTAGCTGAGACCCGTCGCTGTGCCCTTGCATCTGAAGTTGGAGATGGGGATGTGGAGAGCTTCATGGGAATGACAGGCAAGTTTCCAATGAAGGACTGACGCGAAGCGGACGGAGGAGGAAGAGGAGCCGGATCTTTTGGTGGTGGAGATACCACGTCCCTTCGTGGAGGAATGCTATGGCTGCGAGCGTTGAACCTAACTAGACTGTCCTCGCGGGTGAGTGAGTGATCGAGAGCGGGGTCTTGACTGCTCAGGCTGGTCTGAACCTGTGGGCGTGCCGGCCGAGCCAGTGTTGCGATTGGCACTACAGGGCTCTCGATCGTCTCGGTGGTGGGCTTAGGGGCAGGCATATCAGTCAACAACCTGGACTCGACGGCTGCTGACTGCTCCGCATCCGTCATCTTGGGCGAAGTAGGCCCATAGAATGAGTGTCGCTGACGTGGAGAACGATTGTCGAGGGTCGGCGCAAAGTGTTCATCAGTAACCGGGAGAGGTTGCATCGACCGTCGCCGAGACGCGACAGCGTTGCTAGGATTCATGTGAAACGATTTGAGCGACATGGCACTTCGAAGAGGCTCAGGCTCGGAAGTCGTGGGAAATCCTTCTTTGAGTGGCGATTGTGGGCCTGGAGATGATTCTCGTGAAGTATTCCGAGTTCCTGGACCAGACACCGATGTTGCAGTGGACATGAAGGAAAAACGTGAGCGGCCACGAAGGGAGTCGAGTTGATACTGGTCTTGAGACACTGGGGTCGTCGCAATCGACGAGGCCTCCATAGACAGTCGTTGGTTTCCAGGTCGATAGGACTGCCCACTGGACGACTCTGCAACGCTGGTCGTACGCTCGCTCCTGTTCGAGTCCCATTCGGAAGTAACGATCCGGGGAGAACCATATTGAGATTGCAGTGGCGAATCAACAGCGCCGATCCTGCTAGGCGCTTTCGGATCGCGCTGAACAAGATACCGATGACTAGTGGTGTCACTGGACCTGGTCTCCCTAGTGTCGTCTGTGGAGGACGAAGCTCGACTCGACTCGTCCTTGGCCTTCATTCCACCTTGGTTATCTATCTCTTTCCGCACCACACTCATCCACGCATCCATTTCTTCCGCGCTTTCCAAAACAAGTAGGAAGCTGGTGGCGGCCTTCTTAACAGCAGCATTTTGTGATCGGAGTCGAGAAAGAAGCGAGTTTCGAGGACCAGCTTCGGTCGTCCCGTCGTCGAGTGCGTGGCTTGAGATCTGGAGGACCCAATGTTTGCCTGGTATAAGGTCGCATGCGAATGCGGCAGAATCTTTGCCTAACTTCAGTACCTTTTCGGGCATCCGATCGAATGAGCCATCTCCCGCGTATTGCAAGACGTATCCGGCAGTAACAAGTATGTAGATCTTATTCAAAAGTTCCGGAGCTGGCGGATTGAGGACCGAGTTCGAGATCAGTCGCCTGTGCGTCTTCTCCAGCCTCCGAGCTTCGGCCCCGTCTTCAGCTATTACAGACAAATCGCGCGTACTGTCCATCCTCTCCCGGAGTACTTCGGCCTGCCTTCTTTGACTTTGCGTTCTCATCAATACTTCAGGAGCAAATACACAAGCTTGCACGGTAGCGTGCTTCACTGACTGCGGGAATGCCTGGAACAGTGGAGGAGGTTCCCAGCTACCAAACTCTTTGGGTTGCGGTGGAGGTCGCATAGACATAGGTCGGAACATCTGGCTTGAGCGTGATCGTATTGTCTGTTGCGCAGGGGGTAGAGGGTTTTGTCGTAGGGCAGACTTTGGCGGCGATGTTTTGGGTGGGGGTTTCGGCGGGGTTTGTGGTCGCATTGGTACAGCAAGACCGACTTCTGTGTGACCTCGAGCCCTTTCCACCTTCGGCTTGCTGAAGAGATTGAACAGCGACATTTTTGAGGCAGATCGCTCGAGTTTCGGGACGCGTGGGGTTGGTGAAGGCGCTCCGCGAATGGATGCTGTGCGACCGGTTGATGACGAAGACCGCGATTCGGGTTCCCGAAGGTTGGTGGTAGATCGACCGAAACGCCATCGTGAAGTGGAAGGTTCTTGTGCGCGGTTGCGAGAACTGCTGACGGGAGTAAGTCTCTCTGAAGGCGTCCTGTATGTGGCTACATAGATCTGCGATGATGCTAGCGCCATAGTGGAGTGCTTGGCTACTAAAAGCCAGCAAGAAGACAGACGGCGCAGTCGGGGTCAGCCGGTTATTTGGGGTCGGCTGGGTCTCGGTGGGAGTAGTGCAAGTTGGTCGCACTGCGAATCGTGCTTCTAATATAAGACAATGACAGGGAAGGCTTGCTCCCGCGACCAGGCGAATGGAACCTCGTAAAATGGCAGTACGTAAAGTCCAGAATAAAGTGCCAGAGTTGGTGTGTAATCTAGTATAGTCGCAAAGTATCTCTGGTGATCAAAGCGCACGTAGAGAGTGTGGTAGTGGCAAGCAAGACGTGTTCAATGAGCGTGGTATAGCTGACCGGCTATAGTGGAAGCGGAAACGAAGATCAAACGAATGAACAGGACATTGGCCCCTGGGAACGAGGATTTGCTGCAGTTGAAGATGCAGCACAAGAAAGAGCAAGAAAGTGAAACAGAACGACGAGGTTGACAGAGTCGTGAAGAGGGGAGGTGGCAAGCCCTAGCTGCCGCAGGAGACGGGCGGTCTATTCATGAATATTGGCAAGGAGCGCCCCCATGCTCCACGCCTTGTGTGACGCGGATGTCGCAGGGGCTCCCAAGTGATCCCCCTTTTGCAGAGAGGGTTGGGTTGATGTGATGGCGCCGCACGCTAGGCTGAGACCAGAGTCCTAGTGGAACGGATGGGTCTCCCGCTGAGCGTTGGCGTGTTTGAGGCCGGCACGGTGGGCTTCGGCAACAACGTCGCCTAGAGTGTATCTTACAGAGCATCTCTTGAGCGCAAATTGCCTCGAGGAGATTTGCGGATGTGATGTGGTGTTGCGCAAAGTTCTTTTCAAATCTCGGAGTGATACCGAGATCTCATGGCCACGCCTGCATTTACGAGGGGATCAGCCCAACGCAGCATTCGGCAAATTGATGTTCCCGGCATGGGTTCATCACTCGTGCCGTGACTGATCTCGAGGGGCTGCAGGACGATCTCAGACGCGTCTGGAGCGTCGCGGTGGACTTCGCCGACATTTTCGTCAGCAATCACACATTGGAGACTATCGATAAATGGTCGAGGTATTTCCTCGCACGTTCTGCGCAACGGTCGCAGCGTGTGCTCTCCTCGTGGCACGGCGCAACACGTTGTCGCACAGTGCCATCTTCTTCATCCCCTCCATCAGGGCGTACCGAGCACCAAGATTGCAACAGAAAAATAGAGTAGGACGCGTCGCGTCTCGTAGCAGTCTCAGCGTGACCCGGCGCGTCCCAGCCGTCTCTACCAGGATGGGATGCTTGGACTCGGTCACGCGGAGGCTTTCTGCGGCGATACTTTATTGGACGGCGAGATCGTCACGTCGAGTGCCCGCGACTGTCAACAAAGGCTTTAAATGAGGTGCTAGTAACGGGCGACGATGGCGGGTGGTGTAGCCGGGTCCGGCATTTGTTTGTACCTGACATTAGCGTGAGAGTGAGTTAGCGCATCGTCATGGCGGGGGAAACATAGCTCAAGCTTCAGTCACCCCACTTGTACCGATATACCGATATCACCACATCGGCCCTTCACGAGACCTGAAGGGATACACGCCCTTTTCCTATGCTAATCACCAACCATCACTAGCTTTCCTACTAGCACTATCTCACGCCACCGCAGCCATGCCGCCTGACATCAATTCACTTCCGCCCTCCCC
>Ga0210040_10010103_pt1 | contig 10873 bp, 8 predicted proteins | sample CryGeyCG12114_NA_FD_185462 | JGI IMG/M metagenome (GOLD analysis project Ga0210040, IMG submission 185462) | Groundwater microbial communities from aquifer - Crystal Geyser CG19_WC_8/21/14_NA (SPAdes) (version 2) | ecosystem: Environmental > Aquatic > Deep subsurface > Groundwater | place: USA... | reverse complement strand
GGTTGGTTAAGGACATAGCGTTGCGCTTGGCGGTTTGGTTATTTACCCCCACACTTAAAGTTTTACCATCGGTAAAAGCTAACTTTTGCTGATGGCAGCTACCACAGGATAAAGTGTTATCGCCGGATAGCTTTTTCTCATAGAATAACACCCGCCCTAGGTCAACCCCGGCCTGGGTTAACTGATTATCACCAGGTATTTTGGGTGAACCAAAGCGGCTGGGGAAAGACAGGTCGTATACCACTTCATCTTCGGATGGTACAGGCTCCGGAGGCAAGCTGTTTTCGTCATTTTTACAAGACCAAAACAAAATACAGAAAAAGAGCCCAACTAAGAAGATTCTTCTATTAATCATACTTATTAAGAACTCTGATTTTATAATTATATTACCAAAACGATTATAATTTTTTAGATATACCCTAGTGCTCCATAAAGATTTGTTTGTCGGGAATTCTGGCCGCCATTTCAGTGTATTTTCACCGGAAACAAATTATCAGTTATTCCATTACCCGACAATCTATAGTGTATCAAGCACTATAGAAGTAATAACTTCTCCTTACTTCTTCTATTTTTTATATAGTATAAATCTAAAGGTAACATCAGTTTGTAAACTACATACCAACAAGCTTTACTTGCAGTAAGGCACTATCAAGCGTAACTTGAGATTGCTTCGGTATTCAATTTTCTGGCAGGAAAGATTATGTTATTCCTATTTTAGGTTTATGCTTATAGTGCCAATCTGCGGCTGAAAGTAATTAATCAATGTATTAGAGCAAGATTAATTCTTTCAACCATTATGCAGGCAATTTTGGCGAAAAGTAGATAAGTGAGGTGTTTCTTACCAGGGCTGAAATAACTTATTTTCCAAACTTTAGTAATCTTTTACAAAAGTATTTATGGGGCAAAACCTTTCTAGCTTTCAATCTTCTGAAGTCATCTGCTATTTTCCCGAACAGAATAATGCTAGCAATTTTTCTGCAATCTAAAAAATGTAGCAGATGGCTTACAGCTTAAGTTGTTTCCTTTTGCCCGATTATGCGAAAATTTTCGGCAGCTTACTTTTTATCTGCCAGCGCGGCTTCTATTAATTCGGTATAAAAATCCTGGATGGTGCGGCCGGCGGCCCTTACTTGTTGTGGTATCAGACTGTTCTCCGACTGGCCGGGTACGGTATTGATTTCGATAAAGTAAAAATGGTTGGAATTTTCCTGCAAAATATAATCGATGCGGGTTACGCCTTTGCAGTTCAACTTTTCAAATACTTTGCGGGCTATTCTTTCTACGCTTTCTTTTTCGTTGGGCGTCATCCGGCCGGGGGTTATTTCGTCGGTTACGCCGGCCGTATATTTGGCTTCAAAATCGAAAAACTCTTTAGAACTAACAATTTCGGTAGCTGGTAATACCTGCACACCGGCTGTGCCCCGGTAAATACCAATGGTAAACTCGCGGCCACTAATAAATTCTTCCACCAAAACCTGGGTATCTTCGGCAAAGGCTTTTTGGAGCGCTTCCGGCAGCTCGGCTGCGGTTTTTACTTTGCTCATGCCAATGCTGCTGCCGCCGTTGTTGGGTTTTATAAAAAGGGGCAACTGCAGTTCCTTCGTAATACGGGCAACATTGTCGGTGGTATTGGAGAACAACTGCACCGATTTAGCTACGTGCAATTCGGGCACATCCTGCACGATGGCTTTGGTATAACCTTTATTCATGGTAATGGCCGAGGTAATGGCATCGCAGGTGGTATAAGGCAGGTCTAGCATATCAAAATAGCCCTGTAGTTTGCCGTCTTCGCCGGGTGAGCCGTGTAAGCCAATAAAAACCGCATCAAACCGGATAACCTCTTCCTCTAGAGACAAAGTAAAATCATTCTTGTTTATCTCGTGCTTTAAACCTTGCTGGTCTTCGTAATGCCACGATTGCGGGGTAATAATAATTTTATAAACCGTAAATTTTTCCGGGTCCAGGTTACGGCTGATTACTGCCGCACTTTTAAGGGATATAACCGATTCGCCGGTAAAGCCGCCGGTAACCAGCGCTATTATTTTTTTCATGCTGCCAAAAATTAAAGCCCAAACATAATAAAATGTAACGTCCCGGAACAGTCTGGCGGTAAAAAAAGCCAAACCATTCCGGGACGTTAACCAGAATAAAAAGTATCTGTAAATTATAAGTGAATTACCTCATCGTAAGCCGCTGCAGTGGCTTCCATTACGGCTTCCGACATGGTAGGGTGCGGGTGTACCGATTTAATGATTTCGTGACCGGTGGTTTCCAACTTACGGGCTACCACTACTTCCGCAATCATTTCGGTTACGTTGGCGCCAATCATGTGCGCGCCCAGCCATTCGCCGTATTTGGCATCGAAAATAACTTTTACAAAGCCATCTTTTACGCCGCCGGCACTGGCTTTACCCGACGCGGAGAAAGGAAACTTACCTACTTTTATTTCACGGCCTTGCGCCCGGGCTTCTTTTTCGGTTAAACCAACCGAAGCAATTTCGGGGGCGCAATACGTACAGCCCGGTATATTTTTATAATCTAAAGGCTGCGGATTTTCACCGGCAATTTTCTCTACGCAAATAATACCTTCGGCCGAGGCTACGTGGGCCAAAGCCGGACCTTTTACAATATCACCGATGGCATAAACGCCCGGCACATTGGTACGGTAAAAATCGTCGGTTACAACGCGTCCTTTTTCTACTGCTACGCCTAGTTCTTCTAATCCTAAGTTTTCCAGGTTAGTGGCAATACCTACCGCCGATAATACCACATCGCAATCAATGTATTCTTCGCCGTTGGCTTTTTTAACTTTTACTTTGCAACCTTCGCCGCTGGTGTCTACCGATTCTACGGAGGCATTGTTTATAATATTAATACCGGCTTTCTTGAAAGATCTTTCCAGTTGTTTCGATACCTCTTCGTCTTCTACCGGTACAATGTTGGGCATGTATTCCACAATGGTTACTTCGGTACCCATCGCATTATAGAAGTACGCAAACTCTACGCCAATAGCTCCCGAACCAACTACTACCATTTTTTTAGGCTGATTTTCCAGCACCATGGCCTGGCGGTAACCAATAATTTTTTTACCGTCGATGGGCAGGTTAGGCAGCTCGCGCGAGCGGGCGCCGGTGGCCAGGATAATATGTTTGGCTTCCACGGTGCTTTTGGTATTGTCGGCCGCGGTTACTTCTATTTTGTCTTTGGCTACCAGCTTACCGTAGCCCGCAATATGATCTATTTTGTTTTTCCGGAACAAAAACTGAATACCTTTGCTCATACCATTGGCAACGCCGCGGCTACGGCTTACTACCGCGCCAAAATCAGCCGATGATTCGCCCACGTTAATACCGTAATCTTTCGCGTGCTGAATATATTCGAACACCTGTGCACTCTTTAATAAAGCTTTGGTAGGAATACAACCCCAGTTTAAGCAAATACCGCCCAACTCCGCTTTTTCTACCACGCCTACTTTTAACCCCAGCTGCGAAGCCCGGATAGCAGCCACGTATCCGCCCGGACCGCTGCCAATTACTACTAAATCGTATGATGCTGATGCCATTTTAATGACTTGTTTACGTTTATAAGATGCCGCAAATTTACCTGAATATATCTATTTCCCAAATGCTTAAAAACACCTTTGATTTTTAGAAATATCTTGTTATATTAAGGTATATAGATATTTAAAGAAACCTATACTACCATTTTACAGTAACGTAATTAATTAAATTTAAATTTAGTATTCTCCTGAAGCATAGCTTCTGTTGCCTATTAACCTAAATAACTTGTCTTTTTTATTAGATGAAAAGTATTTGTTTTCAGTTTTTACTTGTAGTTCTCTTATTATGTTGTGCCTGTGCTCGCCGATCCGTTAATTATTATTCCCGCGTTGGCTTAGAAAAAGCCCAGGCCGCCGATTATACCGGCGCTATTGAAGAATATACCAAAGCCCTCAGTCGCAAACCCAACAATGCCGAACTATATAAACTGCGGGGCATAGCGAAGTACGAATTAGAAGATTATACAGGTGCCGCCCAGGATATAAACCAATCTATTCTGTTGGCCGATAACGATCCGATAGCCTATAAATACCGGGCTGATATTAAAAGCCAGCAGAAAGATTTTAAAGGTGCCCTGTTGGATTACGATAAATCTATCAGCCTGAATGATGATTATGCCACAGCTTTTAATAATCGGGGTTATTGCCGGTCGAGGTTAAAAGATTTTACCGGCGCTATTACCGACTACAACCAGGCACTTCTTCTAAAACCCGATTATGCGGTTGCTTTTCAAAACAGAGCCAACGCCCGTTTCCGGATAAAAGCTTTCCAGGAAGCTCTGTCGGATTATAACTCGGCTTTAAATTTAAATCCGGAGCTGGCCGAAGCTTACTTTAACCGAGCCATGATTTTCCAGACGCTTAAAAATAATAAAGGTGCTTGCCAGGACTGGCACAAGGCGCAGGAAAAAGGTATTACTCAAGCCGCCTCTTATATCCGGAAATTTTGCCGGCAGTAATTACACTGGTTCTGCCTTTGTGTTTAATTACATACCGGTATTATGCAACATAATAAAGTGCAGTATCAGATAACTAATGTTACGTAAAGCATCAATTATTTAATAATGTTATGCAAACCCGTATAAAAAGAAAAGGTAAAAACCATCATTCTTAAATAAACTAATCAGTTACCTGTCAGTTAGGTTCTTTAAAAATGAGAATACCAGGAAGCTTCGTGAGTTATATTTTATCTTTACTTTGCTTCTTTATTTAAATCGATGTAAAACTTTTCTTAAGCTTATATTACTATTTAAATAAATTTTATTAATTTAGTATATTCAAAATTCTATACTTCGTAAGATAATATCTTAGGAGAGAGCACTTTATTAAAATTTATTTTTACGCTTATGAAACAACCTTTACTCCTTCTGTTTGCCTTATTTTTATCTTTTGCTGCTTATGCGCAGAACGCGCAAAACATGACCGCAACCTATTATAATTACAGCGTTCCGAAAGGCCTTACTGCTGCCGATTACAAACGGGCCGTTAAAGGTTATTCCGATGTGCTGGCTAAGAACCCGAAAGATGCCAATGCATACGTTAATCGGGCTAAAGCTAAACTAGAATTAAAACAGTACGAAGATGCCATAAAGGATTTTAATTCGGCCATTAAATATAAGCCCACCGATATGGATGCGGTTTATAACCGGGGCATTGCCAAGATTGTTTTGGGTGATTTCCGGAATGCTTTAGCCGATATGTCGAAAGTAATAAAAGCCAAGCCCCAGGATGCCGATGCTTATTTTAGCCGGGCTTACTCCAAAATGAATATGAATAACCCGAAAGGCGCCGTACAGGATTACAACATTGTATTAAAAATTGATTCGACTTATACCGAAGCCTACTATTACCGGGGCGTACTGAACTCACAACTTAACAAAGAAAAAGAAGCTTGCGCCGACTGGCAAAAAGCCGCCGCCTTTGACGACCGCGCCGCTAAAATGCTAAAAAAGCACTGCAAATAAATCACTTATTAACTTGACAAAAAAGCCTCTGCTAAATACAGCAGAGGCTTTTTTAATTAGATTATTTTATGGTTTATCCAGATACTAATATTACTTGCGTGGTGCGCTTTTGAATAAAACCTTCTCCTTGGTCAAAATATAGAATCGTTTTTAGTAGCGGCGCGGCAGTACCACGCCGCTACCAGAAAGGCGCACAACTCATTTTATATTAATATGATTTACTTACTCACGGCAGAAAAATGAAAAAAACCTTCCTTTTTGCTAGCTACTTCGCTATAGGTTAATATTACTTTTTTCCCGGTCCATTGTACCATATTGTCAAACTCTACGGTTTCTTCGTAAACCTGCTCTCCAGGTCCGTAAATAGATTGAAAAAAGGCTAAAAGGTTGCGGCTGTTTTCGATACCCGGCGAAGTGAGGTAAATATGCGCGAGGCGGCCTTTGTAAAAACCGTAGACAATCTCGGTTAAAGGCATGCCATTAATAGAAAGTTGATCGGTTTTACGCCGGTAATTTCTATCGTCGTCGGTTTGCCATTCCCTCACAATATTCTTGAAGAACTTTATGTTGGTTCCCAGCTGCACGTCCCGGAAACCATATTTTTTATCTAATTTCTCCCGTCCCTGAGCATTTAGTTTTTCTATAATAGCCGCAGAATCTGCGATAACAGCAGAATCCGGAACTATTTTAATCGAATCCAATGCGATGTCCTGGGCCGCAGCAAAATAGCCCGACAATAAAATGAAACTTAAAACTACTACTCTTCTCATCATACCTATAACAGGCTGCAAGTTTAGATAAAAAAACACGGGCTAAAAAACACCTGCTCCTTTTTTGCTCTTAAAACTGCTTACCAACCAGCTTTTAATCTTTCGTTCTTGCTTTTGACTTTCCTTTCAAACCAGAATTTAAAATCTTTCTCTAACTTTGATGTATGAAACTACTCGAAGGAAAAATAGCTTTAATCACGGGCGCGTCTAAAGGAATTGGGCGGGCTATCGCTCAAAAGTTTGTGCAAATGGGCGCCCAGGTGGCATTCACCTATTTATCTAGTGTTGAAAAAGGCCAGGCCCTGGAACAGGAACTAGCAGCCGAAGGCAGCAAAGTAAAAGGTTACCGCTCCGATGCTTCGGATTTTGCCCAGGCTGAAAAATTAATAGACGATGTGGTAAAAGATTTTGGCCGGTTAGATATTCTGGTAAACAATGCCGGTATTACCAAAGACGGCTTGCTGATGCGCATGACTGAAGAACAATGGGATGCCGTACTCAATACCAATTTAAAATCAGTTTTTAACTTAACCAAAGCGGCTACTAAGCCCATGATGCGGCAAAAAAGTGGCTCTATTATTAACATGACTTCGGTAGTAGGCATAAAAGGCAACGCCGGCCAGGCCAACTATGCAGCGTCCAAAGCCGGCATTATTGGTTTTACCAAATCAGTAGCGCTGGAGTTAGGGTCGCGCAATATCCGCAGTAACGCCATTGCACCCGGCTTTATAGAAACCGAAATGACCGGTGAATTAAATGCGGAAGTAGTAGAAGGCTGGAAACAAGCTATTCCGTTAAAAAGAGCCGGTTCGCCGGAAGATGTCGCCAATTGTTCCGTATTCCTGGCCTCCGATTTATCGGCTTATATTTCCGGACAAGTATTACAGGTGGATGGTGGTATGCTTACTTAATTTCGTTTTTTGTTAATCGCTGTTCGTTATTGGATAGATTGCTCATGTAGAGATTATCCGAAAAAGTTTGAAGTTTTATTTATAGTATAGCGTAAGTTTAAAGCTTACGCTATTTTTATTATCATTTACCGAATATTATTTAAACTATTAATCCGTTTAAATAATAATGCTTATTTTGGAATAAGAACGAACGCTTAACGAATTACGAGACCTTGAGTCAATTCAGTTTACTTACTACCTACTCGCCCTGGCTCCTGGTGGTTTGCCTGGCGGCGGGCGCACTTTATACCTGGCTATTATATTCGAAGAAAACACCCTGGTCGCCCCGCATTAATTATTTGCTGGCAGCTTTGCGGTTTGTGGTGGTCAGTTTTTTATGTTTTTTACTTTTAGGACCTTACTTCAAAGCCATTACCAATACCGTAGAAAAACCAACTATTGTAGTAGCAGTAGATAATTCGCAATCGGTGGGCCTTTTCACCAATAAAAATACGTTAGCGGCGGTTACAGATAAACTCAACCAGGTAATCCGTAATTTACAGGACGCGGATTTACAGGTAGATATCAAAACCCTGGACTTACCGGCCCATGGGCCAACTGATTTATCCGGCATCAAATATGACAACCCGGTTACCAATCTCGACGAGCTGCTCACGAACGTGCAGGCGGTTTACCAGAATAAAAACCTGGCGGGCGTAGTGCTGTTATCCGATGGTATTCAGAACCAGGGCAAATCGGCGGCTTTTTCGGATTATAATTTTACCATTTACCCGGTTGCCGTAGGTGATACCGTCCTGAAAAAAGATATTGCTATTCCAGGCTTGCTGTATAACAAAATTGCCTACAGCGGTAATAAATTTCCGTTGGTAGCCGAAGTAGCCAGCGAAGGATTTTCCGGGGCGGCTGCTGTGTTGCTGAAAGAAAACGGCCGGGTACTGGACCGCAAAAACGTAACCCTACGCCAAACCCAACCCGTACGGGCAGAATTCAATTTAACGGCCAATGAACCCGGCAAAAAACATTACGAAATTACCGTTGTGCCCCAGCAAGGCGAATTTACCACCCTGAATAATACCAAACACGCTTACCTGGAGATTATAAAAGGCAAGCTGCGGATTTTAATTGCCGCGGCGGCACCGCATCCGGATATAAAAGCGTTGCGGGCCGCCATCGAAACCAACGAAAACTTCGAGACTGAACTGTATATTCCGGGCGTATTTCCTTTGAAACAAGAAGCTTACGATGTGGCCGTGCTGCATCAGTTGCCTTCCCGGCTGCAAGCCTCCAACGAAGCCCTTGCTTTTGTGCAGCAGAAAAAAATACCCACTTTATATATTATCGGCGGCACCACCGATCTGGCTGCTTTCAACAATTTGCGTGCCGGGGTAGCCATTAACCGCCGCGGAAACCAAACCGACCAGGTTACGCCGGCTTTAAACCCGGCTTTCAAGAAGTTTCAGGTAGATGAAAAAGCCCCTACTGATTTTAATAAGTACCCGCCGGCCGAAGTTCCTTTTGCTGATTTTACCTTAGCCCCCAATACTGAAACCATATTATACCAACAGGTAGGGCAGGTTAAAACAAGCAAACCGCTGCTTTTGTCCCAGATCAGTAACGACAAACGTAACGCCGTTATGGTAGCCGACGGCATCTGGCAATGGCGCTTGACCGAAGCCGCCGCTACCGAAAAGCCCGCCGTATTCGATAACCTGATGGTGAGTACCATGCAATTGCTTACGGCCCAGCAAAACCGGAAACGCTTAAATGTGTACCCAGTGCAGGACGAATACCTAGTAGCGGATGAGATCCGTTTTGAAGGCGAAGTGTATAACACCATTTTCGAGAAAATATACGGTCAGGAAATCACCTTGCGCATCCGTGACGAAAAAAATAAAACTCGTTCCTTTTCTTTTATCAACGGCGAAGGCTTTTCGGGTTTAAATATCGGTAACCTGCCGGGAGGCGTTTATTCTTATACCGCGAGTACGGTGCTGGATGGCAAAACCGAGCAGGACAAAGGTGAGTTTGTAGTGCAGGATTTACAATTAGAAGCTCTGAATGCCTTAGCCGACCATGATTTGCTGCACCAGTTAGGCCAGAAAACCGGTTCCCGCTTGTATTACCCCAACCAAACCGAAAGCCTCCAGGCCGATATCTTAAATGCCGATTACAAAAACGTAATTTACGAGAACGAAAAACTGGAAGACCTCATCAACCTGAAATGGTTGTTCTTTGCTGTTCTGCTGTTGGTTTCGACGGAATGGTTCCTGCGCAAATATTACGGCAGCTATTGAGTAGTCGATAGTCCATAGATCGCAGATCACAGTCGACAGTAAACAGTTATAGACTGCATCACGACTTCACGGAAGAACAGATGCTGATCCGACGACTTGGCTCCCCTCCTTTTTTCAAGGAGGGGTTTGGGGGTGGTTTTTTTATTTTTTATATCCGATAAGTTAAGACGTTGTCAATATTATTAAACAGTAAATAGTTAGGTTTAAACAAGTATTCTAAAATTAGTGTTGTTCCAATTTAAACTTTAGAATAAATATGGCCCGTGAAATGAAGTAAGAAGTTACATGAGCATAATTTCTAATTCATATTTTCTAATTTTTAATTTTAAACAGCACTAGCAGGCACCGGCTACAGCATGGTTTTAGACAGATACGCGAAAAGCTAATTTCCAAAACCTTTCTGTGGACTATTGTCTGTCGACTGTGGACTAAAACCATAGACCATGGACTATCGACTTATAAAAAACTATGGCTTTCCAATACCTTCTTCTTAACAAACCTTACGAAGTACTTACCCAATTCACTGATGAGCACAGCCGCAAAACGCTGAAAGACTTTGTACCGGTGCCCAATATTTACCCGGTGGGGCGACTGGATTATGACAGCGAAGGTTTGGTTTTACTGACCGATGATAAAGTACTCCAGCATAAACTATCTAATCCTAAATTCAAAATAGAAAAAACGTATTGGGCGCAGGTAGAAGGCATCCCGACCGAAGCAGCTTTGATGCAATTAAAAGCCGGCGTTGTTATTCAGAATATTAAAACCTTACCGGCCAAAGCCCGCCTCCTCCCCGCAGAACCTGCGATTTGGGAACGCTCTAAACCCATCAGGTTCCGGCAAAACATTCCTACCAGCTGGCTCGAAATAAAAATTATGCAGGGCATGAACCGGCAGGTTCGCAAAATGACGGCGGCGGTGGGCTTTCCTACCTTACGTTTAATCCGGCAATCCATTGGTCCGTTTACTTTAGGCACTTTAGCTCCCGGCCAATACCGCTCGGTTACTCCGGCTGAAATAAAATCCCTGCGTACCGGCGGCAAATAAAGCAAGGTGCAACTTTATCCGGTTTTATGGGGTAAGAATATACTTTTCTGCCAGATTGTATTATTCTGGTGAGGCAATCAGGCGTATAATAGTAGCTTAGTCATAAAACTGTTTTGGGGCAAGGACATAGGTGACAATCTGTCACAGAAAAGCGGCTTTTTTCGGGCTGGCACATCCCTTGTTAAGTATCCGGTAACGATCAAAACTGTGAAATAAGAATTTAACATATATAGAAAATGGGAAAAATAATAGGAATTGACTTAGGTACTACCAACTCGTGCGTGGCCGTAATGGAAGGTAACGAACCAGTAGTAATACCCAACAGCGA
>Ga0210040_10010102_pt1 | contig 10875 bp, 11 predicted proteins | sample CryGeyCG12114_NA_FD_185462 | JGI IMG/M metagenome (GOLD analysis project Ga0210040, IMG submission 185462) | Groundwater microbial communities from aquifer - Crystal Geyser CG19_WC_8/21/14_NA (SPAdes) (version 2) | ecosystem: Environmental > Aquatic > Deep subsurface > Groundwater | place: USA... | reverse complement strand
CGCAATACTACCACCTCCCTCATTTTGGTTAATAATAGATGCTCCGTGCAGAATCGCATCGTCCAGGCATTCCTGTAAATACCGGGGCTTATCCGGCTCAGCCAGGGGCGTAATCATAACGCCTGGTGTCCAAGGCATGCCTACCACCAGCTTCTCTACTTCAGCGCGCAGCCGCTGATTAAAACGGTCTACAATATTTGCATGCACAAACAATATTTTTAAAGCCGTACACCGTTGGCCGTTGAAAGATAAGGCGCCGGCAACAGATTCTTTAACCGCTAGTTCCATATTGGCATCATCCAGGATTATAGCTGCATTTTTAGCATCAAGTCCTAAAACTGATTTCAACCGATTCGATTTGGGATGCATTTTCTTTAAACTGTCTGCCACTTTACTGGAACCAATTAAGGCCAGCACATCCACTTTTCCGGATTGCATCAGGGCCGGAATAATATCGCGTCCGCGGCCATATACGGTATTAATCACACCTTTTGGGAAAACCTCTTTAAAGACTTCTAAAAGGGGTTCAAAGAGTAACGTTCCGTGTTTGGGAGGTTTAAACAAAATGGTGTTGCCCATGATCAAGGCCGGAATAAGGGTGGTGAACGTTTCGTTTAACGGATAATTAAACGGACCCATGCACAACACTACGCCGTGCGGCACTTTCTTGGTTTGCCCGATAAAATTTTGCTGCACCACAAAAGCAGAGGATTTGTTACTTAATTGTTTGGCTGCTTTAATAGTTTCCTGGATGTATTCTACGGTGCGGTCAAACTCTTTTTCGGCATCCGTGGTACTTTTGGCAATTTCCCAAACGATTAGTTTAACAATATCGGTTTTGCGGCTAATCATTTGCTGGGTAAAATCTTCGAGGTGTTTAATCCGTTTTTGGATTGGCATTGATGGCCATTCACCCCGGCCGGCTCCATAGGCAGTAACGGCGGCATCCAGGGCTTGATTTGCTTCCCGAATAGTGCCTAAAGGATAGCTCCCGATGACGTACTGGCTTGCTGCCGGACCTTGATTAAGGAATATGGGCGAAAAAACCATGTGGGTAGGACCATTCCAGTCCAATAGTTCCCCATTTATTAAGATCTGCCGCTGGTGTACCGGCGCATTTAATATTATTGCATCTGGAATCTCTTCTATTGAAGGAAAATTCCTGTGAGGTTCAAAAGTTGCTTTCATACTTGAAAATAGAATTTAATTAATAATCCGGCCCGATAGTAAAGGCCCAACCATCATGAAAGAAATTATGACAGATAAAAAATGTAAATTAGGAAGAAGTGTAAGCTACGTTTCTAGGGTTTCCCTTAATATCTTCCCCAGCAAACTTAGAAATATTGGTTAATCCTAATACCGGCAAGGTAATTAAACCTAAAAAGCTGGATACCTTAATTATGTGTCCGCTATTTTTGACTCTCACCAAGTAAAACACCCTTCTATTCTAGGTCTTGTAACCGCCAGTATATTTTCTCAGGCGTTAAAAGTTTTCTAATTTTTTAACAGAATGAGTTGTCCTAAATGATTGCTCAAATGATGGCTTCGGGTAAGCACAACGTTTAATTTATTCCGGTGCGGTTCTTTTTCAAAATCGTCTGGCGAAATCGCAGTGTGTCGCAGAAACCATTCGTCTGAAGGAATTACCTTAAAGTGGTTACCTAATTGCATGTTTACGTCCGTCCAACTTTGTTTAAGTTCATGAACAGTTGGAAGGCCTGAAATGACTTTGTCGGGTTTATCCAGGAAAATAGCTTTGTAATCCGGAAATAGGGCATTGCCTAAGTCAAGCAAACGGAACATTAGGTCGTGCGCTGCTGTAAGATGCCCTAAAAGATAAATGCCTCTGTTTTTTGTGGGTGCCACTTCACGAAAAAGTTGTTCATCGCTTAAATTTTTAAGCAAATCGTCGGTTTGTTTAATTGTTGCGTTCCATTTATCAAGAACCATTTTAACGAAAAGCGCTTTATCGGCTGTCATAATTTTGAATTTTAAAAATGAAGCGCATCCTGTTCGGTATGCCCTTCATTAAATTGTTACACGTATGTTGCACCTCCGTCAGCAAGCGTTTGTTGCTCAAATAATAAATTAATCAATATCGAAGGTATTGCTTGTCAATTCTTCGGTTAAAGTCCACAGGCGTTTGGCGTTGGTTTCATCTACCGAATAGGATTTTACACCCGCTGACATTCCCTCCTCTGCAGCTAATTCAGCTATATTAACATCCTCGAGGTACACACCGCCTTTTTCATTTAATGATGGACTTGTTGCAGCCCAAACCGTGGTAGCGGCACCTTGCGGAATGGTTTTTAGCGATTCTAAAACTTCCTGTACCGGATTGCCTTTGTCATCGTAAAAGCCAAATTGTTGTAATATTTCCAATGGGGCTTCCCTGGTTAATTCCGTTCCCCAAATATTGCCGGGATGTACAGAATATGCTCTTACCCCAGAGGCTTTAGCACGATTGTCTAACTCCAGTGAAAACAGGTTGACAGCGGTTTTTGATTGCCCGTAAGCCGATAAGGTTTCGTACGCCCGGTTTTCAAAATTCGGGTCATCAAAATGGAACGGGGCAAATTGATGGCCCTGTGAAGATACATTAACTACTCTTGCTCCATTAGCTGTTTTTAGCGCTCCCCATAATCTTGCCGTAAGTTGAAATACTGCCAGATAATTCGTTACCAGTTGAGATTCTATGCCACGGCTATCTCTACGTAACGGAACAAACATAATTCCGGCATTATTTATAAGCAGATGCAATGGCCTGTTCGAGTCTAAAAATCCATCTGCAAATTTATCGATGGAAGAGTGGTCCATTAAGTCCATTTCTTCTAACTCTACATTTGCAATCCCTTCCAGATTTTTCTGTGCTTTTTCAATACTCCTGGCCGGCACAATCACGGTTGCTCCTGCTGCGGCCAGTGTTTTGGTAGTTTCTAAACCAATTCCTGTATAACCACCTGTTACAATAGCTATTTTTCCGGTTAGGTCAATTCCTTTGATTACTTCTGTTGCAGTGGAAGATGCATTGAAGCCTGAACCTATTGGGTTTTGCAAGGCTCCGTTATAATTATTCTGTATCATTTTGTTTATTTTATTATTTCAATAGGGCCCAGGTTGATTATATATACCCTGGCTATTTTATTCACAAACTCTTTTCTAAACATTAATACGGTACTGTATCGGGGACTCGAATGCCTGAATACTACTGTTTATAAATCTTTATTTCATCAGGCTGATATTGGTCATACCTCCATCGGAAAGGATTTCAGTTCCCACAATAAAGGAAGAGTCATCCGAGGCAAGGAAAGCTGCTACTTTACCCATTTCAGAGGGCAGCCCCATCCTGCCGATAGGTATCAGGTCTTTCCAAACTTGTAAAAATTGTTCCAAATGCTCTTGCGGTACAATTTTGCCGAATACCGGTGTATCAATAGAACCAGGAGACAAGGTATTTACTCTTATTTTTCTATCTAACAAATCAAGCGATAAACCTTTAGCTAATGATATAACCGCAGATTTAGCTGCTCCATAAATTGTCATTCCGGGTGCGGCACGATGGGCAGCACTTGATCCAATAAGTATGATAGAAGCGCCTTCATTTAAATAAGGAAGCGATTTTTGAACCGTAAAATAGGCACTTTTCAAATTTAAGTTCATATACCCGTCATAGTTGTCTTCCGTAACATCCGTAATGGCTGCCATGGGGCTGCCATCTACTATACCGCCAGCATTAACCACTACCGTATCAATCTTGCCGAACTTTTCAAAAGTGTCTTTGAAAATCCGTTCCAGATCTTCCATCTTAGTTACATCGCCTTTGATGCCTATGAAACCTGTTCCAAGTTCCTGAACGGAAAGGTCAAGTGTTTCCTGATTTCTTCCGGTGATCGTACCAATGGCACCTTCGTTTTTGAAGGCTTCGGCAATGCCAAATCCGATACCACTATTACCTCCCGTTATTACAGCTACTTTATTTATTAACTTGCTCATTTCTTTAGTTTATAATAATTTTCTAATACCAAAATCCCTATAACCCGTAAATACCGCCTGACACCGAAATTTTCTCTCCTGTAATCCAAGCGGCATCATTGGAAGCCAGAAATACAGCTACTTTCGCAATATCTTCGGGCTGACCAGTGCGACCAAGTGGTGTTTTGGAAACTAAATTTGTTTCAGCTTCGCTGCCAATAAAGCCCCCAGTATGCGAACCTTCTGTTTCCACCACACCCGGGAGAATAGAATTGATGCGGATATTTCTGCCGGCAAATTCTTTCGATAAAGCAACAGTAATGGCATCTAAAGCCGTTTTGGTGGCAGAATATACCGACCCCGTCGGCAACGGCATATTGCTGGCCCCGGAACTGATATTGATGATATTGCCACCTTTATTGCCAAACAATTTCAAAGCTGCTTGGATGGCAAGTATAGAGCCTAAAACATTGATATTAAACTGCTGATGAAACGTTTCGGCTGATACCTGTTCGATGGGTTCGTATATATAAATGCCGGCATTGTTTACCAAAACATCCAAGGTGCCGAAAGCATTTATTGTTTCTGCAAAAATTCTGGTTACATCGGCTTCATTCGACACATCGCCCTGTACCGAAATTGCCGTTCCGCCATTATCGGTTATGGCTTTCACTACTTTCTCTGCACCTTCTTTACTGGAAGCATAATTCACGATCACCTTGGCCCCTTCGGCGGCAAAGTATTTTGCAATAGAAGCACCTATTCCCTTTGATGCACCTGTAACTACTGCTACTTTGTTTTTTAATTTACTCATTATTTCTGCTATTTTTATTTGTTAGCGTAGCAAAGCTAATAAGCATAAATTTATTTTAGTAACTTTGTTACAAAAAGTAACAGTAACCTTCAAGAAACCAAGTAACCTTCAAGTAACAAGTAATATGATGGAGTGCCAGGCAAAAGATTTTCAGCAGGAACACAAAAAAGAAATGAGGGCTGTCCAGGATTCAATGGACGTGCTGAATGGGAAATGGAAAATATCCATTATCTCATCAATTTGTTATTATAACAAAAGACGATTTTCCGACATTTTAAATGATGTAGTGGGCATTTCCAACAAAATGCTGAGCAAAGAATTAAAGGAGTTGGAAATAAATAAATTGGTTAAGCGCACTGTTTTAGACACCCAACCGATAACTGTTCAGTATGAGCTTACGGAACACGGTCTTACACTAAGGACCATAATTAACAACTTGACAGATTGGGGAATAGAACACCGTAAAAAAATTATGGAGTAATAGTTTCCTGTATTCATTAGACGTGTGGGGCTATACGGTCGGCTAACATTGCCTGTAACGTGTTTGTGTATGGCTCGTTGCGGGTTTTAAGTTAAAGGTTTTTCAGATTACGTAAATTTGTTTTATAGAATTCACACTTGCTTAACCATTCAGCCGCAATGAGCTATACCCGGTATTGGCGGTTCGTTTTTTATCTCCGTTAAAACTTCTACTTTAAATCAGGAATTATTACTGTTTTCAAGAAGGTGCTTCAAGTTTTGTCCAAGAAGATTATCCCATCCCCATTCAAACCGATCTCTTTTGAAATGCGGGTGATTGGGAAAACTATCCAAATCTGTTTGAGTAATCTTTAATCTGGTTTTGTTCTCTTCTGAAAATAAATCAAATATAACGTCTGAATTTCCCGGATAGCCTTTATAAGCCCATCTATGGGCTAACGTTATACCTTCTGCCACTTTAGTCACCATCCATTCTTTTTGGTACTCGGCACTGTTATCGTCAAATTGAAATTTAAATCCCACTAAAGGTTCAAATTTTTGCAGTTGAGGAAAATACCATTTCTTCATTTTATCCTTATCAGTTAAAGCCCGCCAAACTTTCTCTATTGGTACATTGTAATTAAACTCTTTTATCAGTGGAGTGCTCATAATTTTTTGTCTTTTAATGTTTTATAAAGCAATAAATTGTCATTTGCTGTAATGATATTGCGGCAGACGTTTTCCAATGCCCCACTGCGGCAATCAGATTCAGAATTGACCAAATGACAATGTCATAAATCAGCCGAATCTAATTGAAGTATTAATTACGAATACATATCTATAAACGCTTTCAGCGCTCTTGATTGTGCTTCATCCTTTCTAAAGACCAGCACCGTATTCATCGTCCCCAGCTGCTTATTTAAACCGTAGCTACTGATTTTCCGCCCGGAATAATATCTGGAAACCACCTCTTCAGGCAGTAAACTGATACCCACCCCGGCTTCTACAAAGTTAATTATTCCTTCTATAGAGTTTAGCACCGTACTTTTATAATGAACAATCCCCTTAGAACTTAGCCAAGATTCCATTCTTGCCCTGAAAATACATCCCTCGCCAAACACAACTATTTTTAATGGCTGCTTGGTAAGCAATTCCGGTAATTCTGGACCATTTGAAGAGGTTAAGATTACCAGTTGTTCCTCTTTGATTTTGATCTGCTCCAGCCCCTTAACGTTAACCGGAGCCGATACAAATGCAGCGTCAAGATTATAGTTTAATACATCGTTGATTAAGGCACTCCTCATCCCTGATTTAAATTCTAATTCCACATCAGGATAATTCTCTTCAAATTGGGTAAGAATCTCCGGGACTTTTAAGGCCATTGTTGTCTCTATACAGCCTATCTTCAGGCTACCGTTTACTTTGTCACTGCTTTGGATGTTGCTCTTAGCCTCTGCAACTAAATATCCAATCTGCTTACAGTGCTGCATCAATATTTGTCCGGCGGGAGTGAGTTCTACCTTCCGGGATGTACGGGAAAACAGTTCCGCACCAAATTCCACTTCCAGGCTTTTAATCCGGGCAGTAACGTTTGATTGAACCGTAAACATGGCCGATGCCGCTTTGGTAAAACTTCCACTGGCTGCCACGGCTTCAAATATTTTTAAATCGTTAGTATTCATTCCTGTTTATCATAAAAAGTGATTATTAATATCATAATTTATCGTTTTTAATAATTAAATATCATACATATTTTTGATTCAAAAAAGAATATGAAAAAAATAGCAATTCACCTGATCACAGGTCTAATGATTAACTCCTTGTTAATTGCTTCTACCGCGGCGCAATCAAATCAACTATCAAACATGAATCAAGTCATGGAAAATCCTTCAATTCATTACCGCACCGTTGAGGTTAACGGATTAAGTATATTTTATAGGGAAGCAGGTAAGGCTGATGCACCGACCATCCTTTTGCTGCACGGCTACCCTACATCTTCACACATGTTCAGGAATCTCATTCCCATCCTAAGCGAAAAATATCATGTAATCGCCCCGGATCTTCCCGGATTTGGCTACTCTGATGCACCGAACCACCAAAAGTTTAAATACACTTTCGACAACCTTGCCGGTACCACCCAGGCATTCATTGATAAACTTGGCATGAAACGCTTTGCCATGTATGTTTTTGACTATGGTGCACCGGTTGGTTTCCGGGTAGCCATGGCTAACCCGGAAAAGATCACCGGTATTATCTCCCAAAATGGCAACGCCTATGAAGAAGGTTTAAGCAAAGAATGGAACCCAATACAGAAATACTGGAAAGACCCGTCCCAAGCAAACCGCGATTCACTTAGGGATTTTGTTTCCGAGAAGGCCACCTGGTTTCAATATCATGAAGGTGTGTCTGACCCGTCACTGATCGCGCCTGAAACGTATACCCTGGACCAGCATTTCCTCGACCGGCCGGGCAATATAGAAATCCAGCTGGACTTAGTGAAAGATTACCGAACCAATGTGGTGCTATATCCAAAGTTCCACCAATACTTCCGGAAATACCATCCAAAATTATTATTAGTATGGGGAAATAGAGATCCGTACTTCCTGCCTGCCGGAGCTGAAGCATATAAAAGAGATCTACCTGATGCCACGTTGATATTTTACAATACTGGCCACTTTGCCCTTGAAACTAACGCAGCAGAGATCGGAGCAGAAATACTTGACTTTATGGCGACGCTGCCTAAATAACATATAAATTACATCAGTTCAACATCTTTGCCAAAGCCTCAAATCCTATTACACCTGTTATGGTAAATAATAAGTGAATTCTGACTTTTGTCAGTTTAAGGGAAGGGGAAAGAAAGTGTGGACCTAGCGCCGGCACACCAAGACCAATGCTGAGGATGTAGTGCGCGAGGTCGATCTTGTCGTCGACTCGATTTGGACTGGGCACTACCGGCACCGAGGAAGCAGAGAAGCTTAGTATCATCATGTCTACGACGCAGGTCCGCTCAAGTGGGGCTCAACTTTCAGTAATTGCTAAACTGCTCGATAACGGGACCGTTCGCGTAGCCATAGACAGCACTTTTCCGCTTGCAGATGCTCAAAAGGCGCATGAAAAGGCCGCGCAGGGAAACATTCAGGGTAAGATCGTGCTCACTGTAGCCTGAGCACTTATAGTGTATAAGTTCGTCATTGCTCCCAAATAGAGGCTGTCTCCATCTGAGATAGCCTTAATTAAAAACACTATTATGAACATAAAAGAAATAGAGGTTAGGATATCCCTCAAAGAACTGGTTGACACTGTTTCGATTCTGGGGGAGAAAAAAGATTTTAATGCTCAAGTGAAACTGTTTGCTGAAGATGCGCTTTCAGAAACTTTCGCCGGTGGGACTTCAATTTTAAAACTTAAAGGCCGGAAGGAAATGACGGAAGCATTAGGCGTTTTTCTTAAAGACTTTGAAACCGTTTATCATTTTAACGGCCAGCAGATAGTGACCATAGACGTTGCGCTACCGGAACTTGTTATTGCCTGATTACATTGATTAGCAGCGAAAACGGCAAAAGAATGAAGACCTCAATTGGGGCAGTTTACCAGGACGATTACATCCGGGAAGGTAACCACTGGCTGATTGCTAAGCGGATGGGTAATTTTGAATGACAGGGGAAAAGCGCCATTTAGTAATGGGCAAGGTGGCCAGAACAAAACTTTCTGTTTTAAGATTAAGAAGACAGGCTTTCACCTTTGGTAGAAGCCTGTCTTTAAATAAAAAGCATATGATTAAGGGCTTAAGCAATTATCATGCGTTAAATCCGCCATCAATGGTCACCCATGATCCGGTTATCTGTTTACCTTCTTCACTTGCCAAATACGATACTAAGCCAGCCACCTCTTCTGCAGTGCCATAATTGGGTATCGCCATCCGGCTGCGCACATAATCAGCTTGTGCGCTATCTGCCGGGTTCATATCCGTATTCGTGGGACCCGGTTGCACCAACGTAACGGAAATTCCCTTTGGACCAAGATCGCGGGCCAGGCCGCGGGTAAAACCTTGTAAGGCTGATTTACTCATGGTATAGAGCGTCGTTTGGGCACCAATAGCGTTGTCTGCCATATTACTACCTATGGTTATAATACGTCCGCCACTTTTAAGGTGTTTCACCGCTTCCAACGCGGCTACATATACGCCTTTGACGTTTACGTCCATTACCTGGTCATACTCCTCAATGGTGTGCTTCTGAAAATCTTTACCGGTATAGATGCCCGCATTGTTTACGAGTATATTGAGACCGCCAAATTCAGTAACAGTTTGGTTTACTGCCTTTATGATGTCCGCAGACCTGGCGCTATCTGCTTGAATAGCAAGGGCACGTCCGCCCGCAGTTTCGATTTCCCTGGCTATCGCTTCGGCTTTCTCTGCTGACTGGCTGTAGGTAAAGGCTACACTTGCGCCATCTGCGGCTAAACGACGTACGATTGCGGCCCCAATGCCACGGCTGCCACCAGTTACCAAGGCTATTTTATTTTCTAACTTTTTCATGATATATCATTTTTTTTCTGAATATGCCCCAAACTTAAGCTGGTAACCTATATATTTGCAAGCAAGCAACGAATTGTTAGGTACTAACAAAAAAGTAAGAAATGAGAAAAAATACTTCAACCAACGCTTTGAACGAAAAACATCTTATTGACACCTGTGGCATGGTAGTGACCTTAAGGGTAATTGGTGGTAGATGGAAGCCTACTATATTGTGCCGGCTAGTGAACGGGACTATGCGTTACAGTGAATTGAAAAAATCCATTGAAGGTATTTCCGAACGGATGCTGGTGGCACAATTGCGTGAACTCGAGCAGGATGGTATTTTACGAAGACTGGTATATGCTGAAGTTCCCCCGAGAGTGGAATACGAGATCACCGAGTTTGGCCATACAATGAGACCTATGCTGGATGCAATGGCTGACTGGGGTAATACGGTTCGTATTTTAAGCGAACAGAAATCGGCCGATGAATTAATACAAGCTTAAACTGGTCGAGTTTTAATCTATTTTAGTGCGTTATCTGTCAGATTAAAGGGCTCCCAAATTTACAGTTCGGTTATATCTGCCTAGCTCATGCCCCGGCTTGCCGTATTGAACATAAAATAGCTTATCGGCTAAAAAATTGGACGGGTGAGCAGGCCATTAACGGGACCAGCAGGAAAGTTTTGCTTATTGTCATGCCGTTAAGAACAGTAGCGTAGCAGCCATCCGGGAGCAGGCCCAGCAGCACCAGGTTCCGGAACGGGAGCAATAGCGTCGAGGCCGGGGAATCGGGTGGGTAGGGAAGAAACGTATAACGTACCGGGGTAAAAAATGCTTTTTAGTTAATATTGGGCCATATTGCTTTCTTTGAAATTATGATTTATTGACAAAGGCTACGATAATGAATTTTTTATAAAACTCTGGAAGAGCAATCACTTTATAATGTACTTGGCTGTTAATCCGAAAGTAGTATTAATATAGTTTTTACTATATCTATCCTGACCGGTGAATTTATAAAATACTTGCCGGTATTCGGCCCCAAATACAAAAGGCTTTTTCTTGAGCGGATACTCCAAACCAGCAGTAATACCGGCTCCTACGTAAAAATG
>Ga0210040_10010101_pt1 | contig 10877 bp, 15 predicted proteins | sample CryGeyCG12114_NA_FD_185462 | JGI IMG/M metagenome (GOLD analysis project Ga0210040, IMG submission 185462) | Groundwater microbial communities from aquifer - Crystal Geyser CG19_WC_8/21/14_NA (SPAdes) (version 2) | ecosystem: Environmental > Aquatic > Deep subsurface > Groundwater | place: USA... | reverse complement strand
ACGTAGCATGATATCGGAGGATTTGAAAGCTGCTTCTGTGGTTGAGCTCTTTTCTCCATTGGTCATACCTAGTAACCTGCATAGGTAGGTACCTAGGTAGGTAGGCTAAACTGAAGCTCGGCCTGAGGATCGTCGGCGGAGAGGAGAAAGCTCCCGCAACTGCAACCCGTACCTAATTTAGCTGAGGTACCTCTCATCCTTTGCTTTTTCGTGCCCAGCAACATTAATTACACGCGACTCCCCTTGATCTTCATCCCCTTGCGCCTGACCTCCGTTCTTCGTTGTCACGCCTTTGACCTTGGTCCGGTCCGCCTTACCTCTACGCGAAAACACCATGGCTCCCATTTCCGACGACACCGTGAACAGCCTGAAAGATCTGGTGCACCAGCTGGAGAACAGAGTGCACGAGCTTGAACAAAAGCTATCTGGCAATTCTCCTTCCTCGAAGGCTTCGCAAGATGGCATGCGCTTAATCCTTATTGGTCCTCCTGGTGCCGGTTCGTAGGCTGCGTATATTGTTCTGGTGCAGGAACTAAATCTTGGTTACAGGCAAAGGCACACAAGCTCCAAAAATCAAGGACAAGTACTGCGTCTGCCACTTGGTATGCAAAACGAGTCCCTTCTCTCTCTGGCTCAAGCTTACTCGACACAGGCCACTGGTGACATGCTTCGAGCACAAGTCGCAAAGAAGACACCGCTCGGAAGAGAAGCAAAGAAGATCATGGACCAAGGTGGCTTGGTCAGCGATGACATTATGATCAACATGATCAAGCAAGAGCTGGATACAAATAGAGAATGTCAGAACGGGTACAGTCGCACCTCGCATGATCGAAGGCAACATCCCTAACATGTACAGATTCATTCTTGACGGCTTCCCACGAACTGTCGCCCAAGCTGAAGGTCTCGACAACATGTTGAACTCGTCGGCGAAGCCTCTCAAGCACGCCGTCGAGCTGCAAATCGACGACGGCCTCCTCGTGTCCCGTATCACCGGTCGCTTAGTACACCCTGCTTCTGGCCGTTCCTACCACAAGGTCTTCAACCCACCAAAGGAGTCAATGAAGGATGACGTGACTGGTGAACCTTTGATTCAAAGAACTGACGATAACGCCGAGACTCTCAAGAAGAGACTCGGAACGTATCATCAGCAAACTGCACCTGTTGTGAGTTACTACAGGAACAAGGGCATTTGGTCGGGTGTCGATGCTAGCCAGGAGCCGGGTGTAGTGTGGAAGAGTCTTCTTAAGACATTCGGCGATAGCGACAGTCACTCGAGCGGAAGCACTATTCTCAGCAAGATTGGTTTGCGGTGAGGATAGCCGGACGAAGTGTGTCTCTTGGGCGTGAGTTCAGTCGACCGTCATTCACATTGCTGCTTGATAGGGGAGATCTTCAGATGTCATGTTAAAACTACAGGAATTGGGCATGTCTGGCGCATTCTACTGGTGAGTGAGAAAAGTCTCCAATGAGACAGTATATAGCTGGTAGATGCCCAAATCAGCAAGGTTGATACCAATGGCATGACATACTCAATGCCGACTGCTCTGCTTAATCTAGGACGAAACCAGATTCTGAGGCCTCCATCGCTATGCGCCACTAATTCATCTTTCCTAGACTTTACTTGTGGTCTGAGTGCAGCATTGCGGACTCTATGAGTCTCCCAAAACAACACATCCCAGACCCTACGTGAGTACGAAAATACTGGGAAGCTGGTAGCCAAACTTTCCATATGAGACTCGTTGTACTGAGATACCACCAGCTTGCAACCTTTTTTTTCCGACCGTCTTTTATACGAAAAAGCCCCTCCCAAAGAATCCCCGTTTTCGACCATCCTTCTTCCGAGGAATGACCGGCCGTGAAAACCCCCAAGCTGGGATGCCGTCTTTGGTACTGTAAGCCAAGGTAGGTCGTAGACGCGTCACCATTAGAAACAGCATAACGCGGGGAAAGACAATGGGGTGGAACACAACGTTGCGATGGGATGGGAAGGGGAAGAACCGACACACTCCCGGGACAGGGGCTCGCGCATGTCCAAAACCGGTTTTACTGTCGTTTTATTTGGCATCCTTGTTGACGACACGATGCTTGGTTTGGACGGCACTTGTTTTCGAGTCGGGGGGATGGCGAGGCTGTGGGTTGTGAGGGTTGCGGACGAGACTGGGGTGAGATGAATGTGGTTCGCTGGGGAGGACCGGCGTGTGCATCCTAAGCTCTTGCGTGCATTCCATCGAGACAGTCCACTACTGTCGCTGGAAGTGTTGCTGGCTTGTGATATAAGCGGACACGACAGGAGAGTAGACCAGCATCCTAGCGAATCGGGAGGAAGAGTGCTAGGTGGTGGGTGCTCGCCACTTGGATGTGTACTGTACTCACTGTTTCTATGTCCATCCATCCCTTATGGCATTTACTCAACCTGCACCCCCACTAGTCCGGCCTGTTCACTTCTTCCCACTCGCCCTAGTCTTCAAATCCACCGGATACTCGGTCGTCTCGATGTCCTCCGGATACTTCAACCCGCCCAGCTCCCTCACTCGGTCCATAGTCTCCATGATCACCGTGCTCTCCTCCCACGTCATACTCTCGCTTTCCAAATCACCCCTCAGCCAACACCTCGCCGCCTCATCCCCCTCGAATGCCATGCCGTGCTGGCCTCCTTCGAACTCGAAGTTCCGTTCCTCGACCTTCCCGTCTTTGCCCACCAATTTATAGAGCATCGGCTTGTAGGGCGGTCCGAAGACTTGTATCTCACCGCCTTGGCCCTGGATGCGGACTGAAGGGACGGAATGGGCGGGATCGGACGAAGGGTCGTGGTGCAAGCGCATGGCAGTGGTGGCGATGCCGTGGGCACGTGTCTTGGCGCCCGGTGTGCTGTGCGGGAATTCGAGGAGGATGACGGTCGACTCGTCGGCGCCAGTGCGTGGTTCGGGCGTCATGGCTGCACCGACGACTTTGGGAGCGACGCGTTTGTCCTTGGGTAAGGTGTGGTATTGTGTTTGGAAGAGCCATGTAAGAGAGTCCGGTGAGGGTTAGTACAAGTAAGGGAAAACCTCCTGGTTAGGTAGCACTCACAAATTCCCAGGTCCAGCAGACATCCTCCAGCCAGATCGAGGTTGACCATCCGATGACCCTCATCGAAAGAATCCTCTGGAATGCACCCGATACTCAGGTCGGCGCTGACCCTGATCACTTCGCCGATGTCACCGTCCATAATCCGCTTCCTCACCTCGATGCTCATAGGGAAGTAGCGCGTCCACACGGCTTCCATGAAAAACAGCTTCTTCTCGCCTGCGATTCGATACAGTTCCTTTGCCTGCCTGGCGTTGACGGTAAGTGCCTTCTCGCACAGAACGGGCTTGTTGTGCTCAAGGCAGAGGCGAGCATTCTGGTAGTGGTGCGAATGAGGCGTGCCGATGTAGACTGCACGATGTGTGGCATTAGTGCATGTTTTTCAGACAACCAGCAACGGAAACACAAATATGCTCATGTCTTGTTGGCCTCCGACAATTGGAAGAGTCATGCGCTAAGACCAATCCTTTGTCTTGCCGAGTCGGAGTCGGAGTTCCCAGACAACAGGCGTAACACTTTGAGCTAGGGGTTTACTTACTAATGTCCACATTGGGATCCTTCACAAGAGAGGCGTAAGAGCCATATGGAGTGCACTTAGTGGATTGCTTGGAAGCCACAACATCAGAGATGAAAGATTCGGCGGAGCTGATCGAGGAGGAACTGGCAACGGCGGTGATTTCGTGGTGGATGTCCTTAACATTTCGTGTGGCGGGATCGATGAGTATATCTTTCACAAAGCTACGACATATACCGCCAGTGGCTGGGGACATTAGAAGTGTGATTGTTCTCAAGGAGGAACTTACCCATGATGCCCCAACGGACAGTAGAAGGCTTGGCCATGGTCGTGTATTGGTAGAAGTAGGGAGTTCTGCGTGATGAGTTCGATTTATTGCTTAGCAAGGCGAGGGACGATGAGTGATAGGTCTCCAGACAGGAGCGTGAGAAGCGAGGAGGAAGGTGTTTGAATAGCATCCAGAATGCACTGCAGGGGTTGGCTTCGATGAAGGAGTGTTGTAGCGGGGAAACTCCGGTGGTTGGATTTGTGGACGCGGGGCATCCGAGTCGTCGTTCCGCTACCAAAGAGGAATCGCTCACCAGCTTTCAGCCTGAGATTCGATGTCAATGTCAACCGCGGAAACCCCCTACAATTGTCAGTCTCCATCATTGACTTACTAATTCGAGGTGAGGCCCTTCGATCTGTGTGTTGTAAATACGAAGACAGCAGATTTTTGAGCAAAGAAAAGTGCGATTGGTGCATCTTAGAGCTCATCCATTGATGAAACCAATGACTCGAGATCGAACGTACAAAAACGTGGTCGTGATCTGTCCACTCCCATCATACCGTGGGTATGCAAGCCTCAAGACAGTAAGATGATGCGACGAGCTTCTCATCCATTACGCACGGAGACGACGCTGACGGCCACCTCGTACCATGCTCCTTTGGAGACATGCTTCAAATACCACCTTCGTCTACGTCTCCACGCTGGTTTTCGGCTCTTCCTCTCCATCGTCCGCTTCCTAGGCCTGATCCGTACTGCTGCCCTGGTTCTCGTCCACTCTCTCGTCCACCGTCCCGTCCACCATCCCTGTTCCCATCTCGGAAGACCTTTCTTTCCTTGTTGTCTCTGGCTTTGTTGACCCTCAGGTTGCCGCCCCATTCTGGTAATTCCATGCCATCAAGAGCGTCCTTCGCTTTGTCCGCTTCTTCCGAGCTAGCACAATCGACGAAGCAGTAGTAATGGTTTCCTGGTTCGGATTCCTTGGAAGGATGTGGAGAAATGATCTTTGACACGGCTGTGATTTGAAAGTCGGCGAACAGAGATTGCATGGTAGAGTCGACAGCAGACTGTGGCTCGATGCGAGGGAGGCTACCGACGTAGAGACGGGATCCTTGGGACTGAGTTGTTGAGAAATGTGCTGGAGCATCAGTACGTGACCAGCGGTCGAAGGTTGGTTTGTATGAGCTATCAGCAGCTGATAGAAGCTTATCAGCGGAACGTTCGCTCCTGCTATGTAAGTGATGACTTACGGGATCGCGACTCTTGGCCACCTCGCCTGTCGTTGTAATTCTTCACCCTAGTTTCAGGGGTGCCTTGGCCGAACGCCTTCTTGGCAACACCTGGATTGATCCTAACGGCGCGACCAAGGACTTCCTTTCCGTTCAATTCGTTCATGGCTCGAGTCGCTTCATCAGGTGAACCAAGGTCCACGAAGCAGTACGATGGGTTGCGTCCGGAGAAGGGGTCGGTAGATATACTCACACTAGCAACAGTGAAGCCATTTTCGGTGAATAGGGCTTCGACGTCGTCTGCCTTGGCAGAGTACAGAAGGTTGCCGACATATAGACGAGTTCCCTCTGCAGCTGAGGGTAAGGACGTCGCGCCTGGCTGTCCACCGGATTGACGTTGATCGCGCTTTTGGTATTGCGGTCGCTCTGCTCTTGGGCTGTCGTCCTTGTTGCGCCAGTTGTTGGAAGCCGCAGAGCGGAAGCTTTGGTAAGGGCGTCGTTCTTCGACGTGTTCGTTCTCCATGATGTGTGATGGTATCAAACAAGGATACTGAAAGACAAATTTTTACTCAGCTTCAAGGTTGCGAAGTGCCAGAAATTGTGTGAAGTCTGGGCCGTCTTGAAATTGTGCAAGGGCAGAACTTGAAAGTCGAGAGCCTACGCCAAGGCCAGGAGCTATCATCACGTGCACGATGGATTATTGATGTTCCGGTGGCGCAAGGCTACGCCTGAACAAGGATGGACAACTTGGACTTGAATCGCTTGAGCTCGTTTCTCCTCATCATCTTGGACCTTTGCTTTAGCTTCGACTTTGTGCCTTTGATGCCACAAATCAACCAAGCAACACCACCATAGCTCTCTGATCACAACTCGAGCACCACCAGCCGGCCAAGTGCATGTTCTGCTGCCGCATACAGGGTAGATTGCTTCATCCTGAAACCATGGCTATGCTGGTTACTAGCAGACTAATCGTTGTCGACAAGAACCAGCTAATTTATCGTGCTCACCTATCTGATTCGGCACGCAGAAACATGACAGCACTTCCTACTACTTCACATAGTAATCGGCCGTGCTCCAGAACCATTAGCCGGGTCGAAAACTCAAACGGCTGACACCCAGCTGTGTGTGGCCCAGGCTCGCCATTTCCTACCCCAGATTCCAGGATTCCCCACTTCAGTACAGCTCCTCAAAGAGCCCTTGTCTCTTTAGTGCGCCGCGTGGCACACCATGGCGCAATGAAGCTGTACACAGTACGTTCCTTTGATGCTAAGGTTTGGAAGCTTTCCAACCCCTACTTACTAGCTGTCCTGAGTGCAGGCATGTTGCTGTCACTGACATAGTTCTGACCGACACAGCATCTCGATTGAGTCAGGACATCCCCCAGTGGTCAGGGGAAGGTACATCCGCTGGCTGTGATTGCTCCGAGACCAAATTTCGAGAGGCCCAGGCTCCTGCAGTATCTCAATACCCCGGTACATGCTTTACCGAAAGATGCCGAGGATGAATCATGCGAATGATGCTCAATGTCTACTATCTTGGGTGGAAGGTAGTATATGATGTAGGTGCTCCCAGAGGACGGCCCTTGATGTAAACCCTCTGGTTGCTCCATTGCCTCCGGCTTCTTCATCGTGAATTTCACCCTTTGTTGTATCTCCACAGGTCCTTGCCATGGCGTTCGGCTCGAAGCGACATTTCAATGGCTGGAATTTTTTTATTTGCTGGCTCGTCTCACTCGGACAGCTGGCTTTTGGCTATCCGGCCTCTATCATCGGTAGCACTCTCGGCCAACCTTCGTTCCTTGTCTACATGGGCTTACTCGACCTCACCGTGGACCCTCCTGTTCTACAGAAAGGCGCTGATCAACTTATCGGTGCCATGTCAGGTGTCTTTCAGGCGGGAGCGTTCGTTAACGTCTTCATCGTTGGCTGGGTCGCTGATAAGTGGGGACGGAAAGCCGGTCTGATTTACTGTGCGATCTTGTCTCTTTTCGGAGGTGCATGGCTATGCGGCAGCACGAATTCGACTATGTTTATCGTTGCTAGATTCTTTGCTGGGGCTGGGAGCTGGGGCTTTCTGGCTGTCAGTAAGTATAAGGTCGAAAGTTCCAAACAAGCAAACTAATTTTTACAGCTCCTATCTACACGTCCGAACTCGTAAGTCATTCTGAAATTCTGCCATTGGTCGGCGAATTGCCGAAGCAAGTATAGCCCTTGGGCCCGTGGGCACAGCGATGAACTGCTCTTGCTGGCTAGCTCTTTTCCTAGGCCAAGATGCACACGGTTTCCTGCTCCATCTTCGACACCATCGCTTTTTTCTGACAACGTGACTCAAATGCTAACTTGACCAACTGTATAGGCTCCGCCTGACCTTCGTGGGCTCATGGTAGGTATGAATGGCGTCAACATTGCTCTCGGCTACGGACTCGCTTCATACATGGGACTTGCATTCTACTACGTTGATGCACCTGAAGCTCAGTGGCGGGCTCCACTCGGCATAGCCCTTATTTTTCCCGTCCTCATGATTGTCATCTGCTTCATCGCTCCCGAATCGCCGCGATACCTCTTGATGAAAGGAAAAGTCGAGGAAGCTAGAAAGGTCACATTCAAATTACACACCATCAAAGGAGACCCAGACCAAGAATTCGCTCGTGGTGAGTTCTACCAGATGTCCAAGCAAGCTGAGCTCGACCGTACCCTGGAGCCTGGCTGGCTTGAAATGTTCCGCAAACCATCGTATCGCAAGCGCTGCATGATGGCTATGACCTTCGCCTTCATTGGCCAAAGCACTGGCGTTCTGGTCCTCAACAATTATGGTCCTACCATCTATGCCGCCCTAGGCTATGACACCGAGTACCAGTTGATCTTCCAATGTGGCTGGATTTCCGTCGGCATAATCTTCAACCTCGTTGGTGCTCTCATTATGGATTGGACGGGTCGAAGACCCCTCCTCCTTCTTGGGGTTGGTGGTTGTTGTCTTTCACTTATCCTTGAAGCCGCCATGGTCGCTAGTTTTGCCGACGAGGCCACCAACAAGGCTGGCCTACAAATGGGCGTTGCTGCTGCTTACCTCTTCCTGGCATTCTACTCGGTCGGTGTTGATGTTGCCGGCGTGGTGTTTTACGCCGAACTGTTCCCCAATCATATTCGCGCCAAGGGCATCTCCTTGTCCATCGGGGTTATTGCTTTGACCGACCTAGTGTACTTGCAAGCCACCGCTACAGTAAGCACATCAGTCCTCCCCTCTAGCTCCACCATGATCTTAACTCGTTCAGGCTTTCGCAACCATCGGATGGAAATTCTATCTGATCTTCATCATCATCTCCGGGCTCGGCACATTCTACGTGTATTTCGTCATACCCGAGACGAAAGGTAAGCAAACTCTCCCCTGGCTCGGGCCCTCTCCGTGTCTCCGTTAACAATCTTGTCACAGGTATTCCCCTCGAGGAGATGGCCAAGCTATTCGGCGACGCAGACGCTGTCGCGGTGTATTCAGCGGATATCCACGTCGATCACAACACACACGACCTGGTGGTGGATGAGCGCCACGGACACGAAGATTTGCAGAGAGTTGTAACCGAGGCCGGAGCGCCGGGAGGAGAAAAGGCAGACCAACGGGTTGAGCGCATCGACAAGGTGGCGTAGAATCTAGAGGCACCCTCTCAGCTTCGCCATGATTCGAACCGTTTTCGATGCTAATCAGGATAGGGATCGTTAACTTGACCTAGAGAATCTCCGTCTTTAAGACCTTGCGCATTGGGAGACGAAGCACAATCGGCCAGAGCCTTCTTGATCTACGTAGCTGCCACTTTGGTTACAAAGGGCAGAAGAAGGAGGAAACGAGCGGTTTCGGAAGGGTGCGATGGTTGTTGAGGAGAGACGAGGCTACCTAGGACATAGCCCGGTCTGTTTCGTACTCGTGGATACTCGGGCACGTTAACACCATATCAATGAATGAATACATGCGTCTGAAACATTAGACTCCAACAGCGCCGTCTCTACTGTCCGCTTCTGAACTCGGATGCGTGTGGAGGAGACATGGAGACGCTGGCGATGAGGGAAATCGGGATCCTGAAAGTGGAAGCAGCAGATGGTTATTGAGAGCTCAAGCACTACTAACTGCCATTTCTCAAGCCGCCTCTGAGTACCTAGGTAGTTAAGCTATCGAGGCGTCTAACTTACGCGCATTGAAGCCAAGTGTCCCGTCCAACATCTTGAACCATTTTCAACCTCGAGTATGCCTACGTTCCCCATTGTGGGCCTTCCTCACCCCTCTTGACTGCCTTCTTCGTCGCCGCGTCAAAGTCCTCGTTCGGCAAGCCCAACAAGTCATTGTGCAGACCCCTTCTATCCTCGAAGCACCCACACCCGTCGGGGAAGAAGACGCGCGCGTACATCAACTTGCCGAACCCTAATCTGGAGCCCTTGCCGCCGTCAAACTCCTTCACGCCATCCTCGTACCTCTTCTTCACGTCCTCGTACTTGATCTGCCAATCACTCTCCTTTGTACCCGTGACCCTCAGTATGCTTTCGAACATGTCCTTCTGACTAACCTTGAAGCTTGAGATGTAGCAGAAGCCGTTCTTGAACTGACTCAGGCTAGAACTTTGATCGTCCTCGCTGTCGGGACGGACCTTCAGGCTCAACAAGCTTGCCACCGCCATTCCCGTTTGGTCCCACGTGGTCGTGTTGGTCTTCCTCTCTCCGTCATCGTAGAATGTCACAGCACGGTTCTTGAAGTCAAACCCATACAGGACCGGGCTCGAGCCCAGACTGTATTCATACCAGAAGCCGCTGACCACGGCAATCCAGGAAGACATGCCAAGCTTCGAGATGAGCTGCCTGTTCACAATGTTGCCAGCCCCCACAATGGCATCTTTGGCGAGTTCTTCGTCGCCACTGTCGTAGCCCCATTCGTTTGGAAGCACCCAGGGGACTTCCGCCTCTGCGGCCGCTTGGATTAACTTTGCGCTTGTGTCGCGTGGAGCCATGGTGTTCATGGTGATGATGAGACAGTCTTGGCCGCGGAGTGCAGCGACCAGCGAAGCGTGGTCATTGTAGTCGACTTTAGCGGACTTGACGCCATCTGGAATCTTGGAAGTGCTGTCTGAGCGAGTAATGGCTGTGATAGTGAACCTGTTGGTCTCGAGAAGAGACGCCGTGATATATGAGCCGACTTGGCCGGCGGCCCCCACGATCGCGACGTTCTTGATGTAATTACTAGAGCCGGTGGAGGCAGCCTGGGATGCCATAATGCTGGAGGTAGATTGGTTTGAGCCCGTACTTGCTGTATGCTTTCCGAGTGGGAGACGTTGGTGACTACTGAAGAGAACGTTGAACTGGAGAATTGAACGAAGAGAGAACATATGGGCCTTTATAGCCTTTTCATACTCTACATCTCGGTATCATCACCTTCAATCGGACCGAGGCCACGTCGCTACAAAGTCTTAAGTCCATCGTTGTCGTTGGCGTTTTACATCATCTGCACTTCCTTTCTACACGTATGAAGCACCAAAAAGGTTTAGTTTGTTATCAAATACGATGTGAGGTTAGCGCGGAATAGCTGCGGCGATAGAACAACCAATCGAAGGCCACTCTTCTCCGAATCCTGACGACCCATCCCTGTCCATTCGCCCGGAGTAGTTGATGCCGAGTGAAGAGCTCTTTCGTAACACGGAGTTAAGAATCATTGGTTGTATATTATTTGGCCGTTCAGCTGTATAGCTGGGTAGGGTTGTTTCTCTCTTACTTGGAGATAGGTAGATGGCACTTAGTAAGCAGGAGATTACGATAGAGATGTGGCATTT
>Ga0210040_10010100_pt1 | contig 10877 bp, 7 predicted proteins | sample CryGeyCG12114_NA_FD_185462 | JGI IMG/M metagenome (GOLD analysis project Ga0210040, IMG submission 185462) | Groundwater microbial communities from aquifer - Crystal Geyser CG19_WC_8/21/14_NA (SPAdes) (version 2) | ecosystem: Environmental > Aquatic > Deep subsurface > Groundwater | place: USA... | reverse complement strand
CCACATGTTTCTATGTACACAAAACTCTTTCACAAATTCCGAGTTATCCATCAATCCATGTAAAAAAAAGTTTGTCCCTTAAAAAATTGTGCTCTCCATTTCAACTGTGTATGTGCGTCTACCATGATCTATTTCACGTTGTAGACGTAATACCTTACAATAGTGATGTCTAAGAACAACAAACTAGAATGTTTACTTATTAAGCAGAACCAACCTAGCAATGGAATATAATCCCTGAAATGTCATTTTCGCTCCAGTGATCATTTGTCCAGAAAGTTTGCCATCATTATTTCGCATCATCATTACAATCAGTTCTAACTAAAAACACTACGCGGATCATTTTCATGTTGAGTGGTGGTGAAAACAAGCTTGGACCCTTTTGTGTGGAAGGGAATACCATATTATTATAAAATTTGAGTGGCTCAAACATATTCTATGGTGGAATTAATAGGCTAATTAAATGTGAGTGTGTGTGTGAACACACAATGAGTTCATCTTCACTTTTTATTCATTCCATGTAGATGTTAATAGAGGAGAGATTGATGGTGTGCATGATACACGGTGGGCATTCTATCCTATATAGCATTATTTGGTCGTGGTTGGTATTGGATGACAGATGTTGTCAAAAGTATCCGTCATCATCACATCAGTCTGATGGTTCTGATAATTCCCTTTTTGTGCCCAAACAAAAGGGACCAAAAAAGAGGGATTCAACAACATGAATGAATACAAGTTAGTTAGTTTGAATGTATTACAGTATATAGTTTTAGGTCCTTCACATAATATTTAGGACAGAGATAAAGAGATCCGTCCAGTTTTGTCAGGGATCATCTACTGTAAATATGTCAATCACACTAATCACACTAACTTTTTTGTGTGTGTTAACAGTTCGTTTTTTCAAAATATGACATATTTTGATATAGAGTGTAGTATAAATATGCAAATAATATTGAGTATGTATTGTGGTGAACAAGAAGGGGGAATTTGGTTTGGTATTTATTTGCTGAAAAAAGATGAGAAATGAAGAAAATAGATGATTGTTAAGGGTTGACTGACATTTTGGTGGGAAAAAGTAGTCCAAGAGTAGAAAAAATAGTGGAATTGATTTCCTGTGTTAGAAAAACAATGAAGGACTTGAAAAAGATTCATGTTGTGTCATTGTTGGTTTTGTCGGTGGTTTTTTTAACGTTATTAGGAGTCATGTGTGTCATTATTTTGAAATGATATGAGGTCGCGTGTTCTCAACTCACTCATTCACTTTAGTCAGGGAATATAATCACCACTTGACATTTGAAGAAGTGCCGTGCGCCGGATTCCTTTCCCTTGTATTGTATATATACTCGGATGAGCCCAGGCGTGTGTGTGCGTGCGCAAAAAGAGACAGTGGGTTTGCCACCAAAGTACGTAAGTACTCACCGTAAATCCTGATATAAAACTGAACACAATTCTTAAAAATTGTATATTCTAGCCTAACCCTCTATGCCTAAACATACCAAGCCCAATTACAATAAAAAAACTCTGATTCTAGGGAATCGGTAGAAAAGAACTTAAATTCACCTATTTATCACTTTTAGTTAGTTAGTTTTGACAAATAAAAAACTAGAGTGAATATTAGACCATTTTTACGCTGAAAAACGGTATACATTTTACCACTCATTAATCCAACAGGAAATCACGGAACTAAAAGTTAAAGTTAACAGCGTTTTGTTATCATACAGCTAGTAATGTATAAATACCAGTGAACACAAAAACCGTCCAATAAGTAAGACACGCACACGAAAACAATAAAGGAACTAATGTGTGTGGTGAAAATGAGCTCGGCCCGCTCGGCTCGATCATATGCTATGACTCGGTCTAACTAAAATGCTCACACGAGTCAACCATTTGTGTGAACAAAGTGAAGTAAATTGCATCTTGGCACAATCAACATTGACTCTCTGATTTCCATTTAGTTAGTTGGTTAGTTAGTGAGCTAGGTTGATGAACATTTCATAATTTACAGAATTCTTTTTTATTTTTTCTTTACCCCGTATTAAATGGACGAGCGCTGGCATAAATCATATGATAGTTGTTGTGTGATCCGACAGAGTCTGACAGGTGTAATTTATTTTTTTCGTAGGGAATTGAATTTCCCATTGTGAACCATGAGAGGAGAGAGAGAACAATTATCATTATTATTGGAGCCGAAAAAGAAATCACAACTAATGAGTTACAATTGTTTAATAATCATTTCTTGTGAGTTCTCTCTGATGCTCAACAGCACTCCATTGTTAGTCTACGGAACAGAATTTCATCACCATGCATTATTGTATTCATTGGACGAAATAACTGGTTCTGTTGCACACGAAACTAGTAGATTGCATCCGTGGCTTTTGTGGATACCCTGTAGGGCTCATGTAGTGAAAACTTTTCAAGATTCCTTCCATTATTCCTCCCTTGCTTGCTTATTGCACGCGACTGACGGACGACTCTCAAGTTTTTTTCCAACATTGCATTTCATCCCACAGACACTTCATGAGCTCATCAGTAGTCGTGAAATCCAGTCTAATAGTTCTTATGAATACAACAAGTTTTGGAAATGAGAAAAACTTTGTGTAAGGATCAATGACCAAACCTCCAAAAAAACATCTTTTCATCGACGATCTTGTACATTTGCTGATGAGCTAGAATATTATACAAATACAAGCTCATAAACATAATCATAATAATATTATCTAATATCTAATCCACCTTTTGGGTCCATACAACCACCAAAGTTGCTCAAGAAGTTTCCCTTTAATTTTTAGATGGACACAATCTTTTCTCTCCCTTAACGAATCTACACTTTTTTGTGTGCTCCCAATGGGTTTGTATAGCATGAGTGATGTGAAGGAATTCCGAACATTACTCTATAATTAGGAGAGAAGTTGGAAAAAAAGATACGCCTCATTACACAATAAGGAACAGGTGTGCTTACTTACTACTACTACTACTACTTGAAAAAGTTAGTTTGTTGTCCACATGGTTGTAATATAGTATGGATAAAGTGAGTGAGCAAATGAACCGTAGCTAAGGGTTGATACCATCACGGACTGACTATATACGCAAATGGGCATCATCATCACCGTGTGGAATTAAAATGCACAAGGTGTAAGTGTCTTATTACACTTACGTGGTAAAAGTGCCTTCCTACTTGATGAGCATCATAATAATAATGTGATCTCATCAGTAGTCATCATCCTGAGCTCAAAACATTCTTCATGTAGTTACAAATTTTTTTTGCGTCGTGCTTGTGAAATGCCATGCTCCATTTTGTGTGCAACAATTAAGGTAAGAAAAAAAATGGACGCATGTTTGCATAAAGTATCACATGCATTCCAAAAAAGTCATTGTTACTTACTGATGTTAAAAGTTGCATTCTTTTCTAACTTTAAAGGTAACTGACAATCTGAAGCCCGTCTGAGTATATGTGTGGTGAAAATACGTTAGTAAATGGCTGAAGCAAGTGCAGTGACTATACACAGTTGATGACAAGAATTCCTTCACGTCTAATGCTCCATGACCAATTCATAATTGCCTCATAAAAGGAGGATGAAGACTACATTTGTGTGTGCACAAAGCCTTGGTGTACATAAAAGTATTAAGCATGGCTCATTGAGATGTGCTAATAGTGAGCATAATGAAAATAGAGATTTATTAGAGAGGCAAAAAAAAAAACTACAGGATTCATTCCCCTCTGTTCCTTGTATGTACGTAATGGCTTAAAACGGATGGTTTTTTGAACTCTAAAAATGTTGTGAACAACATGTTAGTTAGAAAAGGGTTGTTGTGCAGTAATAATGCGATCACAAAAGGAGTAGATTTAGAATCCATCCTTGTGAAGAGGCACTAGGGCAAGTATATATCAATAGTGGCAAGAAAAATGATTATTTCGATGATTGACATATTTACAAAACTCGTTTTGAATCAATCCTAACCTACCACTAACTAACAAACTACCAATGCTACTAAACGTACAGCTTGAAAAGCAAGTTAGAATTATTTTGCCAATTAAAATATCAATAACAAGGCTCAAGTGATGAGCTATTATCATATAGATAGATACAAGGAAAAAAAGAGGGGGGATGAATCAAGTACTTGTCTTTGAATAGATTTTTTAGTTGGAAAGCAAACAAAACATTTCATAGATTGAAAAAAAAAACCATTTATTACATACAAATGGATTTTGTTTCACTAATACTTCAAGTTACAATAATAATCGATGTAGTTTTAGTTTTTTTTTGTTCCATCATCCTAAAGAAACAATTTTTTTCGTCAATATTAATCTAACAATTCTTAGTCTTGTCGAGTAAATGGGTTTCCACCAAAAAAATAATCAACTTTGTGGAATCCAAATGTAATACTGGGTTTTTGATGGGTCAGTGAATTTTGATTCACTCACAGTAATAGAATTAGGGACATTGAGAGTTTAGCAATTGCACGCCGAATGCGTCTTCTAGTGTTACCTATTTATTTTCCCAAGTTTTACAGCAGCGAGTTGGGGAGAAGGAAAATCTTTAAACGGCATTACAATTTGTCAGTCAAGTGAGTCGCGAAATGACAAATTCGGCTTTCGTCGAGCCAAATGGAAAAAAATAAAATACACTTTTTATGGTTTACTTACTTCCCAATTCCAATCATAAAAAGTAGATACAAAATTTGTTAGATTTAAATTTTTTTGTCTTCATGTCTTACTTTGATTGACTTATGACTATCAGTATAAGTCTTCACATACAGGAAAGTGAACCGTTATGGAAAACTAGTCGTGCATTATGGAAACTGTAAAATTATGCTTGTCCTCATTAGTTAGTTGGTAAGTAATACATGGGCCGAAATTAATCAATATTTTTTTATGATCCTATTTTCTGCAGCGTATTGTCGAGGAAGCAAAACTTTTGTGTCTCATTGTTTTAAACTAAAACAATCTTTCGACTTCATTTCTTTTCATGCTTATATCAACCAAAGCTTCCTTTCTACTTGCTAGTAATGATAATTATCATTATTGATATTTTCATCGTAAGGTTTTTTAGTATATCCAAATTGATGAAGATTGCAATGGACTACACACCGCTGGAGATTTTATGATGATTGTGGCATACGGGAACAACAATAAACTGCTAATTCCGCGCCGCCTGTTCAACTCTCTTCTATTATCATCATTGCTCACTCATTCCCTAATGAGTTGGAATTGTTGCTTAATTATCATCATCGGCCGTGGAGACAATTTTTCTTTCTTTGTGGCACCTGCTATTATTTATCAGTATCTTTCATCTTTGGTGGTGCGCAAAGGTGTGCTAATGAAATCCTCTGATGAAGCATATATAGTTTAAACGTAGCACGTAAGTTAGTAAGCGAGTACAATGTGTTTTTAATGTTTAATCATCATGTACTCGAACGGGCTAACTGAGTCAGTCAGAAAAGTACAAAAGGATGACTGTATCATTCTCTCTTTGTCTGTTCGTGTGCTTCGGTCTCGTAAGTCATTAACTTTATTAGTCTGTAAGCTTAAGCACTTGTATATTCTTTTTTCTTGTCGGCGTGTATGTACAAAGTAACAAACAGCTGATCTAACAATAAGCCAACTAAACTGCTGCACAATATGAATCTGCCGTGCATCATCATCGGTATCGTGAATACAATTATCTAAACGAAGTGGATTATAATTTGAAAACAAGGTAATGCTCAATGCTCAATTTGAAAGATGCACTGATTAACATTGGCACCGGACTTTAGTTACTTGCATTCATTTCATCAAATATGGAGAATGCTAGTCTAACTCAAACAGTTAGTTAGTTAGTTAGTTAGTTATAGTTAGTTACAAAATACAATCAAAGTAATGGACAGGATTACAAAAAAGCCCGTTCTTTTGTTGTTTCTTGTTGGAAACATATCCGATTTAAATCTGACAAGTAAAGTTGCAATAATTCTAGATTTCAGACTCTGACTTTGTAACTATAAACTGACTGACTAACTAACAAACTAACTGTTGTTTACAAACAGGAAGATAAGATAGTAAGTTTCCATCCTTTGTGTATTATTTTTCCAGCCCTGAAGGCATGTCAAAATTTTCTTGTCACTATACGACATGAATGGAAACCAAGAAGTTAAAGATTTTATTCTCCTTTTTTGTATCACCTTCCCATTCTACATAATCTTCCTCGTTTCCTATTAAGATATCAAAGTCTGATTAATTGATGTGTTGACAAAATAATTCAGGGGGAGACCACCTGTCGTGACGACACTATCACAGGGGAAAAATAAACACACACAAACCGTATCTTCCTGAGACCGAATTTGTTCGCACCAAGTTGAGAATAAATCTGCCCTACCCTGGTTCAACTAAAAGAGATCATAATTACCAACCACAGCGATAATGGACATTTGCTAATGACCGTACGCTACTTTGTTGTAACTAACTAACTAACGAAAAGAAAACCTTCAACACAGATTCCACAAGATTTCCCGTACGAGAAGAAAGACGGAAGATGAATTTCCCATTGATCATCACAGGATGAAATATGACATTGAAAAAATTGGAGAAAGGGTATTATGCAGGGGTGTTAGTGTTAGTATTATATAGTTAGGAGCACCCATTACCATTATCCATCAAAGGAAGTGGTTTCACATTCTACTGTTTTTGGTTGCATTTCAGTCAGTCAGTGATAAATGATTTGATGGGAGAGAAAAAAATTCTTGACTCGTTTAGATAATTACATAGGGAAAGAAGAGAGAGTGTGTGTGAGTGAAAGAGAACGATGCTGCGGTTTGGTACGTAGTTAGCTAGTTATAGTTTGTTCCAAAGTTTTTTTTCATTCTTCCTTTTATTCTTGCATATTGCTTCGCTACTATTCCCTGTATAGTTTTATAGTTAGTTATTTGTGTAGTTACTGGTACTCACTCACTGGATTTGCGCTCTAGGGCTCTCAAGAAAACGAAAAAGGGGGAAAACAGGTTAGTCCGGGCAGACAAAGTGACTCGCCTCCACGCGACTCCATCATGCATCTTTTATCACGTTATGATCTCCTGGGAACGAAGGTATGCATGCGTGCTCCTTCATTTGGGATACGTGACTTTGTATTATGCGAAACACCCTTTTTTCTCCATCGATTTATTGGGCCATAGGATGATGCATGCGTGTACAGTTTCCAATAATCATGTTTTTGGGAGGCTCTCTATGTAATCTATCGCTTTGGATTTTAATTTCTATCCATTTTATAGTTGCGTTATTGACTCCATATGTGAAAAGGAAAATACTAAAGAGTTGATACACCTTAGTTTTGATTTTTTTTCATCCACACACACGCACAACATTTAACTATAATAATCATAACTTATGGTTTCATGATACCCTGTGGGCAGGTATGAAATTTATAGTTCAAAATATATAAGTTTTTGGTCTGTTCCATACTAGTGAATATCAATTGATCATGTTAAATTCTTTGAGTAAGTATTAGACTTGGACTCAAGTTCAATACCTTTGTCTATGCATCTATTTAACAGTCAGTAAATAGTGAAGGCTCTGTTAAATTGTTTTGACATCTGAGGGGAGAAATTTGTGCATCAATTTGCACTTTTCCCTCATTTGGCAGCTATAGGGCAGAAAATGGGCGCACGAAAGTCGTGGAATTGGCTGGCTGAAGATTTTTTAGTTAGTTAGTTAGTAAGAAATTTACCAAGTCTGCCAGAAATTAATTTCTTTGGGAGCCAAGAATCACGTCCGAATATAAATTTATCATCTCGACTCAATTCCTTTTTACTACTGCTGTGTTCCTTAAATACCAGTAATAATAATCCAATTGAGAGCAGGAGGTTCATTTTCGAGCTCGCTTCTATAAGTAAGTGTGCCTAATATGATTTGTGAGGCTCCGTCCGCAAAAGCTATCTGTATTCCATATACATTTCCATTCCATCGGGACTCTTTTAAATTTGGGGCGTGGGACCGTTTTCTCTCTCTCTCTCTCCTATATGTTTATACTACATTATATCATTGAAACGCAGAGCTTAAATCATTATTATTCCTCAGATGAGTACAAGTATTACCCATTCCAAGTTTAACTACTTCCTTAGATGTTCCTATTATTGACAGTGTAATGAGAAAAGCAGTGACTCGTGTTTGTGTGTGTGCAAGTCAGGCACACTCTAATAATCGTTTCAACTATGAAATCATGTGTATTACTTCCCTATCTCTCCATGTGCATTTTGGAGATCAAAGGGTTTTCCCTGTATGTGTGTGTATATGCAAACTAGCTAGTTTTTGAAAACTAAATGGTACGAGAATTGCTTATCCACTTGTGCGGTGGGCCCCATAAGTGGTGACGAGTTAGTGTGGCTTCAAATGGACCATGAAATTGTCTCGGCTCTGTATTTCCCCCTTTCCACTCACTCACAGATGGTCACCAAATCCAAAATGTAAATAAACCTGGATAATAAACTCGGTGTGCACGACTTTGTCTGTACAGTACAACACACTAGCGAAAAAAAAGAGAAATAAACTAACAAAAACCCATGGAGTGCGGCGTAGATAAAGATTTGTTTCTGTAAATATGTCAATCGGTTGAGAACCCCTCTTTTCTCCCAAGCAAGATTCCATTTAATGAAGCTTTCATGTACAAGTCGAGTGCTCTACTCATAATAAAACACATTCATACATGTACGCACAACTCGAACTGCAGGCTTCTAGGAAAAAAACAGGAATCTAATAAATGTAGCATGCATACGAAATTTTTATTCATCAGAACTGAACTCACTCCTCCAGTATAATAACAGTCTCCTTAAATACATAAATGCATGTGTTGGCTAAACGCGCACATTGAGTAGTCTACTACAATCACATAAATATCATGGGCTGACTACTGCTTAGACACAAGAACCCATTTCAGTTCATCCGCTTTCCATATTTTTTAATCTTTTGTTGTTTTGCCCTCTTGGTTGCACCCTGTGGATTAAGATCATCATCAACTCTCAATACAAATGCTAATGCATTCATTTGCAGTTTACCACATACCATAGTTAGTTAGTTAGTTTGTTAGTAAGTAGTCAGTGTATTGCTCATTCCAGAGCAGAGAAGAGGAAAAAAAACCCGTGTTGACCACATTGCGCATACCTGACATTTGGAACAAGATACAAGAAAGCAATAATTATGATCACTGGATCTTGATTCCCACCAATCGAGGGAAACCAAAGGAATGTGAAAGGTTGAACGAGAAATACAACATTATGATTATTATGTAGATCTGGAAATTAACGTTCATAATCATCATCAACCTTGTATCTAGGGGCTCTAAAAGTGTGTACTCGATCCAAAATGCTCAGTTTTTTTCCCGTGTCCTCACTCACCCTTTCTCATCATCAGAACATGTACACTATATATAAAGAAGGAAAAATTATTATTGATGTTGTTAGTTAGGTCCATGAGAAGAACGCGGCTCTAAATAATAATCACATGAAGGGAAAAGCACCTGTTCACTGACTCTGTATTACATTATTGAGGATAATTACAGGCTTCAGTAGTACTACGGAATTCTTATTTTCTCGAGAGCATTCCTTCACGTATGTAAAGGTGAGCGCGTTTTTCGGGTATCACCATCATAATTTCATATACTCTAAACTCTATAGGAGTTCCAATAATAATAAGTACGCATAAGATGATAATCACAATGTGATGATCCATCTACATTTATATTTCATGCATAGTCGTGTGCATATATGGACTTTGGAGAAGGAAAAAGGTACATTGTAAATGCACGAAAATCAAGTAGATTCTTGTTGAGATGGAAAAAAAGTTTGGGAACATCCCACAAGGAGCAACTTGACTCGCATTGCACGCGACTGACAAACGAACACCACCGAATTATGATCATAATCATAAATCTTTGTTTCTCCCCCAAAAATGATCATCATCAACTGGTTCGTCCCTATGTTAGTTAGTTAGTTGTTTGGGAAAAGCGATCGTGGTTTACGTATGATTGTATTATTTTCCTTGTTATAATATTCTCGCCTGGAGCTTATAAATCCTTCAAATAGAATGCACGCAGATTCATCATCAAGTCAATTTCTTCCCTCCATATTATTCTTCTTGGGACTGGCTGGATGAAATCACAACAAAAGCGACCACTCTCAAGTGGTTTAATTTTCCACACACAAGAATACTAGATATACACTTTTTTCGGTCTTTCGGGCTTGTACTACTGCTACGTGCTTTTCCTCTTTGTGTGTGTGAGTATCCATCCCATTGTTTTTTTATGAACCGCACAGAATAATGAAGCTGCACGTCTAACAAGGGTCGTGTGACTGCCCACGGCCACAGACAATGAGAAGCACACAGGGAGCGAGGGACTCAATTTTTCACATAACAGGATTTAAACTTTCTATGTGTATGGGAAAATGGGAATAATAAAAAGAGTCAAAAGTAAAAAAAAATATTATCCTCAGTCAGAAATAAGAAGTACTAATAACGTTTCTTATGGTTGTACAGAGAGTTCGTAAGAGAGTAAGTACAGTTCCATGTGCTCCTGTAAGAATGGATGAAATCACCCCTAGGAATTTTATGGTCACAATGACGATCATCAATGTACAATTTGAGTAGTCACCATGTCATGTCGTACAGTAGTGGTAGACATTTTACTTGTAACAGAATGGAAGAAGAGAAGGATGAGTTTCAGTTCCAGCTCCCCTAACACAAAATGCCATCATTATTATTATTACGATTTCTATAGGTTGCCGTAATAGTGGCAGAAAGAAGTGCAATACTATTCTCCGTTCGCTATTTTGCTGTCGGCATATTTCATACATATACATATTCCTTTCGTACATTATGGAGGGAACAGGAAGGAAAAAGGATTGTGGACGCTTCACAAATA
>Ga0210040_10010099_pt1 | contig 10877 bp, 8 predicted proteins | sample CryGeyCG12114_NA_FD_185462 | JGI IMG/M metagenome (GOLD analysis project Ga0210040, IMG submission 185462) | Groundwater microbial communities from aquifer - Crystal Geyser CG19_WC_8/21/14_NA (SPAdes) (version 2) | ecosystem: Environmental > Aquatic > Deep subsurface > Groundwater | place: USA... | reverse complement strand
CTCAACTGTAGTGTGACCAAATTGGTAATTCCCATGTGAAACGACTGAATTGAAGCGGAAATTAATTTCTTCCGAACCTTGTGCACACACAAAGTGTCAATTGTGAATTCTGCACCCGAACGTTCTAACTAATATTTAGTATTAGTTCATTCCCCACTCACACTTTTTGCGCAAATTCTATGCAAGGATGAATTGTTTCCTTAGTTTAGAATGCTTTGATACTCGAAACAATCGGTAAGGCTAGCATACCAATCAAAATGAATGAAACGCGTGGGTGTGGTTTCGTAAATCACTAGATTTACTCCTCAAAAAGTATCAAATATTTGAAATGAAAATAATTGAAATTGGAAACTGATAACGCCAATAATAATTAGTATACGCTTTATTCAAGTATTTAAAGCAAGTGATAAAATAATTGATACATAACAGACCTGGACTATGCGCATTATGTGTTAAGCAACAAACGAAACTGATAACAAGAAATCAACAAAATTTGTAGCATACTGACAACGTTGTATCTACTGTTCTATGCCTGGTAGGCTTTGTGAATCGGTAAGTTTCTGTGAGATCTAAAGGTTGAAAAAAATCCACCTTTGTAATTATTAAAGTAATTAACAAGCTGATCATCTGAAAATGGACACGAATTAAACTGATGATTGCATTCCGTCCAAGATTTAACTCTGTAGCCTGCATCCGCTCCACTTAAATATGGATAGAGAGACCAATTCTTCATTTGCATTGCGTCCAAGAAACTGGAAAACAGAATTAATCAAATCAGCACATGAAACAACCTAGTTAAAATCATTTAAACTTGATAAATAAAACTGTGCAAAATTGCATGGAACGTTTTAACTCTACATTTCTAATTACCTGACAAATTGGCTCAACGCAGTGTCCACACCATGGATTTTGATGAAACGTCCATTCCGCCTACTTTTTTCGTCACTTTTTTCTGTAGTACTTGTAGTAGTAGTGGTGGTGCTAGTCGTTGAACTAATTTCGGGTTCAGTCTGACTCTCCTCCTTACGTTTGGCAACCATTTGGCAAATCATGCGAGGAATGCATCGGAGCTGATCAAACGAATTTACTTTGCCCAACATGTTCTCCACCACGCCAAAGTTCACAAGCTCCATGAGCCCAGCTAAATCAAATTCATCTCCGAATAGGCCCAATTTGGATAAAGTGCTTCCAATTCCATTATTTGTCCCGAATGGAGAATTGCTTGTCAGTCCATTGAAATTGTTTGTATTTGCATTATTATTCGTACTATATTGCTTGTAGTAATCACTACTACTGTGAACTTTTGTATCCACTCCTGCACTATTTCCCATGGATAGGAGAGTTTGGAATATTTTTAGCAACTTGCCATCCCTGGAATTAATGGGATCGGATTGAGTGGTTGAAATTTCAATGATGAGAACAACAGATAGGAAAAATACTGGTAGAAATTTTCGGATATACTTCATTTTTTAAAAGGATTTCACTTTTGTCTATGTATAAATTATGTAGTCGCGTAAGCAGACGATCTAGTAATGAGGATGAGATAATAATTTCTTACTACACATTGTTGTACAAGTAACGGGGTAATATGGTTCTCATGTCTTGTGTTAGGGTTAGGCGTTTACAATGGATATCAAGTTGGCATGCTTTAGCTAATGCTAGTCAACAAAATGCACAAATTGTGATTGTAGAGTGCAAATTAGAAGTTAATTTAAGTGAATTTCGTGTGAGTTCTGAATAGCAAACCCATTATGACAAACTGAAATAAAAATTCAGCATTTGGCAATTAAAAAGTAAGCATAATGTTCAGTTTTAGCATGGGAAGCAAAATTCAACCTCCTTTGTAAGAATGATCCTACTTTTCATTAGTAATTGAATGGGAGGGAGGATGTTTGTCAAACTTGAGTCGCATAATTAACGTATATCCCATACAAAGTGACTGTGTATGTTAATTTGGTAGTGTTAGTAATAGCATTAGGGAAATTATGGTGTCACTATATTTGCCCAAGATTCGAAAGTAAGTAAACAATACAGATGCAGATATGGGTCATCGACTTGAGGCGTCTGAATGTTTTGTGTATGAGTTGAATTTATATATCATGGGTGCCAAGTGAAAACAAATTGATTTTCAACGCGTAGGTGGCTGACGTAATTTTTGCTGTACATTACTATATGCACGATACATACCAAAGCGTCTCTACGATTGGAATATTTACTCCAGCCAACAAATGCTTTTGAAAACACCGAACTGTGGATGCATTCCAACTGAATTACTATTCTAATGGGATAAAGCGGTTGATGTAGTTTTGCTTTATTTCGTTGAGCATAAAATATTTGATAAGTCGGAAAGAATTTCGAGAGAAAATTTGAAATATCTTATCAATTTAATTTTCAATGTGTTTTTAATTTGTATGTATTCTGCGTGCAAAAGTTTTGTAATTAATGTATAATTTTTCTCTATATATTGCAGCCACAGCAAGGCAATATAAATCATTACTTAGTGGCAATAAATTATTCTATCAGCTTGAGTTACTTACCTGTTTTGCCTGTAAAAAAGTTTTGGCAGTCTAATAGTAAAATTAGGAGCCTGAAATATTTTAATGAGTCATTAATAAAATGAAAATCTTTTGGCTTAAATAATATTTTATTAAAAAAACATTGCTACTTTCATCGTATTCTTAAACTATGTAATAGAAGCAGTTTTTTCTGGCAATCAAAATTAAAAAGTTTATAATGGCATTCAACAATGATAACTTTTAAACAAACTTTTTCAGCGGTGGATCACAAACATCCGATGAAAAAAGTTCATTCATAAATAAATTGGTAACTTGAGAAGAATCTGGGCATTTTCTAAAGTACGTAGAACATCGATCTTCACTTCTGGAAGACCTGCCCAATTGGAATGCATAGTCGTAGATATGTGTTGGAGAATTTCTTCCACGTATCTCTTCTAACTCTTTTCTGCAAAAACAACGAAAAAACTAATCAAATTTTGACTAAAGTTGATTGTTAGTACTATTGACTATGACATAAGTTAGCTACAAAACAAAGCATTGTTGCATAACCCATCTTACATAAAGGAGAAAATCCTAAAACACTAACTTTAATCGACGAAGTAAACCTTCAATCAAATACTTGGATTATCCGGCATGACATTCTTTATCACTCCTAAGTCTTTTCCTATATGCTGTGACAAAAAGTTCAAGGCAAAGGTCGGTTTGCTTCAAAATCATCTAAACCAAATAACCCAGGAAAAAATTGACAGCAATATATATTCTACAACTGCTAAAATATCTATCAACATCACTATTTGGGGTTGGGCAACCCACTTAAAGCTCTAAATTTTTTTTCAACTCTCTGCGAGCAAATTCATTAGAAATCTTTAAAAATGATCAAAAAGCTACGTTTTTCATCGTGAAGCATTGTTGGACAAAAACTAACAGTGTGGAACACCATGGTCTCCTAACTAACTAACTAACTATTGTGTAAACTGGGAACACACTCATTCATGCGGCCCTTGTATAGTAGCCCAGTGCAAACTTGCTTTATCGCCACTACTCTCATACATTGAACTGAACAAATGAAAGAATCTCAACTATTTACTTTGTCCACTAAATGCGGTTAACTGGAGCACATCTCATGAACCAACTAGTATTATTTACCATTGGATTCCAAATAGTCCCCTTTTAATTACCACATAAATCGATAATACACACTGACTGAATGTTAACATATCGTAAACAAATTTTAAATGAAACTTTAACTTGCCCCACACCTACATAAAATTTCCATTATTCACTCTGTTTTGCCTAATGGAGTTAACCACTTGTCAACGTCCAAATGTACCTGCTGTCGTAGAAATCGAGGACGGCATTTTCAAAGTCATTAGTCGTCCTATTCCCCCGAGCCATGACCACACATATACTTTTGGGAATACAAGAGCTGCCATCGAATTCGGAGGCCATGGCAAAATGCTCCATGATATCATTCTCATTCGGCTCTTCTTCTGCACTGTGAAGTCTCTGGAGCTCATCCTGGTACGCCTGTTGAATACTACGAGGCAAACTGTTGATATCATCCGTAAAATCTTCGTTCAAGTGTTTATCTTGATTCCCGGGTGACACTTCATCGGGAAAACGCACGGACCGCTTTTTGCGACCTAAGTATGAGTTCGTCCCTAGGGGCATAGGCATAATACATATTTGGTTATGTAAGTTATATTTGAAACTTGATTACGACGACAGAAAATTAATTTTCACAAAAACAATATATTGTTAACATTTAAGTGAAGATAGTGGCTGTAACGGGTTTTTTCAGTTGGTTAGAGGTTAGTTGAGCATTACCGAAAGCTACACTAGCACTGTGAGAGATGGGTCCAACCAAGCCTGGGTGATATGGCGGATACACGTAATGTGGATGGTGGGGGCGCCCTATAGAAAGATTGGTTATGTTTGTTATATATTATTAAGTAACTAACTAAAGTAAGCAATCAAAGTCTACAGTAACTGTAAGAAACCGGGACTAAACGCACAAAAATTCAACGTATAGAAACTATATAGAAATGAATTCTTATGTATTCGTGTTATTGGTAGTAGCAAAGCATGTAATGTGTGTGTGTCTGTGTGTGTGAGCAGTTTAATCAACTGTGAAGATCTCAGTCTCTAGAAAGGCCATATTTGGCCAGCAGCAATAAATTTTAGTAGAAATTGTTGATAAATTAGTATTTTGAGCAGTTTCAACTGAAAAGAGGTTTAAAAGTGTGTTATTAGCTGAAAAGCCTGCAGTGAACGTGATTATTGCAATGTCAGGACTATGCACAAATATTTGAACGCATATGAAACACAAACAGGAAAGTTAGAATAATTAAAATTCACTCACCGAAAAATAATTTCTTGAGCAGTAGTTTCAGAATGATTTTTTTCTTTATCTTCCATTTGATTTTTAACTTGGTTAGAATAATCGCTTTTTTGAAAAAAATTCCCCCTATGAATCTATATGGATTTCGACGAACATCATTCACAAAACCTTTGATTGCATATGCAAATCTTGTATCTGTTCTTTGCACTTGCACAGAGCATATTAACATTACCAAACACAGGGCACCAGTAAATGTGTAGATGGGAATTAACCGCATTTTGAGAATTTATTCGGTATAATCACCGAAATACAAAACTTACTAGCTAAATGACCTGCCCATTTGTAAACAAAAAAAAAAGAATGCCAATTGTCCACTAGTTTTATTCATGCTAAGTCGTGTGGGAGGTTTCTATTACGCAAGGATTATTATTTGTAACAATAAACTGACGCATTTTCGCCTTCCTTACAAGTCCGTTGCTCCATAATGGTAAAATTGAATGCTTTACCTTCACCCTTCACAAGTCCTTATTAAGATTGGTTGCATTATGCAAAATTTTAGCATTAAAGTCTGGTAGTGAACTAAGGTGTGCAAATATTTCGCACATTGCGCAAAAGGATGCAATAAATGCGTTAGCAGATATTCATTATCAGTAGGTTAACTGCAAAATAATTTCCAATGCCATACTTGCAATACAAACCATGTAGTCCGTAGCATATTATTGATCATTAGTTTCTAATGTATTTTGCACACTGTTTACATAGGTAAGAAAGCGCTATTTTCCCACACTATTTCTTACATAATCTTACTAATAGTTGGTTACTTGGTAGCTAGTGCTTAGTTTTATGGTTTGAGAAATCTTAGTAGCCTGACCTGCTGTAATTAATCATGATTATTGTGTTCAAGTTACTAATATCCTTTTCCTTGGACTAGGATATTTATATTCATTTTTGGAGCGAGAAGTCGAGTGGAGACAACATTTAATTTTTGGCAGATGAATTATTCAGTGTTAGCAGATTTAGCTAATGATGAAGTTACATTGGCTAAAGTTTAGGGCTTAAGTGCAAATAAAGTGTTGTTTTACCAAGGAAAGAATTTCCAAATATAGTGCAAGGGAGTGGGAGCGAGGATTAGGGTTAATTTTATGCAACTAAAAACATTCATACCGTTGAACACGAGGCAGAGGTTTTTATGCAATTTTATTCAGCATTCTAACTCAAGCTATTCAGCATATAGTGTTGGTTTTTAGTTACACGTTTACAAAAATTTGGATTCGTAGTATTTTAGGCATTAGTGTTTTGATGATTGAAAAAACTTGTAAAAACACAGAAGTAACTTAGTTTCCGAATTTAATAATAACGAATACAATGATAATGGGTATAACGATAAAAGTGGTAATAATGTAAGTCAAAACAATGATAAAAGCGCAACCATATGAGTTCGCAACGAAATGAGTGATTTTAAGTAAGAACAATGGTACGTGCGCGACCATCATTATATCACCCGAAGTAGAACACCGTATACCAAACTTTTCCCAGTAATTTTTTTGGGAAATTGAAAATAGTGAGCATGTAATTTTTTTGCTATACGATTTTCCAGTTTAGAGATTCAATTTGTGCAAATTGGCTACTTATTGAAAGCAACCGAATAACATGGGGCAACTATTTTACTCTGCAAAGTACGGTGATTGTGCTGTCATGTTGCCTCATAAAAAATTACAGCAGATTTAGAGCACTAACAGCTTGGAAAATTTCTCGAAAATTCTCCTGATATTTTAGATTTTGCAAACATCTTGCCAATATTGCCATGTATTCTTCGCAGATCCCTACATCGTTGCTGGATCCATTTGGTCACTAACTCAACTTTGGACACTCAAAACAACTTACTCACACGAACGAACAAATTTTTCCTCCCTCTTAGAATGGTATGCAATGCAGATGCAGACACAAAAAACAAATACATTCTGAAGTTAAACAGAGCACCCTACTATTTCAGTCTTTCTTCAACAAGTAAATTGTTTTTTACTTCAATCAATTTATATTGTTTCACCATAAAGGACCATTTTCGAGATAAGGCACAATAAGCCAAACCATGACGAACCAAAATTACAGAAAAAATGCATGAAATCCAAACACGAGTGCGGCGACAAGTTTAACATTATGACTCCGACAAGTTTGTAAATATATGCTTTTCTTTTGTTAATAATTGTAGATTACGGTAAGTTATTAAACAAATCAAACAATCCAATTGAGCAAAGTCCTAACAAACAAATATCTAGGCAAATTGAACAACAAATAACTTAAACTTTCCCCGAATTTTTCCTCAGAACCAGAATATATCTTCATCATCTTTTTAGACAAGCCAAACACTCTTGTACCATCTCTATTAACTGAAGTCCTCGATGATGTGAATATTGGTCTCAACCAATCAATAACTGTATTTAAAATTCTAAAGAAAAACGGTGTGTACAAAGAGTTCTCTGTTTTCCTCACAGCATTATTATCCATCATACCCATATAACTAGTATCAGGAGCATGGTACGGTCTCCTATATTCCCATTCTCTGCCTCCATTATATTGATCATACATGGGAAACTCCATTTCATCCATGCTAGGCTCCTCTTCAGAAGAAGATTCAGATTCTTGAGAGTCAGAATTCTGTATTTCCATCAATATCAAGTCCAGCAATGTGGGTTGATTCTTTTGTACTTTTTTCATGGGCCTGTTTTTGCGCCTGAGATGTGTGTGTTTCTTTGTGGTAATCCCTAAACGTGTCTCCTCGGTTGTTTTACTAGGCTTTTTTTGTGATCTTACACCAGTTTCGTAAGAAGGTGCATGGATTATGGAACTCTCTTTAACGTAATTAGACGTGTGTTGTTCCCGTGATTCTGGTATGGGAGTTGTAGACTCATAGAATTCTGTGTTGACTATAAACGGAGGAGGATTTGTTGTCGTCAAGTTGGAACTGGACACAAAGGTAGAATTTTTGTGTGCTACCTTTGGCTTTAGAGAGATTTCCACGATTTTATTTTCTGTTTGGGCGTTCAATACCTAATATAAAAAGGGGGTATATGGTTTCAAAGGGGTACAAGATGAAAAGTGATGAAATGGCAGAAACCTTACTTTGGGTGAGTCAGAGTTGATGTTGAGAATCAGTTGGAGGTGACTTGGCATCGGTTTTCCAGGCTATGATTAGAATTAATGAATAGTTGTAGCAAAGTGAGAGTCACATCATAATATATGGTATAGGTATAGGTATCCTAGCCACATTTTAAATTGTATGGAGTTTTATTTTTACCGATGAATCGGATTGGACTGAAACTGATATTTCTTTTCTCAACTCGTCTATAAAGTTTTTCAAAGATGACATGGCAATTGCACATTTGTCAAATATAGCTCTACATTTGCGTCCATTTTTGTGAAATCTTGATCCAACTTCAGCAGCTAGTGCTATTTTATTCCGCAAGCCTTTCGTCTGAAAAAAAATATAATAGATTATAATTAAAGAATATTTTAAACTACAGCATGTTAAAATTATAAAAGTGTGTAGAGCAAGCTTACATGCTCTAGCTGCCGTCGTTTTCTATGCATGTAATCCCACATTGCATTTTTTCCTTTGTTTAATTTGTTATTGGTATGGACTCTCAATTTTTTACCATGATTATTATTATTGTGGATTTTGTGTCTTAAGTAAGTTTCGCTATTGTCTCTTTTTCTGCGAAAATCCTTAAACGTTAGTTGGTTTCTGTTCCATTCATTAGGTTCAAAGTTAGTTTTACCCACTAGATTTTTCCCCCAATCTGAACGTTCTTGACTCTCTCCACTTTCGTCATCCGGTCTGTTTGATATCAATAACTTAAAAAGTTTCTCTGAATGACGAAAATGTTCAAGAAAAAAATGTGCGTTACATAAAGCTAAGTAAAACTAACCGTATGAGTTCATTTGCCAGGTATTTGTAGTCATTAAAAAAACTTGTAGCTCCTGAAGGTGCAGCAGCAGTGATTCCACACACAAGTTCAGGAAGACAGTTTGTTGGATCAGATTTAATCATTTCTTTCATGAATCTGGAATTTGGTTTTCGGCTGGTCTCCTCGGGAAGATGGGTGGGAATAAATTTAGACCGAGAATTGATTCTTGTATTCATTTTGGCGCAAGTGCCATGCAGTTGAAATAGTTTGACTAAAATAAGAATTGTCAATAGCCTTGAAAATGCATAGCGGATGAAGTCACATTGATCAGTAATTCGTTAAACTAGTTTGTCATTACACACAATGCATACCTGTTAGGAAAACCAAAGTGAAAGTGGGGAATTTCATTCTTTTTGGCTGGAGCGTGTCGAACTTTTACTCGTATTGACAGTCTGTTCCTTTCAATTTAGTATAATATGTGTAGTTTTACTAAAATCTATCACACGTGCTGCACACAATGCTACTATAACATGATGTGTTCGTTCATGCACTGCTATTGTTAAGACATTTTTGGATTCAATTTTGGAATATTTTTACTTTAAAACTTTCGAAGTTTAAATACACTTTTACTCTTAAGGGCTGCTATACAGTGTGATGTTTACTTGTCTTGCTCAATTTAACGAATAAATCTTGAATTTTTAATGTGCACCAAAGGTTAAGCCATGACCAGAGATTACCTTTCCATTCAAGTTTTGTGTTTTCGCCAAAAATGAGAAGATTTTTGTGGTTTTTGCTCCATTTTCCCACATAGCTATAAAATTTAGCTGGTATCATCTTTTTTCACGTTGGTTTTAACCACATGCAAGTAGGCTAGGGGCTCTATTTAAACTTGCTTTCAGTATCTGACGGGTATGGCTATAGCAAGCTAGTGTGAGAAAAACATAAATGGTATCTTTTTTTGTATGCGTGTTCTTTTACGTGAAAAGTAATACCCTAAATGTGTCTAATTTGACCATTAGACGAAATTGCTGGTTTTAAGTGGAGTATTACAAAAAGTGACAGTAAAGTTTCGTGCGTTGCATATCTCATAGAAGTTGTAATGCAATATTTTGCGTTGTGTTCCGTTTGTTTACGCACTTCATATGCTCCTGCCTATCATATACTCAAGAGATTAGATGGATAAAAGAAAACAGTACCCACACATATCAGTTAACTTGGCAGTGAAACCTTCTAAAGTTCTTTTTGTTTGTTTCAAACGGATTTTTTAATGAAATGAAATTATGAAATAGGAAGGAATAACGTGACTCGGGTTTTACTAGTTTCAGGTGTTATTTGTTCAAAAAAATCAAGGACCGGATTCACCGGATAAATATATCATGTTTAGTGTTTGTCATTGTTAATCAAGAACATCATCAATGCTTGTTTTATTTTCCATGATAGTGTAGAATGACATGTTTAGCTCTGATGCCGTATGTAATTTTTTGCTTTAGAAAATAAATATTATTAAATTGTTTTGCTTCCTGGGATTTCTTATGTAATTCATCATAAATTGTAAATCTTCAGCTTTAACTTCAACAATGCGTAAAAATAAATTAATGAGGAAAGAAATAGTTAAACAATGGCAGCTATCGAGTGAATATAACCAAAAGGTAAAGGAAGAGTAGGATCATTGTAATAGGCGGAAATATCATCCGTAGTTTTAGTATTTCCTTTTGTTTTCTTTTTTGCAGTCTTTTTTTCTTGAGATTCTTCCGAAGACTCGCTGCTACTTCGACTTTTATCGTCCTCATTAATTTCTTCACTACTGCTCCCGCTCTCTTCTTGAGATTCCGGTTCCGGACGTTTGATTTTGTACCCAGGAATATTTTGTCTCTCAATAATAGGATTCTTGATCAACTCGTCAAATTCATCATCCTCCCAAGAAGTGCTCGTAGCCAAAGGATTTGAAGTGTCTAAAATCCTGATACCCGGGAAGGTTATTGGAGCTTTTAAAATGGCTCGTCTGATTGTCCCGTAGGTAATAACTTCATTATTTCTATCAGCTTCCAAAGTCACATTGTTGATTGTCTCGATGGCATTAAATGTTGTACGGAGTGTACTGGTGTGATTTCGGGA
>Ga0210040_10010098_pt1 | contig 10878 bp, 10 predicted proteins | sample CryGeyCG12114_NA_FD_185462 | JGI IMG/M metagenome (GOLD analysis project Ga0210040, IMG submission 185462) | Groundwater microbial communities from aquifer - Crystal Geyser CG19_WC_8/21/14_NA (SPAdes) (version 2) | ecosystem: Environmental > Aquatic > Deep subsurface > Groundwater | place: USA... | reverse complement strand
CTTGTACGCCGGTGATGTCTTCCTTTGTAGGCGCATCATCGATGTAGGCAGCAACGTCGAGCAAAAGCTGCCGTAGCTTGGACTCAACTTCTGTTAGCTCAAGCTGAACATCTGGGCCTGGTTTCGAGGCCATAGTGCCGTATGGGTGTATGAGTCGTGGGTTGGTTGTCTCAACCTTTATCCGTTTTGGACTCTGTTGAGTGGAAAGAAGTCGGGAGTCTCGTTTTGGCATATGTCGAGGAGTGAGATACTCAACCGAGAGGAAGCTTGTGTTTCTAGCAAGCGAGCTTGGCTGCCAGTGTACTGGTGAATACAAGTCACGTTTGCGGAGCAGAGAGATTGTTCGCGGTGAACAGATGCGGTAGGCGCGAGTCAAAGGCATCCATGTGAGTCGAAAGGAATGTGTGTCAGAGCTGGAAAGGCCCCGCAGGATGCAAGTTGAACAGAGACCAACGAATGAGGACTCTGATAGTGAAGGTCTGGTGGTGGTGGTTGTAGTGAGATTTGGTTGCTGAATGGAATGGAAGCCGCATTTCGTCCAGTCAGAGCGCTGAGCGGCCGCAAGCCAGCGAGCAACGTCACGCAACATTGATTGACTGACTTGACACCGTCGCAGCCCTGCAAACACGCGCGCACGCTCGCATGGCCTCGTACCGCCGCCGAAGTTGAAGACAGCATATCCAGCATATCCAGCATACATGCCGACGGTCTCACCAAGTTTGCGCCTTAGCAGCTCTCGACGGGCGCATCGCCCAAGCCTCCCATGACGCCGCCGCAAGATGCCACGCCGAAACCCCCAAAGTACCCAGCCGACCTGCAGGCGTCGATGATACTGCCGAAGCAGCGCGGGTCGCCGGCCGCTTCTCTCGCCTCTCTGCCGTTCCGCAGATCAAACCCGAGCCTGTCGAAGCTGTTTGAGTCCACAACAAGCATATCCACCTCGAGACCCAGCTCCGGCACGGCGACGCCGACCGCGTCTGCGGTGCCTGGATCCGTCTTCTCGCCAGGCTCAAGACTAAGCGGGACAGGCACACCCAGCAGCCTGCCCCCAGGAGTCTCGGATGAACATAGGACGCTCATACAGAGGGCTTTTGTACCGCACGTTGCGGTCCTGGCGGATGCGCAAACGGAGGAATTGGTCCGGGGGAAGGGAATAGAGGGGGGCTTGCTGCAACTGCTAAGGCCCTTTGGCGAGTCCGTCCCGGGGAAGGTCACAATAAGAGACAGTATCGGGGCAAGCAAGAGCTGGGAAGATTTTGGCGTGCGCTTCATTGCTGTGGATGATGCATACCCCGATTTGCGCGCAGACGCGGCGGCAGGGCAAAGGACGTCCTCCAGCTCAATAAGAAGAACACGACGGACAGGAGGCGACGTCTCTCAGATTGAAGAGGTGGTAGAACGGCATTTGCAGTACTCTGAGTTCAACCGCCAGGATCCTGTGTCTGACTACCTGAACAAGGGAGACTTGGCGCCCCCAGCTGAGAGCACATCGTCACCTTTCCACACGCTCTACTTACGACGGCTATTATCCGGCCTACCAGTGGTACCTCATGAGACCTTTTCACACCCTGTTGCAGGGATAATAGCAATCAGCTCCCGCAACCCGCATCCGATAGAAGAGCTACGACGGCTGTACAATAGGCAACATGACGGTGACCTTCGCTTTCCGCAGTGGGTGGAGAATGACTTTCTACGCTACTATGTTCTGATACACGATGAGGAGACGGGGGACATCGCCAAGTCTAACCAGACTTTCGACTCAATGAAACGTCATTTTGGTCTACACTGCCATCTACTGCGGCTGAAGAGTCATCCTACCATACCTTCCGATGACGACAGCGTGCGAGTGCCAACTTGCGAATGGATGTCTGCATCGGAGGAGCTGGCAGAGATCCAGAAGCGAGGTATGAAAAGTGTCTACCTTACATGCGACATTCAGACTGACCATCACGAACAGAAACCACCGACGACATAACAGACCCTACACCATACCTACCCGACTCCGACGTTAGCAGTTTACGTACCTTCATCCGCGAACTCGTTACCCAATCAATCATCCCCAATATGGAGCGTAGCGTCGCAACCTGGAACGAGCAGATCCTTTCCCGGCGGCGCGGTCTCTCAGGTCGCTTCATGTCTCTTAGCAAACGCTGGACACCCTTCGGCAGCTCCCGAAACAGCTCCTCCTCATCGACCGCCTCCTCCAACTCCAACTACGATAGCCTACAGGGCTTCTATCGCCCCGACGCACCAGAAGCCATCATGCGAAGACTAGCAGACTACTGCTTCATGCTCCGAGACTGGAAGCTAGCACTCAGCACTTACGACATCCTGCGAACAGACTTCCAGAACGACAAAGCATGGCGGCACTATGCGGGCGCAGCAGAAATGGCCGCGCTGTCCGCACTCATGGCGCCTACACCTCTATCCTCGAAATCCCGCTCCGAAAACATCGACGCGTGGATCGAAGCAGCATCATACTCCTATACCGACCGCCAGCGCAGCGCAGCACCGTACTATGCATTACGCACACTGACTCTGTCATTCGAGCTTCTTCGTCTCCGTGGCTCATCGGCCGCCGACGACGCAGCGCGCTGGGCGACACGCATACTAGATATCGGTCTCGTTGGCCCAGTAGGTCACGCCCTCATCACTGAACGCATATCAGCCTGCTACTCGATACGAACAGGCGTCGGGACGTACAAGCTCGGTAGCCGGAAACGAAAAGCTGCGTTCTGGGCTATACTGGCTGCCGAGCACTGGTGGCGCCTCGAAACGTCGTTGCAAGCAGAGAAGTGCCTTGACACCGCACTACGGCTGTACAATGTGCATGTTGAGAGTCAATCGGGTGGCAAAGATAGCGTGAAGCTGCCTTTTGACGATATGCAGCGGTTCGTCGACGACTTGAGGCAGCAAATCATGAGTCTGCGTCTGTCAAATCAAGGCTACGACGCGGAGCAAGAAGATAGTGACGAGGACGTGCACAGTCCCGAGGTTGAGGAGGCAACGGAGACGTTGGATACGAGTCCACGGTTGCACAGGAAAAGTCTGATCGGTGCAGCGGCACCGTTGCTAGACACTGGGCCATTGAGTCCCGCGCTCGAGCGCTCGAAGGAACAGGTAGACCCGAAAGCGGAGGGCTTTGAATAGACGATGCCGTTTTGCTGCATGGCATTGGCGTTTTGTTGTCAATTTTGCATTTAGCAAGCGCTTCTTGTGCGTAATTCTTTAGATGATGCAGCAATGTATGACGTTTACGACGCTCTACAGTGTGCCCTGATACTAGGAGGAATGGTGCCACCAGGTTGCTAACGATGTGAGGAGACTTGAAGGACGAGAAGCACAGTAAAGCTCCCTCTGAATAAACACGGCCATCATACACTTAAAAGCATGTCATTGTATTCTAGCTAGCATCCATATACTCAAAAGATCCGGGACTTTCATGCCCCAAAATAACGCCAAAGCCAGGGTTAAGACGCAGGCCCAAGCACTTTGGCACCCGTCGTCTTGCTGGCAAATGCAACAATGTATCCGTGCCATACTCGTATGCTATGCAAATCATGATCAAGACAAGAATGCGCCCAGGCTATGCAGGGTAATGGAATGGGGTATCATCAACTCGGCCGTGTCCTGGTCTCATCCAACGTTGTGCTTTATGACGTTGCTATGGTCGTTGAGGTCGTTACAGGTTTAGCCTGCAAAGGCGGTGGCGCAGGGGTGGGTGCTGGCGACGAGGTGCGTGATGGTACGGGCGAGTCGGAGTTGTCTGTGGTGCGGAGGCCGCGGAGCTTGATCGTCAGCTTCTGTGGCTTGACGTTGTGTTCCGGCGGTGGGATGTCAACTTGTGACTGTTGCGAGGCCATGGGTCCATTTGACTCGTCTGATGAGCTATCGGTGCCCTCTGGGGTGGAATCAGAGTCAAACAGTGGCAGGGGCGAGCGCCGCTTTCGAGCTCGTCGATGCTGATCATCATCGTCACCATCCACACTAGGGCTTGGGCGCTTCTTGGAGATCATCTCAGGTACGATATGGACTTCAGGTAGTCCGGTGTGGGGTCCCGCGAGGCTGCGGACAGAGGAGTAATGCTCCCAGGTCTGTGTCATCGTTAGTAAACAGGACTGACAGCCAGCGGCAATGAACTCACGTGGTAAGCAATGTGCAGGGTCCGCCGATCATCTACAGCAGTGGGGTCGTCACTTGGAGCGTAGTATAAGCGGGGTGAAAAGAGGTAGGTATAGTCGGCCTGCCAGAGGCGGACGTGCACGTTGAGGGCGGATGCAAACGCAGAGACTTCCATGTTGTCGGCCCACTCGCCAGGCTGTCCCATCTTTTCAACATGCTCGTCAAACTGCTGCTGCAGCTGTTCCTCGGTGTAGTATGTCGTGTCGATCCGCGTAGGCACAGCCGCCGTGGTCTTGCGTTTGGGGTTCCTCCGAACGCTGTTCACCGCCATGTACTGGCGGTAGAAGTCCGAGTTGTCTCGCATGTGTTCGATGGTGGCAGTCCGCAGGACCTCATGCATCTCTTGGTGGCCATAAAGCTGGTCGGATAGGGCGTTGAACAGGCAGTTGCCTTGCACAAGGTCAGCCTCAGTCAAAGAAAAAGTCGAGTTCTGAGCTCACCATCGCCCCTGATTTCGCTTGCATACAAGGCATTGGCGTCGAGTATGGGAAACTCAGGTGAGTTCGCTCGCTGCTTCCGAGGCGCCATCTGGACAGCTGTTGTTGCAAGCACGAGACAGGAGAGGGCGGTGTACTAAGGGGAGGCAAGGTTGTGGTGACGCGCTCATTGGAGAGAAAGCATAGAGTTATATGGTGGAGGTGGAGGTGCAAGCAGAGAAGAAAGCTGGCCAGCCACCTCGCGGTGGTGATGGTCGGCGGTGAACGTGAACGTGAATAGGTGACGCGCTGCTTTGGTAGGTGGCCTGCACGCAACGCCGCCAAGCGACAGCAGAACAACGATCACTTAGTCAGAGCAGGACAGCTGCCTAGTAGAACAATCAGCCCTCCGCGAGCTGGACACAAATGTAAGAGATGGATAGCAAGCTCCGCCAACTGACATAGACAGCGCAAGATTGGTAGGAAAATCTTGACGAACCTCGGAGCAAAGGTGATGTCACGGCGGTCCGCAAAGGTCCCCTAGTCTTTCGCCGAGAGCTTGCCCGGGCTCTGGTTATGGAAATGCCACGGCGGCGGGGCTCAATCGATGTGCAAAATAGAGGCGAGAAGCTGCAGCTACAGAGAATGCGCGTGGAAAGAGATATACGGGCCGCAGTTGCGCAGCTTGATGGCGCTGGCTATGTAAACAAAGCAGGTGCTGCTCACGCGTGCCTTCCTTCAGTGTGCGGTATCGAACCGCCCTACCAATAAGCGAGCGGGGAAGAGAGCCTGGACGCCCCCACCAATGGCCAGCAGACCGTCTTTTTGCTTGTGATGCCACGGAAACATCATCTGCGTGTTGCAGTAGCTGCTCATCGCACATAGACTGCAGAATGGCGGTCACGAAAAATGTAGTCGTCGTTGGGTGAGCTCATCCGCCCACGACCCCGAGGGGCATGCGACCCCAGTTCCTCACATGCTAACATGTGTTCAGAGCTGGAGTCATAGGGCTGTCAACAGCGCTGGTCTTGTCAAAACACGAGAACCTTAGAGTTACGGTCCTGAGCAAATTCATGCCAGGCGACTACGACATAGAATATGCTTCGCCTTGGGCTGGTGCAAACTACTGGCCTGTAGGCAAGCCTGGATCTAACTTGCAGAGATTCGAAAGAGCGACATGGCCAGAATTGGCAAGAATTTGCCACGAAGTTCCAGAAGCTGGTGTACACTTCCAAACGTCGAAGATCTACGGGAGGAAGAAGGATGCGGGTACTGCTACGGGTCAGTGGTTCGAAGAGCTCTGCAAAGAGGATGCTTGGTTCAAGGACGTTGCGCCCAATGTACGTTGAGGGTCCTTGTCATTGTGCGTCCTTCAATCCGATTCTCCAGAGGATGCACAGATTTCGCAGGCTCAGTTAGCTATGTGACGCATCCGACTCACGGCTCGACGTTCGAGACAGTTGCTTCAAGTTACTGACACGTCTATAGTTCCGCGTCCTTCCTAGATCTGAGCTACCAAGAGACTGCGATACAGGCACCACCTTCACTTCAGTGTGCATCAACACCGCAGTATACCTACCTTGGATCCTTGGGCAGTGTGTCAAGAATGGCGTGACCATCAAGCGAGGTGTCCTCTCACACATCTCGGAAGCTGCCAGCTACCACACGTCGGGCCGTGCGGATGTTATCGTGAATTGCACCGGTCTTCTGGCCTCCAAGCTCGGCGGCGTCATGGACAGCAAGGTGTATCCAGGGCGTGGCCAAATTGTGGTTGTGCGAAACGAACCAGGGGCAATGATGACCACTTCTGGAACAGATGATGGGAGCGACGAGGCTACCTACATAATGCAACGCGCAGTTGGTGGCGGCACTATTTTGGGCGGATGCCTTCAGCATGGCTCATGGGAGTCTCAGCCAGACCCAAATCTTGCTCAGCGCATAATGCAGCGTTCTATCGAGCTATGCCCTTCGCTGGCACCAAAAACTGGAAAGGTCAATGAGCTGAGCATCATCAGGCACGGTGTTGGGCTGCGACCGATGAGAAATGGTGGGCCGAGGGTAGAGAAGGAGAAGATTGAGGACAGCTGGGTGGTACACAACTATGGTCACGCTGGTTATGGATACCAAAGCGGATGGGGAAGTGCTTGGGAAGCCGAGAAGCTGGTTCTGCAAATACTCCAGCAGTCAGATGTGTCGAGAGCAAAGCTATAGTGTTGCTATCTGCAGCCCTCTGAGGTTGTCCTAGGAGACTGATATTAGCGAAATCGTTCTTATTGGCTGTATTTACAGCATCGTATCTCGTACACGGAGCCGAACAAGGAAGCCACTGACCAACCATCGACGTCAAGCTGCATGAGCGTGCTCACGTTGTAGCACGTCGACGTACACAACGCGCCCTTCGACTTACTAGCTCATCCTTCCCTTCTAGCTTGAACTCGTTGCTTATGAATACTCAAGCCTCTCCAGCTTCAATCACGCAATTGAACAACAGCGTCCCTTGAAATAACCATGACTGACGCAAGTCGCCCCGGAAGCATATCAGGTGGTTGTCTTTGCGGTGCAGTGCGGTTCAAAATCAGCTTCCCTGGTGTGTCAGATTGGCCTCCCTTGACTGTACGTATATGCGGTTCTGTGCTGAGATGACATCTTGATAATAACCTGACGAGAACGGGATATGCCATTGCACTATGTGTCGAAAGCATTCAGGATCACTCCTACCTCAGAATTGCGGATTCCCTGCATCCAACGTCACTCCGCCCTTCGAGTCAAACTCGTCTTACAAGACCTACGCCTCGACTTCGGATACCGAACGCGGGTTCTGCAGCACGTGCGGCAGCCCGCTCACGTTCTACGACAAGCGGGCGTCCGACGTCATCGAGATCAACCTAGGCGCACTGGACGAAGAAGTGCTGATCGGGAAGAAGGACGAAGGTAGTGCATGGGAGGATGAACTGGGCAGGCATATACCCAGGATTGGTGGATGGGGCAAAGTGCTGGGTGATCCCAGGTATCACATATTTTGTGAGAATGAGATTGCGGGTGTGACGGATGGTTTTGGAGGCAAGAAGTGGTTGACCGATAGAAATGGTGGGAAGAGCTTTGAGGGGAAGGTCAGTGAGCTGAAGAGAAGACACACTTAAGGGGTTTGTAAGACGAGCTTACTGTGGTGATGGTAGAAACACACTCCTCACGTCTGATGACACGCTATCAACACTGTTGGTAAGCCAAGAGCTATCATAAGTCTCTGATAACTCTGTGAGGCTGAACATTTAAAACGACTCTGAGTCTTCTATGCTAGAGTATGAGTCGAAGGTGTGCCATGATCTAGAAACTAACCGTCGAGCATTGTACTGTGAAAGCATGGAAGGCGTACGCACATCACAGAGCACTTCCCGGGACTTGTGCGTTTACGAGGGCCGAGAAGGAAGTGGTGCAAATCCGGCCAGGAGTGGTGTCGCGTGCAGTGGCTGCGAGATTAATTGCATCTGACGCAGGTCATCGGGCGGTGAATGAATTCTCGGAACATCATTTGCTTATCGGCTTTCTCCAAGTTTGTGGGGGAGGAGCACACATACGAAGGTGCAGCATTTTCACCGTGAGTCGAACCGGATCCTGGTCGCCGACCCCACAGTTGGAAAGAGCCAAGCCGCCTCCGGTCGCGGCCCTGGCGGCTTTCATCATCGCTGCGACGCAGAATTTTGGTCGCTGTCTAGGCTTCTTGACTCACCAACCAGTTTCCCGGCCATTCAAATACCCGCCGACGCCCTCCAACCTCCATTCTTCTTTCTTACTCTCAATTGCAATCATGTGCGCTTCTTGCAACGGAAACGACTCAAACGGCCATACCAATGGCAATGGCACCGCTGCCAACGGCGCCAACGGCCACGAAGGCTTTACTTCGATCAAGTCTGCTTACAACCCCCACCCATCGCATAAGTCGTCGCCGTACGCTCCCGTAGGCGACTTCCTCTCGAATATCAGCCGGTTCAAGATCATCGGTACGTCACTCAGCAGGTAGTTGCGAGAGCCTGTCTATCCTCAAGAATTTTCGTACTGCTACACAGCACTTTGAAAACGTCCTGAGGGTATACAGGCTAGAGTGTGGCAGAGTACGAATTGTTGCAGCGCTCGGCGGGAGCGTGATCGGAGCTGCGCAGAGTATGCACTCTAGGCTCGTGTTCGCTCGCAACAAGGCGCAAATAGAGGACGTGGCTGACTATTTACCCGCGCAGAAAGCACGCTACGTGAAGGCGAGCAGTTCGCCAATGCTTACTTTGATCTTGAAGCCAAGATCAAGATTGCTCGGGCACTCGACGACTTTGGCGTAGACTGTACGGCTCTGCCCCGCGGCACGTCGCCTGCTAAAACTGACCGCCATTTTAGATATTGAACTGACTAGCCCCGCCGCATCTGAGCAATCAAGACGAGACTGCGAGGCCATCTGCAAGCTTGGAGTGAGTTCTCAAGGACTCAGACTGTTGCGCGATTCTAACAAGTGCGCCAGTTGAAAGCCAAGATCCTCACCCACGTACGATGCCATCTCGACGACGCCAAGATTGCCGTTGAGACTGGTGTCGACGGCCTCGATGTCGTTATCGGAACCTCGAGTTACCTCCGCGAACACAGTCATGGCAAGGACATGGCATACATCAAGAACACCGCGCTCGAGGTCATTGAGTTTGTCAAGAGCAAGGGCAAGGAGATCCGGTTCAGCTCGGAGGACTCGTTCCGATCAGACCTCGTCGATCTCCTATCGATCTACAGTGCAGTGGACAAAGTGGGTGTTGACCGAGTCGGTATCGCTGATACCGTCGGTTGTGCCTCTCCACGCCAGGTCTACGATCTGGTCCGAACACTCCGCGGTGTGGTCTCCTGCGACATTGAGACCCATTTCCACAACGACTCTGGCTGTGCTATCGCGAACGCTTTCTGCGCTCTGGAAGCTGGCGCCACCCATATCGACACATCAGTGCTCGGTATCGGTGAGCGCAACGGCATTACGCCTCTCGGCGGTCTCATGGCTCGCATGATTGTTGCGGACCGCGACTACGTTCTCAGCAAGTACAACATCAAAAAGCTCAAGGAAGTCGAGGATCTTGTTGCCGACCTTGTAGAGGTTAATGTCCCCTTCAACAACTACATTACCGGTTTCTGTGCCTTTACCCACAAGGCTGGTATCCATGCCAAGGCGATCCTCAACAACCCATCCACGTACGAGATCATCAACCCCCAGGATTTCGGCATGTCCCGATACGTCCACTTTGCGAGCAGGCTTACTGGCTGGAATGCCATCAAGAGCCGTGCCGAACAGCTTGGTCTCAAGATGTCCGACTCGCAATACAAGGAATGCACGACCAAGATCAAGGCCATTGCAGACATTCGCAAGATCGCTCTCGACGACACGGACTCGATCATCCGCACATACTACCACAACCTCCACAGCGAGGAGGAGAAGCCTCTTCTGCCAGGTATGACAGCCGAGGAGGAGAAGAAGTTTGTGGAGGCTGAAAAGGAGCTCAGTGGCGTCAAAGAGAAGAGGCAGCTAGATGCCACGGCGGACGCTGAGGCGGAGGTGCCCGAAGCTAAGAAGACAAGGACGACTGTAGTTGCATAGGTCTTCCGTGTATAGGTCGTCGTATCTGGAGTTTCTGCTTTTCTTCATTCTCTTACTGGGGTTTCGTCTGAGCATTCCTGCATTATTCCGGCCACGGAAAAGTTCTTGTTTTGATACCTTGAGTCGACGCAGCCTGATCGCTCATCGATCTATGTACATAGAATATTGCACAAAGACTGCTATCAATGAACCAAGACGCCATCTGCGTGCTCTTAGTCCCAGTGAAATAAGCCACGATCCAAGTCTCACCGCCCATTTAAAAATGCAACATGAAGAAAGCAAATGTGGCCACGTGAGGATCCGAGTCTAAGGGTCCAGTTCCTGGATCGGCAGGGTTCCCGGTTGCGCTTCCTTTATTTTCGACTAATTGCCGCCACCCCAACTCCAACAAGAAGCGCTGAAGTGCTCCTCGCCAACACCTCGACCTAATTCTCGCCTACAATCTTAGGAGCGCAAAGATGAGCTCTACTACCACCGTCACTGAGGCGCCCACCCTCATTACCGTAACCCAGCAACCTGAGATCACTGCGGAGAACGTCTTGCGCCTGTTTCCTGAAGTCAACACAGACCTTATCGGAGGAGCACACAATTCGGCCACAAACGACAATGCGCTCGATGGCTATGACGAGGAGCAGATACGATTGATGGATGAGGTGTGCATTGTGC
>Ga0210040_10010097_pt1 | contig 10878 bp, 17 predicted proteins | sample CryGeyCG12114_NA_FD_185462 | JGI IMG/M metagenome (GOLD analysis project Ga0210040, IMG submission 185462) | Groundwater microbial communities from aquifer - Crystal Geyser CG19_WC_8/21/14_NA (SPAdes) (version 2) | ecosystem: Environmental > Aquatic > Deep subsurface > Groundwater | place: USA... | reverse complement strand
CCAGCGACCCCGCTAAGATCGGCTTATGTGGAAACTTGATGGAAACCTAATCAAACGGAGCGATCACATGGACCAGCCGACGAGCGAAACCCTTCCCCATTATGCCCTGATCGAGTTGGATTTTGGCGATGGCCGCTATCCCTTCAAGCTGGGCATGCAGGAAGCTGCCAGCTTGGAGGCTGATATGGAAAAGGGCATTTTCCAGACACTCAACGAGATCAAGACCGGCGCTTGGCGCTTGAAAGATTTGCGCGAGATCATCCGATGGGGGCTTATCGGCGGGGGCATGAGCCCAACCGAGGCTGTGAAGAAGGTTCAGACATATGTGGACCAGCGGCCGGCGGATGAGAATTGCGCGCTTGCCATGGTGATCGTCGGCGCGGCTCTGTTCGGTTCCCCTGAGTATCAGCAGCGCCAGGTGGCGGCGGCCTGATGGCAAAGGGGCTCAAGGCTTTTCGACGCCGCTTAGATCGTCTTCCGAAGAGGATGAAAGACGCTGTGCAGCCGGCCTTGGACGCCTCTGCCGACGAAATGGTTTCCACGGCACGGCATCTCTCGCCGCGCGAGGACGGCGCACTCTATGCGAGCATTCGCAAGGAAGCCGGCGACCATGAACTAGAACGGGTGGTGCGCGCTGGCGGCGCGGCAACGACCCGGCCAAGTGCCGGGGGGCCGTTCGACTATGCCTTGGCGGCTGAGTTCGGCACGGTCAAGCAATCGGCGCAGCCGTTCTTCTATCCCGCCTATCGCCTCATTCGGAAGCGCGTTCGCAGCCGGCTGAAAAGGGCCGTGTCGAAGGCAGTAAAGGATTCCAGCAATGGCTAATGACGACACAGTTCTTGCCGTTCGGCTCGAAGCGCGCATCCGTGATTTCGAGCGCAATCTGCAAAAGGCGGGCCGCACGGCAACGTCAAGCTTTGGCTCGATCGAAAAGCGCGCTGCGCAAATGTCAGCCCGCCTTAACCAGAGCCTCGCAGGCGCAGCGCGCGGCCTAGCAGCGCCGATCCTAGGTGTAGCATCGATCCGAGGCGCGCAAACCCTCTTGGACACCGCCACGCGCATCCAGAACGCGCTCAAGGTCGCAGGGCTGGAAGGCGATGCGCTCGCGCAGGTTTATGATCGGCTCTATGCGTCTGCGCAAAAGAACGCCGCGCCGCTCGAAAGCCTCGTGACGCTCTACAGCCGGATCTCACAGGTTCAAGGCGAGCTAGGTATTACGTCTGAGCAAATCGTCGGCTTCACCGACAACATTGCGCTGTCGCTCCGTGTGGCCGGCACAGACGCGGCCACGGCGTCCGGCGCATTGCTTCAGCTAAGCCAGGCGCTTGGCTCTGGCGTCGTTCGCGCCGAAGAGTTCAGTTCGATCAACGAGGCTATTCCTACCGTCATGCAGGCGGCCGCAGCCGGCATCCTAGAGGCTGGCGGTTCGGTTGCCAAACTCCGGCAGTTGATGCTCGACGGGAAGCTTTCGTCCAAGGCTTACTTCGATGGCGTGAACGCTGGCGCAGTCCTGATGGAAGAGAAGGTGGCCGGTGCCGAGCAAACAATATCACAGCGCCTTGTGCGCCTTCAGAATGTGCTTGAAGATGCGGCTGGCCGGTTCAACAAAGTCGCAGGCGCAAGCGACACTTTCGGGGGCAGCATCGATGCGCTGGCCGGGTTCATTCAGAACCTAGATATGGGCCAAATCGTCAGCCAGATCGATACCGTCATTGCCGCGTTGGCGAACGGGGAGCGCGCCATTTTCAACTTCGCGAACGCCGTTGGCAAAGGGCTCGGTCTTGATAAGGTCGGCGAGTTCCTGACAAACAACAGCGTGGCGAACGGCCTGGGCCTTTACTCCATGACTGCGGTAGATCGGCGAATGTCAGGCGATGCGCCGGACGTGCCGAAAGAACTGCAAGATTACGTGGCGCGCACCTACGGCGGCGCGGGCGCGGGCAAGCCCATGACGGTCGATGTGAAGCCGACAAAGCCGAAGCTTCAGCCTGTCACGCTCGCCAACTACTCCATTCCATCTGACGGAAAAGGCAAAGGCGGCAAAGGCCGCAAGGCGAGGGAGCCGAGGCAAGACGATTTTGCCCGTGAGATCGAGCAGATCAAAGAGCGGACAGCAGCCACGCTTGCAGAAACGGCGGCAATGGCCGGCATCAATCCGTTGATCGATGATTATGGGTATGCGGTCGAAAAGGCGCGAACCAAGCAAGAGCTTCTCACGGCGGCGCAGAAGGCGGGCAAGGAAATCACGCCGGCCTTGAGCAAGGAAATCGAGACGCTTGCCGAGACTTACGCGGTCGCCACCGTTGAAGCGGAAAAGCTTCAGCAGCAACAGGAAGATGCGAGAGACAAGGTTCAAGAGTTCAACGGCATAGCTCGCCACACGCTGGGCGGGTTCATTCAGGATCTGAAGAGCGGGGTTTCAGGCGCGGAAGCCCTAAGCAATGCAATCGGCCGGATTGGAGACGCCTTTCTAGACTCTGGCCTTGAAGCCTTGTTTTCCAGCAAGCCAGGTCAGGGCGGCGGATTGTTCGGCAGCATCATCAGCGGGCTGGGCGGTCTGCTTGGGGGCGCCAAGGCTGATCCTTGGGCTGGACTGCGCCTTGCGGGTGGCGGTCATGTTTCAGGGCCAGGATCGGGCACGAGCGATAGCGTCCCGGCCATGCTGTCCAACGGCGAATTTGTTGTGCGTTCGGCAATTGCCAAGAAGTACCGCGGCTTCTTGGAAAGCTTAAATGCTGGCATGATGCCTGCCCATCTTGCGCTTGGCGGCAGCGTGCCGGGCGGTGAAGGGCGGGGTGAGTTAATCATGGAGATTGGTCGAAAATGAGCGCTATCGCTGTCGCTGTCATGGAAGACGGCATCCTCGTTGCATCGGATGGTGTGTGCTATACCTATGAAACCGGCGCGGTCTCCGGCTTTGTCTCTAAGGTGTCCTTGCTCCCTGAGTACAACTGCTTCATCGGAGCGACGGGCGCGGGCGCTTTCATGAATGCACTTCTCTGGGAGATGAACCAAGAGTTCGGATCCTTCGATGACATAGTTGCCGACTTCGATGCTCTTTGCGCCACCGTTCATCGGAAACTTTTCACGGACTATTCGGGGGTCTGGGAGACTGGCCCGATGACGGAAGTGTCTTGCGTGATCGGCGGATGGTCGGATGCTCGCCAGGCTTTTGAGGCATACCGCATCGTCAGCTACGATAAGGAGAGCGTGTCACTGAGCGACGGCAGCTCTATCAGGCTAACGCCGTTCGAAAAGCAGTTGCTGCCGGCTTCGATTTGGTGCTCGACAAGCCCGCGCAACGCTATGAAAGAGTTCGGCTTGGATCCCGCGCCGCCGAACGATAGCACAATGGATATTCTTTCGAGGCTAATCTGCGCGTGCCGGGCCGACAGCGGCATGGTCAAGGATGAAACTGGCGGTGGAGATGACCGCTTCCACATGGTCGGCGGGTTTCTCCAGATCACGGTCCTTCAGCGCGATCGCATCGAGTCTGTAATCGCTCATAGGTGGGAAGAGGACCGGCTTGGATACCCTATCGACCCGAGCGGGCCGGGCCGCTTCCCTGCATGGCTCAAAGAGCGGTATGAGGCCACGCTCGCTGAAGCCTTTTAGCTAAAGCTTGCAGAACGCGATGCTGTTGTCGCCGCTGTACGGTGACTTGATCTGAAGCGTCCAACCCTGATCGAAAGAGAAGCCGCGGTCACGCATGATTGACGCAACGTTCCGACAGGTTTTTTGAGCCTCCGTAGTCTGCATGTCGATAACCGTGGTGACGCGCGATCCCCAACCTGAAACCTCGCACGGTGCGCTTGTCATTCCGGTACGGTCCAGCGTTTCGCAAAGCGCATAAGCGCTTTTGACTGAGCTTTCGGAGTCCGCATGAGCCGCTGATGGCAATGCGCAGATTGCCGCAAGTACAAATCTCTTCCGCATGTTTCCCTCCCTAGAACGTTCATCATGGCGTCAGGAGAGGACGCGCGCAAGCTGCCTCCCTTGGCGGGGAGTGCTTGACGCTGGCGATGAAATCAGGTGATGGTGGTCGTTGGGTGTGGAAGCCCGCTGTGAAATAGGCAAGTCGTTCGATTGGCGTCGAAGGACTGCCACCGCGTAAAGAACCTTGGCGGGTTCTTCGACGCATTGGGTAACGCTCGATAGAGCGTTCCAACTCGGTCTTTATGGCCGGGGGCGGACGCTATGTCCAGAGGGGCAACCCTTAAAATCGTTCGACTTGTCTCACAGCAAGTTCCACCCCCCGGCTGCGAGCCCGCCGCTCGCGATAGGCTTGATCCCTGTGGAGGGGTGAAAGCCGCCGGCTGTGGAACGCCGGTTCCAACTGTGAGAACCAAAATGCAACTCTTCACCGAAAGCGAGCACCACGCGCTCGCCAACCAGCCCCTCTTCACTGAGGTGGGTGGCTTCCTGTTTCTGACCCTGAAGCAGAACAATCGAACAGCCATCGCGACAACGATCGAACGGCTTATCAACGTCCTAGACGAGCTCGACGGCGATCCTGACTATGAGTTCCAGATTTCTCGCGACGAGCGCGAACTGGATGAATGCGACGACGAGCCCACTCTAGGCTCCGTGAACGATTACCACGGCAAAGCCGATCAGACGCGATGGGCGTCGGGCGCGCACTTTCTCGACGAGTGCGAGGAAGAGAACGAACACGGCGGCGACATCAACGACGAGCCGCACGATTGGGACGAGAAAGAGCCGTTCATGGGCTCAGGCGAAACCTGCGGGCAAGGGCCGAAGCTGAATGGCCAGTCCGTTGATCCGCGCGTCCAGTGTCTCGATGACGTGTCCGACTCGAACGATTGCGATGCTGGGTTCGGCACAGATCGGCGTGTTCACAATGCGCTCGATTTTGACCAATCGGGCTACATCGCGGCGCGCAACGCGCTCCGGAAGGTCAATCGACAGCCGCTCTTGCGGTCGAAGTCGGAACCCTATGCCGAGCGGGCGACTCGCCTGAGCGACGGCACGGTATTCCGAACCTTCGTGGTGCCGCAGGGATTCACGCCGAACCGCGTCCAGAACTACCGCGATGCTGACCGATGCTTCGAGGTCGCGCCCGGCGTCGTGCGGGTCGGTCACTGATGCGCGTGATTGACCTCATGTTCGCGGTCACCATCGTGGCCGGCGTCTTAGCCCAGCGGCTTATCGCCGGCTGACAACCACCGGCCCGGCCGCGTGTGTGGCCGGGCTTCCCCCATCATGAAAGGAGGCCAGCAAATGGCTAAGAAAAACGATCTTCTCTATGGCGCTACAATGATTGCCGAGCATCTCGGATTAGGTGACCAGCAGGTTTATCATCTGGCAGCGATCAACCGACTGCCGACGTTTAAGATCGGCAGTCGGGTATGCGCCTTGGCTTCGGAACTTGATACTTGGCTTGCCGAACAAGCTGCGGCAGGGAGGCGCTGACATGGCAAGCGTGCGGAAACGCAAATGGACGCACAAGGGTGTCGAGAGCGAAAGCTGGATTGTCAGCTACACCGATCAGGGCGGCAAGCGCCGCATCAAGACGTTCGACAAGAAGAAGGACGCGGATGCGTACCGTGTGCAGGTAGAGGGCGAGGTAGCCCAAGGCATCCATGTGGCGCTTAACGAGACAGTGACCTTTGACGTTGCCGCCGACGCCTTCGTGAAGGAATGCTACAAGCGCCACCAGATCGGCGACATGACGCTGGCCGGCGTCAAAGGGTATGAGTACCGCCTGCAAAAGTATGCGAGCCCGCACTTTTCAAAGCGACGGCTTTCCATGATTTCAGCGCAGGACGTGCAGGACTTTGTGGACGAGCAACGCAAAACGTTCGCATCAGCGACCGTGCAGGGGAATTACACCGCGATCCACGCGCTGCTTACCTTCGCCGTCAGGAAACGGTGGCTCCGTCGCAACATCCTTCGGGACGAGCCCTGCAAGCTCCCAAAGAAGCAGAAGCGCACCGCTATTCCGAACAAGGCCGATATTCGGGCGTTGCTGGAAACCGCTTCCAAGCTCGAGCGCGGCGAGAACCTTCTGACCTTCGTAAACCGCTTGGTTGTCATCGCCTGTGGTGTTTTCGGCGGGTTGAGGCCGGGGGAGACGTTCGGCCTGCAATGGGAGGATATCGACTGGCAGAAAGGGCTTATCAACGTCAGGCACTCCCATACCCGGACCGATGGTTTGAAGGCTCCTAAGACAGAAGCGGGCTACCGCCGGGTTCCGTTGACAGAGCCGATCCGCCGCGCGCTTTGCCAAGCCGCTCGCTACTGGACCATCCGAGAATGGGCGCTTGGGGTCGGCCATCGCTCCGACAATCCGAAGGCGGTTTTCAGTCGGATCTCCCGCGCTTGGGAGACGCAGATCGTGGACGTTCGACCGGAAGAGCTAAAGGGCTTCGTGGTGCTGACGAAGGTCGGCAAGCCAATGTCGGCAACCGCGAGCGCAACCACATTCTGGCACCGCCTGATGAAAGCGGCCGGCCTGTATGACGAGGGCTTGAAGAAGTGCAAGTTCACGCCGCACGCTCTGAGACATGCCGCTGCCAGCCTTCTAATCGAACGCGGGCTTGATGACATGAACCTGAAAGCCTTTATGGGGCACGCTTCCATCAGCACCACGAAGGACATTTACGGGCATCTGTTGCCGACCGATAACCGGATGCTTGCAACAACGCAGATCATTGCGGCCGACCTAGACGCGACAACAGCGCAACAATACGCCGTAAGGCATTCAATTAATTAGCTATAATATTCCTGCGTCCAAGAACGAGCATAAACGGAAAAAGCGCAGAAAAACCAATGTATTGCGCAGCTTAGGCCCTTCGGGGCCTTTTCTTTTGCCCGCAGACTGCTTTCCGCCCACGTTCAACGGAATCAATGGCTTAACGAGAATGGACGCCATCGCACGGCTGTTCCGTGCAACAACGACGCGACAAGGAACCGACTATGGAAGCGACAACAGACACCAGTGATTTCCTTTATGGGGTGCCCGCCATCGCCGCGTATCTCAACCTCAAGCCAAGGCAAGTTTACCACCTTGCAGACGGCAAGGGGCTCCCGACCTTCAAGCTCGGCGGCAAGACGTGCGCGAGGAAGTCAAGCTTGAGCGCCTGGCTCGATCAGCAGGAGGGCCGCAGCCAATGAAGCGCGAAGCGATCATCCTCGACGCGGCGAAGTGGCTGGCGACCCACCGCAAGCCGCCTAAGCCGGTCATCCCCGCGATCATGAAAGAGTTCCCGCTGAGCGCCACGGAAGCAGCCGCAGCCGTGAAGGAGGCGGGCTTAATCAAGGCAAGGGCCACATGAGCAAAGGAGGAAAATTCAGCATGGTTTCACGATCGATCTGGCGATCATCCCGGTTCGGGGCTCTTACCGCTTCCCGCGACAAGCTGCTGTTCTTCTACCTCATGACGAACGAGCACCAGAATGGCGCGGGCTGCTACCGGCTCCCAGATGGATACGCGATTGCCGATCTAGGATGGACCCTCGATGACTATCTTGCCGCACGCGAGGCAGTCCAGGCGGCTGGCTTGATCGATCGCGATCCAGACACCGACGAGATTTTCGTGGAGCGCTGGCTGCGCAACAATCCGCCCCACAACAAGAGCCACGCGACGGGGATCAAGAACCTAATCTTTGCCGTCGAAAGCGATCGACTGAGGCAAAAGCTGGAGGCAGACTTCGCCGAAGCATCGCCGCCCGAACAGATCCCCGGGGGAAGTCGGCTGGCCAATTCGGCCTATTTTCAGGGCCGAGGCTCATAGGGTGTCGATACCGTCGCAATACCGTGTGCAGACCCTATCGACATAAGAAAACACAAACGTAAAACACAAACGCAAACGCAGACGAAAAGAACACCCAAACCCAAACTCAAAAAAAACGGAAACTTGAAACAGCGCAAATCGCGATCGTTTCCGCAGACTGAAAACCCGCAGGGCTCTTGAGGATAAAGCCTAGCCCGCCGGCAGCGTCCAACCGCAAAAGCCGAGCCCTTCATCAAAGGACAATCAGCCATGACAGAACCGATCAAGTCGGATGGCGAAGCTTTGCCGGAAAGCAAGACAGAGACGCCGCAAGCCCGATGGAAGCGACTTCACCCAAAGGAGGTGTGGGCGCAGCACGCCATGCGATCCGCAGTCAAGCGCGGCCTTCTTGTTCCCGGCCCTTGCGAGGTATGCGGCACAGAGCCCGCAGACGGCCACCACGACGATTACGACCGCCCGATGGAAGTGCGGTGGCTTTGCCGGCAGCATCATCGCCAGGAGCACGCCAAGGCCAAGTCAGGGGGGGAAGCCTCCCCCGATAAGGAGCATTCGGACCTATACCCGCGTCCCCCCTCCGATTGCGTGCGCAACGTTTCAGAACAAAAAGTTGAGGCCACCCCGAAGGGGTGATGCGTCATGAAGCCCGCAGAACGAATGCGCCGGATGCGCGAGCGGCGACGAAGGGGCGACATGGTGACAGATCCCGTCAGCGTCCCGGCCCATATCATCGAGACCCTGATTGATTTCGGTTATCTCCCAGCTTGGGACGTAGGCGATCCGAAAAAACTTGGCAGTGCGGTGGAAAAGTTGCTTCGCACCATGCAAAAAGTCGAAAAAGCGTGACGGTGTAACGGGTTGCCGCTTTCGGGTTTGGTAGGATCGGCGAAATTGATCCTATGGAGATTACCCGCATGAAGGGCCTTTTCGCAGTAGCGCCGAACCCACCCCACGAAGCCGGCGGCCTAGCACAAATCGCCCGCATTAAGAGCCTCGCCATGCTTGGGCGCGGCCAGCCGGCCGAGCTTGCTGAACGGTTCGGCAGCACACGAGTGCAAAAGGCCATCGCCGCCATGACGACGGGCAACACGCCTGACATGGTGGACATGCAGATCATCGTCGGCGCGTTCGTCCAGCAAGTGCGCAATCAATCGGTGTTCTACCGGCTGCTTGACGGCATGGTGCGCGTTCCCTTCCGCACCCGCGTGTCACTGGTCGGCGCCGATGCAACCGCTTGGATTGTCGGCGAAGGCAAACCCATTCCGGTCTCCCGCCTGTCCTTGAATGCCCTTCGTCTCGATCCGACCAAAGCCGCCGCGCTGATTGTGGTGACCGAGGAGCTTCTGAATTCGACCCAGAGCGAGCGCAACCTTTCGCTGGCCTTGCGTCGTGCCATCGCAGTCGCGGTCGATCGGCGCTTTTTCTCAACCGTCATCGACGGCGACACCGAAACGATCGCGTCGAGCGGAACAACCGCACCGGCGGCCGTGGCCGACATCAAGACTTTGCTCGATGCGGTTGCGCCCAAGTCAGAGTCGAACCCCATCTTTGCGATGGACCCGGCCGTACAGCGAGCGGCGGCCACGTTGACGAATGCTTCCGGCAACTTCCAGTTTCCGAACCTCACGCCAACCGGCGGCGACATTCTCGGCATTCCCGCTATGCCATCCGATGAGATCGGCGCGGGCCGTGTTGCCCTGCTCGATGCTTCCGGCATTGCCGGCGAAAGCGGCACCGTCACGATCGACGCCAGCAGCCAGGCCGATATCGAGATGCTGGCTGCCGACTTGGTGCAGGACGCCACGACGCCAACCGGAACGGAACTGGTTTCGATGTTCCAGACCAATAGCGTAGCGATCCGAGCCGTTGCCGACTTCAAAGCCGAACGCCTGCGAGATGATGCTGTTGCCGTGCTGACCGGCGCGGCTTGGGCGAATGGTGCCTGAGCATGGGCGTTCGGGAAAAGATGCTGGATGAGTTTGGGCCGGAAGTGCTCAAGAAGCCCGTTTCAAAGAACGAGTTTTACGCATCCATCGACGCGATGACCGAAGCCTACAAGGCAGTGAAGGACCGCTTGGACGAGCTCGAGGCCGCCCCCATCCGCTATTGCGGCGTATGGCAGAAAAGCGAGGACTATAAGCGGGGCAGCGTCGTCACTGATGGCGGTTCCGCGTGGCACGCTGTGAAGGACACCAAGTCCGCCGATCGTCCTGGCGCTTCCGATAGCTGGCAACTCATGGTCAAGGGTGTCCGCTAAACTATGACCCCTTCCTTGCCGATCGAACAAATCGACGCGATCCTTTGCGAGGACAACCGCACCGTGCTGCTTATTGGCTACACCAGCGATCCCGACGAGGACCTGGTGCAATCCTTCGAGCTGCCTATCGCGATCGATGAGGCGCACTTCCTACACAAGGAATGGGAAGAGGCAGCGCGGCCCGATGAGTGGAGGCTGCTCTGTGGCTAAGCTCAAGATGATCAAGCCGATGGTCAGCACCTTGGCACCAAAGCTCAAGGCGGCGGCCCGCGTCGGCAAAGCCCGTGATGACTTCCGCATCGCAAACGATCCGATGCGGCGCTTGTATCGAACCGCACGATGGCGCGAGACACGGCACGAGGTCTTTCAACGCGATCTCTACACCTGCCAAATGTGCGGCAAGATCGAGGGCAACACGTCTCGATTGGTGTGCGATCACAAGAGGCCACACAAGGGCGATGAGGCGCTGTTCTGGGACAGGCTCAACCTGCAAACCCTTTGCGCCAACCCCTGCCACAACAGCCTGAAACAGCGCGAGGACCGCAGGTACCAAGGGGGGGGGATATGAGCCCTGACCAAACCCCTTCGAGCGCGAACCCGCGTTCCCAGCATTCGCAGATTTTTTTCCCCTGTACGATTTCAAATGGGGCGTACCAGCCTCACGAACCCACCGTTTCCGCGCTTCCCGACCCAGCGACCCCGCTAAGATCGGCTTATGTGGAAACTTGATGGAAACCTAATCAAACGGAGCGATCACATGGACCAGCCGACGAGCGAAACCCTTCCCCATTATGCCCTGATCGAGTTGGATTTTGGAGATGGCCGCTATCCCTTCAAGCTGGGCATGCAGGAAGCTGCCAGCTTGGAG
>Ga0210040_10010096_pt1 | contig 10880 bp, 7 predicted proteins | sample CryGeyCG12114_NA_FD_185462 | JGI IMG/M metagenome (GOLD analysis project Ga0210040, IMG submission 185462) | Groundwater microbial communities from aquifer - Crystal Geyser CG19_WC_8/21/14_NA (SPAdes) (version 2) | ecosystem: Environmental > Aquatic > Deep subsurface > Groundwater | place: USA... | reverse complement strand
GCCAAGTTGCCGGCTATTTGTTAAAGCAGGGCTGGGTAGAAGTCAAGGCCATCGAGACCATACTTTTAATAAAACTTACCATGCCAGGAAAAATGTTCGTGGGCAACACCTATGCCTGGGCTTAATAGAAGAAAGAAGTATGAAACAACACCCTATAAAGTACTTGTATTTTAAAAGAAGTCCTCAGGCAATTCGGCTATGACCAGAACTCGTGAAATAAAAAATGCACCTACTACTAGCCAGGACTATTCCGTTCATTATCCAAATAAACGGGAAATTTCAGAGCTGGAACTAAATAAACGCTTTGAAAAGCTTAAAAAGCTTTTATCTGCCTTGAAGTCAGCCCAGAACTAGACTAGCTATTCGCTACTATTGTTGCAGCCGACAATAACCAGGATGAAAAAATGTGAAGAGATAAACATTTCTGAAATGGTAGAAAATGCAAAACAGGATTTAGATAATGTAACAATACAGTCTGATGTAAAAATAGAGGTAATCTGAGAGGATAAACTTTTGCTGCATTTTCCTAAAGAACTTTAAAAAGCATCCTTTATAATCTTTTAAGCAATTCCATAAAATATCGTTCTTCGAACTATTTTTCCATTAACCTGGCCCCACAACAAAATAAAAAGGTGTAGTTTGTAACTACACCTTTAAAAGTTTATCGGATAAGCTTCTTACTTTTAGCTTGATGTTGAGAATTAAGGTTGCCCCTTTCCGCCGGCAGCTCCATAAACTTGTCCGGTAGAATAGCTGGCATCACTAGCGGCCAACTGCACATAAATAGAACCCAGTTCTACCGGCTGTCCGGGCCGGCCCATGGGCGTATCACCACCAAAGCTTTTCAGCTTTTCCTGCGTGGCGCCGCCACTCACTTGCAATGGCGTCCAAATAGGTCCGGGTGCCACCCCATTTACCCGGATGCCCTTAGGCGCGAGCTGTTTGGCCAGCGACCGCACGTAGTTGGTAGTAGCGGCTTTGGTTTGGGCATAATCATACAGTTCCGCTGATGGGTCAGTTGCTTGCTCGGAGGTAGTACCAATTATAACCGACCCGGGCTGTAAATGCGGCAGGGCAGCCTTAATAATCCAGAAGGGCGCGTAGATGTTGGTTTTCATCGTCCAGTCAAATTGCTCGGTCGTTATATCAAGAATAGAAGGATGCGTTTGTTGCCGCGCCGCATTACTCACCAAAATATCCAACCCACCCAGGCCACGCACGGCATCGGCTACCAGTTTCTGGCAAAAGGCTTCCTCGCGAATATCGCCCGGAATAGCAATGGCTTTCACGCCAGCGGCCTTAATCAACGCAATTACCTCTTTCGCATCCGGCTCCTCGGCGGGCAAATAATTAATGGCTACATCGGCGCCTTCCCGCGCATACGCAATGGCGGCGGCTCGTCCCATACCCGAATCGCCACCGGTAATTAAGGCTTTCCGGCCTTTTAAACGACCCGAACCTTTATAACTAGTTTCGCCATGATCCGGACGGGGGTCCATTTTACTAGCTAGACCCGGCCAAGGCTGCGATTGGCCTTTAAACGGCGGTTTAGGGTATTTATTAACCGGATTTTCTAGGGGTGCAGGCGCCGAACTTTCTGAGTTAGTTGCTCCCTGAACCGAAAAAACGGGCCCAACGGCAGCAGCGGCTAAGCCCGCACTTAATCCGCCAATGGCTTTACGCCTATTCATTTTGTTTTCTTCTTTCATAGTACTAAAATGTTTCTTTCAATTTGAGTTAAACAACTAATAAGAAATAATGTTTATCGCAGCTTATGTAATAGTAGCGTTACTGGCTAACTTGTTAAATATTTATTATAAATCGTGCAAGTTTTAAGCGAAGCACAACTACTCGCTTTAAACTTCTTATCTCTAATCATGTCCTGTGCCTTCACCAGGTTTTCTTAAATTATTTGTTTAGCCTTTAGGCCGGTGTTAGGTGATATCAACTAATATTTGATAGTCGTTAAGAGCTGGATTTCTCCCCGATTGTGGTTGGTGCCCCATATTCCAACTTGCGAACCACTCTGGTAACCAGTTATTAATATCCGGAGTAAGAAGAAAATTACTGGTACGTATAAAAACCGCTTGGAAGCTTTTAGCAACGGCGTTATTGCCATTATCATTACCAGGTACTGGAACTAAAAACACCCCACGAAATTACCTGGGCCGCTATAAGACCACTAGTTCCGATATTAGTCAGTTATATAATCAGTTTTATATTGTTAGGCATTTACTGGGGCAATCATCATCATTTAATACACACCGTTAGCCATTGCCATTTAAACAGCAAAATAATTTGGGCCAATCTGCACCTGCTTTTCTGGCTTTCTTTAATTCCCTTTGCTACTGCTTAGCTGGGAGCAAACAGTTTTGATAAAACTACAGTGGTGGTATATGCCGTGCTGCAAACCATTTGCAGTGGCGCTTAATTATGAAAGGCCACCACGAACCCGATTTGTTAATCCCGCTGCATAAGCAAGCAAAAAAAGCAAGTGGTCGGTGTTGGTTTATGCTTTCGCCATTTCGGCGGCTTTTATTAATCCATTTTTAGGAGCGGCCTTATTTGTTCTGGTAACTATTTTCTGGTGGATACCCGATAAGAATATTGAAAAGACCCTGGCAGATAAAGCTTAAAATTTAATGTTTTAACAGAGTATTTGGTCTAAAATCTGCCACCTGCCGGAGTTTTGCGCATTGCTGTGAAGTTGCATTTTATTACAAAGCAATAAAAAAGAATAGTGCGGCACATACTTAACTTGTTGCCAGTGGCATTGGCTGCGGAAGTGCTTCCTGCGTAGCTAGCATCGTTTCCCAGGCAAACTGTGCTTTAATTTAAAGCGCCTTACCATTATACCTAACGCAGCACATTCGAATGCTTGCGCTAGATGTAATTCAAGTAAAGGATTAGAAAGTTGAAAGTAAAATGGTAAGGCACTTATTTCGAATATAAAACTGACCAAATAAATAATTTTGCCGACTAGTTATACTGCCTCCGCCTTGAGTTTGCATTAATTATTGCTACTAATTAAAAACTTTTAAAACCTATGCTGATACGCTTTGCTTTTATCCTTTAATTTTAACACTTATAGTACGGGTGTACCAGCCTTGTTCAGGCATACATTAATTTCCCCTTCGGTTGCGGAATTTCCCGACCAAGAACTTTAGCTGTTTCAATCCACTCCTGTATAACAACCCCTACCTGCTGTAATGCTTGCTCGTAAGTTTCACCATCGGCCATGCAGCCAGCTAGTTCCGGAACTTCCGCGATAACAGCATTATCTTCCTGGCTCCAATACATTATAATTTCATACTTAGGATTCATCTCTTTACTTAACTAATTTATACTTGAGCAAGATAGCTCTTACCTGTTTTACCTGGTAAGGTTTGGCCTCGCTACCTTTAGGCTGAATATTAATAATTTCTTCAATACCGTCCCGGTAGAATATATGGTGGCTTCCACCCGTCATTCTTTCGGTAAAACCTAGGTTAATTAAAAACTTTCTTAATTCCTCAAAGCCAATATTATTATCTAAACTTCCTGAAAGAATTTTCAAAAGAAGCTTTTCATATCTACTCACTTTTGCTTCCTGGTTTTAAGGCTGAGTTAGTAAAGTTAAGAAATATTTTATTCTTTAAAAACGCAAGTACAGCTTCGTAATTATTTAATCCGCCCTCCACATCCTGTAAGTTAAGGCTTTAGTGGAACTTGTAACGTAGTTTAACGCTGGTTTTGAACTAGCACCAATTGAAAATTAGTTTTATTCTGCTACTAGTTATGTTTCTCTGATATTATTATATAAGGGGTGGCGAGCAAGATACGCGCTCAGCTTGTTGCCAGCGGCACCGGCTGAGGCAGTGCTTCCTGCGTAGCTAGCGCTGTTTCCCAGGCAAACTGCTGGCAGATACGGCGCATGTTTTCCGGCAACTGCGCTTTAATTTGGATGGTTTCACCTGTAACTGGATGTTCGAACGTGAGGGCCGCGGCATGCAGTAGTAGGCAAGAACTGTTCAGATCCTCTAGAAACATACGGTTATGGCGCCAGTCGCCGTGTTTTTTATCGCCAATGATATAATGCCGGAGGTGCGCAAAATGCTTGCGGATTTGGTGCATGCGCCCGGTTTCGGGCTTTATTTTAACTAAACTGTAGCGAGCCGTCTGGTACGGTCCCACGGGTATGGGCAGCTCTACGGTGGCAAGCCGGATGTAGTGAGTAACAGCCTCCTGCGCCTCTTTGTGCGGGTGGTCTTTGTCGGGGCGAATGGGACTGTCGATAATGCCGGCTTCCGGCGCATACCCCCGCACAACGGCGAAATACGTTTTGTCTGGTTGGCGCTCCGTAAAAGCTTGCACCAGCGGGGCAGCTGCGGTCGGCGTTTTAGCAAAAAGCAGTACGCCCGATGTTCCCCGGTCGAGGCGGTGCAAGGGATACAGGCGGTAACCTAGTTGGTCGCGCAGCAACTGCAGGGCAAATTCCTTTTTCTCTTCGGCTATACGCGTGCGGTGCACCAGCAAACCATTGGGCTTGTTAATGGCCACATACTGCGCATCTGCATAAATAATTTCCAGCACTTTTATTTAATTTTGGATGATACAAAATAAAGGAATTTATGCTTGCAGAGCCAAAGTTAAATCTATATCAGCTATATAAACTTGTCTTCTCCTTAGTCCATGTATTAATACAACCATAGGAAAGATTCCGGCCAGAGGAAGCACAGGCCAGGGAAACGGAATCTCCTATCTCTGAGAGATTCGCCTTATTTCTTATTTTTACAATGTTTCCGCCTCGTCTTTCCCTCCCCTATGTCCAGAAACATCCGGTAAAGGGCCTATCCGGCAAAGCAAAACTTACGATGCAACCGATTATTTGCAATCGAGTTTTTCGTATGTAATTGAAAGAACAATTATAAAAAACTGTTTATACTAGCTTGGAAAGCACTTCCCTTCTGCAATAACAATTCTAAGGAATATAGCCAAAAGTGTCATCAGTTGACACTGAATCTGTTGTTTTTTCTGATGCTCTATAACTTACATAAATATAGGTTTCGGTAACCGTAATTACTTCCGTGCTTCTATTAATATTGTATTGCGCGTACGCTTGGTGTAAGGCTTTAAAATCAAAGGCAATTAAGGCATTGCCATTTTCGTCGAACTGCAACGGGAATCTTTTAGTAATAACTGCTTCCATAAATATACATTTATATTTTTAGGTGAAGACTACGGTATATTGCCTAAGAAGTTGAAAATATTATCTCTACCTGCATCGGAATACACAATAATGATAGCTTTTCAAAATCGTAGAACTTTCCTTTGGCAAACCCTTTTGCCCACCCGATTTACCAGTTTTATACTTGGTTTACTAAAAAATAGAAGAGAACTTACCATTATTTACCTTGGGCTAAGCTTGCCAATAACTGTCTGGCAATTACTCGCCGGGGTGATAGGTTTTTTCGGCATTCTTTTGTACATCCTCTTTATAGAATAAAACCTCTTTAAACTGCCCCTTGGTATATAGGAGGGCCTGGTCGTCGAAATGTTTGGAGTTGGCATTGCCGCTATTACCGCCGGCCAGCAACGATTTGGCTTTTATTCTTTTACCGAATTCTACCGCGCAAACAAAGCTGTTGCCATTGTAACCGTAGCGCTTATTCGTACCCGGATAAGTCCGGCTAACAAAGGAGGGTAAACAACCCCAGGTAGAAGGAGCAAAACCACTGGGCAGACTGGGCTTCGTATCATCAAATACCTGATCGAGGTTATCGGTAAGCCGTTGGTAGCGGTTAATGTCGCCCCAGGCTACCTGCCATTTACCAAACTTGCTCTGCAGTTCCTGCATTACCGCCAGCATAGGTGGCAGTAATTGTTCGGCGGTAGCGGTTTTGGCAAATTGTATGGTTTTTTGCACTTGGTCGGCTTCGCCTTGCTCAATGTAAACGTTGCGGATGGCTGCATTCAGTTTCTGGGCCCATTCTATGGCCAAGGTGGTAGCTACCGAGGTTTCGGATGAATTTCTGTCCCAGGCAGCTAATAGTTTCATCGGCTCGGCCAACGGCCCGTAAGTGGCGTTGGTTTTATTTGTTTCAAATGCTTTCAATAGCGCGGGCACCAACACATCAAAAGCGGCCAGGTGGGTATTGTAACCGGCGGCAATTACTTTATCCAAGGTATATTTATCTCCACTTCCTAACACTTTAACGGCATTAATGCCGCGGAAATTTTCGCCATCGGGCGCCATGTACGCGGGGTATGCCTCTCTTTTGGGGCTGCTGGAGCCGGCGGCGGTAAAAGGTGTAGAATTACAATTCTGAATCCAGCCGCTGGCCGGGTTATACAAATGCACGGTTTCACCTACCGGGTGTAATCCTTGCCATTCGGTGGCGGCTTTAGTCCCGTCTACCGGTTTCGACCAATCGAGCGCTTTATCGCGTTTGGGCACGAAGTTGCCGTGCCAGTAAGCAATATTACCTTTGTTATCGGCAAAAACCGTATTGTTAGAGGTATTGGCCTTGAGGTCCATTACTTTTTTGTACTCCTCAAATCCTTTGGCTTTGGTGCGTTGCCAACTTTGGACTAAACTCGTTAAAGAGCGGTTATAAGATTTCAGGCTTATCCATTTGCCGTTGCGCTTGGCCATTACCGGGCCATGGTGAGTATAAAAAGCAGTAATCATTTTGGTTTTCAATTCAGCTCCATCGCGGTAACGAATGCTTATTTTTTTCTGGGTAACCGGCTTTAAGGTATTGTTAAATTCGTAAAATAGTCCTTTATCGTTCTTTACAATTTTTTCTTCGTACGTATCGGAAACATCTACGGCGCTGGAAGTGTGCATCCAGCCGCAATAATCATTAAAACCTTGGTACACGAAAAACTGTCCCCAGGTAACGGCCCCATAAGCATTTAAACCTTCCTCGCTATGCACCTGCACTTCGGGCCTAAAATAAAATGTTACGTGCGGGTTTATATATAAAATAGCGTTGCCTGATTCTGTTTTAGAAGGCGCAAAAGCAAAACCATTCGAGCCGCTGGGCAATTCGGCTTTTTTAGGCACCGAACCTGTAAATTCGTTCGAACCGGTATAAAAGTTCTTTAATTCGGTGGTGGTAATATCGGCCGTACTAATGGCGCCAATGCTGCCATCGGTCCAGAGCAGCGGGTACCAGGGTTTAAAACGGCGCAGCATGGCGGGTTTTACCTGCGGATTTTTATACAAATAATAATTAATGCCGTCGGCGTACGCATTTAATAACTTCTTTAACCAAGGCTCCGCTTTGTTATAATCCGCTACCGCTTCGGTGGAGTCGATGAGTAATTTTATGAGCAAATCGTTATACAGTTCCGATTCGCCTTTCAGTTCGGCCATCCGGCCCAGCTTTTCGACGTAATTCATTTCTACCCGCTTAAAATCATCTTCGCACTGGGCGTACAATAACCCGAAAACGGCATCGGCATCGGTGGTGCCGTAGATATGCGGAATACCGTAGTTGTCGCGGATAATGGTCACTTTTTTAGCCTGTTGCTGCCAGCCATCTATCTCTTTTTTAGTGAAAGACTGCGCTATTAATTGCAGCGGTAATAATAAAAGGAAAAGAATATTTTTCATTAGTTTGGTTAGGACTCGTATTTACTTAATCACCATTTTCTTCTGAAGCTTACACCTTGGTTGGATAGAAGCCAGACTTAAGCCGCTAAGGCTATCAGCGCCGAGACAATTTTATCTATATCACTTAATGTATTGTAGATATGCCGCGATAAGCATTGGGTTAATTTTAAAGACTTTTTAGCCTTCAACTTCTTTATTGTACTTTTGCAAAAGAGCAGAATACAAAATAAAAGTTGGTTAATTAATATGGCAATTTAGTTAAAAACTATTAATTAATCTGATTAGAGCTATTTTTTAACCTTATTTATTAGAATAGCCTTACAAAACACAAGAATACCCTTGAATTAAAAGGAGTTTTGCAGAAAACAGCTACTTTTCATAGTTCAGCAATGATAGCATAACCTTCTAGCTACAATTTATTTTTAAGATTGAGGCGAAATGTACTTGGAGTTTTGGAGGCGAAGCTCTCTCCTGTATTTGGTGGCCCGCCAACCACTTTTTGCAATAACGTTTACTAGGCTCCTTTTACCCGAGATAGATAAGATTCTCCTACTTTAGACAAAATACGGGCAGCTTTGTTTTAGTTCGTGCGCCACCAACCAAGGCAAGGCTACGGACATAACAGGAATGCAGAAAATTACCAGGCAACCTAAAAACCAGAGAGCCTTAAAAATTAGCGATAAACTGCCGACAGAATATTATAATATTACTATTCTGGTTTAAAAGTAAAGCAAAGTTCGGCCTTCATAAAACCTTTAAAAGAACATTTAACTCCTCAACAACCAACCCTTTTATCATTAAATTTCCGCTAATTTTATTTTTTAACAAAATCTACAGGTTCAAAGGAGGTGAAGGCAGTTTCGGGCACCTGTTCCAGCACCTGAATATCCGTAAGTTTGGCTTGTCCGCGGTCACCGGAAAGTTTTATTTGGCCGTAGGTTTGATAATTGAGCCAAGGCATGACAAAGGCAGGTACCGGGTCCTGAGCCTTCTCGTAGTAAGCCCACTGGGTTACCAGGTGGCTCTTTTTATCTACGTATACTTTGTACTTGTTTTCGGGAGTTACGCCCACGTTCTGGTAAGTGAGCTGCAAGACATCGGTATCTGGGCCGGTAGGCAGTTTTTCTTCGCCCAGGTATTTAAGAGTAACGCCCGAGTCTTTTAGTTTAAAAGGCATTACCAACCAATAAGAATCATTAATCCAGGCTTCTTTCCCTTTTTGCAGGTATTTAGCCAATGAATCGGGCTGGGTAATTTCGGCCCCGTTGCGAAATACTTTTCCTTTGCCGGTGTTAATATTTACCAAGGTTTTGGTATCATCCTTTAAGTTTTCTATACGCACATCGCCGGTATATTTATCCCAGAGGAGTTTCCGGGCTCCAAAGAAATTCCAGGCAATATAACGGGTAGCATCCCAGCTTTTCCGGCCGCCCTGGGCCACCATTACCGAATCAGCAATCTGAATGGCTTTCGGATCGGAGCCTGCCGTGTTAAAACCTTCCATCGGTGGATTTTCCGCTACATTATTTTCTTTTGGCTCACACATCTGGAAGACGACTAAGAAAAGAAGCAGTCCCAGGTTTGAAATTTTATTTAAACGTTTCATCTGACAATTATTAGCGGTGAAAGGGAGAAAGCTAAATATAGACTTTATATGTTTTAAGTACAACAAAAGAGAAATTTTGTTCCGCAGCGGATTACGCTTGGAGAGATTTTCAGAATAAATTTTCTACTCTTGTGTTGCCCAATAATTTTGCAGGAGTCAATACTTTAAGCCGGATGAGGGCCGCTTTGTTTCAATTTGTGGGTTGGATATAATAAGTTTTTTGTTCTTGCTTTAGCTAGTTACAAATAAACTTTTTAATCTATTATCCTCGTCTTCCAACCAAAGCAATTCTGCTCTTTTGCTAGAATTCAATGACGAAAGCTTGCTCCATAGAGGTATATTAGAAATCGGCAGCTATAACCTATACTTCTAATAACATCTTAATCATCTTAATTCTGCTCCGAAACCAGATAGTACAGGATAATTAATAAAAACGTCTCTCCTATTTTAGAAAGTATTTAGGGATAGGCAATACCGGCAAAATAAATAATTACAATTTCAGGTTATTTATGCCTGTTTCGGCTGCACGGTAAACTTAGAACTTTGGAGTATTAATACCGATAAAATGAATAAACTAACTACCAAGAGAGATTTTGCAGCGCAAGGAGCATCCCTGCTTCGCATTAATCTTGTTTTCCCGTTTATACTGGCGCTGATTATATTTTTTACCTTGCCAAGTTTAGTAAAGGCCCAAAAAGCAGCTGACAAAACCATACCCGGCATCGATTTTTCTTACGCCGGATTTGGTGGCGGCGGTGTTTTGCTACCGGAACTACCAGCCGTTCTGACCGTCAGTCCGACCGGGGCCGACGACACCCAATTACTACAAGCCGCCATCGACTACCTGGCCGGCTTGCCGCTGCAGGCAAACGGGTTCCGGGGTGCCCTGCAACTAAGTGCCGGCCAGTTTCAGGTGTCGGGCCAGTTGCACCTACAGCAAAGCGGCATTATATTACGCGGAAGCAACAATAAAGCTACCACTATTGTTGCCACTGGTAACAACCGACGTTATTTAATTGTTGCCGGCAGCCCCGCTGCACTTCAATCCGATAAGCCGTTAAAAGTAACCGACCAGTTAGTACCGACCGGAAGTTTTAAGCTCACCTTAGAAAGTACACAAGGCTTAAACCCTGGCGACCGGGTAATTGTAACCCGCCCAAGCACCAAAGCATGGATTAGTGCACTGGGCCAAGATACGCTAAAAGGTACGTTCCCGGAACTGCGTTACCATTGGGTACCCGGCTCCCGGAACCTCATTTGGGATCGCACCATTACCGCTATTGATCCGGCAAAAAAACAAATTATCCTGGATGCACCTATTACCACTGCCCTTGAACAACGATTTGGCGCCGGTACTGTGGTCAAAATAATTTCTGACGAACCAATAAATCACCTGGGGATAGAGAACCTGGTACTGGAAAGCGCTTATGATAAAACCAATCCGAAAGATGAGGAGCATGCCTGGTACGGCATTGCCCTGGATAATGTGGCAGACGCTTGGGTACGCGACGTAACTGCCCGGCACTTTGTTAGTTCGGCCGTACGGGTTGGGCAGCGAGCCCGCCGGGTAACGGTAATGGATTGCCGCAGCGAGCAACCAGTATCGGAAGTTGGCGGCTATCGCAGGTACAGCTTTTTGGTAGAAGGCCAGCAGGTGCTCGTTCAGAATTGCAC
>Ga0210040_10010095_pt1 | contig 10881 bp, 7 predicted proteins | sample CryGeyCG12114_NA_FD_185462 | JGI IMG/M metagenome (GOLD analysis project Ga0210040, IMG submission 185462) | Groundwater microbial communities from aquifer - Crystal Geyser CG19_WC_8/21/14_NA (SPAdes) (version 2) | ecosystem: Environmental > Aquatic > Deep subsurface > Groundwater | place: USA... | reverse complement strand
AGTACAAATTCTATCTTACCAAATTTTCAATGATCCCAAAATTTGCTGACGCATGGCAAGTTTCTAGAATGTGGTAAAGCAAACAAACAAATATTTTTAAAATTTTTAAGGCGTCGCTTTATCACATTCTAGAAACTTGCCATGCGTCAGCAAATTTTGGGATCATTGAAAATTTGGTAAGATAGAATTTGTACTCGTAAGAGTGAGTCTGGCCATAGGCCAGTGGGCCCGGCTAGTTTAAAATTTAAAAATCCTTTGTTTTAAAAGTAGTTTTGCTGATGTTTTCATAGTAGATGAAGGGCTTAACGATTTAACTTTATCATGCAATGACCTCATGAATTTTCTCGGTAAATTCAGAGAAAACACGTCAACAATGCACGTATATCTGAGCATTTGAGTGAACAAAAAATTGGAATTAGCACGAAAAAAAGTCTTGCTGAGATCATAAAAACATTTTATCAAATCAGTTGATTCCTTTTGGTCCAGTTGATCATTATAAGTTGTATTACGGCAATCTCGTCTCTTCTTCAATTGATATAATATAGCTGATAGGGAGTAGGCTATAATTAAATTAAAACAAAATGTGCAAAAAAAACTCTCTTTCCTAACCTGAAACTGATTTTTATCAAATCAGTTCATTCGGTCCAGTTAATCATTAGCTAGCTAGTATGACATTCACAGAGTTAGTATATACAGCATTTCAGTTCATCGCATCACATCACATCGCATGGATGTGTGCGATTGCCTTGGTCCACTACTCGATACTTGCAGCAACAAACTACAACCAACATGGGAATAAACGGGACACTGTAAACAAATCTCACAACACAAGCATAGGTAGTAGGAGAGATATGAACAGAGTCCAGTCATAGTTGTAGTTGAGCTTTTCGATCTCATAGCACAACTCTCCGGTCTCCGGTTTAGGAGGCTGATGAAGTGAATTTTCTGTTGAAGGCAACTGGTAATCAATCATTAAGTGAAAATATAGACGTGAAGATAAAACTTTTAAGCAAGTTCAAGTTTTGAAATGAAAACCATGGATCCTCGGCTGGAGAAAAGATTGCGTCGGTGTGGAGTTTGTGAGTCGAAACCATTTTCAAGCGAAGACGGTAATTTTATCATTATTAAGCTAACTTATTTGCATGTACCAAAATAGAGTCTGAATTTAGTTGATTTATAATTTATGCAAATATAATATAGAATTTTGTTTGAAATCTAACTTTTGGATTCTGGGCTTTGAGATGCAAAACAACTAATCAGTAATGCTTTAAATTATTCATAAAAGAATGCAAAACACATTATTGGGCAGTTCGGTAACATTTTTTCACCCCATTTGACCAAAATGGGTTTTCTGAAGTAAGCGGATGTTATCAGTTCTCAAAATTATTACTGATTACTCCAAATGAAAATATACATAGAGTAATACGTTTTTAGACAGCCCATATAAACGGCTTCAATTGTATGTGTTTGCTCATGTGTGATATAAGAGGTTTGTTTGTGCCGATTTTCACTGCTTTATCAGCAAGTTGATTCAAATATGCCTCAGAGCTTTCTTATTAACTTTGATGCTGTATTAGCTTGTAAACAATATAGATCAAACCTTCTGAGTTCACACAGGTTCTTGTTCTAGTTTTATTTAAAGCTTACAATTTCAAAGGCTTAAATCTGAATTTTGAGATTGTCAGTCTGTCTGTATTTGTCCGGGAGGCTTTCTGAGTGCGTTTCCAAATCTCCAGCTCGGTAACATATTTTCTCTACAAAACCTTACCAACATTTTTCCCCGTTTAAAAGAGTGGATTGCAAAAGAAGTTCAATCTGGGTTGTCAATTTAAATTTGGGCCATTTAATAGTAATAACTAAAACAACAATATTTAATACGCTTATTTGATAAGTTTGCGCGCCATCTAGCAATAAAAAATCTATAAGAATGGGGCTTGAAAATATTTCAACGCTGGATTTGATAAACAAAAAATGAGATCCCCCATATTCACTGCATGGTCAGTCAGTATTCAGTAAGCAAGTATGGACACATACTTTTCATGACACTCAAATACTTACATACCTCAAGCTTACTAATTATATTATGATCAGTGATTGGAGGAATTCGCGAACCCCCAAAATTGTTGAAATGAATAGAACATTATTTTCTATCGTAGGTTACCTACGACTACTTCTATTTATTCTTTCCTTAACAGCTTTAAAACTTTAGTTTGTTAGTGAATAACATTTTTACGAATTTCCAAACATTGGCTGTTCTTGAGCATCTTAAGTGTGAGTATAGTAAATGCAGAATTGCATAGAAAGAATGTCCTTGCATGACAAAGTTTAAACGATAAAGATATGTTATGTGATATATTAACATTTGTGTTATATGAACAGAGTTGTTCCATGGGCGGAACTAAAAAGTTTAAGACCACACTTTTTCTGATTTTCCAGAGCTACTCAATCATTTGGAAACCTGCAGTCCTCAAGTTAAAAAATTGTGCTCATTTAGAGAGTTTATTTGCCTCATCTGTCGTGAAAAATTCGAACGTAAAAATGCATTCGGACTAATTCGACACGTGAAACTTTGTTTGCACTCCTCTCGCAGTCGAAAAGTATACTACATTGCTCCTGGTGAAAAAATAAAGTCAAATATGTTGTCCCGATGCTCAATGGCTGAAAAATATAATGGAACCAATGAAGACGACTTTCGAAAATTCGAATTCCAGGCTACAAAAAAGAATGCTTACAGTCCTCCTCGAGTAGATTACTCCAACTTCGGGGTAAAAGTCACTCTTTCCGGCAGGGATGATCGACTTGTTGAAAAAGTTCCAGAGACAAACGAAAAGTCGGCCGAAAAAATGCCCGATGTTGAAAACAAAGATGACAGTAATATAGCATCGACCAATGCCAAAACTACCACTCCGAATCCAGACCTTGCGAAAAAAGAAGATTACGAAATTAGAAGATTTGTGAATCCTCATTTGCAAAAGTTCGTGACTAGAGCGGCGAGTAAAAAAGGAAATAATATTGATTCCAGCTTGGGAACCAGAGTAGAAAATCCCCAAAATGGGGAAGGCGAGACGAGTATGCCAAAATTAAAATGCTACGGGATATCAGAGGAAAAGCGAAAGTTAGTTCCAACGGATATTGACTGGTCCAAAAGTTCAAGCCAAGTAAGAACATCGCCGAAAAAGGAGGAGAAAAAAGAAAAGAAACTACAAACTGAAATGCGGAAAACGAAATATTTGAAGGACGTAACTCGTTTGAATCAGTTTGATCCGGAGGAGGTAAAAATCTATTTCCAAATTTTGGGAAACTGAAAAAGCCAATGGAATTTTATTACTTGGTCAAGTGCTATATCCAGCAATCATGACAATTTTCTTTCTCGTCAGCGCATTTTATGCAATTCTCGTTCGTTTATCAAGTAAACAAATTTTAACTCCATAATTGCATCAATCCATGCCAATCTATGGAATATCGGAAATCCAGTCCAGACGCACTGCCATTATTTCGTTTTGAAATTCCTCACATAGCCTTATCATTGCAAAATTTTTGGTAATGGGCAACGGGTACACTAAAAAAGATAGGATGAATAACGTCACTACGCAAACAGAGTTAGCTTGACCTGTCTTCTGAGTGAGTCTGACAGTCTGACTGATAATATTGATGGCACGTGCGAGGAATTTTTCATTTAACACCGTTTCCCACTAAACGTAACTTTGTTTCATAAACTTTTGGCGGTTTGCTAGCGGTTTGCATGCATTTTGTCTTTTGTGAAAAAGGAATTCACGTAGCGAGGATACGGACAATGTTGAGGTTAATAATACACTTCATCCCACAAAACTTTACATGTAGATTTTTGAGGGTTGCTAAATGGAAGCAGAGAAGGTAATTTTCGTGTTTTATGTTACTACTGACAAACAGAACGTTTACATGCCAAGTTTCATCTCGATCGGATCAATGGATAGGTTGGTGAGAACTTCTCATAGAAAAAACAATTTTTTGGGTGTTCCAAAAAAAGCTCCACACGTGTGAGTTACCATAAGGGGCGAAATAAAAATCAGTGGTTACTTCTATTTTTTTGCCAAATCCTCTAAATACCCTAGCCCTATTTGGACCTTCTGTGACCTAATAGCTAGTGTCAAGCCCTATCTACCTACCCTACCCGAAAACAATTTGAAAATCCTATGGTTATTAGAACTCAAGAAACATCTTTTGAACGTTTTTTTATTTATTCGCAAAAAATTTGCATGCATTTTACGATTTTACATGGTAGCGTAAAGTATGCTTTTGTAATGGTGTATCTGGAGTTCTAACCATGCATAAAATTTTCAAACTGTTTTCAGCTCGTGATGTCATGATGGTACTTGACTCTAGCGATACCATGAGACATGAATTGAAATCGGTATCGGATATTTTGAGAATTTGGCAAAAAATAGGAAAAATCACTGATTCTTAAATTCTCATTCACGCCGTATGAGAATTAACACGTGTAAACTTTTTTCCGGGAGACCCAAAAAATTGTTTTTTTTCTCGCCGAACCGTTATCCGTTGGGCATGAAACTTGTATGTATACCTTGCTTGATATAGTAGAACATCATACAGAAAAATGACCGGCATTGCTTCCATAGTTTTTTTAGGCCCCAAAAATCTAGGTGTAAAGCATTTTTTTGGGACGGAGTGTAGGTTTTGGAATATTCGTGGCGTGGGCCACTGCTATTTTATTCCATACTAACTATAACCATAATCCACATGCATACATTGACGATGCGTATTGTTAGGCATTATGCATTTTAAAATAATCAATGAATGAATGAATCATTTATTAAACAAATCAAACATCAAAATTTGCATGATATTCATATTTATGTTAGCCGCTGGCCTTCCAGCACATTTACATGGGACATGAAAAATGCATAAGTAAAAGATTGTTGTTTTCCAGTGCTCAAAACTTGACTGTCTTCACTTGATTCAAAATCATAAGTAAGCTCTGTGGGCGAGAGCGATTAAGTATTATTATTATTTAGGTGAAAACAAGTTCTACTTTACTTACCTAACCGGGAATTTTTAATCATTAACTATTAAATCTGTGGGGTGACAACTGTTTGGTTCATGAATGCAGTCAAATTACATCACGACCACAAATAAATGTCATTTGCAGCATAATGGTAAGTTAATGTTGTCTTTCTGTTATTGATGATCATACTAAAAATTGCAGCCATTTTTTATATGGCTTCGTTTTATGCTTAGGAATGGCATACGATACCAGATAACATAACACACTTGTTTAAGAATTAATTGGCTTTCCGTTTCCCTCATGAAGAATATTTGTAATGCCGTAATTGTATATATTTACTTTTTAGATCCTACGGCATTTTAGATTTGTGTTTTATTTTACTTGCACCTCTGAAAAGGACAATATCATGAAACTGAAACTGAACTGACATGATATGACTTTACTTTTAGTGTACATATACTATGCATTAGCACCGCAAGTAAATCCTGGAAATTTGTATTCTATTTGTGATTATGCTGAAATCAATTTGAATCGCTCAGTGTAAAAAATAGTAGAAATCTGGCAGCTTATTCTTTGTCTTCAGCATTTTAAAGATGATCTGAATTTGACTACTGTAAATAGCTGATATGTGTTATTTGAGTAACGTCCAGTCAGGCAAATGAGATGAATTTTACTATACTGTGCCACTGCTGCACAATTAGATTACACCAAGTCGATATTTGATACACAAATTTCTATTTTTTTCATTTGCTCTGGAACTCTGAACTTTCCACATGTGATTCCTTCCAACTGTCAGTCAGTCAGTCAGTAAAACAATCAACAAATCTTTTAGCTCCTAAATATAACTATGCGAGAAGAATTCCATTTGGAGTTCGAGTTTTTACAACTAGTCCCAGTGCACTACTGTGCAGTTGCAGTGCACTGTGGTTCTTTGATTACACAGCCGTTGTATACTTTTTTCGTAGACTATGTGTATAACATGGTAAATACACAGCATTCCTTAAAAATGACAACAAATAAGATTTTTTCAACTAAAATGAGATAAAATATTTACACTTTTAGTAGAGGGATTAGCTTAAATGTAGAACCCGGCTCATTTATTTTTATGAGTCGAGTTCCAAGAAATGGCCTTTTGTTAACTGACTTATAGTAGTGTAGGGTGTAGGGAGTCAGTAAATATAAGTTTAGTAGTAGCGGCTGTACGACCACAAGATTTTCGCTGTCTGGAAGTGTGAGTTTGCGTCTGTTGATGGTCATACTTTTCGTGTGTGGCCAGTGTGGCGTGGCATGCACACAGATTTTTGTTGACTTTGATTTGGTTGTGGTTCGCTGCAGTTGTAGAAATGACACGGATTGTGAAGAAAATAGTTAGTTCAGATTTTCTGGATATTCTGGAATATCTGGAATAGAAAAGTGTGGAATTCTAAACATTAATTGTTTCCATTTTGCGTGTACAAAATGCGCGTTTCCACTCGTAAACGAGTTTATAAAAATTACGCCGCCCCAAACGCTCATTATCCTTATGCAGAAGTTGATGTAAGTTTTCGAAAGCGGTTTTAAGAGAATTGAAATGATTTTGAGGACGGGAAATGTATGCGTTCGGCCCAGGATAAAGAGTTACTTGTTTGAAGGTTTTTTTCATCATATGTGATGTTGATTTTGTCTGTAGGACAGGGTGCGTGTTTCTGTGAAGAGTAATTTGCCGGAATTTAAAAAATTAAAAAGCAAACCCATTTCACATGTATCTGTGTCGGTAAACTGTACATGGCAAGAATTTTTGAGTATTTATGAGGTAAATATAAATCTATAAATGTTGGGGTATTGTCACACATTATTTCTGTCTGAAACCGCAAACTCAAACTTGACTCAAAATGATTTTTTTTTCAGTTATCGGTAAATCCAAGGGACCACTCTATGAAATCTAGGAGGGGTTTCAGTCAAGTGGTTTCACCAATTAAAAGTTTATTCATGAACAATAAAACTACTCGAAGAAGCCAAATCACCGCCTGGATTGTAGCTAGGCCTCCACCTAATATCATATCTCCAAATAGAAATCGTATTGCTCAGCAACCAGTAAGTTATATTTTTGTATGGTCACTGGTCAGTCAGTACTTGACTAGCATGGTGAAGGTTTGCATAATTTTTCACAAAAACGTGCGTAAAATTCTCAATTTGTAACTTTTCATAGGCAAAACTGGTGAATACTGCAAAAATTGAGGCATATCTCAAAGGACCGATGCAACCACCACCTATGCCTCCTATGTTTGGCAATATGGTAGAGCTAGATGATGTTTAAAAGTTGTTTTAGAAGCACGCAATATATTTAAAAATTAATCCACATTTTGTTTTTGCAGCCTACTATAAACTTTGACGATACGGAAAGCATCATTAGTCAGGTATATAGATGAGGATAAGACTTTTTTGTTAATATCTCATTTTGTACACATCTTTTCCAAATAAAAGTCAATGTATTTTGTTTGGCTCACAGGATGATGCCTTACAAGATGATGAAGCTCGAGCGCTGAAAACTAATTTTATTCGTTCATTCCAGGAAATACCAGCTGTAGATGTGAGTCATGAGTTTGCGCCGTTTCATTAACATTTACATGTGATTTAATTGTTAAAATTTATTTATTTGCCTGAATTTCAGTTCAAAGATTTCAACAATGAAGTTCAGGCTTTACGGTACAATCGCACAGAATATCGGTGGTCAAGAAAAGCCTCCAAAATATCTCATGCTGTTCTCACTGCTTTTCCAAATATGATGTAAAAAAAACTCTGTTTTATGTGTGAGAAAAGCTGTTGGCGTGTAGCTAGCGAGTAGCGAGGATAGAGGATTATTCATACAATGTGCCAATGCGCACTGCTGAATAGTGCTGATTATGTTCTCAAATGTATGTTTATGCAAAGCAGCTTTGTGCAGTGTGTATTATACTAAAGTACTTAAAAAATGTAAATATGAAGAAGTCATCATACTGTACTAATAATTGCAATTCATCGAATTTAGCTTTATTACCCCGAAGAACAGGGTTTATGGTCTTTTAAAGTTTGGTATACATTAAATGTCATCCATAAAACTATTCCGTCTAATCTACTAAAAAAACTAAAAAACTTGTTAAAATTAACTTGGTTTGTTTTTGCTATATTACTGCCGTTCACAACTTTCTTTCATCCAGAAATCTTGCTGATTTTTATATGTGCGTTGCATTGTTAACTAACCAATCCTATGTCACCGATGTCTTGTATATACAAATGGTTATTAATTGACGTGTTAAAACCAGTTGTTAATCCGAGTGGTTTAAAAATGTTCTCAACGTGTTGTTTTTGTCGTACAAATTCAAATTCCTGTGTTTAAACTTGATCGTTGTCATTTACTAAGATCGTAGCTTAGTTATTAATATTAATATTAGTTACATTTTGTCTAGTTAGCTTCAGTTTTTTAATGTTACACTTCCTTTACATCTGTATTTTTTTAGTACAGATTATTTTGTGTTGCTCTAATGTATTTTTTCATTTTTGTCTTTCTTTTTTTTGGTTCTATCGACCAGTTTATTGTTTATGTACTTGAATTGACGAGGAATATTTGCTCAGGTCAATGATGATGAAGATGATGTGAAATACCTATGTATGTTTGACTTATTTGATATGTATGCTCTGCTACATAAACATCCTCAACTTAATTATTGTTCTCATGAACTTTCGTTGATACTAGTAATCTTATTTTTTAGCGGTTTTAATGGGCAAGATTTACTCTTTGAAACAAAGTTTGAAAGTTCTATCCTTCTTGTAAACAAGATATATTCAGTTAACGCTGCTCCTTTAATTTTAATAACAATTTATTTACTATATACCCTTATTGTAGTAGCCAAAATTATAGAAACATTTAAAGGACCTTTACGATCGTTAACTTAGTAATGATAAATTTACGTAAAAATCACCCATTAATTAAAATTGCCAATAATGCCTTAGTAGATTTACCTGCTCCTATTAATATTTCATATGTCAATATGACTTTGAAGTACCTTCCATCTTCTCCGCCTTCGCAAGGAGATCGTACGTACACAACAGTGAAACTTTGGAACTCTCTTCCTAATAAAATTAAAACTGAGGAAACCTACAGTGGTTTCTGTTCTTCTCTAAAACTTCACATACTCAAACAACGAGAAAATGAATTTACTTCGTAGAATAGACAAAAGCATTATGCATTTCTATTAATTTATCCTTTGTTTTTGTTTTATTTTTAAAAACATGTGACCTATTGCTGAAAAGAATTTGTTCTGTACGAATTATGTAATATTGTCACATAAATAAACGAATTTCAATCAATCAATCATCTTTGTGAAATTTTGGCTCACTTCTTGGACTATGTCTTACCAGTGAAAAGGCCCGTTCTACGCACGGGCGACTAACAAAATAATATCACATCAGTTGAACCCATAAAATAAACGCTACATTTTTTATTCGCTTACATGCATTTTAGGCTTAATTTTTTGCATTTGTACGACTTACTAACTTGAGATAGGATAGCGCTAATTAAGGATGCGACAAAATAACCGGCAGTAGGGTAACGAAATATCAGTGTGCGACACAAAAGAGGCATTCACGAACGCCTGGGCAATATTTCATAAAACTTTTTCAAGTTGACAGGGTGACAGCTGACATAGGCCATTATCATGACCGGTGTTTCGAAAAATATTCGGTCAACTATTCCAAAAATCTTCTGTAAATGTCATGTTTTTCGCTGTCATGAGGATATAATTAACGAAATTTTTCAAAAATTCGTGAAATTGCCATAAAATGTTACTTTGTCAACTGTTTAAAGTTTTATGAAATAGAGACCCAAATAACCCAGTAACTCGGTGATTTTTTGCAATTAATTTAGATTTTGAAAGTTACTTAAACACCGTGATAGCCCGTTACTCCGGTTCATTTGAGTAACCTTAACTTAATAACTGGGAGTAGGATTACTTTGTGAAATGCGTTTGCAGCAATGTTGGATATGTGTGCGACAATGTCATAAAGTTGTGCGACGGTGTGAAGGTCATGCAACAATGTTAAATAGGTGGGCGACATTGTTATATAGGTGTGCGACAATTCAAGGGTCGTAAGACAATGTTAAATAGATGTATGACAATGTTAGGGGTGTAAAACAATGTTAAATAGATGTGCGACAATGTTAGGGATGTAAAAAAATGTTAAATAGATGTGCAACGATGTTAGGGTCACGAGACAAAGTTAAATAGGTATGCAACAATGTTAGGGTTGTAGGAAAATGTTAAAAAGGTGTGCGACAATGTCATATCGTTGTGCGACAATTTGAGGGTCGTAAGGCAATGTTAAATAGAGGTGTGCGACAATGTCATATAGTTGTGCGACAATGTGAGGGTCGTAAGGCAATGTTAAATAGAGGTGTGCGACAATGTCATATAGTTGTGCGACAATGTGAGGGTCGTAAGACAATGTTAAATAGATCTGCGACAATGTGAGGGTCGTAAGACAATGTTAAATAGAGGTTTGCGACAATGTCATATAGTTGTGCGACAATGTGAGCGTCGTCAAACAATGTTAAATAGATGTGCGACAATGTGAGGGTCGTAAGACAATGGTAAATAGGTGTGCGACAATGTTAGGGTTGTAGGAAAATGTTAAAAAGGTGTGCGGCATTGTCATATAGGTGTGAGACAATGTCATATAGTTGTGCGACAGTGTGAGGGCCGTGAGACAATTTTAAATAGGTGTGCGACAATGTCATATAGTTGTGCGACAATGTGAAGGTCATACAACAATGTTAAATAGGTGTGCGACAATGTCATATAGTTGTGCGACAATGTGAGGGTCATACAACAATGTTAAATATGTGTGCGACATTGTTATATAGG
>Ga0210040_10010094_pt1 | contig 10881 bp, 15 predicted proteins | sample CryGeyCG12114_NA_FD_185462 | JGI IMG/M metagenome (GOLD analysis project Ga0210040, IMG submission 185462) | Groundwater microbial communities from aquifer - Crystal Geyser CG19_WC_8/21/14_NA (SPAdes) (version 2) | ecosystem: Environmental > Aquatic > Deep subsurface > Groundwater | place: USA... | reverse complement strand
AAGCGAGGTCGATGAAGCTGGCGAGGCCACACAAGATGGATCCAGCATGGCGGACGTGGACTCGTCCGAGGTGATTGAAACAGACGCCGAGGCCTCCAAGCCTGCCCCAAGCCGCCCTCACCACGCACCTTTCCACACGTACGAGGCCAACCGACACTACCAGCACGGCGAAGGTGCCGACCTGGTCGGTGCGAGCGCCCTGCCCGACCTCAGTCGACCAGCGCTGGCCGACAACCTCTACATCCAAGCAAGCGCGATCCATCCAGTCGACGCGTCGAAGAGTGCAGCAAACCAACTCTCCACCGACATGCACGCCTTGGAGCTCGAGAACGCGGCTCTGCGCGGCAGCGTCGCCCAGAACAAGGCGACCGCCAACGCGCTGTGTATGCGACTGCTGGAGCTCCAACGGTCCAAGCAGTCCAAGCAGCAAGAGCTGCACACTCTCACACAGCGGACCTTCCGAGTACGAGCAGAGCTTGACGAGTAAGGCGGGTCCCCCCCATACGACGCCGAGGTTTTCCTGTCGCTTCAGCATGAAGCTATGCACCGCTCAATGGCTCTGCAATTATCTACATTCCTCACCTCCACACTGACTCTCCGGCATTGGGAAAGGCATTGGGCCAAGGCGGCACGAATATGGTTTTGCAAGCACAGCTACGATGTCGGCGTGATTGGTTGGTTGATTGTCTGGGATGGTTGGTTTGGTCGAGTGATTTGATTGGGGTTTTCCTTGTTCCCATCCCATCCCATCCCACCGCATAAAAAAAACGAAGCGAAAGACTTTCCACGGCTGATTTGTCTGGAATAGAGACGAACAGTGCAGCCCATGGTCACTGTCCCACTGTCCCACTGTTCCCACTCATGGCGGTTTTAACAGTGTATATAAATACCTTATCCTTGAGTACCTACCCGGGCCAATCCAAGGAGATTGACGAAACTGAAAACAATTTTATTTCCTATTCCCCCCCCCCTTTTCTGTTCGATCCTGTCTTTCCTACCTCTTCTTACCGTTTCGTCACAAAAGTGCGGTGCAACGAAATTCCCGATGCAAATGACCTTGACCAACTCAACCAAGAGTTGCCGGCTGGGGAAGTGGACGACTAACTACACCAGCCCCACTGCAGTTAGGCCATTCGCCAAGATCGCCGGCCACCATACTATATTAGTCCTAGAGCGAAAACGCGAGAACTGCCAGCTCAGACGCGTCAAATTACGTCATCTGCATGGGGCACGCGTTTTCTCCAAAGTGCCAGCCAGTGGGTTCAAACGAAAATGGGGGGCATGGGAACTCGGAGAAGTTTAGTGAGCAGGGGCTTAGTTGTGAGCTTTGCAAAGACTGTTACCGCTCAACCGATGCACAGGAACTTCTTTAAGAGTGAGGGAGTATTTAGATGCTCTATTCGCTGTGCGAGTGCCAATCTGACCGAGCATATCACCATGTCCATGTCCATGTCCGTTTTCCATGCAAATGCCATGCAAATGCCATGCCATGCCATTCCGCCAAATCCCATATCATGCATATCCTCGTTAATCATACTCTCGGTACATACCTAGGTATGTATCTACTGTCACCGAGCGTAGGTGCCATAAACACTCTGCCACTGTACCAGTTGCTGTGTCAAGGTTTCCATCATCTCCACGCTGTTCATGCCAGCGAATTCTCGCTCGTCCTTGATCTGCACCCTCCCGTTGTGACTGTTACTTGCCTTCTCCAGTCCCACTTCGATGGCCTTGACTAGACTCGCGGTCGGTAGAGTGGTCGTGCTTAGACCGTTCGGTGTGGTCGTCCCTAGTGAGCTTGCACTGGCACTCGCACTCGACTGTCCTTGTGATTGTGGTCCACGCTCTGTGTGCATACGCCCCACAAACTCGAGCAGTGCAGCAACACGGCGTTTCATCTCGTTCATGCTCGTCCTTGCTGGGTGTGTCTTAGCTTTGGAGCTACGGCCGCTTTCGCCGTTGATACCGTGGCCACTAGGCGAGCCTGCAGCATTGTTTCGATCATGAGAGGTTTCCCGCATAGGTGTATCGCTAGCATCGCCGTTGATGGGGAGATCTCGAGTATATTGATTGCGACCAAGTCGACCACGGCGAGCAGGCGGTCTACCTGTCTTACGGTTATGTGCGCCTCCTCTTCCGGATGGTGGTGTATCTGCTTTCGCTTTTTGACCAGCCGCAATTTTCTCGACAGCCTTGGACGGTGAGATACTAGGTGTAGGGGGTGGCGAATCTGACAGGGATGTTAGATACGCACACAATCTAGAAGCAATTGACGTACCTTCTCCCCTCCTGCGCTCGGAGCGGGCAGCCCTCTTGGTAGCAGCCTCCAACTTTTGGGCGGCCACTTGCTCCTTCTGCTTGTCTCGAAGTTCTTTCTCTTTGTTATTTCTTGCTGCAGCGCCTCTCAGCTTCTGAGTACTTTTGGTGCCATTGCTCGTGGTTTTCGTCAAGTCGTCCGTAGCAGGCTCAGGGGATTGACTGTGCTTAGATACCGTAGATGGCGAACTCGATGATGTGCGTTGTCTCTTGAGGTTCTGCTTTTGACTGCCAAGGTCAGCAATTGAGCTATCGAAAGCATTGCCAACATACTCGTCACTGTCGTCTCTTGTCCTTTTGCCCAGGGTACCAGTCTCTCTGCTACTTTCTTCGAGTACACGACGTAACACCTCTTCTTCATCGTATGCTACCCGACTGTTCATGGTTGCCCTTCTCTTCGTGTTTTCACTGGGTCTGGTCTTGCCATCTTTCTTCTTAGGCTGCTCACCAGCCGAGGAGAGGGGAGAGGATCGTCTGGATGACGTCTCGAGGACCGGAAGGTATCGTGATGATTTCAGCCTAGGAGTCAGACATATTAGCACATTGGTTGGCAGGCTTAAGCAATTGGAGTCTGGTGTTCAGCTTCCTGGAGGGCTCAGGTCCTGCGTCGGCATGTGAGTTTGCAGCGCACTCGATCCGTCTGCCAACACCGCTGTAAAGAAGTACAAACTCACCCGTTTGGGCCCCTGATATCCTTGTGGAATTGCGGCTTACACAGTTCACAGTAATACTCGTCTGGCAGCATACTTTCGTCGGTCAAGCCCATGCACCCGCCATGTTGCCAGACATGACAGCTGTCGCACTGCACGAAGAAGTTGCCCACATCGTCTGGTATTGATTCTAGACACGTTAGCCATGATGGCCAGCTTTGGTGAATGTACATACCTTGTCCAGCATGCTGCTCTCTTACAGTGGCACTTGGGCCAGGGTACTCGGCCTGCCCACAAATGCATCTTGTAACCTCCTCTTCTGGCGCTTGCGCTGCGTCGTCGACGATTTCATCCTCGTCGTCTTCCCGCTTCTTTATGTCTTTGTCTGTGAGATCTGCGTTGCCTCTCCGACTGCGTCGTGGTGCAATCTGCTCCTGTTGTTGGGATGTCTCCTCGTCCGGCGAGTCTCGGGGTGACGCAGTGCGGTTGTTCGAACGAGCAGCTCGCTCTCCTTTGCCGTTCGATGAGGCAGAGGCGGACGAGGGAGTATGGGAAGGTCCGGGAGGAGCTGGAGGTTGTTGGGAGCTTCGAGCTCGGGAGGAGCGGCGTGGAGTCATTGTGGGAGGCCCGCGAGGTCGAAGACGGCTTCTGTAAGACATTTTGATGAGTATGATTGAAGCTATGTAGATAGATGTGTATGAGCATACCTCGATTATCGATTTTCAATGTTTTCTCTATGTTGCTTCACTGCTGCTCGGATGCGCGCTGTGTGCGCCTCAGTGAAACACTGGTCGAACCCCTCCGCAGGAAGTGGTCGAAAGTCTTGTGTGTTTCCGCCGGAGACGTCGAGTATTCTTTGTCGATGGTGTCGAAAAACAGATTGCGAGTGTTACATTGCAAGAATCGAGCTTGGTGGTGAACAGGATTGACGGTGGAAGAGTTTGGAGCAAGGCAGTGTGAGGAAGCCAGAACCTCACTCACCTGCACACTGCACACTGCACACTCCCACGGCGCAGTGCATTCTGATCTGCACCGAAGCCAGGGTCCACTTTGCGCGCTTAACAAGTTAGTGTCACGTTTTCCACTTGTGCCTCTTCATTCCGCCCAATCACGTGCCAATGACCCCGAGTCAACTTCTCCAATTCTCGGCCCTCAAGTTCGCTCCATCCGTCCCTGAATGCAAACACTAGGTACCTACCTCAGGCTACGTAGATACCAAGGAGAGGTACAAGCCACCGCTACGAGTAGTGTGTCAGGTGCTGTGCTGCGTGCAACTTGAAGAACACTTTATCATTGCCACGGTTACACTCTCGAACAGGTGCATCTGGAACTACGCGTACAGTCCGTGGTTCAGCAGAATGCATACACGACTACATTCAGCCTCGTCTCTGGTGACGTATGGCACTGGTGGGCAGAGGTTATCTTCATCACGAGGAGGCTGGGAAGAGTCCCTAAGATGCACAGTCTTGCAGACCAAGGGCAAATTATGAGAGTAGTGCGCTCTGTTGTCTTTGCACTTGTACAAGACCTCCCATCATATAGAGGAATTATATTAATGCTCTTGAGATTCCATACCAAGTTGTCCCGAAACCAAAACTCCCTCCTCAAGTACTGGAGCTGCTGCTCGGACCCGATATCGTTATTACAAAGATGGTGGCCGTGTCGTCATAAAGTCGTGTCGAATAGTACAACGCTGAAGTCGCTCAGACCTAATAGTGGAAGTAGCATTCCGTGCAATGTTTTATCCCCAACCCATCAGAATATCGGTGGTGGCGATGACGACTCGTAACCATGCTTCAAGCTTTCGCTCACCCTATGTTGCTTGGGAACACGAACACCCCCTGCTTTTGTGACACCGTCGCGACGTCCCATTTGCAGAAGCTCTTCCTCTTTCTCTTTCAATTTCGGACCATTACCCTTAGTTGACGGCCTCCGCACTGCCGGCAGCGGCGCCATGTTTTCCCCTCCACTCTCCTTTCTCTTCTCCTTGATCATCAAGCTTAACTGGCTCTGAGTCCGTGGTAGACGTGGTCGTATCTCAAAAGCGCTTTCATCATTCGACGACCCGTCCTCGATCGCCTCGCTACCAGGGGTGTGAGGAGGCGGGCTAGGTTCATCCTCCACCGATGGCAGTTGTTCTCGTTCTTTGCCTTTCCGCAGATCTTGTGGCATCTCATCGGCGAACCTCACGACGCTACCAGTCTTTCTCATCCGACCCATGGCTGCAAGATTAGTGCTGCTAGCAATCTTTTTCTGGTTCTCGACGAATTTGCCTCGGAAGTCCGGATCGACAAGGGATCCTGGAGTTTCCCGCGGCTCATCAGTCTGCGCGGCTGGGTTAGTTCCCGTGTTCTCATCTTCATCCTGCCATGAGGACGGCGATGGCAACTCGAATGCAGAAGTAGTGTTATCCGAGGTTGTGGTTGAGATTGCTGGAAAGAAAATATTAGTGGTCAATTCAAGGCAAATATGGAAGCTGCCTCTTACCTGGGAACGGAAAGCCTGGTGGTGCCTGTCGAGTCATGGATGGTCCTGGCTGGTTGGCACATGTCTCTGTTATGGGAGTCCTCAAGGGTGACTTCAACGGCGACTTGAGCGCAGGCCTCGGTGACTTTGGCTGCTCCCCGGTACGATTGGGCCCTTGACTGCTCTTTTTCCGCCCTACAGATGGTCGACTCTTTGTCCTTGCTCCTCCACCGACAAGTAGAGACCTCCTACCCGAGCTAGTCCGAGTGACGGTCGGGCGCGTAGACGGCGGTGAAGATGGTGCAGTGGATGTTTCAGGAGTACCTGAGTGCGCCGGCGACGTTCCTTCACTCGCCACTCTTGGAGTGGTTCCGCGACTACTGTCATCGGCGTCATTGAAGAGCCACTCGCTCACTGATGGCCGAGTTGGCATATCCTGTCGGGGGTGTTCCCTGCTGGCATAGTCGATAACGCTCGTCGAAGGGACGACGGTTCTCTTAGAAGCCGTGTCCGAGTCATCATGTGACTGTCCCGGCGAAACCTAGAAAGGTCAGCTGCTGGAATTAGACACACCAATACGGCTTACGTTTGATGATAAGGATGCCGAGCTCACGCGATGAGGTTTAGTCGACACGGGGAAAGGCGTGAGATCAAAGGCCTGAGAGCAAGACGCCCATAACGTGTTCAATGTTTGTGGCGTAATTGAATGTGAGAGTCGCGCATTAGACCATACTCTCCAGAAGAGGTTTCGAGATCTTTCGTCTGCGGGGATTCGCGAGACTCTGCTCGTCTGCGCATAGACTGAAGACAATGTCAGACAGGTCACAAACATACCCAGCCTAATTCACCTTTCCAGAACTTGTACAGAGCCGTCAAGTTTTCGTGTCTTAGATCAGCATCATCCAACGGGACATGCTCTGCTTCTGTGTTGGAGATGCTGATCAGTCCCGCAGGCAGTGCCGCCCTCATGACCTGCGGCGTATAGTGCGAATATACAGTTCTCAAGGATCAATCGTCAGGCCGCGAGCATTTCGACCTTTCTAGCGGCAGCATGACCAGATGTCCATCTACACTTTTTTATGGCCGTGTGGGGAAGCAGTGGTGCGGGAGGAAAGTCGACGAGGTATCAGGCTGTCAAGCTAGGTCCGGCAGAAGCAGCAAAGTTGACTTTTTGTCGGAAAGGCCAAAGGTCGGTGAGCTATGTACAAGGTAGATGGGGACCCGGTTTGAGGATGGAATCGGACCCGACACGAAAATCGTATGGGGACGCGTGATGGACCTGCCGAAAGTCAATTGGGACGGCGATCCAGTCAGGTGGTTCGGAAGCGCCGCGGGACGGGGGCCGGTCAGGAAAATGGGGAATTGTCAAAGAACTAAGCTTAGTCTTAGTCTGAAATTATAGAAACTAACTGTCCGAAAAGAGGCCCTAGCTCACGGCTTGTGGAGGTGAGAAGGATGATGCCACAGCTCAATATCAGTCAAGCCGGCAGTTGAAGAGGAGCAACGAGTCGGGTGCAGTGACCTCAAAAGTAGCGGAAGAATGAGAAGTAACGGCTGTGCAGGGAATGTGCCCTAAGTAGTGTATAGGGAAGAGAAGGAGCGGTGGAGGAAGAAACAGAGTGTCGGGCAGGGAGGGGAAAGGGATAGTAGAACTTTAGAGGTTTACCAACTGGACGGGACGACAGCAACTTGTCGAAACGGCAAGACGAAGCGCGAAAGGCAAGACACTTGGGGACAGACTGCTGGCCACGGAGATGTTGATGACCATGTTTTTGTTCATACTTGGTGCAATAAGGTGCTTGACCGCCATGGTATGCTAGTAGACTGCCATGGCGGTGGATTAGTCCTGCCTGGCGTGAAAATAGCAACAGATAGAAACAGTACTTCGAGCGACTCGACGCGAAGGCAGGCCATCGGAGACGGGCATGTGGCAGCGGAAGCGGAAGTGGATGTGGTGAAGCACGAGTGATAGGTATCGCTGACCCACGCATGACCAGTAACATCGACTGTGGGATGACCAAGAAGTCGAGAGATGAGAGGCAGACAACCGGACTCGTTGTCATCCTTGATTCGCAGAGAACACTACCATGGCTGGCATGGAAAAACGGGTTGAATATGGGGCTCAGGACTCAGGAGCCTTGCGGGCTTGCTTGGGCTTGCCGCTTATCATGTGGCTGGCCTGACAAGGGTGATGATTTCCATGGTCCAGAATGATTCAAAGAAGAGACAGCAGAAGGGAATCGGAGCCTACAACTGTCGAGCTAGGAAATAATCACCATGTACCATGTACCATGCACCATGCACCACCACCATCACCACCACCGCGCTGGGATGTCAAATCCGACGCGACCTCTCCTTTCCTCTCGCAGACTCTTGGATGCGATGTGTCCACGAATCCGAGGTAGTCACTCGCACTCTGGCCAGCGATTTGCCGAAGCTGAGCATGCCGCATTACGAGTATCCGACTTACACGCCATGTAGGGTCCATCCTCCTGCACACTGTCCGGCTTAAACGAACACGAGCATTCACTTACTCAAATACATCTCATGGACTGGAGCACATTCGGTCTTGCTGATGCTCACAGTCAAATTTGCGCGAGCACAACAAGTGAATGTCGAATCGCTGGCGCCAGTCACGGTGTGCAACTGGGCCCGAACCATCATAGCCCAGCACGCCGTCCTTTCTCGCGTTTTCGTTTGGGAACTTGAAGATCGGAGGCCCAGAAGTCGAAGTTCTAGAACTTCCCACCCTTGTACGCGTAGAGTTCTAGAGCTGCCATGTCCGTAACGCTCTTACCAGGATTTCAGGGATCACACCCCTGCTTCCGCACCAGGATGCCAACGGCAAGCGCTGCCACTTTTCTAGAACGTCGTCCGAGTTGGTGTGCGAGCTTCCACGTGGCACGCCATGGAAGTAGTGTTTGACGTTGTTTTGGTTGGAATTACTTTCTCGCCCTCGTTGCGTGGAATTCATGCCATTCATTTTATTTACATAATACTCTAGATCCGTTCACAACAACACATCTACACACGAAGGACACCTTTTGGTAAGTCGAAGTGGGCGACTATCCAGCAATCCTTATCATCTTTTTTCAGCGATTACTGCATTGTGGCCACGGCTACTTACGCCTGCTGCTTGCGCTAATTTGGAAGAGAAAGCCAATATGGGAGATGCGACATCATTACGCTCGGTACCGATAACCTTGGCTTTGTGGTTGCAAGCCTCACACACAATCGGCTCAGCTCTGCTTCGGTAAAGGATGTGGTGGAAATGTTTAGGTGCAAGTATATCTGCGCGTTGTTAGCTTTGAGTAATACGAGCGGAGAGGAATATCCGTACCCTCCATCCACTCTCAAGTCAGCACCGGTAACATAGTTGCTAGCATCGCTTAGCAGGAAGCAAATGGCGCCCATCAAGTCCTCCGGTCTACCCATCTTGCCGACTGGTATCAAAGACGTCCAAGTTTTGTTCAGCTCTGGGTTGTCGTCCAGAATCTTTCTCGTGCTGTGACAGTATTAGCAAGACAGCCTTGATCATTTAGACTCGAATCCACTCACAGAGCGGTCAACATATAGCCGGGGCTGATGCAATTGACTCTGATGCCAGCATGCGCCCACTCGATGGCCAGACTTGCGGCCAAATGTCTGACTGCGGCTTTTGCTGCATTGTAGGGTGCCTGTGGTTGTGGCACATTGACAATGGAGCCGGACATGCTTCCAACCATTACCATGCTACCAGTTGCCTTCCGCTCCATTAAATGTCTTGCGACACCTGTAGCGAACAAGTATGTACCATCCACGTTCACTCCCCATAGCTTTTTGATCCTCTCGTACGGGTATGCAATAGCATCGAAGTTCTCGGTGAATCCAGCAGAGGTGACAAGATGGTCAATCTTTCCATGGGATTCCAGGATCGCAGAGAGACAGGAGTCGACGGACTCGGGGTCTGCGACATCTGCATAATGTGCCGTGACTTTGGGTGCGCGAGAACCTGGGTTCTCCTTCTTGTAGGCCTCCACCATGTCCTTTGCCTGCCGCTCGCCTTCTTCCTCTGGAACGCTATTAGCAGGAGGCGCAGGTGGGCTTCAGTGTACATACTGTTAAGGTCGACGATTGCAAGATCGGCACCACTGGCGACAATAGCCTGGCCCATGACCAACCCGAGTCCTCTAGCACCACCAGTCACTATACCTACACGTCCCTCCAAGGAGAAGGTAGGCAGTGTTCGTCGGAATGGCTGTTGTTTGGGATGTTCATTCTCGCTGGGATATTCAAAGCTGATTTGGTTGTCCGTACGAGAAGCACTGCCTTCGTGGGCACCAGCGGATGTTCCTGTTGCTGCTGTACTGGACTTGTGGTATTTGTCTTCCTCTTTGTTTCGTCTTATAGTCGTTGATACAGACCGAGCGGGCTGTAGGAAGGTATTTCTAGTTGGGGAAGCTGGCGGCTTCGATTGCGCTGCGGCACGGGTAGCAGCACGAAGGATCTGATTCCGGGCCATATTGAGCTATGACTTGACCGAGACTCAGTCGTGGGGAGGGGTATATTTCTTGAGATATGGCAGCAGTCTGAAATGGTTGAAGGGAGATCCAAGTACAATCTACATCAACTGGAGAACAAGAAGAAATTTTGTGTCAATACGCAAAAGCCTACCGGTACTTACCTATGCCAATGCAGTGCTCCTTACCCAGGTAGGCAGGCTTCATGCAGGTCCGCTCGATCAGCAAACGTTGAGCTGATGAACGCACGTCAACTTGCGTCAAGAGCTTTCGTTGCGGAGTTCGCTGCTCTATGACGTAGAAGGGTTCTCACATGCCGCGTCCAGGATCGATATCAGAGGTACAAGTCTCATAGGTACCTATATCCGCCCACGTGCCCTCTATCCAGTGAGTTTACCCCCATCACGATTAACAACAGTCGCCAAGCCTGGATCTATATGGAGAGGCCGCAAGATTCTTCCTGTGCATAGGTAGGTGGTACCTGGGTACCTAGGCAGATCTACTAAGGTCTGTATCACGTGTTGGAGCAAGTCTGCCAATCTGTTTCTGCGAGGTGTTCATCTATTACGTCCTCGAGGGAAGTATCTAAAGACCGCAATATGGCTGTATTGTGCTGTCCACACCTCGAAAAGAAGCCAAAAGGTACCGCTGCCTATATGCTTCAACTCCGTGCCAAACTCCATAGTTGTAGCTCTCTGGTCATGATAGAGGTGGGTACCACTGTTCAATTTGCATAACCCGACTAGGTCTTCGCTCGTCCTCTGTGAAGATGGTCACGAGGAGTAAAAACGAAGAGCAATGTCATGATGATGGCCGTTAATGCCCACATCACCAAATTTGCCGCGTCGAGATAAGATGCACTTTTCATCCTTTGGACACCTGCATCGCCCTCGGGGTTCTCGTTGAAGTACATGCTGCCAAAGATGCCTGTGAGAACCGCCCATAGAAGC
>Ga0210040_10010093_pt1 | contig 10881 bp, 10 predicted proteins | sample CryGeyCG12114_NA_FD_185462 | JGI IMG/M metagenome (GOLD analysis project Ga0210040, IMG submission 185462) | Groundwater microbial communities from aquifer - Crystal Geyser CG19_WC_8/21/14_NA (SPAdes) (version 2) | ecosystem: Environmental > Aquatic > Deep subsurface > Groundwater | place: USA... | reverse complement strand
TGCCGTTGTTCGTGCGACTGCACGGGCGGCCCGTGATCCTGCTGGGAACGGGCGAGGCGGCAGCGGCGAAGCGGCGCCTGCTCGAGCGGGCCGGCGCGGCCATGGTCGGCGAGGAGGCTGACGCTGCCCTAGCCATTGTGGCGCTGGATGACGAGGCGGAGGCAATCGCGGCGGTGGGCCGGCTGCGGGCACGCGGTGTGTTGGTCAATGCGGTAGATCGGCCCAGCCTGTGCGACTTCACGCTGCCCGCGATCGTGGACCGTTCCCCCGTGCTGATAGCGATCGGCACGAACGGCGTGTCGGCGGGGCTGGCGGCGGCGTTGCGCCAACGTTTGGAAGCGCTGCTGCCCCCTATGCTCGGGCGGCTGGCGGAGGCGCTTCATGCCGCCCGCCCCAGGCTGCGAGCGCGGTTTCCCGATTCGGGGGAGCGGCGCCGGGCCATAGCCGGCGCCCTGGCCGCCGGCGGGCCGCTGGACCCTTTAAGCCACCATGACGACGCCGACGCCGCAGGTCTCTTTGATCCCGGATCTTCGCCGGCAGGCAAGGTCGTGAGCATTACGCTTACCTCCGCCGACCCCGACGATCTGACGCTGCGTCAGGCACGGATGCTCGCCAATGCCGATCGCGTGTTCCATAATCCGGCCGTGCCGGCCACCATTTTGGATCGTGCGCGCGCCGATGCGGAGCGCATAGCCGGCCCGGTGCCAACCGATCCGGGCGCTGGCATCACATTGTCCGTGAGCATGGCATGAGCGGTTTCGCCTACCACATCAACGACGGCCGCGCGGAGCGGGTCGACCTGCATCAAGCCCTGACCGGCCAGCCGCAGCTCGTCTGGGTGCATCTGACCACTACGGACGAGCGTGCGCAGACCTGGTTTCGCGATCGCGCCAACCTGTCCGACTATGTCGTCGACGCGCTGACCGCGTTCGAAACGCGCCCCCGCTGCGAAGCGTTCGACAAGGGTGCCCTGCTGAACATGCGCGGGCGGTCCGACATGGAGCTGTCGGCATCCGACCCGCTGGCGTCGATTCGAATCTGGGCGGTGAAGGGCCATGTGTTTTCCGCCACCCGCCGACCCCTGGTCGCCTTGGCCACCGTCGAGAAGGAGGTTCAGGAAGGACAGATCCGGGATCCGGGCGACCTTATCACCGCCTTTGCGAGCGCGATCACCGCGGACCTCGACCCGGTGGTTGCCGACCTGGGTGACGAGCTGGACGCCTGCGAAGAACAGCTGGACCTGTCCAGGATATTTGACCTGCGCCGCACCGTAACCAAGGTTCGGGCAGAGGCGATCGGCTACAAGCGGTTCATCAATCCCCAGCGCTCGGCATTGGAGACGCTGGCCGCCCTGCCGGGCGACTGGCTCGGCCCCGACGACCGCCAGCACCTGTCCGCGGCGGCGGACCGGGCGGCGCGCATGGCGGAGGAGCTGGAGGCGATACGCGAGCGCGCGGCGTTGACCCATGAGCAGCTGACTGACCTTCGCGCGGAGCAGCTCGACACCCGGTCGTTGATTATCTCCGTCGCGGCGATGGTGTTCTTGCCGCTGACCTTCATCACCGGGCTTTACGGCATGAACGTGAAGGGCCTGCCCGGCGCCGAGTCCCCTTGGGCATTCGACGTGATCACATTGTCCTGCGTGCTTATCTCAATCCTGATCATTGGCTATTTCGCCACACGGCACTGGTTTCAGCGCTGAGCCGACGCTCAGCTGCGACGCTTTGCCCCGTCCAGGGCGGACAGGATGCCACGCAGTGTCCTGACCTCCTGGCTCGACCAGCCAGGCTTGGTCAGCAGCGTACGAACCGTACGCCGGGTTGCGGGCGTGCGATCGGGCGGAAAGAAGAAGCCGTTGGCGACCAGCATCGCGTCCAATTGGCCCAACATCCCCTCCAGCTCCTCCTGAGGTGCGGGGGGATCGAGCTCGGTCGTCGGAGGGCTGGCAAGCTCACCCCCTGCGCCCAGCCCCTTGGACCATTCGTACGCAACCAGGATCACCGCCTGGGCGAGGTTCAGGCTGCCGAAATCGGGATTGATCGGCACGGTCAGGATGGTGCGGGCGAGCGCCACGTCGTCTGTTTCCAGCCCCGACCGCTCCGGCCCGAACAGGATGGCGCTGCGGCCCGGCCCGGCGTGGATCGCCTGGGCGGCGACTTCGGGCGTCACCACCGGCTTGGTCACCCCGCGCTTGCGCACGGTGGTGGCGTAGACATGCTCGCAGTCAGCTACGGCCTCTGCCACGCTGTCGAACACCGCCGCGCGCTCCAGCACCACATCGGCGCCGGACGCGGCGGGGCCGGCCTGCGGGTTGGGCCAGCCGTCGCGCGGGGAAACCAGGCGCATCTCGACGAGGCCGAAGTTCAGCATGGCGCGGGCGGCCTTGCCGATGTTCTCGCCGAGTTGGGGGCGGACGAGGACGATGACGGGGAGTGGGGTTGTGTCTGTGCTTCGAGACGGGCCTTCGCCGGTGCTCAGTCCCTCTTCAGCACGAACGGTTGTGGGGGTTGTCGCAGGGCTCCCCCTTTCGACCTGAGGAGCCGCTGATCCTGCCGAAGCGGCGTCTCGAAGGACCTTACGCGAGGCAAGCTGGCGAATATGATCCCAATCCCCCGCGATCAGAGCCTCCTTCTTGGCCCGACTCCAGCCCTTTACCTGCTGCTCCGCCTCGATCGCCTCCAGGCGGGAAGGAAAGTCCTGCGACCATACCAGTTCCACCGGGCGGCGGGTTTGCGTGTAGCCCTCGACCTCACCCGCCTGGTGCTGGCCAACATGGTTCTCCAGCGCATCGGTCCGGCCGACATAGTAGCTGCCGTCTGCGCAACGCAGCATATACGCCCAAAAGCTCACTCGCGCCCCGCGTCGGTCACTTGCCCGGCAAAATCCTCGAAGTCGCGCGCTTCGGAGAAGTCGCGGTAGACGCTGGCGAAGCGGATATAGGCCACCGTGTCGAGGCCCTTCAGCCCGTCCATCACCAGCTCACCGATGCGCTTGGAGGACACTTCCGCCTCGCCACTGGTTTCGAGCTGGCGCTGGATGCCGGACACGAGCTTCTCGATCCGCACCGGTTCGATCGGCCGCTTGCGGGTCGCGATGGAGATGGAGCGGAGCAGCTTGTCGCGCTCGAACGGCTCACGGCGCAGGCCGCTGCCATCGCCCGCCGCCTTGACCACGGTCAGTTCGCGCAACTGGATGCGTTCAAATGTCGTGAAACGTGCCGCGCAGCCTTCGCATTGTCGGCGGCGGCGGATGGCCGCCCCATCGTCCGTGGGGCGGCTGTCCTTTACCTGGCTGTCGTCATGGCCGCAAAATGGGCAGCGCATTCTATCCCTTGTTTCGTTGTGAGTAGGCGTAGGCGGCGCCGGCAATCGCGCCAAAAATCGGTCCGACGATCGGAACGGGGATCGCGACCACCGCGCCGATCGCGCTGTACTTCGCCATCTTCTTGCCCAGGCCCGGGTGCGCCTGGATCCGGCTTTGAACCTCGCGAGCCTTGTCGTCGAACGCTGCCATGGAGATTACCTTTCGTAGATCGGGAACCGCGCGCACAGGGCACGCACGCGGGTCCGAACGTCCGCCTCGGCGTTGGGGTCCCCGGCCTCGCCATGACTGCGCAGGCCGTCGAGCACATCGGCGACCATGTTGCCAATCTCCCGGAACTCGGCCGGGCCGAATCCACGAGTGGTGCCCGCGGGCGAGCCTACGCGGATGCCGCTGGTCTTGACCGGCGGAAGCGGGTCGTTGGGGATGCCGTTCTTGTTGCAGGTGATGCCCGCGCGCTCCAGCGCCTCGTCCGCGTCACGGCCGGTGACGCCGAGCGGTGTCAGGTCGACCAGTGCCAGGTGGGTGTCGGTTCCGCCCGACACGATGTTGCTGCCCCGCTCCTTCAGCGTCGCGGCCAGCACCTTGGCGTTCTCCACGACGGCGGCGATGTAGCTCTTGTATTCGGGGCGCAGTGCCTCCCCGAACGCCACCGCCTTGGCCGCGATCACGTGCATCAGCGGCCCGCCTTGCAGGCCCGGAAAGACGGCCGAGTTGATCTTCTTGGCGATCGCCTCGTCATCGGTCATCACCATGCCGCCGCGGGGCCCGCGCAAGGTCTTGTGCGTGGTGGTGGTGACGACGTGCGCGTGGCCGAACGGGGTCGGGTGCTGCCCCGCCGCGACGATGCCCGCGAAGTGCGCCATGTCGACCATGAAATGTGCGCCGACCTTGTCCGCGATGGCGCGGAAGCGGGCAAAGTCGATGACGCGCGGATAAGCGGAGCCGCCCGCGATGATCAGCCGCGGCTTGTGCTCGGTCGCGAGCGCCTCGACCTGGTCATAGTCGATCAGGTGGGTGTCGGGGCGCACGCCATATTGGATCGCGTTGAACCACTTGCCGCTCATCGCCGCCTTGGCGCCATGGGTCAGGTGCCCGCCGGCATCCAGGCTCATGCCCAGGATCGTGTCGCCCGGCTTGGTCAGCGCCAGCATCACAGCGCCATTCGCCTGCGCGCCCGAGTGCGGCTGGACGTTGGCAAAGCCGCAGCCGAACAACTGCTTGGCGCGCTCGATCGCCAGCGTTTCGACCTCATCCGACGGCGCGCAGCCCTGATAGTAACGCTTGCCCGGATAACCTTCGGCATATTTGTTCGTGAACACCGATCCTTGCGCCTGGAGCACCGCCTGGCTGACGATGTTCTCCGACGCGATCAGTTCGATCTGCGTCTGCTCACGGGTGAGTTCATGTTCGATGCCGGCGAACACGGCGGGGTCCGCTTCGGCAAGGTTGCGCGTGAAGAATCCGTCGGATCGGACGGCGTCGAGGGCGGCGGGCTGAGTGCTCATGCGGGTCCCCATGCGAACAGGCGGTGGCTCCCCGCCGGTGGGCCCGTGGGCGCCATACGGCGGAGAAGGTCGGGCTTGCCGGCCCATACTGCGCGGGCGCCATTTAGGCCACCCCGTTCGCCGGTCCGCAGGCGTAACGAGTGGATCGGACTGATGCAGATCACGTTGTGGCGATGTGTCCGAGGTAAATTCCCCCGCTAACGACGGCCAGGCCGGACAGGTCGGCCCGGTCGCGCGCACCCTGGGCTTTGCCGGGCTGCTGCCGCAATTCGCCACCCTGTGGTTCGCGTGGCGGGGTGGCGACGGCTTTGGGCAGTTGCTCGCCTTTGTTTACGCCGCCGTGATCCTGAGCTTCCTTGGCGGCATGTGGTGGGGCATCGCGATGCGCCGCGGGCGGGGCCAGGGCGCGTTGGTCGCGATCTCGGTCGTGCCCTCGCTGGTCGCCTTCTTCCTGGCGGTGGCGCTTGCGTCCTATACGATCAGCGGCCGCACCGCTCTGATCTCCCTTGGCGTCGCGGTTATTGCAAGCTTGCTGGTAGACCAGCACCTGTTCCGCACGGGCGAGGTGCCGCGCGGATGGATCGCGTTACGCGTGCCCTTGTCGGTCGGGCTTGGCGTGCTGACGATCCTGGCCGGGCTTGCTCCGCCACCGCAATAAGTCGGGTCAGGCGGCTTTCTTCAGTTCCAGGCGGCCCCAGATTTCTGCCAGAGCATCGGTCAGCTCGCGCATCATCGCCTCATCATGCGCGGGCCCGGGTGTGAAGCGCAGCCGCTCGGTGCCGCGCGGCACGGTCGGATAATTGATCGGCTGAACGTAAACGCCATACTCGGCCAGCAGAATATCGCTGATCTTCTTGGCCTTGACCGGGTCGCCGACCATCAGCGGCACGATGTGGGTCACCGTGTCCATGACGGGCAGCCCCGCCTCGGTGAACATCGACTTCAGGCGCGCGGCTGCGATCTGCTGGCCATCGCGCTCGACGCTGGACGCCTTGAGGTGGCGAACGCTCGCCAGAACGCCCGCGACCAGCACCGGTGACAGGCTGGTGGTGAAGATGAAGCCCGGCGCATAGGAGCGGATCACGTCCACGATGGTGCGGTCCGCCGCGATATAGCCGCCCATGACCCCGAAAGCCTTGCCCAGCGTGCCTTCCAGGATGGTGATCCGGTGCGCGACCTCGTCACGCTCGCTGATGCCACCGCCGCGCGGGCCGTACATCCCGACGGCGTGCACTTCGTCGCAATAGGTCAGCGCGTTATACTGGTCGGCAAGGTCACAGATCGCGGCGATGGGTGCGACGTCGCCGTCCATCGAATACACGCTTTCGAACGCGATCAGCTTGGGCGCGGCCGGATCCTCGGCGGCCAGCAATTCCTCAAGGTGCGCCAGGTCGTTGTGGCGCCACACCCGCTTCTCACAACCTGAGTTGCGGATCCCTGCGATCATCGACGCATGGTTGAGTTCATCCGAGAAGATCACGCAGCCGGGCAGGACCTTGGCCAGTGTCGCCAGCGTTGCCTCGTTGGAGACATAGCCGCTGGTGAACAACAGGGCAGCATCCTTGCCGTGCAGGTCGGCAAGCTCCGCCTCCAGGTCGACATGGTAATGGGTATTGCCGCCAATGTTGCGCGTGCCGCCCGAGCCCGCGCCCACGTCGTGCAACGCTTCTTCCATCGCCGCGATCACCTTGGGATGCTGACCCATGGCGAGATAGTCGTTGGAGCACCACACGGTGATCGGCTTGGGGCCGTTATGCCCGGCAAAGCAGCGCGCGTTGGGAAACGCACCCTTGTTGCGCAGGATGTCGATGAACACGCGATACCGGCCCTCGGCGTGCAGCCGGTCGATCGCCTGGGTGAAAACGCGCGAGTAGTCGACTCGCGGACCGGTTGCGGCCTCGATGGTCATGGGACGCGCGCATACGCCCGAAACCCGCGCCTTTCCAGCGGATTTGCCCGTTCATGGTGATCGATCCCGCCGAACGGCCTACAGAAGCTCGGGTTCCGCAAAGCCTTGCGCCGCGAGAAAGCCGGCGATCCGTTGTTCGCGTTCGCCAACATGGGTGAACACCAGCCGATGGGGTAGTGCGTGCGCTGGCCAGTCCTGTCCGGCCGTGAGATGTGCGATCCGCCGTGCGATACCGGGCCCGCCATCGACGAAGCGGATCCCTGTCGGCGCGACCGCGACCAGGTCGCCTTCCAGCAAAGGGAAGTGCGTGCAGGCGTTGACGATCACGTCGATCCGATCCCCGCCCGGTTGGCCCAGCAACCCGGCCAGTTCGGTCGCGACGTCTTCCGAAGGCGGAGCGATCCCTGCGAGGGCGCCCTCGGCCAGCTCAACCAGCCTGGCCGAGCCGTAGCGCAAGACGGTGCAGTCGGCGGCGAAGCGGGCGGCCAGGTCGTCGACATAGGGCTGGCGCACCGTTGCCTCCGTCCCCAGCACGCCGATGACACGGGTTCCACTCATTTCCGCCGCCGGCTTGATCGCGGGCACGGTGCCGACCACCGGAACGTCCAGCGCGGAACGGACATGCGCCAGCGCGATGGTGGAGGCGGTGTTGCACGCAATCACCACCAGCCGTGGTCGATAGCGTTCCACCAGCCGGCCGAGCAGAGCGGGCACGCGCGCGGCGATCTCCGCCTCGCTCTTGGTGCCATAAGGGAAACCGGCGGAGTCGGCGGCGTACACGATCGGCGCAGTCGGCAGCAGGTCCAGCGTCGGCGCCACCACCGAAAGCCCGCCAACGCCCGAATCGAAGAACAGAAGGGGACGATCGTTCATCGAGGTTGCTGATACTCGCGCCAGCGGCAGTTCGGAAATGTACAAACGGTTGCGCTAGGTAATTTGGCGATAGCAACAGCTTCGTCTATGCAGCGCGTCACGAGGGGGCTTGTTGCAGACTGAGATCATCTGGGTTCCGCCAACGGTTGCGCTGCTGGGCGGGTACCTGCTCGGCTCCATCCCGTTTGGGCTGTTGCTGACCCGCTTTGCGGGAGCGGGCGACCTGAGGCAGGTCGGGTCGGGCAATATTGGTGCGACCAACGTGCTGCGGACCGGTCGCCGCGGGCTGGCTGCCGCCACCTTGCTGCTCGACCTGATCAAGGGCTCTGTTGCGGTATTGCTGGCGGAATGGCTGGCCCCCGGCCTGGGCGTACTCGCGGCTGCCGGCGCTTTTCTTGGGCATTGTTATCCCGTCTGGCTGCGCTTCCGCGGCGGCAAGGGCGTGGCAACGCTGATGGGCGTAGTGCTGGCGCTGCACTGGCCGGCGGGGCTGGTCTATGCGGCAGTGTGGCTCGGGTTGCTGGCGCTGATCCGCATCTCCTCGGTTGCGGGTATCGCCGCGGCGGTCAGTGCGCCGGTCGCGGCGGCGTTCATGAACCGGTTCGACCTGGTGCTGCTGTTGCTGGCGCTCGCGCTGATCGTGCTGTGGAAGCATGGCGACAATATCGAGCGACTGCTGGCGGGCACGGAGCCGCGGATCGGCAGCAAGCGCAAGTGAACGGGCACCGTGTTGGGCGGGGCTGAGCCTGTGCGCGCGCCCGTGCCGGCCGCCACGGATGAGCAGGCGATTGCCCGGCTGCGGCTGATCCGCACGCCCGGGATAGGCCCAGTCACCTATCGACAATTGCTGCTGCGCTTTGGTGATGCGGCTGCCGCGATCGACGCGGTGCCGACGCTGGCCCGGCGCGGTGGCGGACGGCCGCCGGTGGTTCCGCCCCGGTCCGAGGCGGAGCGCGAGATCGCGGCCGCGACGCGGCTGGGCGCGCGCCACCTGTTCGCGGACGATGCGGATTACCCGCAGCTTCTGGGCGAACTCGACAACGCGCCGGTTGCACTGATCGTGCGTGGCAACATGACGCTCGCGCACCGATTGCCCGTGGCGATGGTGGGCGCGCGGAACGCGTCGGCCGCTGCCTGTCGCTTCGCACGCGGGCTTGCCGCGGAGCTGGCGACCGATGGTGCGGCGGTCGTGTCCGGGCTGGCGCGCGGCATCGACACGGCGGCGCACATGGGTGCGTTGGGCGCTCCCGGCGCAGGCGGAACGGTTGCGGTGATCGCGGGCGGTATCGACATCGTGTTCCCGCCAGAGAATGCGCGGCTGCAGGACGAGGTCGCCGAGCGCGGCCTGCTGATCGCAGAAATGCCACCCGGCACCGAGCCGCGCGCGCGCCACTTCCCATATCGAAACCGAATCATCGCCGGCCTGTCGCTCGGCACGGTGGTGGTGGAAGCAGCGCCGAAGTCCGGCTCGCTGATCACGGCGCGACTGGCGGGCGAATTCGGACGCGAGGTGATGGCAGTCCCGGGCAGCCCGCTCGATCCGCGCGCGCAAGGGTGCAACGGCCTGATCCGCGAGGGCGCGACACTGATCCAGACTGCTGCCGACGTGCTGGAACAGGTGCGCCCGATCGATGCGCGGGCGGTGCGCTCTCCGGCAAGCCGGTTCGGCGGTCCGCCCCCTGCCGATGCAGACGATCGCGCCCGGGATGCGATAACGGCGCTGCTCGGCCCGGTAGCGGTTTCGGTTGATGAGATCGTGCGCCAGTCGGGCCAGGCGCCAGCGGTGGTGCAGCTCGTGTTGCTTGAACTGGAACTTGGCGGGCGGCTGGATCGTCACGCCGGTGGGCGGGTGAGTCTCAGTTGAGCGGCCCGCTTGGCGCTTGACGCGGCGCCGGCGCTATCCAACCTCACGCGTACACGTAAGGACCCGGCCCCACTCCCATGCAGCTCGTCATTGTTGAATCGCCCGCCAAGGCGAAAACCATTGAGAAATATCTCGGCTCCGACTTCCGGGTGCTCGCCTCGTACGGCCACATCCGCGACCTGCCTGCAAAGGATGGTTCGGTTCGGCCGGACGAGAACTTCGCGATGGATTGGGAGCCCTATGCGGACAAGAGCAAGCAGCTCAAGGCCATTGCGGACCTCAGCAAGACCGCCGATCGCCTGATCCTCGCCACCGACCCTGATCGTGAGGGCGAAGCGATTTCCTGGCACGTCCAGGAGGTGCTGCGTGGGCGCAAGGCGCTGCCACAGGACGTTCAGCGTGTCACCTTCAACGCGATCACCAAGCAGGCGGTGACAGAGGCGATGAAGCGCCCGCGGGCGCTCGATACCGACCTGATCGACGCGTACCGCGCCCGCCGCGCGCTCGACTATCTTGTGGGCTTCACCCTGTCGCCGGTGCTGTGGCGCAAGCTGCCGGGCGCCAAGTCGGCCGGCCGCGTCCAGTCGGTTGCGCTGCGCCTGATTGTCGGGCGCGAGCGCGAGATCGAGGCGTTCAAGGCGCAGGAATATTGGTCGGTCACGGCCAATATGGAGCATGACGGGACGCCCTTCACCGCACGGCTGGTGCAATGGGAGGGCAAGAAGCTCGACCGGCTGTCGATCGGCAACGGCGATGACGCGAACCGCGCACGGGCGGACGTGGAAGCGGGGCGATTTTCCGTCCAGTCGGTCGAGACCCGGCCTGCGACTCGCAATCCGCCCCCGCCCTTCACCACATCCACCTTGCAGCAGGAGGCGGCACGCAAGCTCGGCTTCTCCGCCGACCATACGATGCGCATCGCACAAGGCCTCTATGAGGACGGCGCGATCACCTACATGCGGACCGACGGCGTCCAGATGGACGGGTCGGCGATCAGCGCCGCGCGCAAGGCGGTCGCGGACCGATACGATGCAAGCTACGTTCCCGACAGCCCGCGCCAGTACCAGACCAAGGCCAAGAACGCGCAGGAAGCGCACGAAGCGATCCGTCCGACCGATTTCAGCCGCGACCGCGTCGGTTCGGGCGACCATGCGCGGCTGTATGACCTGGTCTGGAAGCGCGCGCTCGCCAGCCAAATGGCGTCGGCGCGGATGGAGCGGACCACGGTGGAGATGGCGGACGGCACCGGCCGCCACATCCTGCGCGCAACCGGCCAGGTGGTGCTCTTCCCGGCTACCTCGCGCTATATGAGGAGGGCACGGACGATCCGGCGACTGGCCGCTCTGGCCAGCAGGCCGACGCCGGCGCGGATGACGAGTCGCGGCGCCTGCCGCGGCTTCGCGAAG
>Ga0210040_10010092_pt1 | contig 10881 bp, 1 predicted proteins | sample CryGeyCG12114_NA_FD_185462 | JGI IMG/M metagenome (GOLD analysis project Ga0210040, IMG submission 185462) | Groundwater microbial communities from aquifer - Crystal Geyser CG19_WC_8/21/14_NA (SPAdes) (version 2) | ecosystem: Environmental > Aquatic > Deep subsurface > Groundwater | place: USA... | reverse complement strand
TAACAAGCAAATAAATATACGGAATCTACATAAGTGTAAACATAAAGCGGCATTAGTATACTACTGTTTGAGTTCAAACAGACAGGGAGCACTTCCTATGTGCTCCAGTTCTCTCTTTTCACACTATTATTTCCATGTTTGGCTCTCTCCATTAATCACGTCTTCTCTTTGATGTCTCTAATTGCAAAACTTTTCACTTTGTTTTCCAACTACGTAATAATGCTTACTCTGACTAGTTTACGGTGATTATAATGAAACCCAGGAGAAGAACTCAAAGGCAATGAAGTATTCTATCCACACTCACTCACTCCCAGCACTTTTAGTTTCAACTTGAGTATATTCAAATCTACAGTCATTTCAATTCGACCACTGTTTCTATTTCCTTGCCAAAGATTTTTCTAGATTCAACTGTCGACAATGCTTGAGGTCTCTGTTTATCTCCACCCGCATGTTTAGGGTGCTGCTCATTTTTTTTAGGAATGTTTGAGCACACAGAAAACCAACAGAAAAATGGAAAAGTTTGTAGAAAAAAGAGTGAAAGCTGCTCACACAAATCAAGTTTCCCTTCAGGGGTTTCATTCTACTGTTTGTTAGTTGTTTGCTGCACTCAAGGAGTAAGAAATCATTTTTCCTCTGAAATCTACCCTATGGGCTTCTCGGGTGTTCACAGTTAGAAAGTAAAGTACGTTTCATGTCGTTTCCCTTTTTATTGGATATAGGCACACAAAAAACTCTCTTTGTGTCAAGGTGGCTGACAATTTTTTTTGTATAATACATGGGACTCACATAAAATGGGAAGGTTTACAGTTACAAAAGAATCAGACATTAATTTTTAATTCTCCCCCTCTGGGATTCAAGTCGAAAAAATAAAGGAAAAGTAGTTGGTAAACTTAGTGAATTCAGAACAATTAAAACTCGAGGTTGAATTGAGTAATAGAAAGTTACGCATGGGATCCCTTCAGGAGCTATTTTTTTGGGTTAAATTGCTACCAGATTATTGCTCATTGTGTGTAGGTAAGTAAAGTATTTATATGATTGTTAGGAGCAAATAAGTGTATAATAAATATGGAAGAGTGTATTTTAAAATTTATGAGTAAACACTTGTTTTCTCCTTTTTCATGTTTCTGTCTGCTGAGTTGTGAGTGAGTGAGAGTAGAATTTTTTGATACTCACTGGTACACAGCTGAGAATATTCCATTCTGTCTGGAGGATTCTTTGAAGCATTCGCTCATTCCAATACATTTTTTGTCGGGGTGTGTCTGCCGTGTAACTCGCCCTAGTTGAGAAGTAGATCCAGATTGAAATGCACCATCCTAGTTTATAAGAATCCGGGCATGCAGGCATGCATGACATGGAAAGCATCTATAAGATTATGATCAGCAAAAAAGAAGCTGATCGAACTTGCTTTCTTCCATCTCCAGATGTCTATGTATAAATGGCTTTCAAAAGAAAGGACATCACTCAACATCAAATTCACAACGGAGTGGTGAAAAATGGGAAAGTAATTTCATTCTGATCGGAAGGATGTGGAATAAACGGGAGCTCTATCCTAATGCATGGGGTGACTTCAAAGAAACCTATGCATACAAAACCTGGATTCACAATAGAAGCAGCTCGCACACATCTGCTCGAGGGTCAATCCATTACGTCAATGAATCATAGAAGGAGGTACAAAAATGTGCGTGAAATATTTTACATTCTGAATCCTGTTGTCAAAAATCGGGATTTCTTTAAGATGTCGTGACGCAACCCACAATGCTTTATCCTATGCGACCCTGTGTATAGCATTGAAAAAATCATAAAATCAACAAAAAATCAGGGAACAAGAAAAAAACTGTATTTGATGACTCAAGATCCTTATTTTGCATTGTAAGTTTCACTCTCAAACTGAAGCTTCCCTTATCATACATACTCATAGTGCAGTATTCGATGGCCAGGATAGTCAGTCACACACTCATCCTTTTTTCACGTAGTATTCACTATTCTGCTCCTCGTTTATCATCTTCCATACTGAGAAAGAGATTGATCAAATCCTGAGGAAAAAAATTGCCTTGTATTAAGAATTTGCATTCTGTTCACAATTTCCAATACGACCAAGGTACCGACAACCGTTGGCTCATATCTTTCCTGAATAATTCATTATATGCACAAGGCCTGATGCTATAGCACTTGACGTGGCTCCATGGGAGACGAATATTTTAGTTAGTTTAGTTAGTTCTCCTTATCCTCCAGTATGTACTGTGCACCATACACCTTGCTAACCGTATTGGAATGGGCTGCTGGAAATTAGTGAAATTCTTGTGTTGTTTTGTGGTGGTTTCATCATGATCATTGCTATGCCATGCACATAATGGGGCCTCGAAGTAAGTCAGAATGGAACTTTGTTTCTCTCTTTAGTTAGTTAGTTAGTATGTATAGAAAATGCAGGTGGTCATGCGTGTCTTTGACTCTGCATAACAAACGGTATATCATTCTGCTTGACTGCTCTCCCTGTATGTTAATAGTTGGAGAAGAAAACTTTCAACCAGGGATTCGAGAGCTTTCCCTTAAATGAAGAAAAACGGCGCTCAGGTGTCTCCAAGTTAGCACTGAGTGCTGTAAAAATTGTATGCATAGGGTATGAAATATATAAAGTTAAGATGGTTGGAACGGCGCCCATAATGTTATGTTAGTTAGTTTAGTAAGAATAAAGTTGTATGCAGAGAAAGTACTGTGTGCAAAAATTTGGTCGTAAATTTTGTTCCATAAGCTCCATAGTGGAGGAAATTAGAGGCTGTAAAGCTGTAGCCAACTCATTAGCCTTATTACATGCATGGCTCATAAGATTTGTTTTATTTCACTGTAAAAAGTTTGCTGCTTAAGAAGGCTGGAGGGAAATTTGCAAATGTGATACGGTGAATTAGATTCGGTTTAGCAATTTTCTATGCTTGCGAAAATGTACAAGGCTGCTGCTGTACTTGGTTATGTGTTATGTCATGCACAGGGTGGGAATTGAATTTGTCACTTTGAATACAAAATTTGATGGGAGTAGCTCACTGCATGCAAATGACAAGATTTATAGTGTAAAAATCCAATCAGTGATGTAATCACTTGCGCGAACGTGGAATACTAAAGAGTTTGGCGACAAAATTATGTCAATTTGTACTCAACATGGACTCTGAAGGAGAAACTATTTGGATTACTACATGTTAATTTGAGTTTGCACATGGGTTTTCCAACAGTGTAAATATTTTCTTGCCATTTCAATTACTGTGAAGAATTTGCATCTTGTAGCTTTATGAAAAGACCCTTTAGTTTACTAACTTGCACATTTGCATGTATTAAAGACGCCATGAGGATTTATTCGGATTTTCTGACTACTTATCAGCCGCTCAGTGAGTAGCAGATTCCATTTTCTCTGCAGTTCTGCCGTAACAACAGATAAGAAAAGTAAATAAAAACTGAAAGAGCTTTCCGCTCCAACACTTCATTGCTTTTGGAACTGCAAACCTTGTAGGTAGTTTGTTGTAGTCTAGGCCCTATCATATGCATATCAATCGAATCAAGCTGCCCCTATCACATCCTATCCATTGATACTCCTTTCGGAAGTCACAAAAGTAAGTTGGGATGAATTTACCCGAAACGATTTGAATGCTCGAGTAGTTTCATGGATTAGTTATTTACTAGACTTAAGGGAGCACGGACCAATGAGCACACTTTTTCCCTCACTTATTACTTGCTACGCTGAATAAACTGGAAAAGATAGATTCTGTGCGAACGTGACTGTGGAAGAAATAGATTTTTACAAGATCTGACAAAAGCTATCTTCTCTAGCATAAGCTTCCCATATATATTTTCCTACTACCGCAACTTATAGACCAAGAATAATACATATAAAATAAAAAACTTGAGCATGGAAAAGGAAGGAGAAAATATTTTTACCAGTCTTGAATAGATATCTTCATCTCTCCTACAGGGACACAAGATACTTTGCATAAATTGACTGTCACATAGGCACAAGACAGAAGAAGAAATAGGTCTGCCAAAGAGTTTTTTGTGAGCCACTGTTTCCCAAGTATTTGCGTCACATAGGTGAGAGACTTGCTAAAACAATGCCTTTAGGAACATATGAGAGAAATGGAGACTCTTTTTTCCCTTTGAAGTTTCTGACTGTGTGAAAAAACACAAACAAGTAAAGCACAAATGCATTTGATGACATTCAGTCGTACACTCATTGGTTGTGTGCTGTAACAATTTTGTAAAGAAGTTGTTGGCACGAATTTTGCAGCGAAACGGATATATCTTTGGACGTTTCATTTGTTCTAACTCCTTTGGTTCCGTGTTATTGCTTCTTCTTCATTTATCACTTTGCTGCCGTCTGTGTTTGGGAACAAATAACAGACGGTTCCCAGAAAATCCTATGAATTTACCCTTCCTGTATAGTTTTATGTGTGTCAAGTTTTCACCTAGGTGTTTTCCTAACAAACTGTGTAGAAACGATAAGTCGCCAGAGACATCTGTGCATTTATCTCCTTTTCTCTCGTGTCTTCTTAGAGTGAACATAAATGTAGGGACGGACCAGTTGACGGGTCGAAAGACAACTTATTATACAGGGACTGGAGGAAATAAAATCTTGTTGGGTTCCAAATGTCTCAAGACGGTCTATCTTGTTAAGCAAACTTTCCGTCTCATATCAATTCTACTTTATTAAAAGGACCGGAGCAGGGACAGACTATGGGTTACACAGTTTGAGTGTAAGTAAGTTATTTCCAGTGAGAGCATTTCTAAACTAAATTCTTGGCTGAGAAATGAAAGCGACTTTCGCTCTGTGAGTATTACGTTACTACGTAGTATACACTTTTATATCTGATGTAAAGTTATTTTTACTGTCAACGAGTCGACGGGAAACTTTGGTTAGTTAGAGTTAGCAAGTTGAAAGAACTTTTTTCTGTGTCTGGTTAAAGCGCCCTATTGCATTTCTTTCAGTTTCATTGATAGTTTTTCCAATGTGTCAGTAAACTGAGCTGTGCCGATGGAGAATCCGAATTTTTGTCAATATTTAGGAATTTATTCGGTTGCGATTTTGTCTTAATGGACTTTTTGGTTATACTAATATAAACTTATTGTCTGAAATTGTGGAATTAACTATTTTAATGCTAAAAGCATTCTGCAATTGGATAAAGGTTTTATTGTTATATGTATAGTTTGGTTATAGCGTGTTTACGGTCGTGAAAGAGTTGGATAGTAAAGTTGGTTTTACTTTCTCATATAATTTTTAGGAAGTGATGTTTGGGAACTTAAGAGGGAAAGGATTAAGAAGTTAGTTTTTTACTCATTCTTAGCAGATGTGGTAACTTTGTGCCGTATACGAAAGATTTTTTATTGTCAGGATTCAAGACGTGCAGATGTGATCTTGTAACTTTTTGTCGTTTGAGAGATTATGTCACGAGAACTGTGTGGAATTGAAACTTGCGCAATTGGGAATTCAAAAGAATTAAAAGTGACAAAAGTTTTGAACAGTCTCTTTGTGGACAGTGACAGTGCGCATGCATTACTGCAAGTTTACAATGCTGTATAAAACCAATCGCACTGACACAAGGAATTTATAAAATTTCTTTTATCCGCCCAAACAACGCACATTAATCGCAAGGGCTTGAAATACAACTGTAAAACAAACCAAATGTTAGCATTCTATTGCCAAGCACCAATGGCTCGGTGGTTGAGTTCTCAATACTTTTCTGCTTCTACGGTGCTCTCAGTTCGACTGAGTCTGGCTACATCAAAAAAGTCTGGCTCAAACTAGCTGAAGGTAAATGCTAATGCATTATGTGTCTTGGACCGCTCTTCTTACATTTGTGTACGCTCGGATTCTGAGCAATACAGTTACGTTGAATCAAATAATCAGCGGTGGCCGGGGGAGATATGGTTCACATGCTAATTAGCTGTGATAAAGTATTTCTGGCTGACGGGACGTATTATGAGTGCGAGACAGTAGTGGACTAGGATTTGCCTAATATAGAGTACCAGACATGTATCCCGGCATTTCTGCAATAGGCCTAGAGCCTCCGCGGAGTGTCTGTAGATGTGTATAAGACGCATCTTTAGACCGGCCATGAAAATACATACATACATACACATAACATTCTATTCCATTATAATACAGTTGTCTCGATTCCGGCAGTAAAAACAATCCATATTTGCCCCATATGGTATGCGTAAAAGCTTTATATTGATGACACTGTGAAATAATGTGCTAGAACGCCCTATCATTTTGGCTTCAGTTACAAATTACACAAGAATAAAATAGCATCCCATCGAGAAAGATGCCAGTTCCATATCAACTTCCATATTCAATACGGAAGCGATAAACCCCGTGTTTTTATCGTCACACATAAAACATGCATTCACATTCTAGCGTTCCAATTGACCTCATTCAATAGGGCATAGATACTTTTAGTGAGTCGTCAGACAGGCCAAAGCTCTATCACTACTTCCATTGTTGCCTCCTTTTGTGCCGTGTAGACCCAAAGTATTCTAAACGTAACGTATCGTCTACACTCACACACACACACACACACACATTGCAAACAAAAGGATCAACTTTCACCACACGTAGACAATGGAGAAAGAGTAGTAGATTCTATGCATGAAGGGTGAATTATGGGACATGCAGGCACTCGAGTGTAACAACGGCCCAAATCAGCATGCATACGATAATCATTTGCTAGACTCATAAATGCCCCCTTTTCATTTCTTTGCAGAATGGGAGTACGAGCCAGTATTCAAGCTCAATGAAGAGGAAATAGAGAGCACATTAGAACGGTTGAGCTCACCAACTGGAGACTTAAGTAGTAGTATGAAACCCAGTGCCAACAGCAATACATTCCCATCGGCCCGAGTAGGAGCAGGCACTTGGTTGGATGCCAATGGATTCTGGTGGTTATTCGGCGGACAAGGACCATCACCACAGATCCAAGATGAAGACAATAGTAGTAGTAGCAGTAGTTCTCATGTGAAATCCATCCAATTCCTGGGAGACTTATGGAAGTATGGCCCGCTGAGCTCATCTCATTCACGATGGGAACCAATTTATAATCCTAGGGAAGCCACCGATGAATCTTTCATGTCCTCTTCGTATCCAGACAATCTTGGGTTCCCTCTGCTCTGTGGTAGTGACCAATACAAGCATCTTGGTCTTTTTGGGGGACCGAATTCTCCAGGAAATGAGGTGTCAACTGAGTCCAACAATGTAATTCATGGTCAGTTCGAGTCGGCTGAGCAAAAGCTTGCTGACTCGTCGTTTATGGAAGATAATGCTGTATGGTTGTTTGATATTCCAACGGTATTGGAAGAAAATGGGACGAAAAAAGAGGAATGTGATGGGACACAAGGAATGGAATGTAAACGACCGTCAGGGGCCGGGTGGACGTCTTATGTTTGCTGTGACGCTTGTTTACCTGATGAAGAAGTGAATGAAGCCAGTAATGGTGGATTCGAGTTCTGTCCAAAATTCTCAAGGGAACCCATTCTATGGTGTGGTCAAGATGCAATTATGGTCCTGCAACTAGAGCACAAGGCACATCATGGTCAAGAGAGTGAAGTGAATGAAAATTCATTGAATCAGGTGGAACAGACAGATTCACTAGAATCAGTGGGCGATGCAGAGGCAGTTAAAAGATTAAAGGAAGTCAAGAAAGGCACTTTGAAAAGAAAGAAAACAATGGTATATCGTGAAAGAAAGAAATTCAAAGAGGGAATGGGGATCAATAAAGACAGGAATAATGAAAAGAAAGGGAGAGCTACTTCTAATGCATTACTGGGAGTTGTAACATGGTGGAAATTCGATTTACGCAGTCGGGAATGGATGAAAATGCCGGAAGTTCGAGCAGAGAAAAAAATGGGAAAAGTCAAGGTGGAAGAATCACTATCGGCGGATGATCTGAGTAGCTTGACTCCCTCATGCCGCAACGTATCTCCTGGCCACAAAGATTCCGTGTACATTTTGTGTCCGACAAAAGATCCGGTGGAGCGACTAGTATTTCATTTTGAGCCAAAAAAAAGCACATTGAAACGTCTAGGGAGAATACGCTTGAACAATGCATTCCGAGACAAGAGGGCCTGGGAACTAGGCAGATCTGTTCTTCATGCTCAAAGTAATGAGGACAGTGGTACTCAAACCGTGATCCTTCTTGCGTATCACAAGTTGTTGGATCTATGGATACATGATCATGAATCCCAAAAGCTCTTCCCTGTCGAGAATGTGTGGAAAGGCTCCAGTCTCCATGCATTCCAGCATACTAATTCATTCTACAAGCTAACTCTGGCGCTCAGCTCCGGTGGCACTCCACTCCCTCCTAATTCACAAGCAAACAACGGAACAAATACACAAAAGCCACTTGTATCATACACGAGTAAGTTTTCCTTCTACATGGCCAACCCACGCTCCAAACTTTTTTCTTTTGACGACCACAGGGAAACTGGCCGATTTTTGATAACCATAGTGACTGATAAAGCCGTTTTCCTACCTGCCCGGGATGCGCCTGCCATTCCCATCGACATGTCTGCAGAGATTTCTTCTAAACCTTTCATCCCGGATTCAATTGAAACTTTGGATCTCTCAAAAAGTCACCCGTCTCACATTCCAGACACAACCAACAGTTTTCCTAAAGCTCCTTTGATCATCAGTCCCACTCAGCCTGCTTTGAAATCCCATTCTTTTCTCCAAGAACTCACGTCTCCACAACCTGCTAACGCCATTGATTCTCCTAGTAAGTCAATATCGTTGGAAGCATCCAACACGACGAAAAGAAGAGCCGTTCAGGCTAAGAAAACAAGTACTCAAGTGAAATCCAAATTCAATCTTGTCACTGAAAGTCCAGTAGAAATCAGATTAGTTAAAAAAGCAAACAGAGAAATTGCCACACAGACAAACAGTGCAAATACTAGTTATTTGAGCAAACAAGATGAAACCACTCTGACTCTGAGTGAGTACAAGGTAGCAAAAACAAAGTTTCCCGACGCTAACCAGCTTTCCTCCGCAGAAGTAATAATGAAAAGCTCAGAAGAAAAGTTTAGTACAAATGGGGACACTCAGGGCACTACTAGCAATGGAAAGTCACCATTGGTTTATCGTCATGGATCATTACTAGCAACGCCCTATGAAGGTGACATTATGAGACGAGAGTTGAGCTCAATTTCAACCTCCAAGGAAGTTGGGGCAGCCACTTTGGAATCATTATTGCCTACCATACACCAAATCAATGGGGATAATGAGAAGAGTTTGAGGAACAAAGGAGATGAGGAGAGTCAGCAGAGTTTGACTAACCACGATGGTGCTGATGAGACTCGAGAAACTTTCATCAACTCGAGTACAAGTGGGATTCGGATTACCAACACAACTACTACTACTGGTACTTTGGTGAGCAGCAAAAGCAGTAGCAGTAGTGGTGGCGGTGACTTAAATGAAGCTAATAATGATGATAGCAGTAGTATGTGGAAAAGTGAGCTAAAATCGGAGAAGGAATTGAAGATGGGGAGTTTGGAGCGGCACCCAGTTTCCCATTTAATTGCAAATAGAAAGTCTGCTGTGCATCCGAGCGAAAGATCTTGGAAAGAGTCCAAAACTTATTCCAGTCGGGCTGATGGCGGTTCCAGTGTAGGGATTGAAGAAATCGCAACATCTCCACGTACACCATTACTACTACCGGTCCAGGAAACCCGTTTGTCCAGTAGTGGTGATAAAGATGACTCCATGGCTACCCAAATCCCTCGCTCGACTCCAGTTAATGAAATCATTGGGAGAGGAGCGTCAGTGGGTGAGACTGATGTTCTCACAGGTCCATTAACTTATAGGACATCGATGGAGATCATTGCAGAGCCACAGGCGCAGGCAGATTTTCAACCAAAAAACTATGCAGTACCTTATCCCAACTATAGTTCAATAATTTTTTTCTCTGTATCTCTGTCCATCTTCGCATCAATAGCCATCGTTATGTTTGTAAAGCGGTGCGTGAAATGTCCACCCCCTACACAGAATAATGTGTTGTTGCGAGAAACTCCTCCGATTAGCTATTCTGTCATGTCCGACGATTTCCCAATAGAAATAGAAAGGTATTAAATCTGGTGAGGGTTAAAGCTTTTCCCCGGGTTTTATTACATACATTTTTTCACTTCAAACAATAGTTTGCTGCAGCGCGTGTCAATGATTTTAATTAATTGTAAACGTAAAATTAAATGGCAGAAATAATGTCTAAAATACGATAAATATTTTTCGTATCATATAGATATAGCACATTCGCTTTTCACATTGATCTCATTTCACAATTAAGTTTAGCATTTTTATATTATTACCAGAAATTAAAAACGCAAATAAAAAAATTATAATTTAGATATGTGATTTAGATTGCTAATGTTGTATATTAGTTACAATATTCGCTTGGACTTAATTTAACTTTACCTAAAAGTGGTAAAAAAATAAAATTTTGTATAGGCTTTTAGTTTTTCTTGTGGATTGCCAAATCAAAAATACCAAAAATGTAATTAATATAATTAATAATTTTGCGCCAACCAAAAGCACCCTTGGTGAACTAAATAATTAATTAGACGATCATTATCAATAATACATACATTACACTGATTATACATTATACATACAATAACTTCACTCTTTTGATTCTTTAATACAATATGAAAAAACAACAGTCATCCGTTTGGCTTTAATTATACTATTTGGTATTTCTTGAAAATGTTACCCAAATACGCCTACTTAAAATGAAGTAAAGGAGTAAAAGTGATAAATGTAATGAAGAAAATAACCCATATAAATTATAAATGCAGTCAATGCCAAACATTTTATGGTACACGAGAAGACGCTATCCAATCAAATGAACATGCGCAGTTCAT
>Ga0210040_10010091_pt1 | contig 10882 bp, 5 predicted proteins | sample CryGeyCG12114_NA_FD_185462 | JGI IMG/M metagenome (GOLD analysis project Ga0210040, IMG submission 185462) | Groundwater microbial communities from aquifer - Crystal Geyser CG19_WC_8/21/14_NA (SPAdes) (version 2) | ecosystem: Environmental > Aquatic > Deep subsurface > Groundwater | place: USA... | reverse complement strand
TATGGGCTTTACATTGATAGAAATAGTTAAGTGAATATTACTACGGTTAGTTTCTTGTTTAATACTTTTCCGGCCGCGTTAAAATCCCATCCATAGGTCTTTTCGGTTTTCCGAATTAATTTTTTATAAAATATTTTACTCATTCCATGAAATAAGTCATGAATCTATCTGCATTGATTTTGGCAGCACTTACAATTCAGCTAGTTCTAGTTGATACATATTCGGAATTCTCTAGTTGGAAACGAACTAACAAGCTTTAAACACCTTGCACTCGTGTTTGTGCACACACGCACATTGTTCTAATGTAGGCATCAAATGACAATACATAAGCAAACAGGTACTTGCATTATGGTACTTTTGTTTGTTAAAGTTTCTACAAACACTAACTTAACTATAGTTCCTAAACTGCGTGCTCACTGTTGCTACCCACTCTAACTCACATTGTCAGTTGAGCTAGCAAAGCAAGTATTGACTGACTAACCATCTAACTATGATGATAATACTGCATCATCAGTATCCTATCTGCATGTATGAAAGTGTTTAATGGCAGTCCGTATTAGGAAAATTAAAAGGATCGGACTTTTATCCGCATATTGGGATTTTTTAAAAGTAATTTTTATACATTTCTAGCAAAATGAAAAATCAGCAATTTTTGAAAATTGACTCGGTTCGTTAAGTTTGGTTGCTGAGTGACGATTTAAAAAAAATAAGTCGAGACAGTTTGTTTTATGTTATATTCAAATGAGTATACCTAATATTTGATACCGAACATGGTAACTTCACAGAGTCCAAGCTATGTATACAGACAGAACATAGGACGGGATAGTAATCTCATGATGTTAGTTAGCTTCATACATACATAGAATACTGGCTGACTATGACTGACGAACAATTCAGAGGCTACACACATGATGGTAGCCTAGTATCTCTTTAGTTTGGTAAGTTAGTTGGTTAGTTACATACTTTACCAGCTAGCGATGGAGTGTTCCTGCCGATTTAAGCGATAGCCAGTTCTGTTCTAAGCTTTGACACATGAAGGTGTATTTCATTTCAGTTATTGACCAAGGTGGAAAGTGGTGTGTTTACGTGCAAGCCACATGGTCATCTTACCTGTTGAAACGACAATAACTATATTGCCGTGCATATCTTAGAAAGATAGATGTGATAAACATTTGTTGTGAGAAAAATATACTGGAAATCTATTTGATTACCCAAGGATTCTGTCCTTTGATAGTTATTGTGACAATTTTGGAATATCCAAGGTAATTAAACATTTTTACACTTTTTAGTCAGTAGCTTGTCATACAAAAACTGCTGCGAATGCGTGGCATAAATGGAACTGCATAGCCTACTGCAATTTATTGACCCAAGCCGATAAACTTTTGACATTGATTAAAGTGTCTACATAGCAATAATTATGTCACCCGATGTATTCAAGGCTTTCTAAACTATTATTAACGACTGTTGTATATAATTCCGTGACAACCGTAAAAAATCAAATCTTTGACGTATTCTTTCATTTTGCTGACAAGTACAATATTTTATAGAGATCTTGCATAATGTGCATTGGTTCCCTGCATGTCCAGTTGTTGTCACAAATAAAACTATCAAATATGACACACAGTGTTCATCTATGGCTCAAATATCTTACTGCATAGTAACTATCCAGAATCCAAAACACAGAACCAGCATAATCTATCTTTGTTCACTCCAGTATGCACTCCATTCCATGTTATTATGAATAGTACTTTTGGTGACCACTCGAAAAACATTACACAAACTCCATTCCACTTTATAGTTACTTTTAGTTAGTCGCAGTCAGTATGCATACACAGAACAGAAGGTTACAAATACGGAGAGATTTGACACGCTAATATAAAATAATCATCCTTGGGCTCATGTTTACTCTCTGCTGTCTCATTATAATACTTGTCTAAAGGAATAGTCAAGTTTGAAAAATATTATGGAGGGCCCAAAAATGAAGATGAGATTATGAGTCATGCAATGGCATCATCAAATTCCTTTATTGGCATTGAACTTATCCCCATATGCATGAAAGACTCATCAATTTCATTAATGCAGTCTATCCATACACTACACACACTATATTTCCTCCTTCTTCACTCGTCCTTTAATTTGCTTCATGATCATAATAAGTCACTTGCCCAAACAGAAAAAAACACACACACTATGTATTCATTCCTAATGCTCCGTAGTATTGAGAGTCTTGTCTAATAAGCTGTACAGCTAACTTACCAGCTAACTAACTGAAAGATTAGTTTATCCAATTTGCTTTAGTTAGCGAGCTAGAGTCGCTGTAACTAGTAATAATAACAGACAACTGGACGCACTGTCGTTTTCTATATATTTCAATAGTAAACCATAGTTAGTGAAATTTGCAGCGTAGAAAAATGTGTATGCATTGCCATTACAATCTGGTTGAATGGCCAGTGCAAACACAAGCACATGTTACTATGCAGATTTTTAAGTGGTCAACAAACTAACTAACAAATTATGCACGATATTAGGAATGAAAAGTAAAGAATGCGTGAGTTCGCACTGTCCTTTCGTTGGAGAATGTGACATTAGACTAACTAATGAAGACGAGGATTTTTGGAGGTCTCGACAAGCACCTTGTGACAAATCCTGCTAAAAACATGAGCCAAACAAATACTGCTGTATTTAGTTAGTACTAACTACGGCATGTGTATGGGAGGAAAGGAAGTTCATTGTGATCATATGAACAGATTTAAGCGATAGTCAGTCAGTCAGTATGATGGAGAATCATTGACCACATGTATAATTATCATTGCCTAGCTAATTTGGTAGATAATCGGGGACTTTTAATCCCTCAGATAATTTAGAGAGAGGCCAATGAACATAAACAAAAAGTTTTCATTATATTCACTGTGAGTGCAGAATTTTTTTTTGGCCTGATCAGATCAATGGACTTCATTTTTCAATTCAATTGAGTACACATTCATCAATAATTCATATTATTTTGCAGTATATATTGCCCGTGGCTATAAAAATAAAAGATCTGATAGTCTGTATTGTTGAAAATATTATGTAGATGTAAAATGGGTAGTTTTGCATGCTGAATGTGCAAAAGTCGCAGTGAGAAATGATAATAATAACAGGATTTTTTTCGCAATTGGTCAATTTGTTATTACGTTGTTGAGTACATCCTTCACGTAATGTTTTTTAGGTGTGTCTGCATTTGTCAGGAAAATTAACTTTTGTCAAGAAAAAAGGTGTCATCTAGGATAGTTCAGCTTACTTTATAGAATAGTCTACAATGCAAAAGTCCAGATCGGCACCTTTGCCAAAGAAATGTAACTGGGTCAAAAAATATCTTTCTTTACATCAGCATAGTTATTCTGATGTGCACCCACAATTTGCCAATTCTAAGAAATCTAATCTTTGTCGCGAGAATACAGTTAGTTAGTTAGTTAGTTAGTCAGTACACTTCCCGATAGGAATTTATTTCCAAATCTTTCCAATCTTCTCTTTTTCCTCAATTCTACACTCCATCAATCTAATTCTTTATCCTGAATCCAAAAAAAATAGCAATACAATTTACTGACGTGAATGAATAAAGAAATTTCTATTGAGTTTCAAATTCATAAAAATATCGTCAATCCTCAATACTGTGCAATAGGCTATATGGAAAAATTGCTAACCAAACTAAAATTAACCAACTGAAAAAAAGGCCTTTTTCCTATTAAATTCTGTACGGGCATTAGAATCAGATTGAATTTTCAATCAAAATAGTGTAACAAGAAGACATAAAAATCTGTATTTCACAGTTAACACTTACTAAAGAATCTAGAATGTTATAGTGACGCCGTTACTGTAATTAGAAAGTAAGTCATTAATTCAAAAAATAGTTTTTACATGCACTTACTCCCTAACCAATGCTAACTAACTAACTAACTAACACGATTTCATACCTGCCAGCTTTATATTCATGTTTAATAATAATGTGATAACATTAATGTCGTTCCGATGAAGTCTTGGAGGGGATCTTTTCAAAACTCGCATAATTTCCCTCAACACACATTGGCCCACCACACACAGTTGTACTAAAACAAACGGAAACCAACTTATAGATAATAATTAGCATAGTCAGTCATTATTGCTCATTAGAAATATTTAAAACCTGGGTATCACTGGGAGCAAATATAATGTAAATTGTTTTTGCGTCTTCATAATTCCTTGGGCAAATAACTAGCACCATTTATATAATAGCTCATGATGAGTCTGATTGTAAGTATGGAAGATAATTTACATGTGTTTTTCGCTTCTTATGTTGTAACATTTACTTTCACAAAAACAAATGAAGTTAACTGCTCAAAATATTGGTAACTAACCCAGCTGAAAATAGTCGTAGCTAGGCTAGCTGAATGAAAATATTTTGATTTTTGCTTTGCTCCCATTATTTTTTCCATCAGGTATCAATAAATATTTGAAAGCTTTCATTCACTCATTCATTATATGGACAATATGTACTGTAGGTTAAAGCAAATAGTTAGTTAGTACAAATATATTTTCGTTTTGGAGCCTATAACTAACTAACTAACTAAAGCAGAAATCTCAAAACAATTGATGGCATACGATAACACATGCGGATCATACGGTGCGTGAACTCATCATGAGTTGATGACTGTACAACAATGAGTCAAACAAATGGCTTTTGGTGTGAACAATTTCTCCAACTAAAAGTCTTTGTTTTTCAACCTCTTTTATGTTGAACAAGCAGTATTTATTATTGAGCACATCACTAACTAACTAGCTAACTATCAACTAAAATGTGACGAATAAGAATGGGACTGTAGCTAGTTAGTGCTTTTAGGTTAGTCTATAGTAGTGACTTTAAGTGCATACAGATAGTATATTTAACTAACTAAAAGTCAGTAGAGAATTGAAAACAAGCTTTAATGTGCTTTATTCTCACGGGATTTTTGGTCAGGCGTCTTATCACACGCATAGTCAATTGTTTACATTCCCATGAAGCAGAGGGCACTTTAAAAATTTGATTCGAACCATTATTATATCAAAAACGATCCTAAGGCCTTGAGTTTGACTTACGGTCATACCACGGTTATCAATACCGTTGACAATTTTAATAGCATGTGAACATAACTACATATTCTATAGAAGAAGTGTAATAAATGGATTTGTATGTGTAGTAGAACTAATGAGAAATGGCACCATTGAAAGTGTTTTGAACCAGGATTTGAAGACAAGACATGATGGACTACACATATGTAGAATATAGAGCTATAGTTAGCTAGCAAGCATGAAATGAGCTATTGATTTTGATCAGCGGACAGGGTCAGGTCAACTGAGATTGTCAATTTGAAATATGATGAGTTTTGCTTATTTAAACTATGTGATGATTACAAACATACTTATGGCGACAGTTTATGCATAGCTATATATTGGGAAAGTGTTGACACAAGAATGAATATGATTGAAGTTACACTGGATTATTATGCAACCGATTGATGGGAACCAAATGCTTGGTCAGCCATTTAAATATTCGGTTTTACTAGTCATCAATTTACTAACTAACAGATAAAATTATTTTGAGTTGATAACTAACCATAACTAACTAAAAGATACGCCAAATCAGCTCTATGTAAGCGGTTAGAGTTGTTTTTGTTGCCATCATTTTCTTATCTAACACGAATCAGTTTCTGTGCATGATTTTAAATTAAACATGCAGGGCAAAATTATTGTCTTTATGTAATGTGAACCCTCCACTTTTTATCGTGAGGATTAGCTTCAAAAGTGCAAAATCAAACAAACTCAGCTGTTCATTTTTTTACCATTCAACACGTGCATAGTAACTTTACGTTTTGGCACATTTGCTCTCTACTCTCCCTATGTGTCTATGAAAACAGTTATAGTTAGTTAGTTGGAGGAAAAAAACTGTACATACAGCGAATAATAATTAGTTGTCCATGAACCGAAACAAATTGGAAAGCTTATAGACCATAGATTTGTATGCAGTACAAAGTCCATCCTACCATGACATCAACTTACAGACTGATTATACAGCAAGTATATAAGTAGTAAATCCTGTGTACTATGATAAGCATTAAGTTTGGGCCTGTTTATCGTGATTTTTCACACGGCTAACTAAACTAGCAAAGCAAATGACTACTCACTTACTATAGAAGTAAATTACAACGGTTAGTCACAATCTTTGGACTGGGTTGTCCATAATTCATAACAGTCAGTCAGTCAGTCAATAGAACAATGACCGTTCAATTTTCTTCAAGTTCATTCTTTACAGTCCCTATGAGCTAACTAACTAACTAAGTAACCAGTTTGCTTTTCATTGAAACAAATAATCAATTTGCACCATCTACAATCCATCGATAATTTTCATCCTGTGGCTCATAAGCCTATCAAATCATGTATGGAATCAATTGTTAGTTATTGACATCTTTAATTACCACTGTATATAGTCTTTGGTGAAGGCCGCAATGTTCATTTGTTATTAGCAAGTTTTAACATGCCCTTATGGAGTATGGATGATACATTAGTGGTTTGATTGTTTTATTGAGTTGTCATGTCAAACACTGGGTGTCGTATTGATAAAAGTTTTCCCCATTACAAAATGTTTGGTTTCTTGTAAGCCAGCTAATTAATTATTAGTGAACAAATGCATGACCTTTAGAATATGTAGAAACTAGCTTCCATTTTGGTAAACAGGAACTATAATATGTGTATACACCATTAAGTACAGTGCGAAAATGAATGGGCTATTAACTGTTTAAGTTTAACCTTTAGTTACAATAAAATGTTATAAACATTAATCTACAAAGAAAATTTAGGTTTTATGAGGTCAAAAATTTAACTAAACGGTTGTAGCCATACGAACTAACGTATCACAATTTTGGCATCACAAAATGGATAGTGTTAACTTAACTAAACTGAAATATTTTTCAATCTCATGCAGTCGGTCTTATAAGTTCACGTGTAATTAATAACACGTTATCATTATTATTTTGATAGCCAAAGCCATTTACTCACAATTAAAAGTTCATTTACAGCTATGCACGTACAGGTATAGCTAAAGAAAGTCGAAAACTGTAACAATGAGTTGAACTCACCTGTTCTCACGCGCCCATGGTTCAGCTCAATTTAAATCTATCATGCAGAAATAGTTTCGTAATACATTTGGACTGTTGGCGTCTTTTGTACAGTGCATGCAACAAATCTTTTTGTATTCCCATGCTGACAAAAAAAACGTTTTGTGTATATGTAATATATGGGAGCAACCATTGTGTACTCACTCCGCTCTAAGAAATGCATTTTTAAATTCAAAATTCAATGATAACGAGCCAACAGACAATATAAGTGATCTCCTGCAATAGAATTCACAGAAACTACTATTCAACGCGGAATCTTCATCTTACATTCACAAGTAAAAAAAAATTAAACAATTTTTAAATCCATTTTAGATCCATAGTTAGTTAGTAACCATTCAATTATATCACTCCCATTATAAAGCATCCAGAAAGGAAATAATTATTTCAACTTGCGAATAATGAATCATCACACGAAGAAAATATTTTCTGCAGCTAAAGTATTTATATTCATGATATTTGTATTTACTCACGTACAACTTATATTTCGTTGTTGTTCCTTATTTAGTTTTAATGCTGTCACTATACTATTCATAGCCTACTGAATCATCTTACAGAGGAAGTTGTAACTGACTGACTAATGAACTAACAAACTATATTTTGAAGTCTATTATTATTATTGTTGCTTTAAAACCTCCATTTCGCTATCTCGTATCTAGTTGGTGAATATAAAAGCCCATCATTAGTAGCAACACGTGTAAAGTGCGAGAAATGAAGTGAGTTAAACTAACCAAACCAGCTACTAAACTATAAGCTATTCAACCACCAGTATAGTAGTATTGTAATATTAATGGACAGTATCTTTGGCGTGTAGTGAACATCTTCATTGTGACATAATTCATTGTACAATGGTAAAGTTTCCCATTAAAATATAATTGCAAATGAGTTCTTAACGTAACAAATGAGTACATTAGTCATTAGCTTATACAGATTAGCTAAGACAATGTAGACAATAGTACATACATAGACTGCAGTTGGTAAATTATTTACCTAATTTTTGTGGTTAGTTAGTTACTTAGTTACTATGCACCACAGTGAATTAACTAACTTAAGTTTCCTCTCATTCCTTTGGCACCTGAATGCATTGTGTTTTCTCACAGAATGTGTTTCTACTTTGAAAAGTATAAACAATTTAGAATTCCTCCTTCCTAATAGCAAATCAACCAACGTATTGTTATGTATCCAGAGCCAGATAGTTTGTTAACTTTAGTTAGCTCGTAAATTCCCAATGAAACATCGTGTGTCTAATTTTCACAGCATTGGATATTAAACAAATTCAAAAGCCGCTGACATATGTACTAATTAATGGATACATTTTCACTCTCTGCATACTAAATGCATTAAATAACTGCATGATGATCGGCACATGATATTTGCTTTGTGGATTTGGCCACGGAATCTGAATTTCCTCAACAACATTATGTAACAACCGTAACAAACAATGGTTTGGGGTAGATAAAGAATCTTTTGTGAGCAGCAATTTTGGTGGGAAATTTTTCGTGCAAAATTAATAATGCAGTGGAATAGACTAGTAACTAACTACTCATTGTAATTATTATTTGGCATTGCCACGACACACTGTGAACAACTCACGAATTGTTCAAGATAATCTGAAAACTAGCTCAGGATATACGATATTTTACATTATGACAAACCTAAAATTCATGATTGCTTCAGTTTTAATGAGTGATGATATACAGTATTGATTTTTCTCCCACGAACTCTCAAAGTGAGTACAAATTTTAATTCCCGTATTGCAAAACGCCTCATCCAAGATTTTCAGTTGCTCTTAAGTCTATATATAATGAATGACGATGATGATAATAATAATAATAATAGGGAACTCACTGTCTTTAGCTTTATCATACAATTAGAAAGTGGCATCTAAAGTTGAATTCTGCATGCTCAAGAGTTAAACCCCGGCCTCTCCTCTTATTATTAATTCGAGCCGTGTTGTACAGATTAATTGCTGTATCGCTGAGGAGACTCCTTTAATTGCCATTGTGTTTGTATGCTGTAATACTGTAGCATGCAAAGATATGTAGCTATTAGTGTATTTGCATTGTGAGTTGAACTCCGTAATACTCATGCATGCATTCTCCATTCAGTCGTATAATACGGCGTGAGACGATGGGTTTAAATGGGAAGAATTAATTTGGAAAGTGAAAATAAAAGAAATAAGATAATTAGAGAGTCATGAGTCCATTATTGCTAATGCGAAGACTGCTGCTTAAGACCAATTGCCAGCAGTTCTGTATACCGGATCGTGAATTTTTTCACCGGCTCAAGGCTACTCCTCATAAAGAACTACTTAAAAAAACCTGAGATTAGGATTTCATAATCATCATCACAGTTCATTATTTGGTTTTCAAGTCTATAATAATTCGTCGCAGATGTAATAATAATAAGATCTTATCGGGCTAGGAATGAAGTAAGTTAGTTAGTAATTTGACTGTAGAATAAGTAATTTTTTGCCAGTCAGATGAAATTGAATGCAGAGTTAAAATTGTATGGAGTTGTTTTCACAATTGCTGCATAAATTATGAATTGACTAGAGAAGTCAGTACTTTTATAATCAATACTGACTGATATAATAGATCTGTGTGACAAAAAATGATGACATGCCATCTTTTACTCTTTTGTCATACGCTTCTCAAGATTGGTTAACAGATATGACACTGACGGTAGCAAAACTAATGTGACATTTAAACTGATGAGAGGAAAAAAAGTTTTATTTTTTTAAAACCTCTGACTATCACAATTTTGGTTTGTTGTCCTCATTTTAAACGAAAGGAGTAAAAAATGAGACCATATACACATCCTTTTTGGAAATGTGTGTGAGTGTGTGGCCTGCAGTATTAACCATAATTGTTGGTAGCAAACAACGCACGCAATTTTGTTGCCAAATAAATAAATAAGGTTACAGAAAAAATACTTCCAAGCTGTTTTCATGTGAGAACAATTTGAACTTTGAAAATTTTACAGGTGAATTGATTTATCCACCAAAATCCTTGCCGGCTTGCAAAAATTGAATGTACACATTAAGTTGTGATTTGTGATTGGATGGCACTTGTAGAAACGTATAATGAAGATGATTATGTATTAATGATGAGAAAAAGGAAACGATAAATGGAATTTAATGTTCACCTTACAGGCTCATGGTTCACATCAAGTTTTGACTTATTTTTCAACATTTGGTGGCAAGTTGGGATAAACAATCATTGGCGTTTTTTATGCCTCAAGGTCCAAATGAATTGTTATGATTATTATTTACACATTTGAAAAGCTCTTTTTTTTAACTTATCATGTTTTACGTACGTGCTTTATGAAGGTAGTTAACTAGGATTTGATGCACCAATTTCTGAAAAGCATTAAAAATACAAAATTTATTATGTACAACACTTGATAAATGCATGTTTGACTAACCTTTTGCTTCTAAATGTAAAAAAAACTCAACATTTTAATCAAAAAGACGAGAAAACAGAAAATTTGCAGCATACAGTTTAATTGATTGGATAACAAACAAAGTGGAAACATTAACCTCTTCATTCCCGGTAACGTATATTTACGTAAAATAAATTTGAGCCCATCCCCCCAGAAACGTAAATATACGTTAAAAAATTTGATGCCCAGGTGACCAATCACGTAAATATGCGTAGAAAAAAACAAATCCCAAAAACCCGAAAACGCAAATATACGTGAGATCAAAAAAATCTCTT
>Ga0210040_10010090_pt1 | contig 10882 bp, 7 predicted proteins | sample CryGeyCG12114_NA_FD_185462 | JGI IMG/M metagenome (GOLD analysis project Ga0210040, IMG submission 185462) | Groundwater microbial communities from aquifer - Crystal Geyser CG19_WC_8/21/14_NA (SPAdes) (version 2) | ecosystem: Environmental > Aquatic > Deep subsurface > Groundwater | place: USA... | reverse complement strand
GCGGTGCGGTGGGCTGCATGGGGTAGTATTCGTCCAGGTTAAAGGTGACCACGTTGCGGAAGCTTAAACCTTCTTCCCGGTGCAGGCGCACCAGTTCGGCATAAACACCCACGGGGGTAGCGCCGGTAGCCAGTCCCAAGACGGCTAATTCGCCTTGCGCCTGCTTGCGCCGGATCAGGGCCGCTATGCGCTGGGCTACCGTTTTACTGGCTATTTGCTGGTCGGTATACACCGTTACCGGTAACTTTTCAAATCGGGTTTCCTCTAGTAAATTTAATCTCGGCATTGGTTATTTAAGTAAAAAGTACTAAAAATTATTATATTCCATCATCATAGTCTTAGCTACCACTCTGTATAAATAATTCTGTTTCTAGGTTAATAGTAATTTATTTAAAAATTTAGCTTAATGATGAACCAATAAGCGGCTTTTAATATCTTTGATAATAGCCTCCTGGGCTCGCCTGTTCTCCAGATCGGCAGGATTTGTTTTCTGCAACGTCTCTTTCTTTAAGGCTGCATTTTTTTCATTATACAAAGAGATTATTGCCGGCGAAAACATTGCCGATGAATTAACGGGTAGTTTTTGCGGTGGCATGTTATGATGCAAAGAGTACCCTAATTTTGTTAGTACCTCCCCGGCGACCGCTTCAAATATTTCCAAGTCGTTTTCTTTGAATTCCTGCCGGTATTTACCAGTATTATGCGGCATAATGGGTTTTCTAAGATTGCTCCACATTTCCCCGGCTTCGGCGGTAAGCTTAGAGGTTCTTGATTCGTAGAAGGATAACATGGCTTGGGTATACCGGATGCCCAAAAATTCACACAGACTTTTTACCGTACTTTCAGGATTGCTGATTAACGTTTCGTAAGCTAGTTTATAAAAACGGCTTGGGGATAACTTGGCCTCCAGGCGCAAACATGCTTCCTGATCTTTTTTCCACTGTTTAGCCAAGTGATAGCTATGCTTTTCTCCTACTATTGCTTTTTTAAACGATGCCGCCACATCCCGTCCGTCCCGGTACAAATACACGTATTTTAAATTTAATTTTGCTTCTTCCAGTTCATCAGCAAAATGCACGTTGGCCATGCTTTTACAGCACCAATTACGGGCGTTTTTACTTCTTGCCGCTTCTTCATAAATACAGCGCGTGAGTTCGGGTAAGGTATAGCACCGGGATTGATGAAATAAGCTGGTATTATTTAACTGAATACCTTCCCAGGGAACCGGATTGGCCTGGACATAATTTACCACGTCGGCAATCAGTATCTTATAAGAATCGCTGTTTAAAGTTCCGTACAACGGTAACAACGGCATAAAAGTAGTAAGAATATGAGGCGGATGGGGCGAAGCAATTTCGGTGGATTGATCTAATATAACCCGTAAAAGATTGGACCCTGAACGCTGCGTACCAATAATTTGTATTCCTGAATAAGTTTGCATAAAGCTATTTCTTGCTACCAAAAATGTTTTACTGTTGCCAGCAGCACGGCGCCTACAATTAAATATACCGGGCTTATTTTATATTTATAATTTAGAATAAAAGAAACCAGCATCGTGCCCACTAGCCATAAATCATACTTTTCCTGACTGATAATTTTATAAGCCGCAACCATGATCAGGGCGACCACTACCGTTTTTAGGCCGCCCAACATGTTTTGGATAACGGGATTATGCTGGTATTTACCCATGATATTCGCCACCAGAATTACCATAAAAACCGACGGGGCAAATATGGCTGCCGTAGCTAGCAGGGCGCCCCCTAACCCCGCTACTTTATAACCGATAAAGGTGGCGCTTATTAGAATCGGGCCGGGAGTAGCCTGGCTGAAAGCAATAGCATCTACAAATTCTTTCGTGCTCAGCCAGTGTAATTCTTTTACAAAGAGCGCTTCCATAATCGGAATCATAACATACCCGCCCCCAAAAAGCGAAAGACTAATACCAGTAAATACCAGTATAATTTTAACATATCCGGTTCCGATATGCTTGGCCGCGTTGCAAAAAAAAAGCACCTGATTAAGCAGGAGAAGAATAAAAACTATCCGGCTGAATAAATTAATAGCTGCGTTTTCCGCGGCGGCAACCATACTTAACTTGCCAACCACCTTGCTTTCTTTTCCAGCACCAGTTTGTACCTTTAAAATTAGTCCTGTAAGAGTTCCGGCAATTAGCAGCGCCACCGTAACCAAATAACTGCCGGTAAAAAGAAGAACAAGAAAGACTACCGCGAATAAGATAGTTTTTTTAACGTTGCCCTTTATTTCTTTCTTATATAACTGGAGGCCGGTGGCTAAAATTATAGAACTGACTACCCCGGCTACATAAGTCATGGCAGCGTTCCAGTTTATAGGCTGCTGGTTAGAAAAATAAGCCCACGATAGCAAAAGCATGAGCAGAAAAGCCGGAAGTATAATGGCCAATGTACTTATTACTGCTCCCGGCCCTTTTCTTAAATAATACCCGGTTTGCCCCACCACATTAACCGCCAAAGGTCCCGGCAACAAACTGGCAATACCAATACTGTTCAGAATTACTTCGTTAGGCAGCGCTTTATCTTTTTCTACCATAATGCGCTGAATGACCGATATAAGCGCCATGTGCCCGCCAAATGATACCAAACCAATTTTGAAAAAAGTATAGAACAGATACGCCAGGCTAACCTTTTTTCCCGGTTCCGGTACTACTTCTACTTGTTCGGCCTGGTATTTCGCTCTAATTTCCATCAGAACTGCGGGTTTTCGTACAATAAATCAGGAACTTCTTCCAGCCGGTACGGGTCGCCTCCTACTTGTACCTTCCACAGTATTTTCCCATTAAAATCAGTAATTAAGAATGCCCGGGGATCAGTTAAACAAAAAAGCACTTTGTCGTGCTGCTTCCCTAAAAGGGCGGCGCTGCCTTTTGCCGTGGTATAGTATTCTGCCGGTAAGGTAACTACTTTTTGGGCGTTAGCTACATGGTTAATGGTATCTAAACTAAAAATCATGGCCCGCGAAATATGGTTGATTTCGCCGTTATCCAACAGCATTAAATTTTTATCCGGAGTTGGATGAATATAATGCTGGGCACTAAATACAAAATTAGGTTTTAAAGCAAAATCACCTTTTTCGCCTAGCTTCCAAATAACTTTCTTGGTTTTGTAACTAATTTTCCAAATCTGGTTTAAATCCCGAAATGATATTAGAAAATTCCCGTCGTCTAATCTAAAAACAGCGTTGCCGTGTACCCAGTCTTTTTTGTGTTTTAATATCTCCGGATCTTGCAGCGGATTTAAATAATCCAAAACGGACCATTCCCAGATTTTTTTACCTTTTTTGTTAAAAACCACAATGCCGTCGCCGTGCAGGGTATCTTGTTTTTGCCCGTTTACCGCCGTAAGGTCGGCTACTTTCTCGGTAAAAGTTAAGGCGTAAATGTTCCGGTATTTATCTTTCCGCACTTCGTGGTGCACTAGCTTGTCCATATCCCCTTTTCCTTTCTGCAAATGGGTCAGCACCTGGCCATCAAGTTTCATTTCAATAATTTCATCGCCGCCAGAAGAAGGTATCTTTTCCGAACCAACAATGCTCAGCACCGTTTTATCTTTTGTCCAGTGGCTTACTTTCACGCCTTTCTGAAAAGGTTCATACCATACAATTTCCCCTTTATGATCAATAATTACGATTGAACCAGGTTCCGTGAGAATTTGCGTGAGAAAGTATTTGTTTTGGAGTTCTTCCAGTATGGTGGAATCGGCGTGTTCGAGCGTGAAATAAGGCGTGGCTTGGTAAATAGGCTGGGTTTGAAAAGGGTAAATTTTACTTGTGGCCCGTTGAGCAGCGTTTTTCACTAATACCCGAAACTGATACTTCATCCGGGCCACGGTCATAGTTATAAAGAGCTGATGGGTATTCTTCCGTTTTGATACTTCTGAATATAACGTGTCGGTGCTCTCTTTAACCCAATATTGCAAGACGGCATCGCATTCCCGGTTAGCGTTTACATTCACCTGAAACCGCAACCGATTCGACGGCAATTTAACTAATTCTATATTTTTTACTTTTAATGGTATAAAGACCTGCCGGAAAGTATCTTTAAACAGTAATCCTAAAATACCTAGCACCAGCACCAACCAGGCCGCGTATTTTTTTTTCTCCCTTATCACCCGCTAAAATTTTGAGATTGCCATAGAATGATAAAACAGGAAAAAGATACTGTATCACACCGTATCTTTTTCCCAAAAAGTTAATGATACTTTATTATTTTACCCGACCCGCATTGGCACTGGCATCCAGCGAGGTATTGCTTTGTATTTCATTTTGCGGATACGGGTACAAAGCATAATTTACCGCATCGGAATAAGTAGCCGGATTTTTAAGGGTAGGAACTACTTTCTCTTTAAACTTGAGTAAAGGATTGGTGTTGTTACTAGCCGATTTACCCCAACGAATTAAATCATCGCGCCTTCTGCCTTCCATAAAAAATTCTTTATTCCGCTCATCAAAAATAGCATCCCGCAGGGCATCCTTTGAGGCAAAATCAGAGATTAAATAACTAGGCAGGTTGCTTCTGTTCCGTACTAAGTTAATCAGGTTAATGCTTTGCTGATTTACCCCGTTAAGTTCGTTTAAAGCTTCTGCCTGCATCAATAACACATCGGCATACCGGATAATAGTCACATTATTAAATCCGGAATAATTATAGTTACCGGTATGCGGATATTTTAGATTATAAACAAAAGTAGCCAGCAAGGTATCTTTATCGGCTTCAATGGCCACTCCCCCGTACGCTTTGGGCACCGCCATCACCTGACCGTAAATGGTAGTAAACACCCCGGTAAGCAAATCCCGCCGGGCATCGACCGGATTGAAAACGGAGTAAAAAGAAAGGTTCAGCGGGAAGTTACCCCAACCCCGGTTATAATCCCAGGGCGTGGAGTTTTGTCCGAAACTGTTGGAGTTAATGGAGTAGGCATTGCTTTCGTTCGAAGATTTCAGTACAAAGATAAATTCATTGTCCGAACGGTTGTCCCGGGAGAATAAAGAAACAATACCGCCTTCGGCCGGAGTGCGCAAATCATACCCTTTATCCATAACTTGGGTCAGTTTATCCGTAGCTTTTTGCCATTCCAAGCGGCGCATGTATAAGCGGCCCAGCAAAGCTTTAGCCGCGCCGGAGGTTGCCCGCGCTACTTCGGACGGCGGATAAGAGGCGGGAAGGTTTTCTTCCGCAAATTCTAAGTCGGCAATCATGGCCGTTTCCACGGTAGCCTGATCGGTAAGCGGTGGGTTATCATCCGCTTCGGTAAACTGAGAAGAAGGTTTATTCAGCAACGGCACGCTGCCCCACAACGAAGTAGCATCAAAATAAGCCAAGGCCCGCAAGAATCTGACCTCACCCAAGTGCTGCTGTTTCAAACTTTCTGTGGAGCCGTTGCCCGCATAATCAATATTGCTGATTATTTCTTCTGACTCGTTGGCCCGGGAAATAAGACGGTATATACTGGTCCAGACATCATTAATAGAAGCATTACTGGCATCATACGTAAGCTGGTCTAATTGCACGCCCTGGCGAGCCGTAAGCGTGGTAGTTACTACATCGCCCGGGTACTCATAAAGCCAATAAAGAAAGCCCGCATAATAACCATAACCACCATTATCTTTTAAACCGGCATATGTGCCGCGTACAGCCTGTTCGCCGTTTTCCGGATTAGTTAAGGTATTGGCATCAAAAACCGAAAAGGTTTCTTCCTCTAGTCCGTTCTGGCACGCAAATACAGTACAGCTAAGTACAGCTGCCAAAAGAGCTATATTAAATTTAAATTTTATTGCCATGATACTAGAAAGTTAATTTAACACCAAACAAATACATTTTATTAACAGGATACGCATTAAAATCAATACCCCGGGCCACATTTCTGTTTTGTTGGGAGTTATCGACTAGGTTTCCAATTTCCGGATCAAGGCCAGAATAACTAGTCCAAGTTAAGAGGTTCTGGGCATTTAAGTAGAAGTTCAGAACCGAAACCCCGAACTTTTGGGTTAGAATTTGCGGGATAGTATAGCCCAAGGTTATATTTTTAACCCGGAGATAATCCGAACTTTCCACGAACCGGGAGTTTACCCAGCCGCCGTGTGCATTTCCGTAAAAACCTCGGGCGGGTATGCTGCCGGAAGTATTTGTTTCAGACCAGGTATCCGTCACTAATTGGGCCAGTCCATTACCATCTGATAGTGGGTTCAGTAAATCTGCTTTCTGCACGTTTAAGAGTTTGCCGCCAGTTTGGCCTTGCAACACAATATTCAGATCCAGACCTTTATAAGAAAAACTGTTGGTAAAGCCCAGATTTACTTTAGGTACGCCGGTTCCCAGCCCCACCCGATCTTCTGCATTTACAATACCGTCTTGGTTTACATCTACAAACTTAGGATCGCCAGCTTCGGCATTGGGATGGGTAGTGGTGAGTACCGGATCATTTTCCTGAATAATACCATCGTAGAGGTAACCGTAAATAGCACCTATTGGCTGGCCCACCCGGATGATAAATGGACTTTCAAAATTAGCAGCGCCGTCGGGTTTAAATGAACCTACATAAATATCGGAATTGTTAGTACCTAAAGATTCTACCCGGTTTTTATTAATGGCGTACGAAAAAGTGCTATTCCAGTTAAATGCGGTACCCCGGATGTTATTGGTTTGCAAAAAGAACTCGAAACCTTTATTAGAAACTTCCCCCGAGTTACCAAAACGGGTTTGGAAGCCGGTAGACGGCGAAATACTCCGGTCCAGTAAAAGGTCTTTGGTTTGTTTGGTATAGTAATCGGCTTCAATAATAATCCGGTTATCAAAAAGTCCAAAATCTAAGCCCAGATCAAAAGCTTGCGTTTCTTCCCATTTAAGTTCGGGGTTCGATAGCCGGGTAATGGCAATACCCGATACCGTTGATACGCCATCAAACGTATATTTGGTTGAGTTATCGCTGGAAAACGTAGCCAAAGAAATACCGGAGCTAATGCGGTCGTTACCCGTTATACCGTAACTGGCCCGCAATTTACCGGAACCTAAGATACCGTTATTCTTAATAAAGTCTTCTTCTCCAAAATTCCAGGCTACCGCCGCCGAAGGGAAATAGCCAAGCTTGTTATTTTCTCCGAACACCGAAGATCCATCAATCCGGTAAGTACCGGTAAAGATATATTTGTTTTTATAATCATAATCAACCCGCCCAAACCAACTTTTCCGCTTAATCTGGGTTCTGCCGGAATAAGAAGAGAATTGTTGAGCAGTACCCAGGTTATCGTAGCCCAGTTCATCGCTGCTAAAGTTGGTAGCAGCGGTACCTACTTCGCGGTACGTATATTGCTGACCATTATAGCCCGCCAATAGTTTAAAATTATTATTTCCCTGGGTAAAGGCATAATGAGCGGTGGGGTTAATAATCATATCCCGTTCATCGATGTTGGTAAACGATCCCCGGCCGTTTGTTCCGGCGGCATTAGGCACAGTAGAAGGCGCAAAATAAGAAGCTTCGGTGTGCGACAGATCGGCTCCTAAATCAGTTTGCAACACTAACCCTTTAATAAACTCGTATTGCAGTGAGTAGTATGCCTGAGTCCGGTAAGTAGTATTTTCCCGGTCTTCGGCCTGGAAAAAGTGTAACGGATTTTGCGCATCCCGCACGGCGCTGATACCACTGTCGAACGTAGAAGCCGGATTGGCTTTGAGCACTTGTTTCAGAAAACCGTTAATGGTAGAAGGGGCCAACGGCAGATCATTCTGGATACCATAGTTACCAAACACCCGCGCCGACATTCTTAATTTGTCGTTTACGGCATGGTTCAGGTTTACCCGTCCGCCAATACGCGTATAGCCCGAATGCACGACCACTCCTTGTTGATCTAAATAATCGAAGCTGGAAAAAATATTGGTTTTATCATTTCCGCCTTCAAAGCTAATATTATGATTCTGCACCCGGGCCGTCCGGAAAACCTCGTCCTGCCAATTAGTACCTAATATACCTTGTTGCAGCGAATCCAGGCGGCCGGTAGAATAAGGAATGGTATTACCTTCTTGTTGGGCAATATCATTTATCCGCAAAGCATTCTGGTAACCATTCATCAGGTCGAACTGGTTTACTACTTTCTGCACGCCTACATAACTGTGCACGCTTAAGCTGCTCTTTTTATTAGCACCGCTTTTCGTAGTTACCAGAATAACCCCGTTTGCGCCTCTGGCGCCGTAAATGGCGGTAGAAGCCGCATCTTTTAAGATGGTAATAGAGGCAATATCATCCGGGTTTAAGGAAAAACCGACTTGGTCGCTTACCGGAAAACCATCTATCACATACAAAGGCTCACTGTTGGCGTTCAAAGAATTGGTCCCCCTGATTCGCACCGAAAGTGCCGCTCCGGGAGTACCGTTGTTTTGGGTTACCTGTACCCCGGCAGCCCGGCCCTGCAACAAATTCGCCATGGAAAGAGAAGACTGATTCAGGTCCTTGGCATCCAGCGTTACCGCTGAACCGGTAAAAGTGCTTTTATTTTTTGAACCGTAACCAACCACCATTACTTCGTTTAGCTGATCGGCTGCTGATACTAGTTTTACATCGATTACCTGCTGGTTACCTACTGTTACTTCCTTAGCTGTAAAACCAATCATACTAAAGACTAGCGTTGCCCCCGGATCGGCATTTATCTGGTAAGTTCCGTCCTGGTTGGTTATAGTACCCGTTGTGGTACCTTTAATAATAATATTTACACCTGGTAGGGTCGTATTATCGTCGCCGGTAACCGTTCCGGTTATGGGCTGCTGCCATTTGGCGTGTACCAAGGTTACCATACTGGATTGATTAATGGCCTTGGCTGGAGCAGCGGGCATTAGAAAAACAACAGATAGCATGACTGGTACGGTATGAAGACCCAATCGCCGCTTTAAGGTAGAGGGTTTTTGGGGTACTCCTTTTTTAGGAAAATATTTCATCATATTTCTATCTGCTTTTAGTTTTGATTTTTTTGACTTATCAAGTATTCCGGCACCTTTATCTAAAATCTACCGCTATATAATTTATTAGGCTTTGGCCAATTTGTGATTCAACTTTTTAAATCGTCCCCTACCCTCTCTGAAGGAAGACTTATTACTATTTTGCGTAATTTCTGATTTAATTTAATCTGCCCTTTTATCTCCGGGTTCCTTAAACTCCGTAATCTTGATCCAATCCACGTACATATAATCTGTGGCAAAATTTGCTTGCCCGATCCAGAAAGGAAACCAGATACCTATCCAGAATTTAGAGGCCAGGTTGGGCACCATTTCATAAGAAGTATGCATCAGTTTGTTATCGTAGTACCACTCTACCCGCGGTTTTTCCGTATTGGTGCCGGTGTGCCATTCAAAACGATACAGGTGAAAATTCCCATCGGCTTGGTTGCCAAAATAAGCATCTACGTTCCGGTGCAGGCTATCACTAACCCCGGTCCAGTTCGTCATTAAGCCCCAGTTTATATTGGAGTTTTCCGGCGTATTAGGTTTTTGATTCCGGCCAGGAAACTCAAAATCTATTTCGTGGTTCGTTGTATCGTTTAGGTAATAATAAGTCCAGAAGGCCGATAAAGCTCCATTTTGCGGACAAATCTTAGCTTTGAGTTCATAGCTACCGGAAGCAAATCTTTTTTTGGTGAATACGGCTCCCCCCACTTTTGTATTTTGCCCGTGCCCGTTTACATTGCCGGCGTATAAATTTCCGTGGGCCCGTATTACTAAATTGCCATGCTCCACATAAACATTCTCGGGTATTACTCCCCCGTGCGTTCCTTTTTCTTTATTCTCGCCCCATTTTGAGTTTGCTTTTTCCCATCTTAGAGGGTTCAGCTTTTTACCTTTAAAATCTTCAAAGAAGCTTTGCCCCTTAGTTGGCAGACTAAAGCAGAAAATAATATAAGAAATTAAAATATACTTGGGCTGTATCTTCATTGCTTTTGCAAGTATACTTATCCTTCATTCTCTTAAATTTCCAATAGTCCTGATTTCCGGTAAATCTGTTCATAACCCATCTAAATAAAGCATTAGAATAAATATTTTTATGAAAATTATTAAAATTCATTTAAATGATTAATATTTATGTAATTATAAATACTAAAAAATCAAGCAAAGAAGAAGTAAAATACCCGGTAAACGAGCAATGATAACGGTAGTTTGACGAAATAAAAACGGCAAAAAATAACTAATAAGTTGTACTGCGAAGCAGCTGGCAGTAATACTTCTTTGCCAAACTATTGGGATGGATAGCTATTTTTCTTACTGATAATATCAGTGATCCGGCTGGCATCACCTGAATAAGCCAATACCTGTTTACCTTCTATTTGCGTGCTGCTGCCGGTAAAATAAGATGGGTAAATGGCTTGAGTACGTACTTTTTTTAAGGCTGTGGCATGAAAAAAAAATTTCTCTTTATATATAGTTTACTCTTTTTAATCACCTACTCCTCTTTTGCCCAAAGAGATAACCTAAAATTCCGGCAGCTGGGCACCACCGAAGGTTTGTCGAGTAGTGCGGTACAATGTATTTACCAGGATAAGCAGGGATTTATGTGGTTCGGAACCCGGAGCGGCCTGAATAAGTACGATGGTTACAAGTTTAGTATATACCGGAGAAGTTTTAATAATAAGAACACCATTAGCTCCAACGATATTAAGGCCGTTGTACAAGATCAGCACCAACAGTTATGGATAGCTACGGCGGATGGCGGGGTAAATGCCTTTAATTTGCAAAAGGAGCAATTTACTTATGCCAATAATTTGCTGGCGCAGGGTAAAAGGATTAGTGATAATATTCAGCAACTTTACCAAGATAAAAAGGGAAACCTTTGGGTAGGCAGCAGCGACAGTGGACTGTATGTTTTAAACA
>Ga0210040_10010089_pt1 | contig 10882 bp, 10 predicted proteins | sample CryGeyCG12114_NA_FD_185462 | JGI IMG/M metagenome (GOLD analysis project Ga0210040, IMG submission 185462) | Groundwater microbial communities from aquifer - Crystal Geyser CG19_WC_8/21/14_NA (SPAdes) (version 2) | ecosystem: Environmental > Aquatic > Deep subsurface > Groundwater | place: USA... | reverse complement strand
CCTCGTCGTCGTCCAGCACCAGCGGCGGCAGAGCGGCCCCGGCGGTCAGCCGGTAGCCGCCGTCGACACCCGGCTGCGCCTCCACCGGGTAGCCGAGCTCTCGCAGCCGCTCGACGTCGCGTCGCAGCGTGCGCAGGGAGACGCCGAGCCGCCCGGCCAGGTCGGCGCCCGCCCAGTCGCGGCGGCCCTGCAGCAGGGTCAGCAGCCGGAGGGCGCGCTGGGTCGGGTCGGTCATGTCGGCAGAGTCTGCCCGATTGCGGCCAGGATGTGGCACCAATGCGCCCTAGCGTCGTCCGCACGAGTTCCGGACGAGGAACTCCTGACGACGAGGGGCAGACCGATGACCAGCACTGCGACCGAGACCACCGGAACCGGCGAGCGGGCCGACCTGATCGAGACCCTGGACAGCCACCGCTGGTTCCTCACCCACACCGTGCAGGGCCTCACCGACGCCCAGGCCCGGCTGCGGCCGACCGTCAGCGAGCTGACGCTGGGCGGGCTGGTCAAGCACGTCACCGCGACCGAGCGGATGTGGGCGGAGTTCGTGGTGCACGGTCCGGCCACCTTCCCGGCCTTCGACGAGTCGACGATGGCCGACTGGGCGGCGGAGTTCGTCATGCTGGCGACCGAGACCCTCGCCGGCCTGCTCGCCGAGTACGCGGAGGTCGGCCGCCGCACCGACGAGCTGGTCGCCGGCCTGCCCGACCTGGACGCCGCCCACCCGCTGCCGGAGGCGCCGTGGTTCACCCCGGGCGCCACCCGCTCGGCCCGCCGGGTGTTCCTGCACCTGATCGCCGAGACCGCGCAGCACGCCGGCCACGCCGACATCCTGCGGGAGTCGATCGACGGCCAGAAGACGATGGGCTGAACCGGTCGGGGCCGGCCGGCTCCCCCGGCCGGGCCGAGGGCAGGATCCGGCCATGCCCCGTCGCCTCATCTCGCCCCGCCGGTGGACCCCACCGGCCGCTGCCCCCGCCGGTGGCCGCACCGACGCGACCGGCGAGCTGGTCGTCAGCCGCCGGCTGGCCACCGGCGGGCACGGACCGGAGGACGTCGTCTTCGACGCCGAGGGACAGCTCGTCACCGGCACCGACGACGGCCGGGTGCTGCGGATCGACCCGGCCACCGGGAGGACGACGGTCGTCGGCCGGACCGGCGGGCGTCCCCTCGGGGTGCAGCCGTGCCCGGACGGCAGCGTGCTGGTCTGCGACCACGACCGCGGACTGCTGCGGGTACAGCCCGACGGCGCGGTGGAGGTCCTCGTCGACACCGTGGACGGCGAGCCGCTCACCTTCGCCAGCAACGTCGTCCAGGAGCTGGACGGCACGGTCTGGTTCACCACGTCGACCAGCCGCTGGGACGTCGACTCCCACCTCGGCGACATGTTCGAGCACTCGTGCACCGGCCGGCTGGTCCGCCGCGACCCCGACGGCCGCGTCACGACGGTGATCCGCGGGCTGAAGTTCGCCAACGGCCTCGTGCTCGCCCCCGACGGCTCGCACCTGCTGCTCGCCGAGACCACCGGCTACCGGATCTGGCGGTACTGGCTCACCACACCGGCGACGGGCCGGGCGGAGCTGCTGGTGGAGAACCTGCCCGGGTTCCCCGACAACATGAGCCTGGGCAGCGACGGGCTGCTCTGGGTCGCCCTCGCCGCCCCGCGCAACGCCCTGCTGGACCGGCTGCTCCCGCTGCCCGGCGTGCTGCGGCTGCTGGTGTGGAACCTCCCCGAGGCGGTCCGGCCGGAGGCGACACCGGTCGCCTGGGTGATGGCGTTCGGGCTCGACGGCGCGCTGGTGCACGACCTGCGCAGCTCGACGGCCGCGTACGGCTTCGTGACCGCGGTGGCCGAGCACCGGGGCACCCTGGTGATCAGCAGCCTGCACGAGTCCGACGTCGCGGTGGTCCAGCAGCCCGGCTGAGGTCGCGGACCCCGGACCCGGCCTCCCGGAGCCGGGGCGCTCCGTCGCCGCCAGCACCGCAGCGCCGACCCCGACCGGCGTGCGGCGCTGCTGGCGGCCACCGACCCCACGCAGCGGTGAGCGGTCAGAGGAACGAGCGCCCGTCCAGGTAGGCCTTGCGCCAGCGCTGCACGTGCACCCGGTCGAAGAGGCCGCCCCGGGTGAACGGGTCGGCGTCGATGACCGCCTGGGCCTCCTCCCGCGTCTCCACGTCCAGCAGGTACACCCCGCCGTCCGCGGTCTCACCGTCGTCCGAGAGCTTCGCGCCGCACGCCAGCAGCATCGGCCCGATCTCGCTCAGGTACTCCAGGTGCGCCGGCCGCAGCTGCAGGCGCAGGTCGTAGGAGTCCGGCCGGTCGAAGGTCTCGACGAAGAAGGGCATCAGTTCACCGCCAGGTCCGACGGGTGGGTCGCCAGCGGGGTCACCGAGACCTCCATGTGGGCGAACAGCGGGAGCGCCGACAGCACCTGGTGCAGCTCGTCGTTGCTGGCCACGTCGAAGACCGAGTAGTTGCTGTACTCGCCGACGACGCGCCAGAGGTGCACCCACGTGCCGGCCCGCTGCAGCTCCAGCGAGTAGGCCTTCTCCGCGGCCTTGATCGCCTCGAACTCCTCGACGGGCAGGTGCGCGAGCGGGTGCACGTCCATCCGGACCAGGTAGAGCATCGGGCGTCCTCTCGACGGGGTGGGATGACCGGCTCAGGCGATCTGGCCCCAGATCAGGATGGCGACGCCGTAGATGACGCCGACGACGACCATGTCGATCACCGTGTAGCCCATGATGTCCTTGAGCTTCAGCCGGGAGAGGGCCAGCGCCGGCAGGATCCAGAAGGGCTGGATCAGGTCGTTCCAGGCGTTGCCGAGCTGCACCGAGACAGCGGTCGCCGCCGGGTCGGCGCCGACCTCCGCGGCGGCCGACATCATGAACGGCCCCTGCAGCACCCAGTGCCCGCCACCGGACGGGGCGAAGAAGTTGATGACGAAGCTGGAGATGTACCCCCAGAAGGGCAGCGTCTGGGCCGAGGAGAAGCCGACGAAGAAGTCGCTGATCGTCAGCACCAGCCCGGAGGCGGTCATGATCGCCAGGATCCCGGCGTAGAACGGGAACTGCAGGATGATCCCGGTGACGGTCTTGATGCCCTCGCTCAGCTTGGCCACGTAGTTGGCCGGGCTGCCCAGCAGCAGGATGCCCAGGAACAGCAGCACGAAGTTCACGAAGTCCAGGTCGACGCTCTCGCCGCGGATCAGGAACCGGACGATGTAGACGAAGCCGAACGCGGCGATGAGCAGCCCGAGCACCCGGGAGTTGTTCAGCCGGGAGGCGATGGTGTTCGAGTCGTCTTCCTCGACGGCGGTCACCGGGGTCGCCGTCGCCCGCTCGGTCGTGGCCGACCGGGCCCCGTGCCCGTCACCGACCGGCTGCCCGGCGCCGCTCACCGGGGTCTGCAGCGGGCGGTCCGGCTCCATCTCGCCGCGGAACTCCTCGCGGTCGATCTCGGTGACCGGCTGGCCGGGGCGCGGGTGCAGGAACATGTTGACGATCGGCAGCACGATGATCGTGACCAGGGCGGTGATCAGGATGACCGGGTGGAAGATCGTGTCGGCCAGCGGGATGACGCCGATCTGGTTCTCCAGGGTGTGGCCCGGCGTGGCGATCGTGAGCGGGATCGTCGCGGAGAGCCCGAGCCCGTAGAAGGTGAACCCGGAGTAGGCGGCGGCGATGATCATCGGGTAGTGCACACCGCGGATGCGGTAGGCCAGCTTCTTGGCCACGATGCCGCCGATGACCAGCCCGAAGCCCCAGTTCAGGTAGGACCCGACCGACCCGACGAGGGTGGCCACGACGACGGCTGCCCGCGGGGTGCTCACCTTGTCGCAGATCCAGTTGAGCCCGCGGTCGGTCAGCGGCGCGGAGGCGACCACGTAGCCCGCCGCCAGGATGACCGCCATCTGCGCGGTGAAGGCGAGCAGACCCCAGAAGCCGTCGCCCCAGGCGTCGGTGACAGTGAGGAAGCCGGTGCCCTCGACGGTGATCGCCAGCACCAGCGTCAGCAGGGTCAGCACGATGGCGAAGACGAACGGGTCGGGCAGGTACTTCCTCATCAGGGCGGTGAAGAAGTCCGTCACCTTGGTCATCGCTGCTCATCCTTCGTCTGGTCCGTGGTGGTCCGGGTCATCAACTGCTCGTCGCGCCAGCGCACGCGGGCGTCCCACTCCTCCAGCGGGAGGAGCGCGCGACGTTGCCGGGTCGCCTCGGCGACCAGGTCGGGGGTCCAGGGATCGTGCTGGCCGCGCTCGGCGCCCATCCGCTCGTAGGCCGGGCCCATCCGGGCGGCGTGCGCCTCGATCCCGCCCCGGGTGTTCAGGTCGACGGTCTCGAAGGGGCCCATGAACGCCCACCGCCGGCCCAACCCGGCACGCACCACCGTGTCGATGTCCTCGACCGAGGCGACGCCGTCGCGCAGCAGGCAGTAGGCCTCGCGCAGCAGCGCCCCCTGGAGGCGGTTGAACAGGAAGCCCTCGAGCTCGCGGTGCAGGAGCACCGGGGTCAGGCCGCTGGCGGCGTAGAAGGCGCGGGCGCGCTCGACGACCGCGGGGCTGGTCGCCGGGGAGGGCACGACCTCGATGACCGGGATGAGGTACGGCGGGTTGCCGGGGTGGCCGACGAGCAGCCGGTCGGCGAACGGGGCGCCGTCCGCGATGGCGCTGGGCACGATGGCCGACGACGAGCTGGCCAGCACCGCCGTCCCGGTGTGCGCGGCCACCTCGGCGAACAGCGACCGCTTCAGCTCGACCCGTTCGGGTGCGCACTCCTGGACGAGCTCCACGTCGGAGACGGCTGCCACCAGGTCGGCGCCGACGGTCACCCGCGCGGCGACGGTGTCCACCGGCTCGTCGAGCAGGCCGTGGGCGGCGAGGTCGGTGAACCGGCGGCGCACCGCGCCCGGCGCCTCGGCGAGCGCCTCGGGCACCGGCTCGTAGACCCGGACCTCGTGCCCGGCACGGGCGAACTGCACCGCGAACGCCGCCCCGATCGGGCCGCTGCCCAGGACGGCGACGGCCGTGTCTCCGGCGCTCACAGCGGCGCGGTGCCGACGGTGATGCCGCCGCAGACGTAGAGGACCTGGCCGGTGACGAAGCCGGCCTGGTCGTCGAGGAAGAAGCCGGCGGCGTGGGCGACGTCCTCCGGCGTCCCGACCCGCTTGACCGGGACCGAGTCGATGATCGCCTGGGTGCGCGGGTCGCCGGGTGGGTTGGCCCGGTTGAACAGCTCGGTGGCGATCGGGCCGGGGCCGATCGCGTTGGCCGTGATGCCGTGCGGGCCCAGCTCCAGCGCCCACACGCGGGTGGCGCCGATCAGCCCGGCCTTCGAGGCGGCGTAGGCAGTGCGCAGTTCCTTGCCCAGCGCGGCGCGCGAGGACATGGTGACGATGCGGCCGAAGCCGGCGGCCTTCATGCCCGGCAGCAGGGCCTGGGTGCACTGCACCGCGCAGCGCAGGTTGAGCCCGTAGGCGGCGTCGACCTGGTCGAGCGACTGCTCCTCCAGCGACGCCGGGAAGACCGCGCCGACGTTGTTGACCAGCCGGGTGATCGGGCCGTCGGCGAGCGCGGCGTCGAGCGCCTCAGCGGTCGCGCCGACGTCGGACAGGTCCGCGGTGAGCCCCCGGCCCACCGGCGCAGGGTCCCGGTCGATGACCACGACGTCCCAGCCGCGGGAGGCGCCCAGCTCGGCGATGGCGCGGCCGATGCCGCTGGCGCCACCGGTGACGAGCAGGCGGGGGGTGGGGGTGCTGGTCACGGTCACACCGTCGCAATCGGGGTCACCGGCGACCCGGTGGCCCCGGGCAGCCGTAGCGGAGGGGCGGTCAGCAGGAAGCGCGAGCGACCGGCCGCGCGCAGGTGCTCGGCGAGCTCGGAGAGCCACCAGAGCTCGCCGAGGTGCACGCCCAGCCGGAAGAGACACAGCTCGTGCAGCGGCAGGACCGGCTCGCCCGGGCCGGCGCCGATCGCGGGGAACGCCTCGACCGCGTAGTTGTCGGCGGCGATCGCCGCGACCCCGCTGTCGGTGATCCACTCCTGCAGCGCCCGGTCGTTCCCGTCCAGGACCGCACCCACCTGCAGCGCCTCCGCGCTGGGCTTGGCCTGGGCGAGCACCGCGCGGGCGAAGCCGGTGTGCAGCACCAGCACGTCGCCGGGCTCGACCGTCACGCCGTCCGCGGCCATGACCGCGGCCAGCTCGTCGTGGCCCACGACCACCCGCTCGGTGCCGTGGTGGGCGGCCAGGTCGACCAGCACCGCCCGGCCCTGCACGCCGTGCCGGGCCATGTGGCTGATGTCGACCGGACCGGCGTCGGAGGTGGAGGCGCGGCCCTCGGCGGCGCCGTCGACATCGGCCAGGCTGCTGAGCCCGGCACGCTCGGGCGAGGCCGGCCCGCGGACGTCGCTGCCGGCCCGCCAGCCGTTGTAGTAGACCTTCTCGGCGATGCCGTCGCCGTCGGCGTCGAACACCGCGCCCTCGTGCCCGAAGGCGTCCCACTGCGTGGAGTACTGGGTGTGCAGCACGACGAGGTCGTCGCACATGACGTCGGTGGCGCCGTCGTAGGCCACGCTCATGTCGCAGTTGAAGTTGACCGCGCCGGCGCGCAGTCCGGGCCGGACGATCGGCGGGAAGCGGTTGGGGTTCAGCGCCATGCCGCCGGGGTGGTCCAGCGGCAGGGACAGGCAGAAGGTGCGGCCCTCGCGGACCTCGGCGACGCCCTTGCGCACCTGCTCCGGGCCCATCAGGTTGAGCCGGCCCCAGCTGTCGTCCGGTCCGAAGTCGCCCCACGTCGAGCCGACCGGGCGCTGGGTCCATCGTGGGCTCGTCATGACTGCTCCCCGTCCCGCTGACCGCACCCGGGTGCTCGGGGCGCTTGCGGCAAGCAACTTAGCAAGGGCAACGGCTGGGTCGGGAAGCGTGGTCCGGGCCCGGCCACCGGCCCCTCCTGCGGGGGTCGCACGCTCTCGGGCGCCCGTACCCCGGCGCTCGGGCCGGGTGCCGGCCGGACGCCACGCCGAGCACGGAGGACGGCACCGGCCCGGCCCTGCCGAAGCAGGACCGGGCCGGTGGACGGGACTACGTCAGCTGCAGCCGCTGGTGGAGCCGCAGCCCTCGCAGACGTAGCAGCTGCCGGCCGGGCGCATCTTCGTGCCGCAGGTCATGCACAGCGGCGCGTCGGTGGCGGTCCCGGTGACCAGCTCGAGCAGCTCGGCCGAGGAGTGGGCCTCCTTGACCGACTTCGGGCCGGCCGGGGTGACCTTCTCCTCCACCTTGGCGGTCTCGATCGGCGCCGAGCCGCGCAGCTGCTCCAGGTCGACGTCCTCCTCCTCGACCACCTCGGTGGTGGAGGCGGACGAGCCGTAGGACCCGGCGACCTGGGCGGCACGCTCCTCGGCGGTGAAGATGCCGAGGTTGGCCCGGTTGTCGACCGGCAGGTGGTCCAGCGCCAGGCGACGGAAGATGTAGTCCATCACCGACTGGGCGATCCGGATGTCCGGGTCGTCGGTCATGCCGGCCGGCTCGAAGCGCATGTTGGTGAACTTCTGGATGTAGGTCTCCAGCGGCACACCGTGCTGCAGCGCGATCGAGATGCCGATCGAGAAGGCGTCCATCACACCGGCCAGGGTCGAGCCCTGCTTGCCGAGCTTGAGGAAGACCTCGCCCAGGCTGCCGTCCTCGTACATCCCGGCGGTCATGTAGCCCTCGGCGCCGGCGACGCTGAACGACGTCGTCATGCTGGTCCGCTTCTTCGGCAGCCGCTTGCGCACCGGGTGGGCCAGCGCGGTGGTGGTCGCCACCGGCTCGACCGCGACCTCGGCCTTGGTGCCGTCGTTCTTGCCCTTGCCCCCGGACAGCGGCTGGCCGACCTTGCAGTTGTCGCGGTAGATGGCCAGCGCCTTGATGCCCATCTTCCAGCCCTGGAAGTAGATGTCGGCGACCTCTTCGATCGTCGCCGACTCCGGCATGTTGACCGTCTTGCTGATCGCGCCCGAGATGAACGGCTGGACCGCGGCCATCATCCGCACGTGGCCCATCGGGGAGATGGCCCGCTCGCCCATGGCGCAGTCGAAGACCTCGTAGTGCTCCGGGCGCAGGGTGGGGGCGTCGACGACGTGGCCGTGCTCGGCGATGTACTCGACGATCGCCTCGACCTGCTCGTCCTGGTAGCCCAGGCTCTTCAGCGCCCGCGGGACCGTCTGGTTGACGATCTGCATGGAGCCGCCGCCGACCAGCTTCTTGAACTTGACCAGCGAGAAGTCCGGCTCGATGCCGGTCGTGTCGCAGTCCATCATGAAGCCGATGGTGCCGGTGGGGGCCAGCACCGAGGCCTGCGCGTTGCGCCAGCCGTTCTCCCCACCGACGGCCAGGCACTCCTGCCACTGCGCGGTCGCGATCCGCAGCACGTCCGCGTCGTCGGCACCGACGGGGCGGATCGCGTCGTTGGCGGCGGCGTGCTTGCGCATGACCCGGGCGTGGGCGTCGGCGTTGCGGGCGAACCCGTCGTAGGCGCCGACGATCCCGGCCAGCTCGGCCGAGCGGCGGTAGGCGGTGCCGGTCATCAGCGACGTGATGGCGGCGGCCAGCGTCTGGCCCCCGCGGGAGTCGTAGGCGTGGCCGGTGGCCATCAGCAGGGCGCCGAGGTTGGCGTAGCCGATGCCCAGCTGACGGTAGGCCCGGGTGGTGTCACCGATCGGGTCGGTCGGGAAGTCGGCGAAGCAGATCGAGATGTCCATCGCGGTGATGACCAGCTCGACGGCCTTCACGAAGGTCTTGGCGTCGAACGTGCCGTCGTCCTTGAGGAACTTCATGAGGTTCAGCGACGCCAGGTTGCACGAGCTGTTGTCCAGGCTCATGTACTCCGAGCACGGGTTGGAGGCGTTGATCCGGCCCGTCTCGGGGTTGGTGTGCCAGTCGTTGATCGTGTCGTCGTACTGGATGCCCGGGTCGGCACACTCCCAGGCCGCCTTGGTGACCTTGCCGAACAGCTCGCGGGCGTCGACGGTCTCGATGACGGAGCCGTCGGAGCGGGCCCGCAGCCCGAAGTCGGTGCCGTCCTCGACCGCGCGCATGAACTCGTCGTTGACCCGGACCGAGTTGTTGGCGTTCTGGTACTGGACGCTGGTGATGTCCTTGCCGCCGAGGTCCATGTCGTACCCGGCGTCGCGCAGCGCGCGGATCTTGTTCTCCTCGCGCGCCTTGGTCTCGATGAACTCCTCGATGTCGGGGTGGTCGATGTCGAGGACGACCATCTTGGCCGCGCGGCGGGTGGCGCCACCGGACTTGATCGTGCCGGCGGAGGCGTCGGCCCCGCGCATGAAGGAGACCGGGCCGGAGGCGGTGCCGCCGGAGGACAGCAGCTCCTTGGAGGAACGGATGCGGGAGAGGTTGAGGCCGGCGCCGGAGCCGCCCTTGAAGATCAGGCCCTCCTCCCGGTACCAGTTGAGGATCGAGTCCATCGTGTCGTCGACCGCGAGGATGAAGCAGGCGCTGACCTGCTGCGGCGAGGCGGTGCCGACGTTGAACCAGACCGGGGAGTTGAAGCTGAACACCTGGTGCAGCAGCATCCAGGTCAGCTCGTGCTCGAAGATCTCGGCGTCGCCCTCGGAGGCGAAGTAGTCGTGCTCGCGGCCCGCGGCGCCGTAGGTCAGCACGACCCGGTCGATGAGCTGGCGGAGGCTCGTCTCGCGCTGGGGGCTGCCGACCGCGCCCCGGAAGTACTTCGTGGTGACGATGTTGGTGGCGTTGATGCTCCACTCGGCCGGGAACTCGACCCCGCGCTGCTCGAAGTTGATCGAGCCGTCGCGCCAGTTGGTCATGACGACGTCGCGGCGCTCCCACACCACCTCGTCGTACGGGTGCAGCCCGGCGGTGGTGTAGACCCGCTTGACCTTCAGGCCCTTGCCCCGGCCGGGGGCCTTGGCGGCGCCGGTACGGCGGTTCCGGCTGGTTGCGAGGCGGTCGGCTGTCTCGGTCATGGTGCTCCCCTGGGTAAGGCGTTGGTGCGTACCGGTGGTGGCTGGTGGACGTCGGCTGGTGCCGAGGGCCGGGTGGTGCTGGCGTCCCGCGGAGGCGGGACCTAGCTGGGCGCGGGAGACCCGGCGGCGCTGCCGGGTGGGCTGTCGCCGGGCGGCCCCGCGGCGGAGAGGTCGGAGCGCAGCCGCTTGAGCTCGGCGATCTCCTTCTCGAAGTCGGCGGCCGAGGAGAACGAGCGGTAGACGCTGGCGAAGCGCAGGTAGGCGACCTCGTCGAGGTAGCGCAGCGGGCCGAGGATGGCCAGGCCGACCTCGTTGCTGGGCACCTCGGCCGAGCCGGTGGCCCGCACCGCGTCCTCGACCTTCGCGGCGAGGACGGCCAGCTGCGCCTCGTCGACCGGGCGGCCCTGGCAGGCCCGGCGGACGCCGGCGATGACCTTGTTGCGATCGAAGGGCTCGCTGACCCCGCTGCGCTTGACCACGGCGAGGACGGGCTCCTCGACGGTGGTGAACCGCCGGCCGCACACCGGACAGGACCGGCGGCGCCGCGTGGTGGCGCCCTCGTCGGTCTCCCGGGAGTCGATGACCCGGCTGTCAGGGCTGTGGCAGAACGGGCAACGCACCGGGGCACCTCCTGCGGTCGGCGAGCCGCTGACCGCGGCCGCGCGACGCTCCTGTGGACCGACCGGGGGACATCCGGTGGATGTCCTGGGGTTGACCTGGGGAAGCGCCTGTGGATCGAACTTACATCCCTGTCACTACAAGATGTTGGGGTGAGGTTAGCCCCGCACCACTACAGGTTCAACCCCTGAGCACTGGCGCGTCTTCCCGTGTCGCACCCGTCCCGCCCGCACCAGGCGCCCGTCCGGGCCGCGCCGCAGGTCAGGGCAGCTGCAGCCGCGCTCCCG
>Ga0210040_10010088_pt1 | contig 10884 bp, 10 predicted proteins | sample CryGeyCG12114_NA_FD_185462 | JGI IMG/M metagenome (GOLD analysis project Ga0210040, IMG submission 185462) | Groundwater microbial communities from aquifer - Crystal Geyser CG19_WC_8/21/14_NA (SPAdes) (version 2) | ecosystem: Environmental > Aquatic > Deep subsurface > Groundwater | place: USA... | reverse complement strand
ATGGTCGCAAAGGCGAGCGGCATCAGCTTCGCCGCCGGCGGCCGCCGCCCTGCGCGCGCCACTTCTGCAGCCACGGGCATGGTGATCACCAGCGCCGCGATATTGTTCATGAACGCAGACAAGGCGGCGGCGACGACCAGCAGCATCGACAGGCGCAGGTGGAACGGCGCGCGTGCGGGGATGGTCGCCTGCGCGATCCTGCCTGCAATCCCCGACAGCTCCACCGCGCGCCCGACCACCAGCACCGCCGCCACCGCGATCACCGCAGGGTCGCTCAGCCCCGCAAACGCCTCGCTCACCGGCGTGAGCCCGGTCGCGATGCAGGCAAGCAGCGCCAGCACGGCTACCAGATCGTGCCGCACCCGCTCCGACACGAACAAGACCAGGGCGCCGGCAAGGATCAGGGCGCTGGTGATGGCGGGGCTCATGCGCCGATCCTAGCGCCCCCGCGCGCAGGCGCCACCGCCCGATGCCGACTTCGGGTTCAGGCGGGCGCCGGCGGGGCCGGCAGCGAGCGGACATGCACGTCGCGCTGCGGGAACGGGATCTCTATCCCGTGCTCCTTGAACAGGTCCCACAACCGATTGAGCACGTCCGAGCGGACGTTGCCCACCCCAGCTTCGGGATCGATGATCCACACCAAGATCTCGTGGTCCACAGAGCTGTCGCCGAACGCGGTCAGCCAGACTGTCGGCTTGGGTTCGGGCAGCACGCGCGCCGATGCGCTCGCCGCCTCGATCATCAGCCGCTGCGCGAGCTTCAGGTCGGAATCATAGGACACGCCGACCGGGATATGCACGCGCACGTTGCGGCTGGAATACGACCAGTTCTCCACCTCCTGAGTCATCAACTGCTCGTTGGGGATCAGGTGCTCCTTGCCATCCCGCGTCACCACCGACACCGCGCGGATGCCGATCCGGCTCACGGCGCCGAAGGTATCGCCGACAACGATGACGTCGCCGGGCTTCACCGACCGGTCCATCAGCAGGATCAAGCCGGAGATGAGGTTGCCGAACGTCTTCTGGAGCCCGAAACCGACCGCCAGCCCCAACGCGCCGGAGAACACCGCCAGCGCCGTTAGGTCGATGCCGAGCAGGTCGATGCCCAGCAGCACCGCCACGACCACGACGACGAGGCCCGCGAGCTTCTGGAGTAGCGTGCGCTGGGAAATGTCGAGCGCGGTCAGCCGCGCGATCGAATGGACCAGCACCCGGTTGACGATCCGCGCCAGCACGAACAGCACCGCCGCGACGACCACGAAGTTGACCACGCCGAGCAGCGACACCCGGTGCGTTCCGACGTCCAGCCCAACCCGGTCCAGCCCTTGCGCCAGCGGAGCAAGGCCGCCCAGCGTGCCGGCCGCGGTGGCGACGAAGGCGGCAACGCCCAGCACGGCCGCCGTCGCCGCGCCCAGTCCCGCCGCCTTTAGCCCGCGATAGACGAGCACGCCAACCGCATAACCAAGCGCCGCCGCCACGATCATCAGCGCGATGGGCGTGAACCGCACCGAATTGCCCGCGACCAGCAGCACCAGCGCCATCAGTCCGTGCTGGATCAGCGCCGAGACCCGTCCCTCGGTCAGCGCCTCGCTGCGCCCCGTCCACCGCCGGACGCCGCGCACCAGCGGCGGCGCCGCGCGACGTCCAACGAGCCGGCCGACCCACCAGGAGCCTGCCGAGAGAACCAGGGCAGAAACGATCGCCGTCACGTCGGGAGATTCCGGGACATGCACGCCCATGGCGTTCAGCCAGTCTTGCCAAGCCATGCGTCACTCCTTGCTTGCCCGGCACGACCGTGCCTGTCGCGGCCGCAGCTCTCAATGCCGAAGTCGAGCCTCACGTCCGTCGCGCGCCGCGCCCATTCGGAACATATCGCCTGGCGCCGCGGTTTTCTGCTTGGCACTGCTTCGCTACGCTCGCATCGGTGGGCGCAGGCGTCAAACCCGGGAGCGGTTATCGACGGCCAGACACTCACCTGCCACCGCCGAAACGCAAGCTGATGCGGGCGCGGATACTCAGGCTCGGCGATCAGTTGCGCGAAAGCTACTGGTTCATCCCCAGCGTCATGGCGTTCGCCGCCGTGCTGCTGGCGGGCGGCATGATCTGGCTCGACAGCTACGAAGGGTCGGGCTGGATGGACCGGTTCGCTTGGCTCTATGCCTCGCGGCCCAGCGGCGCGCGGCAGGTGCTGTCGGCGATCGGCGGCTCGATGATCACCGTCGCGGGCACCGTCTTCTCCGTGACCATCGCAGCCGTGGTCTATGCGTCGGGCCAGTACGGGCCGCGGCTGCTCAGTAATTTCATGAGCGATCGCGGCAACCAGGTGACGCTGGGCACCTTCATCGCGACTTTTCTGTATTGTCTGATTGTGCTGCGGACGGTGCGGTCGCCCGAGGAGTCGGGCGGCGTCGGATTCGTACCCAACCTGGCGCTGCTGGTCGGCGTATTTCTGGCGGTGTGTTCGATCGCGGTGCTGATCTTTTTCATCCACCACGTGCCGAGCAAGATCCACATCAACAGCGTCATTCGGGACATTGGTGACCGGCTGCTCGCCGAGATCGACAATCGCTTCCCCTCGTTCATCGGCGACGCGCCCGACGAAGCGGAGGAACGAGCCGATGGCAACGAGATGCCGCCGACCTTCCGCCGCCACGCCACCAGTGAGGACGGACACCACCGGCAGATCATCGCGGCGAAGGCGACCGGGTATATCGAGCTGATCGACGACGACCTGCTGATGCACCGCGCCCACGCCCGGGGCTTGGTTCTGCGGCTGCAATATCAGCCCGGCGACTTCGTCCATGTCGGACGCGCGCTGGTGGAGGCGTGGCCGCCAGACCGTTGCGACGAGGACACCGCCGCAGCAATCCGCGGCGCCTTCTCCGTCGGATCGCGTCGCTCCGCGCTTCAGGATCTGCGCTTCTTGCTCGACGAGCTGGTGGAGATCGGCGCGCGGGCGCTGTCGCCCGGCGTCAACGATCCGTTCACCGCCGTCACCTGCCTCGACTGGCTCGCCGCCGCCTTGTCGACGCTGGCGGGGCGCGACCTGCCATCGCCGCTGCGGCTAGACGAGGAGGGCAAGCTGCGGGTCATCGCCCACCCGCTCACCTTCGACACGCTGATGGACCGCTCCTTTGGCGCGCTGGCGCAATATTGTGCCACGGACATGATCGCCGCCCTGCGCTACATTCGCGCGCTGGGCGAGGTCGCACTCGACTGCAGCCGGCCGGACCGCATCGCCGCCGTCCGCCGCTGGCTCGATCGGCTGCAGGAACTGGCCGACGAGGGGCTGACCGGCTTCAACCTCGCCCGCGTGCGCGAGCGGGTAGAGGAGCTGCGGCGGGGCCTCGCCGAACCCGATTACAAGCGCCACCTGCGCGACAGCACCGCTTGGCTGGGCGGGTCGGCATGAACCCCGAAGGAAACGCATGAACGCTGCGGCCCCCACGGCTAAATCCGTCCACCCGGCGGCGGTTCTGGAAACCGCGAACGGCATGATCAACGCCTTCCTGGCAATGCTGCCGCTCCTCGTCGCGGGCGTGATCGTGTTCCTCATCTTCTGGGGGATCGCTTCCACCGTCAGGCGAACCGTGGAGGCGCTTGCTAGACGCCGTTCCGAGTTTCCCAGCGCCGCTACCGCTATCGGCCGGCTCGCCTATTTCGCGATTATATTGCTGGGTCTGCTGATCGCGGTCACCGTCGCCTTTCCCTCGATGACTCCTGCCAGGCTGTTCTCCGTCCTCGGCATCGGCGGTGTGGCGATCGGCTTCGCGTTCAAGGACATCTTCCAGAATATGCTGGCCGGCATTCTGCTGCTGATCCGTCACCCCTTCCGCGCTGGGGACGAGATCACCACCGGCGGCGGCTTTACCGGCACCGTGGAATCGATCGAAACGCGGGCCACCTACATCCGAACCTATGACGGGCAACGCATCATCGTGCCCAACAGTGTCATCTATACCGAAACCGTGACGGTCATCACCGCCTACGATCTGCTGCGCAGCGAGTATGATGTCGGAATCGGCTATGGCGACGACGTCCGCCACGCCAAGGCAGTCGCGCTGAAGGCAGTGAAGGGGGTCGAAGGCGTGCTCGCCGATCCCGCCCCCGATGTGCTGCTATGGGATCTCGCCGGCTCGTCCAAGAACCTGCGCGTGCGCTGGTGGACCAAGCCGAAGCGGTCGGGGGTGGTCGAGGTCCGCGACCGCGTGCTCGACGCGGTGGCGACGGCGTTGTCGGCGGCGGGCGTCGACCTGCCCTTCCCTACCCAGATGGTGCTGCTCCACGATCAGACCGAAGCAACCGACGGCAACCGCGCGCACCAGCGCGAAGGCTGGCCGGCAGGCGACAGCCCGCCGGCACCGCGCCACCTCAATCACGTCACCGTCGCCAGCGACACGCGCGCGTCATAATCCGGCGCGCGGTCACGCCTCCGTCAGGGACCGATGTCCACCGATTGGGCGTTGGCGTGACGGGCGGAGCCGCTGTCGAAGCCAAGCCCCTCCGCGACCTTTTCGTTCCAGCCATAGGGATCGGTCCGGAACACCACCTTGCCCTGCGCATCGACGAAGACGTTCTCGTACACCAGCCGCACCGGGATCTCGTGCGGCAGCGCCACGAACGTCTGGTCGCCCGAGCTTCGCGCCTGCTGCCATTTGTCGGCGACGCCTTCCTGGTCCGCCAGCATGTCCGCAAAGCCAAGCGCGTCGCTGACGCGCACGCAGCCATGGCTCAGGTGGCGCTGGCTGCGGTCAAACAGCTGCCGTGACGAGGTGTCGTGCAGGTAGATCGCCTGGTTGTTCTTCATGTCGAATTTGACGAGGCCCAGCGCATTGTCCGGGCCCGGCTGTTGGACGATCCAGCCGCCGCGCATCACCATGTTGTGCGCTTGGAGATAGTCCGCCCCGACGTTCGCCATCTCGCCGTTCTGGATCGACTTCGGTATCGTCCAGGTCGGGTTGGCGACCAGCCGGTAAATGGGTGAGCCCAGCATCGGCGTCTCGCGCCCCGGCTCGCCGACGATCACCCGCCGCTCGTCCACCAGCTTGCCGTCGCGCCAATAGCGCAGCCGCGCGGCGGCGGTGTTGACGTCGATCCGCGTTGCCGGCGGATTGCGCGACAGCCAGCGGCGGCGTTCCAGCGCCACCGCGATCGCGCGCGCGCGGTCACGTGCCCCCATGTTGAGCACGGCCAGCGTGTCGGGCCCGACCACGCCGTCGGCGGCGATCCCGTAATCCTTTTGCAAGGCGGTGACCGCGTCGGCGATGGGCTGGGTATAGGTCGAGCCGTAGGTGCCATCGGGCAGCTGCGTCAGGTAATCGTCATCGACGAGTTGCCGGGCGATGTCGCTCACCCGCGGGTCATTGTCGCCGACCCGGATCGACGCGCTCGCCTCGATCGGTTGTGCCGCCGGGCCGTTCGCCGCCTTGTTACTATACGAGCGATAGGCCTCGGACAGGCGGGCGTAATCTTCGTCCCGTGGCGCGAGGCCGGACAACCATTGCGTCAATTGCCCGTCCGCCAGCGCGCGGCGCAGCCCGGCGCGCAGGTCGGGGTCCGGCCGTTTCAGCGTATAAACGTCGTGCAGCGTCGTCGGATCGACCTGCCCATGCGCGAGCGCTCCGGCATAAGTCAGCGCCGCCTGCGTGTAGCGGGCGTCGCGCGCCTGCTGCTGCTCCCCGGCGGGGGCGTCGGGCAGGAACGACACGCGGTCGAGACCGTGGGCCGCCCGCCCTGCCAGCGCCTCATTGAGCATCGAGCGGCTGGCGTCGCTCCACGCCAGCCCGCCTTGCCTCCCAGCGGCGGCGACCGGGGCTGCGGCGAAGGTGGCGGCGGGAAGGGCGGCAAGCGTCATTGCGCCCAGCAGGGCGGCTGTTTTTCTACGATACGTCATGCCCCAACAACGAACGGGAGGGCGTTTCTGTCCGCCCGTCGGTCGGTGATGGGGGCGCGAAGGCTTGGACAAGCGCGCCCTCCCCTGCCATCAAGGAGACCTCTGTCGTTGTCAGGCCGCCCATGACGAACCAATTGGTCCGAAAGCTGAGCGGGTTCACCGACTTGTCGGAGGCCGAGGTGGCGGCGCTGTGCCACGCGACCGGGCGCGCCCGTGAAATCCGTGCCCGCCATGACATCATCCGCGAAGGGGACAAGCCCGGCCCGGTGTTCGTGGTGCTCGAAGGCTGGGCGTTCCGGTACAAGATCCTGGCCGACGGCAACCGCCAGATCATGGCCTTCCTGATGCCGGGCGACTGCTCCAACCTCAACATCGGCATGCTCGACGAGATGGATCACAGCGTCCAGACCGCGTGTCGCGCCCGGGTCGCCGCCATCCCGCGCGCCGAGATCACGGCGCTGGTGGCCGACCACCCCGGCATCGCCCGCGCCCTGTCCCTCGCCCAACTGACCGACGAAGCGACGTTGCGCGCATGGATCATCTGCATGGGCCGCCGCAGCACCCTTGCCCGCGTGGCCCATCTTCTGTGCGAACTGTACCTCCGCGCCAGGCTGACCGGCCTCAGCGACGGACACGGCCTCGAGCTGCCCGTGTCGCAGATCGTGCTCGCCGACTCGCTGGGCATGACGCCGGTTCACTTCAGCCGCGTTCTCAGGAAGCTGCGAGACGCCAAGGTGGTCACGCTGACTCGCGGCAGCCTCACCATCCTCGACCTGGAGGGGCTGATCGACATCGCGGGGTTTGACCAGAACTACCTTCACCGCGTTGTACCTGGGTCCGACGGCTCCTGACCCGGCGCGTGCAGTTCTCCGCTAGGCTGCGATGTCTCGGCGCCTTCATCTGGCCGATCGAGCTCGAGGCTTGCCGCGATCCTGGCAAGTAGCCCGAGCGATTCCTCGCTAATAGCCGCGGAGTCGTCGCGGTTCGCGACCATCTCCTCCTCGATCTCGGTGACGGTGGCCACGATCGCGATGGCTTCATCGGTGCGCAAGATGCCCTTGTCGAGCAGGCCGTGGAGCATGCTTTCCGCCAGCAGCAGCGCTGCCTGCCCATGTGCGTCGGGCGGGCTGCCGCTGCTGGCCCGTCGCCTGCCCTGGTTGGTCGATCGGTGCGACATGGCTGACCTCCTGCCATCGTTGACGGGCGCGTGTCGAAGCGCTGCTGATGCGAAGAGCGCCCTGCCCACCATCATCACCAGCTAGCCTGTCGGGCTCTAGCAATGATGATCAAGATCAAGATGTCGGTGAGCAATCGGCAACCCTGATCAAGATCGCGAATGCGCGTGTCGGTTACGCGCCCGGAGCATCGACCACGGTCACGAACCAGAAGCCGCAGATCGGCAGCTTCGTTGGCCGATAACGAACGGAGTTCAGGCGATGATTGGTGAGTTCCCCCGGTGGCTCCATGTTCTGTCAATCCTGACGCTGTCCATCGGCGTCATGTGCGCAGTGACGGTCGCCCTCGATGAGGTGCGTCGCCCGCAGAAGATGTGGATCATGAACCTGGTGTGGCCGCTCACCGCACTGTTCGGAACGGTGTTGTGGACCGCGGGCTACTACCGCTGGGGGCGAACGGCGACGGGTGAGGAGAAGGACCGTCCGGATCCGCCCTTCCCCATCATGGTCGCCAAGGGTGCGAGCCATTGCGGCGCGGGGTGCACGCTGGGCGACCTGATCACCGAATGGGCGGTGTTCGCCTTTCCCTGGATCGCGGTCTGGTTCGGCTGGACGACAATGTTCGCGGAAAAGACGTTTGCCGTGTGGATTCCCGACTTCATCGTCGCCTTCGTCCTCGGCATCGCGTTCCAATATTACACCATCAAGCCGATGCGTGACCTATCCCCTGCCCAGGGCGTCGTCGCTGCGGTCAAAGCCGATGTGGCGTCGATCTCGGCTTGGCAGGTTGGCATGTACGGAATGATGGCTGCGATTCAGTTCGGCTGGTTCCGCCCGGCGTTCGGTGGCATCGCCCAGGTCGCCAGCCCTGAGTTCTGGTTCGCGATGCAGGTTGCGATGCTGGCCGGCTTCTGCACCGCCTATCCGGTGAACTGGATGCTGATCCGTGCGGGGCTCAAGGAGAAGATGTGACCGCCGGATCGGGGCGTGCAGCGTCAGCTAGATAGATCGGGTCGTAATCGCACGGCGAGCTCTGCTGCTCAGCCGGAGAAGTGCCTAATAGAAAGGGCCGGGACCAATTGATCCCGACCCTTTCGCGTTGGCGTCGAACCTTCGAGCCCGCCGGCGAGCCGGCGAGCGCGTCAATAGAAGTCCGCAACGCGCGGCGTAGGGGCGTTGCAGGCGCGGCGACTGCCGTGATGGCAGGCGCTCACCTGTCGACGCCAGGCGGCCATCGCCCTGGAGTAGGCGAGTTCCTGCCGTACGTAGCGGCGGTTATAGCGGCTCCGGGCCTGACGATTGCTCCGCATCACGGCGGCCCTGTAGGCCTGACGATCGCGACGGATCTGCGCGCGCTCTCGCGCCCTGCTGTTTGCATAGCGTGCCTCGCGCCGGTTCAGCTGCCGAGCCGTCGGGCCCCGTTGCTGCGGTGCGACGTGGTCGGAGCGGTCGCTGTCGCGGTGAGTGGAATAGCTGCCCCCGGCCTGCTCGGCGCTGATCATCTCGGAGTGGGCAGCAGCGGGGGCACCCATGACGAGAAGCGCTGTGGCCGCTGCGAGGAATCGGATTGACATAGAGGGTCCTTATTCAATTTTTACCATCACGGGCGCAGTGTTGCGGTCCCGATAGCCCGTGCATAGCGAGTTCGGGGTCGGGGCTCTTGATCATGGTAAAGATCAGCGCGGCTCGCCTTGCGATCTGCATCACCTGCGAACCTTCGCTGGCGGGGTAAACCCCGCCGTGAACTGAGCAAGTACGCCGGTTGCCGCAAATTGCACGGGCCCTTACTTGTGAACGGCGCCGGAAGCTGAGCTAATTGGTGATCTTTCCCCGAGACAATGGCTTGGGCCCCGAGAGAGGTGCAAGCGGATGCCTCGGGCCACTTCAAACGCCGCCGCAGGTGCAGGACCTTGCCTGGCCGGCTCGGTAGCTGTTGATCCCGCAGTCCTGACGAGCCGATAGATGCGCCATTCAGTGCGGTGCGCCATCCTTCCGCTGCTTTCGGATGGCCGCCGATGTGGAACGACGGCACGTTGGTGTGTCAGAGTTCTTGATCATGATCATCATTCGCGGGAACGCAGATTGATATGCACCGCTCATGGTTGGCCCGCAGGGCCCTCCCACGTCATAGATCAAAGGAAGCCGCTGAACATGCTCTGGACGTTAGCAGTCATCCTCCTGGTTCTCTGGGCGCTGGGATTCCTCATCTTCCATATTGCGGGCGGCCTGATCCACATCCTGCTTGTAATCGCGGTCGTGGTCGTGGTCTATCGGCTGATAACCGGGCGCGGGTGACCCGACGAACACGCCGAGGTCGCATGCCGCAGCACGGTTTGACATGTGTCCCGGAAAACTGATCGGCTCGACTTGAGAAAAGTCCGCCCCTTAGCAGCTATCGTCGCGCTGACGTGTCTCGGCGGGTGCGATGCCCTGCGCCTGGGCGTCATGAACGCAGCCGGACCGGTCGCCGCCGAACAGCGGCACGTCTACGTCATTGTGGCGATAGTGCTGGCCTTCGTTGCGGCACCCGTGTGGCTGCTGACGCCGATCATGGCGTGGCACTACCGGCGATCGAACAGGGAAAGCGCCTACAAACCCAAGTGGAACTTCGCGTGGCCTCTCGAAGGGCTGATCTGGATACCACCGCTCGCCATCGTGGCCGGCCTCGGCTTCCTGCTCTGGGGCTCGACGCACCGCCTCGATCCATACCGCCGGATCGCCTCGTCGCAGCCGCCGGTACGGGTGGAGGCGGTCGCGCTCGATTGGAAGTGGTTGTTCATCTATCCGGACGAGCATGTGGCCACCGTGAACCGGATGGTGATACCTGCCGGACGCGCGATCCATATCGACCTGACCAGCGGTACCGTGATGCAGTCGATGATGATCCCCCGGCTGGCAGGGCAGATTTATGCGATGGCGGGAATGCGGACTCAGCTCAACCTCGCCGCCGACAAGCCCGGCGTCTTTCGGGGCGAGAACACACAATATAACGGCACCGGCTTTCCCCGGCAGAAGTTCGAGGTCATCGCGCTTCCCCCGGCTGACTATGGCCGTTGGGCAACGCGTGTGCGGGCGGGAGCGAAGCCGCTCGATGCCGCGGCGTACCACCGGTTGCTCGAACGCTCCGTGCCGGCCAAACCGCTTTTCTACTCGGCAGTGCCAGACGACCTGTTTCGCCGCATCCTTGTTCAAAGCCGAATGCCCCCCGGGGAGACGCGACCATGAGCCACCCGATTTGGCCCGCCGTGCTCGGCCGCTTCGACTGGCAGTCGCTGGCGTTCGTGCGCGCGTGGAAAGACCCGTCGCTGAGCGAGATGATCGGCGCGGGCGCGGCCACGATGGTGGTCGTCGGTGCGGTCGCAGCCGTGACCCTGATCACGGTGTTGGGGCGCTGGCGCTATCTCTGGCGCGAGTGGCTGACTAGCCTCGATCACAAGAAGATTGGCATCCTGTATGTGGCGCTGGCCTTCGTAATGCTCTCGCGCGCGCTGGTGGAAGCCGTGCTGATGCGGGTGCAGCAGGCCAGCGCGATCAATGCGCCGGGCGTGGTCGGTCCCGATCACTTCGCACAGCTGTTCAGCACTCACGGCAGCATCATGGTGTTCTTCATGGCGATGCCGTTCCTGACCGGCGCCATCAACTACGTGATGCCGCTGCAGATCGGCACGCGCGACGTGTCCTATCCGCTCCTCAACTCGATCAGCCTGTGCCTGACGGCCGCTGCGGCCGCGTTGATGATGGCGTCGCTGGTGGTCGGCCGCTTCTCCACCGGCGGGTGGAGCGGCTATCCGCCCTATACGGAGGTCGCCTTCAGCCC
>Ga0210040_10010087_pt1 | contig 10885 bp, 6 predicted proteins | sample CryGeyCG12114_NA_FD_185462 | JGI IMG/M metagenome (GOLD analysis project Ga0210040, IMG submission 185462) | Groundwater microbial communities from aquifer - Crystal Geyser CG19_WC_8/21/14_NA (SPAdes) (version 2) | ecosystem: Environmental > Aquatic > Deep subsurface > Groundwater | place: USA... | reverse complement strand
CCGGCCCGCCCGGAGCGGTGCTGTTCGCCACCACCCCCGTCGCCTTCGCGGTGCGCGAGCCGCTGCCGGGTGTCGACCTCGACGCCGCCCGCCCCCGTCCCGGCCTCGGTGTCGCCCTGTGGCTGCATGCGGACGACGCTCAGGCACTGCACGACACCCTGGCCGCCGCAGGTGTGCCGATCCTGGTCGCCCCGGTCGACGGGCCCTTCGGCCGGACCTTCACCTTCGCCGATCCCGACGGCTACGCCATCACCATCCACGACCAGGCCTGACGCCGCGGCTGTCCCACGGCCGCGTGTCCGCAGCGGGGACACGTGCCGGACGGTGCGAAGCCCGTGTTCGCCGAGGCTTCGGCACGCAGGGCGCGCAGCAAAGGGCCGTACGCCTCGAGGACTGCCCCGTCGGCCTCTCCGCCCTCCGCTGGACCGGCAACCAGGTTTGTCGGTCGACGTCGAGGAGCCGCACAGTCCGGGCCGTGCCCGCCGCCTGCGGGCAGGAGGAGGACGGATGGCCGTGAAGATCGACAGGTTCCGCGCAAGGCCCCGGCTGCGGAGATGCACGACTACCTGGGCAGCGACGGCATGGCACCGAGCGACCTGCTCACGGCCGGCCGGGCGAGGTCAGGCGGTACGGCGTCGAGCTGCTCCGGGGAGGTGTTCGGCCGTCCCGCCCTCGTGGTGGCACCGCGGTTCACCGCCCGGTCCCGCGTCCTCAGCTCGCTCGGGCTGCTGGCGCTGAGCAGGAGCTTGACGGGCACGTCCACGGCGCGCCGTCCCGGCCGACCCGTCCGGCGCCACCGCCGTACGGGGGGTCGGGGTCGCCGGCAACGTCACGGACCTGCGCGCCCAGGTGATCGGCGCGGCAGCCGCCGGGCTCGGCGCTGCCGCGGCGATCCACGCTGACCTGATCGCCGAGGACACCCGCGAGGCCGTCGAGGCCCGCAGGTCAGGACCGTGCACCACGGCTGTGGAGCGCGAGCCGTGCGAGCAGGTGCTGGCCGACCGGCGCCACGGGTCCTGAGGACAGCGATGCACGACCCGGCTCAGGCTGCCGGGGCGGGCTCGCGCAGCTCGAGCAGCTCCTCCACCACCTCGTGGTCCAGGAAGCGCTGCGCCCGGCCGTGCAACGTGAGCGTGACCTCGGCCCCGCGTCCCGCCACGAGCACCACGTCACCCGCCTGGCCGGCGGCCAGCGCCAGCGCGATGGCCGTACGCCGGTCCTGCTCGACGATGAGCGGGACGTCGCGGCCGAGCAGCCCGAGGCGGTACTCCGCGAGCACCTGCTCGGGGCTCTCCCGCTCGGTGGTGTCACAGGTCAGGACCAGCAGGTCGGCCCCAGCGGCCACCCCGGCGAGGTCGGCCCGCTTGGCGCGGTCCCGCTCGCCGCGCCCGCCGAAGACCAGCAGGACCCGGCGGCCCGGGGCGGCCAGCTCACGACCGGTGCTGATCAGCTCGCGCAACGCGGCCGGGGTGTGCGCGAAGTCCACCACCACCAGCGGAGCGTCGTCGGCCACGACCAGGCTGTGGCGTCCGGGCGGCGCGACCGCGGTCGCCACACCCGCGCGGGCCTGCTCACGCGAGAGCCCCAGGTGACGCGCCGCCAGGTACGCGGCAGTCGCGTTGACGCCGTTGACCCTGCCGAGCAGCGGGACGTCGAGCTGCACGCGCCCGTCCGCGCCCGAGAGCAGGACGCTCGTGCCGCCGAGCCCGGTGCTCACCCGCTCCAGCCGCACGTCGGCGCCGGCGGCCGACCCGAACGTCGTGCAGGGCACCTCGAGCTGGCGGGCCAGGCGCACACCCCACGGATCGTCGACGCGGACGAGCGCAGCCCGGCAGCGTCCCCGTGCGAACAGGGCCGCCTTGCTCGCCCAGTACTGCTCGATCGTGCCGTGGAAGTCCAGGTGCTCCTCCTCGAGCCCCGTGTGGACCGCCAGGTCCACCTCCAGCCCGTCCAGACGCCCTTGCTCGAGGGCGATGGAGGACGCCTCCACCACCACGTCGCGGCCCCCGCCGTCGGCCATCCAGCGCAGCAGCTCCTGCAGCTCTGGTGCCTCCGGCGTGGTCAGGGCACTCGCCCGCACCTCCGAACCGAGTCGGCTGCCCAACGTCCCGATGACACCCGGCCGGCCGCCTGCGGACAGCAACGCCGCGTGGAGCAGCAGGCTGGTCGTCGTCTTGCCGTTGGTCCCGGTGACCGCGACCAGGCGCAGGCCCCGAGCAGGATGGCCCTGCAGCGCCGCGGCGACGGGCGCCAGCACGCGGCGCACACGACGCACGCGCAGCTGGGGGACCGGGAGGTCCAGCCAGCGCTGGACGAGCAGCGCAGCGGCGCCGCGCGCCACCGCCTGCCCCGCGTGGTCGTGTCCGTCGCTGCACCCACCCGGCACGGCCGCGAACAGGTCGCCGGGCCGCACCCGCCGACTGTCCATCACCACCGGACCGACGACGGCGTCCCCACGGCACTGCGGGTCGGCGACCGGCAGCGCATGCAGCAGCTCGGCCACCTCGGACAGGGTCAGTGCCATGACGGCGGCGCTACCCACCCCCGACCGGAGGACTCCCTGCCCACGGCTCGGGCCGCGGACCGGGCGAAGCCTGTCGGCGCGCCGTCCACGGCCACCCGGTGAGCCTCAAGCGGGCCGCTGCCCGCGTCGACAGACCCCGAGACGACGCTCTGGAGGCAGACGTGACCACGATGATCGAGCCGGCCGCGGAGGCCGCCGAACAGGCGGTGCTGGAGCAGCTGCTGGCCGAGCGGTCGGTCCGGACGGTGTTCCAACCGCTGGTCGCGCTCGACTCGGGCCAGGTCGTCGGCTTCGAGGCGCTGTCGCGCGGGCCGGTCGGGTCCGTGCTGGAGCGTCCGGACCTGCTGTTCGCCGCGGCGCGACGCAGCCGCCGGCTGCGCGACCTGGACATCGCCTGCCGTACCGCCGCGCTCAAGGCAGCCGAGGCAGCCGGGTTGAGCGAGCCGTACCGGCTGTTCATCAACGCTGAGCCCGAAGCCCTCGACGGCTGGCGCCCCGGCCCCGAGCACGGGCAGCTGCCGCTGACGGTGGTCCTGGAGCTGACCGAACGGGCGCTGACCAGTCAACCCGCGCAGCTGCTGCAGACCGTTGCCCGGGTCCGGGCCCTCGGGTGGGGCGTGGCGCTGGACGACGTCGGTGCCGACCCCGCCTCGCTGGCGCTGCTGCCTCTGGTCCAGCCGGACGTCATCAAGCTGGACCTGGCCCTGGTGCAGAGACGCCCCAGCGCGCAGATCGCCGCGGTCGTCAACGCCGTCCATGCCGAGGCCGAGCGCTCCGGCACCGTCGTGCTCGCGGAAGGCATCGAGACCGAGCAGCACCTGCGCACCGCCCGGGCGTTCGGCGCCACGGTCGGGCAGGGCTGGCACTTCGGCCGCCCGGGACCGCTACCGGCACCGCTGCCACCCTTCGGCGCCGCCGCGCCCCTGCAGGTGATCGCTCGTCAGGACGGCACGGCGAACCCCAGCCCGTTCGACCTGGCCGCGCGCAGCCGACCCGTCCGTGCCGCTGACAAGCGCCTGCTGATCGAGATCAGCAAGCAGCTGGAGGCGCAGGCCTACGCCGCGGGGGACAGCGCGATCCTGCTGTCCGCCTTCCAGGAAGCCGGCTTCTTCACGCCCGCGACCCGGCGCCGCTACGCCGGGCTGGTCAGGTCCTGCGCCTTCGTCGCCGCTCTCGGCGAGGGCATGCCCGCGGAGCCGCTGCCCGGCCTGCGGGGCGCCGTCATCGGCTCCCGCGACCCGCTGCGCGGCGAGTGGGACATCGCCGTGCTCGGCCCGCACTTCGCCGCCTGCCTGGTCGCGCGCGACCTGGGCGACACAGGTGAGGACATGGCACGGCGGTTCGAGTTCGTCCTGTCGCACGACCGTGAGCTGACCATCAGCGTGGCCGCGTCGCTGATGTCCCGGGTCTGGCCAGAGCCGCGCACGGCCGACCTGCCACAGCTCCCACTACCCCGTGGGCTGCTGCCGCCGGTGCGTCCCGAGGGGCCGCCGGAGCTGGCCGCCGCAGGCGGCTCGGCAGTCGCAGACCAGCTCCCGACGAGCAAGGCAGCGAGGGACACCGCGCTGGAGCTCGGCCCGGCCCGGACCACTGCCCGGCCACCGCGGCAGCTCGCCGCGCTCCCGCACGCCCTGCTGGAGCGGGCCCTGGACGCCTCCACCACGGGGATCACCATCGCCGACATGTCACGCCCGGACGCACCCCTGATCTGGGTGAACAGGGCGTTCAGCGAGCTCACCGGCTACCCGGACATCGAGGTGCTGGGTCGCAACTGCCGGCTGCTGCAGGGGCCGGCCACGGACCAGCGGACCATCGCCGAGCTCGGTTCCGCAGCGCGGTCGGGCCGACAGATCCGGACGCGCCTGCTCAACTACCGACGCGACGGCGTGCCCTGGTGGAACGAGCTGCAGATGTCGCCCGTGTTCGACGAGCACCGCACGCTGACGCACTACATCGGGGTGCAGCACGACGTCACCGCACGCGTCGAGGCCGAGGCCAAGGTGCTGCACCTGGCGTACCACGACGCGCTGACCGGCCTGCCGAACCGCGAACGACTGCGCGCCGCCCTGACCGACGCGCTCGAGCGCGGGAGGCGCACCGGCACGACCACGGCGCTGCTGTTCATCGACCTGGTGGCGTTCAAGGCCATCAACGACGCGCACGGCCACGACACGGGCGACCAGCTGCTGCGCGAGGTCGCGGGCCGGCTCCGACTCGGGCTGCGCTCCGACGACCTGCTCGGCCGCCAGGGCGGCGACGAGTTCCTGCTGCTGCTGGCCGATCTGCCGGCGCCCTTCGCGGCAGAGATCGCCGAACGGGTGGCTGCCGACCTGCTCGCCGCCCTGAGCCCGCCCTTCGTGACACCCCGCGGGAGCGTCACCGTCGGCGCCAGCATCGGCATCAGCCTCGCTCCCGAGGACACGGACACGCCTGAACAGCTCCTGCTCCACGCGGACGCCGCGATGTACACCGCCAAGCGCAGCACCGGCAGCTGCTGGGCGCGCCACGAGCAGTAGGAGCGGCAGCAGGGTCGACGGTGCGGGCGGGCGCGCCGCCGGGTGCAGCGCGGTGACCAAGCCCGGGGCACGTCGACGTGCGCGCGGCCGGCCGGTCCTGCGACGACTGACGATGCGGCCAGCGGCCGACAGCGGGCCCGTGGTCGTCCCCGCGCGCCGGCTCTCCCGGTGGAGGCCGGGGTGACCACCAGCCCGACGGTCCTGGCGGAGCTGTGGCTGAGACCTGGACGCGGCCCTCAGGTGCCCGCCGCCGCGTGAGGCCGGCTCAGGAGACGAGCCGTGCGCCGCGGGGTGGCAGGCCGCTGGCGGGCGTGCCCGGCCGCGGCGCCGCTTGCGCGGGGACCGCGGGCGCGGCGGGTGCTGACGGCGCCGGGTGGCTGTGGTGTCGGCGGTGGTTGTCCTGCTTGGCGGTGTACATGCCGGTGTCCGCGGCGTGCAGCAGGTCGTCGACCTCGTCGCCGGGCTGGCTCGTGGCGACGCCGATGCTGGCGGAGATGCTCAGCTCGAGCCCGTGGGCGCGCACGGGGTGTGCGAGGGCTGCCGCGGTGCGTTCGCGCGCGCGCGGGTCGGCGCCGTGCAGCAGGACCGCGAACTCGTCGCCACCGAGGCGTGCCACGACGTCGCCGGTGCCCGTGGCCTGGCGGAGCCGGTCGGCCGTGGCCATCAGCAGCCGGTCACCGGCCGCGTGGCCGAGGGTGTCGTTCACTGCCTTGAACCTGTCCAGGTCGATGAACAGGACGGTGACACCGCCTCGCGGTGCGGCGTCCAGGGCGGCGCGCGCGGCGGTGACGAAGCATCGGCGGTTGGCCAGGCCGGTGAGCTCGTCGTGCAGAGCCCGGTGCTCGAGCTCGGCCTGGAGCAGCTGCCGTTCGGCCAGGGTGGTCTCGAGGCGCTGGACGAGCCCGGCCATGCGCAGCACCACGAGCAGGAACAGCAGCATGCCGCCGAGGGCGGTGACGACGATGCCGTCCGTGTGTCGCGTGAGCAGCTGCACGACGAGGACGGTCGGGGCGGTGAGCGAGGCCACGGTCAGGCTACCCAGTCGTCTCCAGCTGGGGCGGACCGCTGCCGGCGGTGCGGGTGCGGCCAGCGCGGCCGCTCCCGGGTGCAGCGCGACAGCTCCCCAGCCCAGGTTGTAGCCCAGGATCAGGGTGTCGACGAGATGCCCGGTGGAGTAGGCGCCGAGCAGGTTGAGCACGGCGAAGGTGCTGTCGGCGACGAGCATGAGCAGCACGACGGTCCCGAGCAGACGGAAGGCGGGCCCCCTGCCGCGGGCGAGGAAGAAGCGGGCGGCGACGGCGACGACGAGCATGTCGGCGACCGGGTAGCCGAGCGCGGTCAGCCGTTCGAGCAGCGGTGCCGCGGCGTCGTGCAGGACCGGCGCCATGAACACCACCCAGGACGCCGCGGCGACGCCCAGCGTGATGATGGCGCTGTCCAGGACGGCGGCCTGGTCCCGGGCGCCGGTGCGCTGCTGGTGCAGTCGGAGCAGCCCGGCCGCGAGCAGCAGGTAGGCGGCCAGGAAGAAGCCGTCACCGGGCGACGGGAAGGGGTCGACGTGCCGCACGGTGTCGTTGACGAAGTAGATGGCGTTGCCGACGCCGGTGGCGGCCGGGAAGGCGGCGATCAGTGGCCATCCCGGGCCGGGGCTCAGCAGTCCGGCACGACGGGCTCCGAGCACGGCTGTGAGCGCGACGACGTTGGAGACGATGAAGCCGAGGTTCTGCGCAGCCGGGGGCAGCAGGAAGTAGCAGCCGATGCCGAGGGCCGCGAGCAGCAGGTAGCCGTTCAGCACGCGTCCGGCGGGTCGGCCAGCGGCCGCGGGGGCGGGTGCGGTGCGTTGCGGCGTTGCGGCGCTGCGTGCGACGTGAGGTCTGCGGGCGGTGCTCATGGCAGCTCGGTCCAGGCAGGCAGGCAGACCGCCGGGTGTGGGTGCGCGGCGCGGCGCTGGCGCAGCCAGGTGGTGGTGGCGGCGGCGTCGCAGGGCCGGCCCAGGTAGTAGCCCTGCGCGGTGTCGCAGCCGTAGCTGTCGAGCAGGGCCAGCGTGTCGGCGTCCTCGATGCCCTCGGCGACGAGGCGCAGGTCCAGGGCGTGCGCCAGCTCGATGGTGGAGCGGACGATGGCGGCGTTTCGGGCGTGGCGCAGGTCGGCGAGGAAGGCCCGGTCGAGCTTCAGCTCGTTGACAGGCAGGTTCTGCAGGTACGACAGCGAGCAGTAGCCGGTGCCGTAGTCGTCGATGGACAGGCCGACACCGAGTTCGCGCAGCCGCTGCAGGGTGAGCTGTGCCTGCTGCGGGTCGGTCATGATCGTGCTCTCGGTGATCTCCAGGGTCAGCGCGTGCGTCGGCAGGCCGCCGCTCGCGAGCAGCCAGGCGACCTGCTCGGGCAGGTCGTGCTCGAGCAGGCTGCTGGCCGACAGGTTGACGGACACCGTGAGGTCCCAGCCGTCCAGACGCCACTGCTGGCACTGCCGCACGGCCTGCCGCAGCACGACGAGGGTGAGCCGGGACATCAGGCCGGTCTGCTCGACCAGCGGCAGGAAGGTCTCGGGCGTGAGCAGCCCGCGGGTCGGGTGCTGCCAGCGCACCAGTGCCTCCAACCCGACGACCGCGCCGCTGCGCACGTCGAGCTGCGGCTGGTAGTGCAGCACCAGCTGCGCGGCGCCGGAGGTGTCCTCGAGCGTGGTGCGCAGCTCGTTGATGGTCTGCAGCCGCTGCCGGCTGTGCTGGTCCTGGGCTGCGTCGTAGTGGGCGATCCCGCCGCCGCGGCGCTTCGCGTCGTACATCGCCACGTCCGCGCACTGCAGCAGGCCGGTGAGGTCGCGGGTGTGCTGCGGGCACAGCGCGACCCCCAGGCTGGCGCCGACCCGCAGCGGCACGCCGTCCAGCACGAACGGCTCGGCGAGCCGTTCCAGCAGGCGGCGCGCGACCGGGTCTGCGCCGCCGACCGGCAGCGAGCTCAGGACGACCGCGAACTCGTCCCCACCGAGCCGGACGAGCAGGTCCTCTGGACGCAGCACAGCGCTGAGCCGCGGCCCGACCTGGCGGAGCAGCTGATCGCCGACGTGATGCCCGAGCGCGTCGTTGATCTCCTTGAAGCGGTCCAGGTCCAGGAACAGCACGGCGAGGTCGTCCGCGTCAGGACAGGAGAGCAGCGGCTCGAGGTGCTCGGTCAGGGCGCGACGGTTGCCCAGGCCGGTCAGGCTGTCCGTGCGGGCCTGCTCGCCCAGCTCGTGCAGGCGGAGGACCTGCCGGAACGCCAGGTGCGTGCGCCCGGCCGCGGCCAGGAGAGTCGCGGTCGCGAGCACCACCGCTGCCGTCGGGACGTTCCAGCGGGTCGCCGTCACGAGCACGACCAGCCCCGTCGTGGTGGCCAGCGCCGGCACCGCGAGCGCGGCGCGCCGGTCCTGACGGGTCGGGCGCTCGTGCTGCGGTCGGGGCGAGGCAGGCTCGGCTGCGACGGCGCCCGTCGCCAGCACGGTCAGGGCCAGGGACCACAGCCCGTCCAGCGGTGTGCCGAGCGCGTAGGAGTCGGTCGCGGTGCGCAACGCGTACACCACGTCTGCTGCGGCGAACAGCAGCAGACCGGACATCAACCACAGCCAGGCTGCCCCAGGCCGCAGGCCGTGCAGGGCAGCCACGGCAACGACAGCGGCGACCAGCAGCAGGTCCGACAGCGGGTAGGCCAGCACCACGGCCGTCGCGAGCGGCCGGCCACCGGCCTGAGCCAGGACGGGTCCGAGCAGCACGGCCAGCGCGGTCGCGGCTCCCAGCCCCCCGAGGACGCTGTCGAGCCACACGGAGCCCTGCAGGCGACCTGCCGTGCGCCGGACACCCAACCCGATCGAGGCGAAAGCCAGCGGGGGGAAGCACAAGAAGGCGGCGTCGCTCACCGACGGCATCGGCAAGGTCCACCCGCGGGCGGACGCGATCACCACGATCATGCCGCCGGCGGACCACGCCGTCGCGCCCGCGCCGAGCAGCCGGACCTCGGCGCGCGCCCCCTGCGTGCCCGGCCGCACCGACAGCAGGACCAGGGCGGGCAGCACGGTGGTGAGCGAGCCCAGCCAACCGTCCACCAGCGGCTCGAAGGCCGGGCCGTGGAGGACCAGCCCTGCCACGTACAGCGCCAGGAGTCCCCACAGCACGACCAGCACCGCCCTGCGTGCGGCCGCGCTCCGACGTGTCCCCATGCCCGGCTGCCCTGCTGCTCGACGTCACTGCCCTGCTACGGGTATCGGTCGTGACCAGGCCGGGCTGCGTCCGCCGAACGGGTGCCGCGACTTCGACGGCGAGCACGAGCGATCGCGGCGCCGATGAGGATGCAGCGCTGCAGTCGTCTCAACAGGGGGCCGGTCAGCGCGCATCGCAGGAGGGGGAGGAGCGACCAGGTGAGACCACTCCGGTACTCGATCAACGTCACGCTCGACGGCTGCTGCCACCACGAGGCGGGGCTCCCCCCGGACGAGGAGTCGATGCGCTACTGGACCGCTCAGGTGGCACGAGCCGACGCCCTGCTGTTCGGCCGGGTGACCTACGAGATGATGGAGTCGGCGTGGCGGCGGCCGGCCTCGGGCACGTGGCCTGACTGGATGGGTGAGCGGGAGATCCCGTTCGCCGAGGCCATCGACCGGGCGGAGAAGCACGTCGTCTCGAGCACGCTGAGCGAGGTCGACTGGAACGCCGAGCTGGTGCGCGGCGACGTGGGGGAAGCGGTTCGGCGGCTCAAGCAGGGGCCAGGCGAGGGGCTGTTCGTGGGTGGGGTGACGCTCCCCTTGGCATTGGCAGACCTCGGACTGATCGACGAGTACGACTTCCTCGTGCAGCCGGTGATCGCCGGGCACGGGCCGACGCTGCTCGCCGGCCTGCGCGAGCGCATCCAGCTCGAGCTCGTGGACCGCCAGGAGTTCCGGTCGGGAGCGGTCGCTCTGCGCTGCCGCCCCACGCGCGCCGCGGCCTGACGTGCCTTGTCCGGCACGTCGGCCGCTGCCGCGCGACGGTTGCGCGCTGCGCAGCGCCGAGCCGCGTGGCCGAGGTGCCGGTCAGCGGCGCAGAGGGTAGCGGCCCTGTGCCGACAGCCGTCCGGCTCGCGGCCCGCCTGTGCGGCGTCCAGCCGACGGGTGCACCAGCTCGTCTGCGACCCAGTGGACGACCCGGTCGGGGTAGGGCGCCGGCAGGATCAGCACGATGTGCGTGAACCCGGCCTCGAGTGCCCCCGCGATCGCGGTCCGGGTGCCGGCGGGGTCGTCGTAGGACACCGGTAGGGCCATCGAGCGGGTGATCTCTGCCGGGTCGCGCCCGATCTGCGTGCACAGCCGGTCGAGCGTCGCGCTGCGGCTGATGTAGTCCCGGAGGTCGCCACCCGGGATGTTCCACACGTCCGCGTGCTCGGCGGCGATGCGCAGCGTGGCGAGCGCTCGGCCCCCGATGAGCAGCGGCACGCGCTGCTGCACCGGCTTGGGGTTGCAGAACGCCCCGCCCAGGTCCACGTGTGCGACGCGTACTCCCGCCGGGCGAGGGGGTGGTCGGGTCGTGACCCCACGCCGAGGCCGAGGTCGAGCCGGCCTCCGGAGACCACGTCGACGGTCGCGGCGATCTTCGCCAGCAACGCGGGCGGACGGATGCGGTTGCTGGTGACGAGCAGACCGAGGCGCAGGCGTTCGGTCTGGGCGGCCAGGGCTGACAGCAGGGTCCAGCCCTCGTGCGTCGGTCCGAGGGGGTCGCCGCCGATCGGCTGCAGGTGGTCGAACAGCCAGGCGTGCTGGATCTGCGGGGTGAGATCGGCCTCGCGCCAGACGCGCTGCAGGTCGGCGTAGTCGACCTGCATGGGTGGCGTCATGATCCCGA
>Ga0210040_10010086_pt1 | contig 10885 bp, 12 predicted proteins | sample CryGeyCG12114_NA_FD_185462 | JGI IMG/M metagenome (GOLD analysis project Ga0210040, IMG submission 185462) | Groundwater microbial communities from aquifer - Crystal Geyser CG19_WC_8/21/14_NA (SPAdes) (version 2) | ecosystem: Environmental > Aquatic > Deep subsurface > Groundwater | place: USA... | reverse complement strand
CATTTGTTCACTGAGTAATTCCTTTACCTCACTCTTTAGAGCAAGCATTTGTTCACTGAGTAATTCCTTTACCTCACTCTTTAGAGCAAGCATTTGTTCACTGAGTAATTCCTTTACCTCACTCTTGAGAGCAAGCATTTGTTCACTGAGTGAGTAATTTCTTTACCTCACTCTTTAGAGCTAGCATTTGTTCACTGAGTAATTCCTTTACCTCACTCTTTAGAGCAAGCATTTGTTCACTGAGTAATTCCGTCACCTCACTCTTTAGAGCAAGCATTTGTTCACTGAGTAATTCCTTCACCTCACTCTTTAAAGCAAACATTTGTTGACTGAGTAAATCCTTTACGTATATATTTCCATACTAAATTGTCTTATACTGTGAGAATGTAGTTGGGTTAGAGAGCAGAGTAGCTAAGTTTCATACTGGTGGTGTGGTGGTCTACATATCAGTCCGGCTAATTGAAGGTCTGGGCTCGATTCCCAGCCAGTCCCTGATTTTTTGGCTGCTCTACTCAATTTCCCTAACAATACGTAAAAAGCATAGAGTATATAGTTATTAACCTTTTGCTACATAACATCATAACATAACATACTCCTGCTTGGAATTTTGTAATTGGACTAGTTTCATCGTAGACATCAGCGCATTTATTGTGAGATTCCTGATCTTTCTCTTCTTGACTTTTACCAATTCATCAGAAGTGTGGTCCTAGCATTTTGCCAAGAACTCTTGTAGTGTTCGTTGCTCAAAGCTTCAGCTCTGAACTTGAACGTAATTCGAACGTTTATTGTACTTCCCCTATTATTTCGGTAACAGGTGTTTGGTTCAAAAAAAGGGAGGTAAAGGAAAGAGTGTGGCACTCTGGAAGCACGTTTTCAACTTGTGAGTCGATGTAAAAGTTTTCCTAAAATAGTTCGCTTGAAGGAAAAACTTCCGTGCGACCTCCACATCAGCTGCGTTGGTATAACAATAACCCATAAATTCTTGAGTAGACACTAGAATTGGCCTTTAGCAAACTAGGAGTATTTAGAGTGAAGAGTAGAAATAGTAGAATTTGTATAGCAACATAGTGGAAATTTTAGAAGCTTACTTTGAAATTAAGTAAAATTGCTAGCGCTTGAAATTTAACATTGTAGACTATACTCGCTACACATTTACAATCCGCTAACACCCTTAACAATTAGAACCGCTTGGTTTACTCGCTGCATTTTGCTGTAGAGTTTTTTTGACTAGACGCAACTGTTGACATTTTTTTAACTATAAAATAAACTCGCTAAGTTCGAGGTTTTCTTAATGAATTACGTCCAACAATGGCACGCGGCAAAAAGAAAACGGGAAAGAATACGGCACTAAGGGGTAGGGACGAAGATGATACTGCGAATAATAGCACGTTAAGGGCAAAGGATAGCGTAGTTAGGGATTATGTTGTTGAGAACGCTCGCGGTGCCAACGCTGCTGTAGTGTCCACAACTGGGCAGATTAAATAGCAGGTTTTATCCGCTGCTCCTAATTTATTTCCAACTAACGGAGTAATAGCTAGCGGAAGTTTAGGCCAGGGAGGCACTTACACGGTGCGAATGCGAGAAGACTTTCCACCAAGCCCAACTCCTGGGCCATCCACGCGCCAACTTGTGTACCACACTCCAGCAACCAATATTTCCGAGAGCAGAGAACGAGAGATCTTCGGCCTTCAGTCACTCAATGTGAGGGAGCCAACTAACAGTGTGACTCCTCCATTTATGCCAGACAACGCAAATCGTGACCGGCAGTCTCGTCCAGGGCCTGCTACACGATCAATGTGTGCTCGATTACTCTTCCCGTATTCACCGACTCCGCCAACTAGGCTACCACCAAGGGGTCATCTTCATCTTAGTGTATTTCAGCAGGGAGAGATGCTGAATTTCTTCTTATGCAAGCACGCATTAAATCCCCAAACGCTACCAGTCTTCTCAAGCGTTTCTTCAGCTCCAGCTTTCGCTCATCCGGGAAATGCAGTGTATGCTAGCTCTTAAATTACAACGCAAACAATGGCTCATCCACAAGTTGTTCCCCCTGCGAATCAATCCACCCACATAAGGAGTCAAAAACACCAAAATGTGAGCAGCCAAATATTTGCGACTGCTCCATCTGGCCATCCTTCAATTTTTTCTATGCCAAATGTGTGTAACGCAGCCAATTTGATGACATCTATACCGACAGGTATGAGCGTGGCTCCCGCCTCAGCAGTGGCCAGCCGCCCGATTTTTCAATGCCTGTTTTTCACTTATATCGTGTGCCAATCTCAACATCAAACCCCACTCAAATGCATAGCTATACTCGCAGCGCAGCAGCTCCAAATCCAACTTATGCGTCGTGTAGTCTGAAATTAGGGGTAGGTCCAGTTCCTGTCAATCAGGGCGTCATGTACTCCGGAATGCCAACACACGGGATGGGATATCCAATCCAGTCACTTTCACAGCCAATTCCTTAGCCATATGCATACGGTATACAACCAGCAACTGCAAACAAGCAGACGTATCATCATCTTAAAGGAAAAGACATGGAAGTACCGAAATATAAAGGCTTTAATGATGCCCGCACCCCGTATGACTATATTGTCGAGTTGGAAAAATTCCAAAGTATGCTGGGATACACCGATCATGACCTGTTGTTCCGAGTCATCCCTATGTCATTATATGGAGAAGCGTATACTTGGTTTCGTTCGGAGATGATTCCATTCTCCAGTCTCCATGAACTTAAAGCACGACTACGCAAAGAATACCAAGCGGTTGGATACAGCGAGGATTTGATGCGTGGAATTGAAAAAAGAACCCAGGGACCCAATGAGCCTCTAACTTCTTACATCCGTGTGATGCGGGATTATTATGATAGGCTGGGGGATCCCTCTATCACAGAGCACGATATTTTGCGCCGCATTTTGCGTAATATGCACCCTGAATATCGTCAGGCTTTGCAAAGAAAGCCTATCGCTTGTCTTTTTGACTTGCGGCAAGCTGCTCAAGATGCGCAGGAGCTTATAAAAAAGCTATCGAACTAATCGACCACCTCCAGTCTACGGAAGTTTAGAACCATCTTTCGCGTGTTCAACTTACGGACGGGATTCCTCAGCCGAGTACTCAGCTCATGCTGTAGTTGATTACAATCGAGCGCCACCTAAGCTTCAGTATGCGTCTTTTGATCCTTTTGCCTATTACCATCAGCCCATTAAGAAAAAAGTCACCTTTAGGACTCCGATAACCTCCGCTTAATCGTCAAATGTGAAACCTGGTGTTCAAAGCTGAGGAGGTCCCGAGGGCTCAGTCCTTCGGTGTCAGCAACCATGCTAGACTGCTCCCAGGCTTTACCCCACCACCTCAGAGATCTCGAAGTCCATCATAATAGTCCGTGGGCCAGTAGTGGATTTATTGTCCCAAAAAAGGATGGTTCTTTTCGCTTCATAGTGGATTACAAGCCGCTCAACAAAGTAACTGTCCGAGATAACTACCCTATCCCGCGGATTGATGATATCTTAAAATATCTGGGAACTGCAGAATGGATTTCTACGTTTGACTTATCTAAAGGATTTTTCCAAATCGCCATGCGTTAAGAAGATAAGCTAAAAACTGCATTTAAATCCCATAGAGGTTCCCATCAGTTTGAAAGGATGTCCATGGGTCTAACTAATGCGCCAGCTATCAGAGGACTGTGGACACAGTGGTGGGCGACTATAAATGGAAATTTTGCACTGATTACTCTGATGATCTTTTAGTATATACGGAAACGATATTTAGCGATCATTTGATAAATAAATGGAAGGTACTCACTCGCGTTCGTGACGCTGGCTTGACAATTCATCCCAAAAAGGTTCAACACTGTCGGCAGCGTTTCGTTGTTCGTGAGCTCGAGATTATCCGGTTCCTAAAAATCAGAAGGATGTCCAGAAATTTCTGGGTTTGCTTGGTTTTCCTGTCGATTAATTTAGGATTTTGCTACACTAGCTAAACCGCTATTTATTTTTTTCTAAAAAAGGATGTAAAATTCGAATTGGGTAGTATAGAGCAGGCTTCTTTCGAAAGTTTACGGGATGCTTTAGTTGACTACACTCTCCACCATCTCCCCAACTTAAAGGGTCCATTTATTGTCCAAACTGATGCCAGTGATGTTGGACTAGGAGCAATATTAATACAGGAACAAGATAACGAGCGTCATCCGATATGGTTTGCGAGTTGAGCCTTGAGAGGAGCAGAACGCAAGTATTCAACAAGCGAGCGGATGTCTTGCTGTAATTTACGCACTGGAAAAGTTTCGCGATTTCCTGAAGTATACGCATTTTACATTCGCGACAGATTATTAAGCTCTCGCTTGGGTTAGAAATTTGAAAGAGCCTTCCGGCCGGCTAGCAAGATGGTTCCTAAAGCTGCAGATGTTCGACTTTGATGTTAAATACCGCTCTGGGGCTTCCATTTGCATGCGTGGGGTCGACGCTTTGAGTAGGCTTCCCGAGATTGTTTTGTTTGTGGCTGAAGACGGCTCCCTCTCCCGAGAGTGGTTAAAGCCGCACAGCGAGCAGATTCGAAGCTAATAAAGATCATCCACTATTTGGAGAACGAGAATGCAGAAATTCCTTTAGTCAAAGCTAACCAAATTCGTTTCCTTAAAAAGTTTTCCAAATTTAGTGATGATGGCTTACTCTTACGCTATGTAGGTCCAAAAGAAAAGCCTTGGGAACACGAGTGCATGTATTTTAGGGACTGGCTTCCTGTCTCATTGATTTCCCAAGTGATAGCTATTTTCCATGACGAAAAACTAGCAGGCCATTTGGGCATTAGGAAAACTTATTTGAGAATCGAAGAGCGTGTTTACTGGGAGGGGATGAGAAAGGATGTCACTGAGTATGTACGATCGTGCATAAAATGTCAGGAAAGCTTCTTGCTTCCAATTCCTCCATCCTTGGGCACGTCAATGGTTCCAGAGTATCCTTGGAAAGTTCTCACAATCGACCTCATGGGTCCGTATCCGAAAGGAACGAATCAAAATCAATATCTTTTTGTAGTAGTAGAATCTTTTACGAAATTTGTAGAAATGTTTCTTCTTCGCAAAGCTACTTCAGGGACTGTAATCCAGAAGTTGTGGACTCTCTGTTGCCGCTGGGGGTTTCCAAAGGTTTTGATATCGGACAATGGAACTCAATTCACCAGCAAAGAGTACACGAGCTGGTGTACAACTTTTTAAATTGTTCCATTTCACATTTCGTCGTATCATGTTCAAGCCAATATGACTGAGCGATACAAGAAAACTATCAAAAAGATGATTGTTGCCTCTATTGATCGTATGAAGGACTGGGATAGGCACATTGATGAGCTTTCTTTTGCCCTTAGAACGTGCGTTAGCAATGCTACAAGCGTGACGCCTTCATATTTATTCACCAGTCGTGAGTCTCTTACTCCATTCAACAATCTTCTTCAGATAGATTTGCCTTCAAATAAGACTTCAAGTGATTTTCTGAGTAGAATGTGTTTGACTTACAATATCGTAAGAGAAAATATCCTATCTTCCCAAGAGATATATTTGAAGCAATACAATGCGAAAACCAAACTTCGCTCTTTTTCTTTGGGTGATTAAGTCACCGTTAAGACACATCATCTCTCCGATAGTGCTAGTGGTTTTTCTGCAAAATTGAAAACTTAACGGGAGGGACCCTATAAAGTTATCGAAATTGTTTCTCCTAACGTTTATAACTTAAAACACGTTGAAAGTGGTCAATTGTATTTAAAGTGTCAATCCAATGATATGTATATATTTCATCATAAGAAAGATGTCCCGCCGAGGCCCCCAGGACCAGATGAGGAACTCCCGATACATGGGAGTGGTGGCAAAGGTAAGGCAGCAGCAAGAGCTAGCGTGCCTCCCTCACCCTGCAATTGGTGCGTCTGCGGCCCTGTTTGAAGAGGACTTGGGGGATTCCTTGGTCATTTTCTCCCCACACGACCCAACTCATGTAGTCATTGGATATGACGAAGAGGGGGAACTGAAGGCCTCAGTAGAGCTATTGGCCGAGGGTGAGGATCCACCGGAGCCCAAACGCACCCTTATAACATATATCTTTTTGAACGAGTCGGGGGAGCCAGCTCCTCTTAAACTGACCATGAAGGAGGGCATATCCCAGTCCGCCAAACGAGTCACTTCCTTCACAACTCATATCGTCGCCCGGTCAAGGATTTCACCTCATGCAGCGGAGCCCACGGACACTTCGCCGGTTATCGACGTGGAGGCTCTTTCTGACGTCGGCACGTCAGACGTTTCTGACGTTTCTGGGTCGGCGGTCTTCCGCTCCTTTGGAGCTTTACTCTGATTCTTCCGACCAGGAAGAAATAGCTCCAGCTCCCGACACGAAGCTCACTAAACAGTGCTCCGTTACCTTGTCTCGGCTGGACGATTCTGTGTTGGCCCGAGCTACCCCAGTTCATTCGAAGTCTTCTCCCTCGGCTCTCAGTCAGCCCATTCCATCAACGTCCGCGGCCTGCTTCAAGATTCCGAAGCGGAAGTCCACAGACTTGCCTCTTACAAAAGCCCTTTGGAAGATGTCCCTCCGCAACCTAGTTCGGCCAAGTTTAAGGCTGTGCGGGAGGAAGGAAAGAAGGAGAAGGAAAGGATATAAGCAAGGGCACGGAAAGCGGGAATGCCCGGAGAGAAGGATGAGAGTGATGACAGAAAAGAAAAAAGAGCAGCAAAGAAACAAAGGGAAGCCAAGAAGGAAAAGAAAAGAAACGGGAGAAACAGAAGGAGATAAAGAGAAGAACGGACGAGGATATGAGACGTGCACAGGCTAAGGCTAAAGATAATAGAAACGCGAGAATGGAAGAATTGTTCGGCAAAGAGCCGAAAAAAGTGCTATAAAGAGATGGAAAAGTGCGAGATAGTGGGAGGATAGAAAGAAAAGATAGAGATAGGGAGAACGTGCAGGAAGATAAGGTTAATGGTAGCAAGGAAAAGAATAAGAGCAAAAATAGGGTAGTAAGGAAAAGAATAGGAAGGAAAAGAATAGCAAGGAAAAGAATAAGAGCAAGGATAATGTTGGCAAGGAAAAGGAAAGTAAGGAAAAGGATAGGGAAATCCAGAAAGTAGCAGAGGAGACGGTGTCCAATTTGGTTGATGATGTAGTCGCCAAATCAATTGAAATTATGGAGGTTGACTAAAGTTGCATCAGAGGCTTCCCACTTTTGTTTTATTTTTGTTTCATTTTTGTTTTTTTCCGTTTGCTTCCCATTTATGCATTATGTGAATTTCTTCATGTGAATCCTGTGTTAACATTTTTGTTTCGTATTTTTGTGTGACTAATAAATCTATTTTCTTGTGAGATAACCTAATTGCCTTCCGTTTATTACAGTCAACATGCCGTCGTATTACGAACTGAAAAAAGCGGCTATTAAAAAATTTGGGAAATGCCGCGAACGACCACAAGATGTTTATCCAGATCTTTTAAATTATCGCCTCTACCTGAATAGTTCAACTACTTTCTCTCACGTTATCCATCCTTACGCTCACGAAATTTGTTCTTGGTCCCTTACAGACTCCATGTTTAGTCATCTTCATTGTTTCAAATCTGACTCAGTTGTCGTTGACAACGATGCAAAATTTACGGCTATGTTAGACCATTTAAAAGTGCAGTCACAGGTTGGTTTCGATACCGAGAGCAGTCATGATGACTCCTTTTATTCGATGATCTGCCTCATACAGTTATCTTCCGCTTCCAAAAATTTTGTCTTAGACGCTTTGAAGTTATTCACTCGTATTAAAAATGATTTAAAGCTTGTGTTCCAATCCCCTGATATTCTGAAAAAAGTCCACGATTTTAATGATGTCCAGCTTTTACAACGTGATTTCCAAATTTTTTGCCAATCCACGATTAACATGCAAGATGTGTACCACTTTTTTAAGCCTCAACCCCACCCGATCAGCTACCAGAATATGGTCCAACAACTTCTTGACGTCACGCTCGACAAGGCCGAGCAACATGCTGATTGGCGTGTGCGGCCACTCCCGATGCAACTAGTGAGTTATGCCATCCAAGATACCCATTACCTGATTCGGGCATGGGATAAAGTCAAACGCGAACTCTTAACTCGAGCGATTGACCTCGAAATTGTTCTACCTAGTGTTTCCCTTCCATCACTCTTGCGCCTATACCAATTCCCGAAGCGCCCTTCCGCCATGGCCAGTTTTGATAAAATGCGGCTCAACAACCGACGATTGCTCCTTGCCGAGAAGAAAACCAGCACCATCGTCTTTCTTAAACTTTACGACATCCGACACCAAATAGCTAAAGATCTTGATAGACCTGGGAAGCGTGTCTTAGGCAATGATGTCATGTATGACATGCTAGCCAAAAAATGGACATCATTTGAAAACGCGAACGCCTACAAGCGTTTCCATCACATTCAATCCTATCTAGCAGACCTTTATGTAGCTTTAAATCTTGCCAGCGTCACCACCGCTTCAGATGAGGATGAGGGAATGCTGGAAATAGACGTCTACGACGCCATGGACCTACTTCCCCTTCCAGTTTCTCCACCCTCCGGACATTTCACTCATAGGGATCTTCCTGCCACCGATCCATCCCCAGTTCCCTCTACACAACCCACACCTAATCTTGAGACGTTTCCAGGCATGGATGATCTGTCCGATATTTCGGAAAATGAGCTACCGGCAGTGGAGGACTCGGAGTATGAGATCGTCGTAGAGGAGATTGAGATTGACTCTGCCGACGAGGCCGCAGCAACCCCCTCCGCTCCCCCTCCAAAGAATTGCACCCCGTCCCAAATGACGCAAACTATGCTCAACTGTTCCCTAACGTCCTTTGGATCCGCTCATCGCCTCCCTTGTTGTCGGCAAACATTCTTATCGCCGGTGGATTCGTCGTAAACATGTGTTAGCTCGAAATGACATCCGAGTGGGTCTGGGAATCCAACCAGTCCCATTCCGTTTTCGCCACCGTAAGCCACGCAAGTCAGAGTAGCTTCCTGGCGTTATTGTTTTTGTTTTTCCAGCGGGTTACTAAGACCAGGGTGTGAATTCACTAACTTTGAACTAAGTTGCAACTTTTAGTTAGTCAGAGGAAAGTTTAAACTTACGCTCCAACTAACTCTGTATTCACTATTTTTTTGAACTCAAACTATGATCAAACTAGACATTGAACTTACTTTTAACAATAGTTTGCGCTAAGTTTGATTAAAAAAACGTACTAGTTCGACTAGGGGTCTTACTCGTCCAGATCAATATAAAGAAGTTCGTTTCTCTTTTTCTAACAAATCAATTAATTCCATAACTTATTATAAATTTTTGTGATTAAGCAGTTTTTGTTTTGTATTTTTTACTATCGGTGTTTAAATTATCATTCTGGATCGTAAGCTGTCCATTTTTCAACTTCCTTGTCTCTCAAAGGTTTCAAAGGCAAGTAAATCATGATTTGTAATTTGTCTGTGGGTGTAGTATTAATTTGAATTTTATTGTTGAAATTCATTGATTTTTTTTTCAGTTTCGAATGAAATTAAAAATATTGCAATTGTAACGTTTACTTTCTCTTTTGAATTGACGTTTCAAACTTATCAATTTCTTAATTGTTTCGATTGCATAACTCAGAGCTAAACTAAAACAGTCGGATGCCACCACGGTAAATTACTCAGTGAATTTTATTATACACTTTTACAGGTAAACAATGGAAGCAGCAAAAGATCAAGTTTAAAATTGGGCATAATATGGTGATTCCGTAGAAAAAATTAGCTTTCTCAAAGCATTTTTAAAGTGTCCTTCTTCTGAAGAAATTCACCACGTAAAAAATATAGCATGCAAAGCTGCCGGGAAGAAGGTCGCTAAACAAAGAAGTTGGATTGGGCCGCGGCCTCCTGCTTTTTCAAGGCCCTCTTGGGAGGTGTCAAGGAAAGAGGAGGTCGCAAACCTTGACAAACCGCAAAAGTGCTTCGAACAGCCCGGCGGAAGTCCCTGTCTTCAGAAAATGCAAGTCCTAGGAAATTCTGGCATTCGATGGTGAAAAAGTTGGACTGAAAGGTGTAACCGATATGAATAGAATCAAGGCGGGTACAGTTTTAATTACCAAGTTTGACTACACCCAGAAAAATTGGATGGCATATCGGGCAAAAGGATCGTTCGACGTCAACTTTTGGTTAATGGATTTGAGCAAGGCTCTTTAATCAATGGATTGCCACCTGCAAAAGTAACAAAAGAATTCAAAAAATTAGTGGCATCCAATTTACTTGTTGAAGTGGCTTTAGGAAATGACATAAGGTCGTTGGATTTGGATCCCAACCAAATTATGAATACTTTTGACCTGCAAATTTTTTACCGTCGACCCGATCCAACGAATGAGTATAATCATACCCCCATGTCTCTACGAGATATGTACTATATGGACTTCGAAGAAGATATCCAAGAAGGAAAACATAATGCAGCCACTGATAGCTATGCTACAATGCGTGTCTTCAAAGAAGGGTTCCTAAAAATACACAAAAAAAGAGCATATGTGTTATTTTCAGAGGAAGATGCCCCAAACTTGAGCAAAAGGGACAAGAAGAGGAAAAAAAATAGCACTGATGAATACTATCCTCACCCTTTGCTGAAAATTTAAATCATTTATGTTTTTTCAACCCTTTGCACAATCTCAAAATTCCTCTTCAAAATTCACAATGTTGTTCAAGATGAACTGGAAGAGAAGTTTTTTAATTTTTCTGATCGCCTTCCCATTAGTTACTTTGATTTGCGAAAATAGTAAGTTTATTAATAAGTTGTGAAGGGGGAGCGGTTGTGGTGTGGTTTCTTAGGCTTTTGCTAATATTTTAATTCGTTCAGTTTACAGACTATGTTGTAGCAGCTGCAGAAGTTGAAGCTGAAATG
>Ga0210040_10010085_pt1 | contig 10885 bp, 12 predicted proteins | sample CryGeyCG12114_NA_FD_185462 | JGI IMG/M metagenome (GOLD analysis project Ga0210040, IMG submission 185462) | Groundwater microbial communities from aquifer - Crystal Geyser CG19_WC_8/21/14_NA (SPAdes) (version 2) | ecosystem: Environmental > Aquatic > Deep subsurface > Groundwater | place: USA... | reverse complement strand
GTTGGGAGGAACCTCATCCCAGTGTCGACCGCTGCGGCTGACGCTTGCAGGTCTGCCGAACTCGACATCTTCGGCGTAGAAGGCGTCGGCGTCGGGGCCGACGTAAGCGGCGACGCCTCTTTCAGCATCGGCATCGATAGCGCGATCAGAGACCCCGATGTCGTTCTGGAGGCGACCGGAGCGGACGGGCACGATCTCACGGGCGCGTTCGGCAACTGGCTCCAATGCTTCCATCAGGATGGGCAGCACCATGGCAGGATCGGAAGCGTCCTTGCCGATCCCCACGAGCCGGCGGTCCATATCCTCGGCGCCCTCGATGTGCAGTCGTGCGGGCATCAATCAGCCCTCGCCACAGCCATGACCTCGATGCCGATGCGCGTGCCGATTTCAGCGATGGACACGATATCCCAGTCGACGGCGTCCTCGCGAATCCGGTCCTTGGGGGTGAGACTGGCTACAGTATCGCTCCAAGGGACGAAGAAGACCGCGCTGCGGAAAGCAGCGACCTCGCCACCCTCCGCAGGGGCGGTGACAGCTTCCTGTCCGGCAAGGTCGAGCCGGGCAGCAGGTACTTGGGCAGCCTCGGCGTAGCCGACGGCTGCGTCTCCATAGTCGTTCAGGCCGGCGGCGTTCTTGAGGATTATGATTGCCCGGTCGAGCAACGGGACCTCGAATGTCCAGGTCAGGCCCTCGGCGTCGATCTGGGGCAAGGCGGTGACGGAATGGACTGCACCGTCGACGATGATGGCGTCTCCCACGACAGGGGTAGGCACGTCGCTGTGCCGAACATCGAACAGTCTCCCTGTGGCTTCGGCGAACCGTCGGACCCTGCCCCACTCAAGCGAGTGCTGGCGCAGGATAACCCTGATCTCGGAGGTGGAGCCCCCAGCAAGAGAGACGTACAGCGCGGGCACGGCCATCGGGCTGGCGAATATCGCCTCAAGCGCTGCCTGGAACGGGTCGCTCATCGGCACGCTCCAGCAAAAGCAACGGGCGGCGGTGTTGAGGGTCGCCGCCCGTCAGTCTGGCCGCCGGTCAGGAGAGACCCGGCGGAGAGGATCAGGCCGCGATCTGCCCCGTGAGCAGCACCGCGCCGGACGTGTCGGCCGAGGCCGCATTCGAAGCGGCCGCTCCGGCCAGCACGCCGCCGGCGGTGGTGGTGAAGTTCTTCGCGGCTGCGTCGAAATAGAGCTTCGCACCGGCCGTCCATGCCTGGCCGGCGGCCTTCGGCAGGTTGAAGACGCCGACGCGGACGAAGGCGCAATCCTCGCCCTGGGCAGCGTCGGTGGACGCGACACCGACGATCGGGCCGATCAGCGCCGGGCCGCCGCTGGCGACGGCATACGGCGCCGGGAGGGTGAGATTGTCACCCAGCTGGACATAGTTCTTCATCGGTCAGGCTCCCTCAGGCCTGCGACGCGCGATGCGCGACGAAGGCGGCGATGATGGTCGGCTTGGTGGTGGCGTCGTGCAGAGGCACGCCGTCCTTCAGGGCGAGCGCCTTCAGCTCCGCAAGCTTCAGGTCCTTCAGGTCGTCCGGAACCTCCGGCTTCTCCTCGGTCTCGCCATCGGGCACGTCTTCCGGTTCGCCCTCGAGCGCGCTGGCGGCCTCCAGGCGAGCCGCTTCGTCGTCGCTGACGAGAAGCGCACCCTCGATCGGCTGACGCAGTTCGGCGAACCCGCGCGGCGGGTTGCCGGTGTCGACGGCGATCGGCCGCGACAGTTTGATAAGCTTCATGACAGGTGTCCTCGCGAGAGGACGGGCGGCCCCAGGCGCGCCCGTCGGGGTCGGGCGACTTAGTTGCCGGGGTTGCGGTAGAGGCCGCGCCAGTCGAGCGTCTTGGCGGTGACGTCGAGCCGGGCCTTGAACTTGATCCCGTCGACCTCGAACGAGAGGTGCGTGTCGGTGAACAGCTCCTCCTGCCCCTCCAGGTGCGCCAGCACGATGGTGTCGAAGCCGTTCGGGTCGGCGGCCAGGAACCAGCTGTTGTCGACGATCCGAGGGTCCACGATCAGCTGAAGCTTGCCCGCGAACGGATTGACGTTGCTGGGCTGGTTGGCCGTCACCACGGCCAGGAATTGCTCCGCCTCCGTCTGCTTCGCCGGACCGACGATCATGAAGGTCGGGCGCACGTTCATGTTGCCGCCCTCGGCGGTCTTCTGCTGCGTCATCGCCTGACGACCGGCAGCGACAGCCGCGATGTTGATGGCGCTGCCGGCGGCGGCCAGGTTGCCGTGCGCGGCGCTGAACAGCGGCGTGCCATCGTACACAACCGGGTTGCCGGTCAGCTGGCTGTAGACGAGGTCCGATTCCAGATCGGCCGCCTTGTTGGCGAACTGGGTGGGGATGCGGCCGAAAAGCCCCTTATCGTCATTGACGATCGCCTGCCGCGAGATCGGGATGATCCGGGCGTAAGTGGCGAGTTTGTAGGTGTCGCCGCTGTCGGTCAGCGCGCCGTGCTTGATCTCGCCATTTTCCTTCACGAGCAGCAGCGCCGGCGCATCGCCCATGTTGATGATCGAGGCAGGTCGGAAGTCGGGCAGGCTATCGGTGGACACGAACGGGCGGAACGTCTGCGGCGCCGCCTCGAAGGCGCGGCGCACCCGGCGGTTCGCAGCATTGCCGAGTGCATTGGCGAAATCGCTGGTCGTGAGCGCGCCGCCACGGAAGCCGAGCGCCTGGCCGGCGATGTCCATGGCGCTCATGCCCGTCGTGCGGATGCCCGTGCGCTGGCAATAGTCCCGCGCCATCTCGCGGAGCGACATGCCCCGAAACTCACGGGCGGCTTCGGCCCGCTCCGGGGTGATGCCGAGACTGTCTGCGCGGCTGCCCGCATTGGCCGACAGGAGCAAGGCATCCTCCACGGCGTTGCGGTAGCCCTCGCTCTCGGTGCCGGTGCGACCGGCACGAACGTCGACCGACGGCTGCGCGCGGGCGGCGATGAGCCGCTCGGCAATCCGGCTCTGCATGGTGGCTTCGGTGAGCGTGCCGGCCTCGCTGTCGCGGATCAGCTCGGCGGCGAAGGTGGTGCCGAGTTCGTCGGTGCGGCCGCACAGTTCGAGGATGCGCGAGGCCGCGATCGCGGGAGCGCGCTGCTGATCGCCGGCAGGCGCCGCGGGCGGGGTCGGCTCGTTGCGCACGTCGGCAACGGCAGGCGGGGTCGGGTTGGAGGGCGCGGCCGCAGCCGCGCCACCGGGGAGGTTGCGTCGCATATCATCTTCCTCTTGGGTGGTTCCGTGAGCGGCCCCCGGTGCGGATCGAACCACGGCGTTCGGATCAGCGGGAACAGGGACGAGACTGGCTTCGAGAAGCTCCCAGGCGACGGCGCGCCAGGTCTCGTTTTCGTTTTCGTCGACCTCGGTCATCTGCCAGCGGGTGACGCGGTAGCCGATCGAGATGGCGCGCAGCTCGCCGCGCGAGACACGCGCTTCGATCAGGCGCGCGGCGTCGGTGTCATCGAACGCGATCGTGCCGACGAGCTGGTCATTCTCGATGCGGACGGCGGTGATGCGCCCGATCTGGGCAGCGAGCTCGTACTGGTTGTGCGTGTCGAGCAGCGGGCAGATGCCGCGCTCCACCCGGCTCCAGTCAATCGCCTCGGTGCTGATTTCCAGCTCTTCGGTGAAATAGTAGCGGCGCACCGGCGAGCCCGCCGACAGCACCGCCTCGACGGTCCGGGCCGTCGCATCGTAACTCTCCGGCGACACGGTCAGGGAGCGATTGCCGCGCCCGCCCGCCTGCGGCTGCCGCCGCTCCTCCGGATCCGCACCCGCGGGCGCGTCACGCGTCAGGAGGCCGGGCGTGGATTGCCCAGCGAGGGGGGCGTTGCGCGGCTCGTTGCGCTTCGGTGCCTTTCCGCTCTGCGTCAGCAGCGCGGACGTGCGCTCGGGCTCCTCCGCGGTGTCTCGCGGAGCCACGGGGGGCTTGGTCATGGTCGGGCTCCTGCTTAGGCGGCGAGGTTCGCGCGCTGGATCAGCGCGACGAGCATCCGCGCTGCGGCCTGATCGGCTTTCGCCGCCGGATCGGTCGTGTCGGTCTGGAACGGCGAGAACGGGTCGCCCTTGAAGGCGAGTCCGAGCTCCTTCAGCTTCGCCATGCTCTTGGCGATCGCGTCCATCATCTCGTCGTGGTCGAAGCCGCGGGAGTTGAGGAGGTTCGGGCGGCTTTCGAGGCCGGCCTGCATCTCCAGGATGTCGGCCTCGGCGTCGCCCTTGCGATCGATGCTCTCGAACGGCGGCGGCGTCCATTTTACCGCCACCGGCTTGTTCGCGAACAGCGCGAAGTCGATGCCTGCCTTCATGAACCAGGCCCAGATCCGGTCCAGGCAGATCGGGATGAACGTCAGGTACTGGATGCGTCCGGTCGAACGCTTCATTTCGAGGTGTCCGGCCTTGAAGCTGGAGAAGTTCACCTGCGAGACGTCGCCGGAGAGCTGCTCGACGGTGGTGCCGACGCCGGCGGCGCTGGCAAGCAGCGCGATCCGCGCCAGTTCGCCGATGCCGCCCGTTTTCGGCGGGTTGGAGAAGGTGATCTGCTCGCCGTCGTCCAGCGTCTCGATCATGCCGGGCACGAACTCTTCGACCGGCGGCCTGTCGCCGTCCTGCTCGGTCGGCATGCCGATGTTCGGGTCCTCGCCTTCCTGCGCCGGCGGCCGATAGCGGAAGCCGACGAGGCAAGCCGAGATGTTCGCCTTCACGACCTCGGCTTCGATGCCTTCCTCGATGTCACCGAGGCGCTTGACGACGCTTTCGAAGACGCTGACGCCTTCGGTCTGGCCGATCCACTCCGTGTGGAAGAGGTGGATCACCTGATCCGCTGGAAAGCGCACCGTATCGGTCGAGGACCAGCGCTGCCCCTGCCGGCCGCGGTAGAAATGATAGGCGATCGGTCGCGCATCGCCGTCATATTCGATGCCGCGCTCGATGTTCGCTCCCACCTTGCTGGTGGCGAGCATGCCCTTGTCGAACGATTGGAGCCGCAACGGCACGCCGGCGGCGACAGTGACGTAGCGGGGAACGATGAACACCTCACCGTCGCGAAACATCGACCGCGCCCACAGCTCCTGGAGACCGTAGAAGTCGAGACGGCCATTGAAATCGCAGACCTTCAGCCAGTCCGCCCATGCGGACTTCACCACCTTTGGCCCTTGCGGCGCTCCGGTGATGCCCCAGCCGATCAGGCTGTTGAGCAGAGCGTTCAACGCCTTCCGCGCAAATGGGTTCTCGGCGACGAGGCGCAGGATCGTCAGGCGATCGACATACCGCTTCGCCCGCGCGTCGTTCGGGTTGCCCGTGTTGACGTGGAAATCGCGCTCACCCCGGCCCGAGAAGCGCGCAGCGCGCGTCGCCGGCGCCTGCGTCCGCTCGATCATGCGCCGCGCCGCCTGCCGACGCATGCCAGCCAGCGGATCGACATAGACGACGGCGCGGTCGATCCAGTTCATCGGCAGCGCCCCATCCGGCCGACGATGAACCGCGGGCGGCGGCGCGCCGTAGCGCTGGTTCCCGCAAGCTCAGCCTTCACGTCCGCGCGCGCTTGGCGCATGTCCGCAAGGCTCTGATACTCGGTCCGCCGACCGTCTGCGAAGGTGATGCTCTTCACACCGCTGACGATCGCCGTATCGAGCCTGTCGAGGTCGCTCTGGGTCCAGGCCATCAGCGGCCGCCCTTTCGATCCAGCTCGCTGAGGGGCAGCCGATAGCTGTGCGATGTCGGCACCAGACCGAGCACCCGCACCGCCTTCTTCATCTCCTCATTTCCTTCGTGGCAGGTGAAGGTGACGCCCTCGAAACGGCTGCCTCGGTACTTTGCGCGGAAGCGTGCCAGCAGGATCGCCAATACATGGGGCCGGTCAGGAGCGGCGAATGCGAAGTTGACCGACACCGTCAACTCGTCCTCCTCCTCGGTGAAGTTCAGCGCACCAACACATCGTCCCGCTTCCATCGCAACGATCGCCGGGTTGCCCCAGCACGCCGGCGGATAGCGCATCCATCCGCGCTCCTGGAGCGGAAGCCCCGCTTTGTAGGCGGCGGTAAGAGCGATCTGGCTGTGGCTCAACCTCGCCAGTTCGACGACTTCGACCATCAGCGCCTCCTCTTCATCCAGCTGCCAGACTGCTTGGCGAACTTCGTCGGTTTGGCCGGTGCCGCGGGCCGAGCAGCACCTTCCGCCGGCACGGTCTTCGCCGGCGTCGGCTTTGCCGCCTGGATCGCAGCCGTTACGGCGAGCACCACGGCATTGAGCTTCATCCCGAGCTGGATCAGCCCGGCCAGTGCCGCCATCGCGTTCACGCGGCAGTCGGTAGCTTCGTTCGCCTTGCCCTTGGGGCAGTCCCAGATCTGGAAGACCCGCCCGCTGGCCACCTTGGGGATCAGCCGCTCGGCCGTCAGCTGCTCGTACCAGGACAGCTCCCGCTTGCTGCTGAAGTGCATGTAGCCGGGACCGGGCTCGGTGAACGCCAGCCTGGCGCGAAGCGTATCCTTCGCCGAATTGACGCCGATGATGATCGGCTTGAACACGGTACGGGTGCGGTTGCTCGGCCGAACTGTCGGCCACAGTGGCGATCGCTTGCCGTTGCGATCCGATGCGCCCTTGGTCGCCCAGACCTTGCGGCCGAGGCGCGCTTTCGAAAACTCGTAGACCTCTTTCGCGCGGTGACCGCCCGAATCGATGCAGGCAGCTTCGACGGCGAACTCGCGGCCATCGGCACGGCGGAATGTCCGCTTCAGCTGCCGATCGACCTCGTCCCAGGTTTCCTTCTTCGACGTGTCGCCCTCGACGATCACGTAAAGGAGCGACCAGCTTTCTTCGTTCAGGCCCCAGCCGACGAACTCGAGCTCGACCCTGTCGTCCTGCGTGTCCCCGCCGACGGTAATCACGCCGACGCCATCCGGGACCTCGGCCGCCCAGACCTCGGCGCGGGCGGCGAGCAGCTCGGCCACCACCTCCTTGGAGGACGATCGCTTATGCGGCTTGCCGAGCTGGGTGTTGTCGAACTTCACCCGCTTGTCGGGATCGTTCTTGCTCGACAGCCACTTGGCGGCGATCTTCGGAGGGGCATCGCGCGTCCACGGGCTGAACACCTTGCCGGCAGTGAAGCTGGCATGTTCATTCGTCACCGGCCAGGTGCCGCAATCCGGGCACCGGGCGCGGTAGACCGCGTGCCGCGGCCCTTCCCACCAGTCCCAGATCAGCGCCACGGCATCGGCGGCAGAGGCGCCGGCCTTCCAGGCCGCGGCGTATGCGGCGATAGGGTCGCCATGCTTGTCGCAGCACCGGTACCGGCGCGTCTGATGCCACCGGATCGTGCCGAGCGCGGTCAGGCGCTGGCCTTCGCTCCAGCCGACGCCGCACGCCTCGCAGTAAACCTGCGCGGTGCGCGGATGATGCGCGATGACGTTGCCGTCTTCGTCGAGCTCCTTGTCCCATTGAATGTGCTTGAAGAAGTCCAGAAACTGCCGGTGATCGCACTCAGGACAGGCGGCCGATGCCTGCCGTTGGTCGCCCTCCAGGAAGCTGCTCTCGATCAGGCTCTCGCCTTCGATCGTGGGCGAGCAGGCCCGAACCGACAGCGCGCCGACGTAGGTGGCCATGCGCTCGTCGGCGAGGCCGATCGGGTCGCCCTCGCGCGTGATCGGATACTTGTCGGTCTCGTCGCAAAAGACCCGCTTCACCGGCCGACGCGCGAGGTTGTCCGGACTGCCGGCGCCGGCCAGTGCCAGGACCCCGCCGGGAAACGCCTTGTAGAGCAGCGTCTCCTCGGCGCTGCGCGTCTTCTTGGTGCCGATCAGCTCCCGCAGCACCGGGGTGGCGCGGATCAGGGGCGTGATCCGCTCCTTCGAGAACTGCTCGGCCGCCGCCTCTTTTGGCTGCACGATCAGCATGGGCGCCGGATCGAGGTGGGCGAAATAGCCGACCGCGTTCTCGATCAGCGCCGTCTTCATCAGCTGGGTGCAGACCATCGCGGTGATGGTTTCGACACCCGGCTCGGTCACCGCGAGCATCGGCCCGCGCGCGATCTCCACCGTTCGCGTGCGCCAGTTGCCCGACGTCGAGCCGGCCTCCGGCGCAAGCTTCCGAAACCGGTCGGCCCATTCCGGTACGCTGATCCGCGGCGGCGGCGTCAGGCCGCGGCGCCAGGAGCGGGCTAGCCGTTCATCCTTGGTCAGCCCCAGCGAAGTCCGCTTCCGGCTCGCCGAGCTCGACGAGGTGCTGCTGGACATGGTCGTTCAGCGCCTCCAGCAGCGGATCCACCGCGATGCCGAGCGAGGCGGCGATCAGCGGTGCGATCCGCGACGGCCAGTTAAGCCAGGCGTCGCGCAGCGAGCGCGCCATCTCGAACAGCAGGGCGTCCGCCACTTCCAGGTCGACGACATCGCCGGCCTCACGCCGCGCGGCCAGCAGGCTCCGGACCGCCAGCCCGTTCTCCTTCACCCGTTCGGCATCGCCCAGCAGCGCAAAACGGCCCGCGAGAACCTCAGCAATGAAGTCTTCGTCAGCGAGCTCGGCCGGGTCGATCGGCGGTGCAGCGCCGGACTGACCGCGGCGCCGCGCCGGTGTTTCCACCTTGGGTTTCGGGGTGGCAACCTTTGCTGCTTTCGGAGTGGAAACAGGCGCGGTGTTGCCACCCGGTGTTTCCACCTCGGCCGAGCGCCTATTACGCTGCCGCCAGCCGGTTCCGGCAAGCGCCGGATCGATCAGTCCGACCGCTGAAACTGGGAGTTTCCCTTGCTTTATCGCTTTCGCGACAAGCGTGTGGCTGCACCCGTCGAGCTTGGCAAACTGCCGGACCGACACGGGTGCCGCGGCAGGTGGCAACATAAGTGGCAACCCCTTTTGCGAACCATAGCTGGGGACCGTTCGCGCCTCTGCCCCCCGTACCGGATGGCAGGCCAGGAAGGACCCGGCGACCTCGTTAGGATCGTGCGTTGCCGCGCAACATTCGTGCGCAGCCCGCAGTCTACCGCTTGGGCGCCGCCCGATTGCAGCCCGGCGTCTGCCCATTGTCGAGGACGACCGGGGCAGCATCGGTGATGACGACGCGCTGCTCATCGAACCACTGCCCGTCGACGTACGCGCCGTCCTTGGCAGGCGGTGCCAATAGCAGCTGAGAGCACCCCGTCAGGTAGCGAGCGTGCCCGGTGATGACGCCTTGAAAGCCCGTGACGCGATCGCGCCCGGTCGAGCCGAGGTTCTGCATGGCAGTCTCCAATGGAAAGTGGGTAGCCTTCGGACTTCGCCCGGAGCACATGCTCCGGTGCGTGGTGGCAGGCGCGATCCTAAGACCTTCGAACCCGCATCGCTGCTCATGCAGCGGCACCCGACTTGGGCTGAGGCCCACTTACTCCATCCGGCAGCACTTGCCAAGCATCCACCTCGACGGTGAGCGGGCCGATGCTAACCCGCACCTTCCGGCCGCGCTGGCCTTCCACTACGCCGGGCAAGCCGGCGAAGGCCGGCTCCTCGGTGATCTGAACGCTGGCACCGGCTTCGAACACCGGCGCCTCCAGCTTGGCACGCTGTGCTTCCTCCCATGCACGCCGCCCACGATCCTCCTCGCGGCGCAGCCCGGCGATCTCCCGGTCCGCGATGAGCGGGACCCGGCCGGCATGGTGGAAGAACGAGAAGGAAGGATGTGGGCTGGTCGGCTGGGCCAGCACCCAGGCGAGATCCAGCAGCCGATCGGCCCGGGCGAACACGAAGCTCGCCGCGATCGGCACCTCACGCTCCGTCGTGGCGCGGCTCCCCCGCACCGCCCGACGCGTGCGCATCTCGGCTGGTGTCCATACCTCGAACCCAGCCGACGCCAGCGAATGCGCAAGCGGGAGCGTGCTGCGGCTCGCGGTGCGCAGAATGCACCAGCCGTCGGCATTCCGCGCCCGGTCACGGCGAGCGGCCGTCGTGAGGTTCGCCTGCCGGCCTTCATAGCGATCGATGCCACCGGGTGCCTCCGCATGACGACGGGCAAGCTCGGCCCGCGCGGCGGCAATCCTGTTCACCCTGCTCAACTCGTCCGTCACGCCGCCTCCGCCTGCTCGCCGTCGCCCGCCAGCGCGGCATCGATCTCGTCTTGGGTGATCCACCCGGCGCTTAGCCCAAGGCTGCGCAGCGCCGGCGTCAGCCGCCTGATCTCCTCCGCCGACATGGGCCCCAGCGGCTCAGGCGCGGGCAACGCCGGCGGCGGCGATGCCGCGCGCTCGATCTCCGCGCGCATAGCCCGCAACCGCGCCAGCGCCGTGCGTCGCCAGGCCAGGATCTTCTCCGCCTCCTCCCGCACGACGCCATCGACCTCGCCGAAGAAGCGCGTCGACCGCCGCAGCGCCGCTTCGGCCGCCTCCTTCGCTACCCGCCCCGGCAGGTCCGACAGCGCCGACACGACGATCTTGATCCACGCATCCGACTGCTCGACACTCATGGTCGGGTTGATCTTGGTCGCGATCATCGCCAGCGCATCGCCGAGCGCGGTGGTGAGCTTCCCCGGCTTCGTCGGATCGCGCAGCGACATGCCGCGCGGTTCTTCCTCGGCCAGAGGCACCAGGCCGCGCTCGTACCCGGCAACAAGCCGCGGCAGGTCGACGCTCTCAGCCATCGCTACCGCCGAGCGCAGATCCCAGGCCGTGCTGCTCGCGAAAGAGACGACGGCTTTCGATCGGGCCGCTGGGTCGTTCGTGACCGTTCCTGCGATTTCCGTTCCCATTTCCGTTCCGCCTGCTGTTCCGAACCCAGTTTCGCCATGTCGCCTGCCAATCGAGCTTCAGCCCATCCTTCCCCGGCTTGGCGATCCAGTGATCGTGGAAGCTCGCCGCCTCCCGCTCGGCTTCGGTCCGCGACAAGTTCCGTTCCGTCATCGCCCACTCGATCCAGTCCTCCGGCGCCACGAAATCCG
>Ga0210040_10010084_pt1 | contig 10886 bp, 8 predicted proteins | sample CryGeyCG12114_NA_FD_185462 | JGI IMG/M metagenome (GOLD analysis project Ga0210040, IMG submission 185462) | Groundwater microbial communities from aquifer - Crystal Geyser CG19_WC_8/21/14_NA (SPAdes) (version 2) | ecosystem: Environmental > Aquatic > Deep subsurface > Groundwater | place: USA... | reverse complement strand
GGTGCTGGCGGCACTGGATTCGATCGCATGGACGTTCAACGTGCGGGGCACGGACGTCAGCCACACGCCGGTCGCGCTGGCCTATGCCCTGGTCCACGCCGACGGGACGGCCGACCTGTTCGTCGCGAGCGAGAAGGTCACGGCGGAGCTGAGCCAGCATCTGGGCAATGGCGTCCGGCTGCACGAGCGGGCGGACTTCGAGGGTGCTTTGGCGGAGCTGGCCGGCAAGGCGGTGGCGGTCGATCCGGAGCGGTCGGTGGCGGCGATCTTCGAGGCGCTGGAGGCGGCCGGGGCCAGGGTGGTGCCGGTGCGCGACCCGACCGTCCTGCCCCGGGCGATCAAGAACGAGGCGGAGCTGACCGGCCACCGGACGGCGCAGGCGCGCGACGCGGTGGCGATGACGCGCTTCCTCAAGTGGGTCGAGGAAGAGGCTCCGGCCGGCGAGCTGGACGAGCTGGCCGCGTCCGACAAGCTGGAGGCGCTGCGGCGAGAATATCCGGAGCTCAAGGACCTCAGTTTCGACAGCATCTCGGGCGCCGGGCCGAACGGGGCGATCGTCCACTATCGCTCGACCGACAAGACCAACCGCAAGCTGGAGGCCGGGTCGCTCTACCTGATCGATTCGGGCGGGCAATATGAGGACGGCACCACCGACATCACCCGGACGGTGGCGGTGGGCGAGCCGACGGCCGAGATGCGCGACCGGTTCACGCGGGTGCTGCAGGGGCATATTGCCCTGGCCCGGGCGGTGTTTCCCACCGGCACCCGGGGCGGCCAGTTGGACAGCTTCGCGCGGCGGCCGCTGTGGGAAGCCGGGCTGGATTACGCCCATGGCACCGGCCACGGGGTCGGCAGCTTCCTGTCGGTGCACGAGGGCCCGCAGCGCATCTCGCCGCCGGGCGGAGCCTTTGCTGGCGCCGACGAGCCGCTGCAGGCGGGCATGATCCTGTCCAACGAGCCGGGTTATTACAAGGCGGGCGAATATGGCATCCGGATCGAGAATCTGGTGCTGGTGGTGCCGGTCGAGATCGCCGGGGCCGAGAAGGAGATGCTCGGGTTCGAGACGCTGACCTTTTCGCCGATCGACCGGCGGCTGGTCGCGGCCGAGATGCTGTCGGCGGCGGAGCGCCGGTGGCTCAACGACTATCATGCCGAGGTGCTGGCCAAGGTCGGGCCGGGGCTTGGCGCCGAGGAACGGGCGTGGCTGGAACGGGCCTGCGCGCCGCTCTAGTTCTGGTCAGGCCCGGCTGGTTCGGCTTTTCCGTTCAGTTCCCGTGCCTGCGCCTTCCGCTTGCGCAGATTTTCCCGCAGCTGGGCCGCCAGCCGCTCGGCTTTGTCCTTGTCGCTCATTCTCTTTCCTTGACATGGGACAAGCCGCGCGGCCATAGGCCCGCCCGTCCTCAAGACATGCTGCCGTAGCTCAGTGGTAGAGCGCATCCTTGGTAAGGCTGAGGTCGTGAGTTCAATCCTCACCGGCAGCACCACCATCTCGCTTGGAAGCGACCATCCGGGGGATGGTCGCAGCGAGATGGTCCGCCGGACGGCGAGCTGAACCGCACAACCGAAAGAAGTCACTGGACCCCTGCCCGCGCGGGGGTACATGGCGCTCTCCATGCGCTTCTTCTCCGACAATGCCGCCCCGGCCCATCCGGCCGTGCTCGACGCGATGCTGGCCGCCAACGCGCTCGACACCGCTTATGACGGCGATGCGCTGAGCGGGCGGCTCGACGCGGCGTTCTCCGACCTGTTCGAGACCCCGGTCAGCGCCCTGTGGGTGACCACCGGCACCGCCGCCAACTGCCTGGCGCTGGCGGCGATGGTCCCGCCTTATGGTGGCGTGCTGTGCCACCGCGAGGCGCACATCAACGTGGACGAGGCCGGCGCGCCCGAGTTCTTCACCGCCGGCGCCAAGCTGCTGCTGGTCGACGGGCCGGGCGCCAGGCTGACGGTGAATGCCGTCGAGGACGCGCGCAGCCGGATCCGGGCCGACGTCCACCAGGTCCAGCCCCATGCACTGTCGATCACCAACGCCAGCGAATATGGGCTGACCTATTCGGCCGGCGAGACCGCCGCGCTGGGCGAGTGGGCGCGTTCCCACAAGCTGCGTTTCCACCTCGACGGAGCGCGCTTCGCCAATGCGGTGGTGTCGACCGGCGCCAGCCCGGCCGACCTGACCTGGCGGGCGGGGGTCGAGGCGCTGAGCTTCGGCTGCGTCAAGAATGGCGGCTTGTCGGCCGAGGCGCTGATCCTGTTCGACCGCGACCTGGCCGACACGGCCAGGCGGCTGCGCAAGCGCTCCGGGCACCTGCTGAGCAAGGGGCGGTACCTCGCCGCGCAGCTGCTGGCGATGATCGACGATGACCTGTGGCTGGCCAACGCCCGCAACGCCAACGAGGCGGCGCGGCGACTGGCCGAGGCGGCGGGACCGGAGCGGTTGGTCCATCCGGTCGAGGCCAATGAGGTGTTCATCCGGCTGACCGCCGACGAGGCCGGGCGGCTGCGCGCCGCCGGGTTCGACTTCTATGATTGGGGCATCGGCGAAGCGCGGCTGGTAACCAGCTGGGACCAGGACCTGGCGGCGGTGGACCGGCTGGCCGACGCGATCCGGGCGTTGTGAGGCAAGTCGACGGGCAGCCGGTCGGCGGCGTCCTGCTGCCCTTCACCATCTTCACCTTGATCTGGGGTTCGACCTGGATCGTCATCCGCGACCAGCTGGGCACGGTGCCGCCGCAATGGTCGGTGACCTACCGCTTCGTCATCGCCGCCGCCGCCATGTTCGCCATCGCCATTGCCAGGAAGAGCCCGCTGCGGCTGGAGCGGCGGGACTGGTGGCTGGTGGCGGCGGTCGGGCTGTTCCAGTTCTGCGTCAACTTCAACGCCGTTTATGTCGCGGAGCATTTCATCACCTCCGGGCTGGTGGCGACGGTGTTCGCCCTGCTGCTGATCCCCAACAGCCTGTTCGCCTGGATCCTGCTGGGGCAGCGGCCGGGCGGGCGGTTCCTCGCCTGCTCCGCCATCGCCATCGCCGGCATCGGCCTGTTGTTCTGGCAGGAACTGAAGCACGACGGGGCCAATGAGGTGGCGGTGATCGCCGGCATCGGCTGGACGCTGGCCGGCGTGATCGGCGCGTCGATCAGCAACGTGCTGCAGGCGACCGACCGGGCGCGGCACATCCCGATCCTGACCCTGCTGGCCTGGGCGATGCTGGTCGGGGCGGTGGCGGACGGGCTGATCGCCATGGCCGTGGCGGGCGCGCCCGTGCTGGACACGCGGCCGAGCTATTGGGCGGGGCTGGTCTACCTGGCGGTGCTCGCCTCCGCTTTATGCTTCACCCTCTACTTCCCGGTGGTGCGCAAGATCGGGCCGGGCCGCGCGGCCTATAGCAGCGCGCTGGTGCCGATCGTCGCCATGGCCCTGTCGACCCTGTTCGAGGGCTATCGCTGGACGCCATTGGCAGCGGCCGGGGCGGCGCTGGCGATCGGCGGCATGGTGCTGGCGGTGATGAGCCGCCGGCCGGCCGTGCCCGCGCCCTCGTCCGACTAGCGGCTCGGCGTGGCGGGCGCGGGGGTGGCGCTGGGGGGCGGCGGCACTTAAGTCCCGCTCATGCTTGATGTTCGCACCGCGCCCGCCCAGCCCGCCGCCATCCACCGCGCCGACTATCGCCCGCCCGACTGGCTGGTGCCCAACATCGCGCTGGAGTTCGAGCTGGACCCGGAGCGCACGGTGGTGCGCACCCGGCTGGAGGTGGAGCGGAACGGCGCGCATGACCGGCCGCTGCGGCTGGACGGGGAGGAGCTGGAGCTGATCGGCCTCAGGGTCGACGGGCAGCAAGTCGAGCCGCGGTTCGACGGCGAGCAGCTGGTCGTCGCGCTGACCGGCGCCTCGGCGGTGGTCGAGACGGAGGTCGCGATCCGCCCGGCCGCCAACACCAAGCTGATGGGGCTTTATGCCTCGGGCGGCCTGCTGTGCACCCAATGCGAGTCCCAGGGCTTTCGCCGGATCACCTTTTTCCCGGACCGCCCGGACGTGCTGAGCCGCTACCGGGTGCGGATGAGCGCGGACACGGGCCGCTTCCCCGTGCTGCTGTCCAACGGCAATCCGGTCGATGCGGGGGAGGGCGCCGACGGCAGGCACTGGGCGCAATGGGAGGACCCGTTCCCCAAGCCCTGCTACCTGTTCGCGCTGGTCGCGGGCGAGCTGTCGGTCAATCGCGACCGTTTCACCACGGTGAGCGGGCGCGAGGTCGAGCTCGGCATCTGGGTGCGTGAGGACGACCTGCCCAAGACCGGGCACGCGATGGCGGCCCTGAAGGATTCGATGGCGTGGGACGAGCGCACCTACGGCCGCGAATATGACCTCGACCGGTTCAACATCGTCGCGGTCAGCGACTTCAACTTCGGCGCGATGGAGAACAAGGGCCTCAACATCTTCAACACCCGCTACGTGCTGGCCGATCGGGAGACCGCCAGCGACGCCGACTTCGACGCGGTCGCGGCGGTGGTGGCGCACGAATATTTCCACAATTGGTCGGGCAACCGGGTGACCTGCCGCGACTGGTTCCAGCTGTCGTTGAAGGAAGGCCTGACCGTGTTCCGCGACCAGGGCTTCAGCGAGGACATGGGCAGCCAGGCGGTGGAGCGGATCGACCAGGTGCGGACCCTGCGCGCGGCGCAGTTCCCGGAGGATGCCGGGCCGCTGGCGCACCCGATCCGGCCCGACAGCTACCTCGAGATCACCAATTTCTACACCGCCACCGTCTACAACAAGGGCGCGGAGGTGATCCGCATGCTGCGCACCATCCTGGGCGCGGAGGATTACCGGCGCGGCACCGACCTGTATTTCGAGCGGCACGACGGGCAGGCGGTGACCTGCGAGGATTTCGTCAAGGCGATGGAGGATGCCAGCGGGCGCGACCTGGCGCAGTTCCGGCGCTGGTATTCGCAGGCGGGGACGCCGACGGTCAGCGCCCGGCTGAGCCAGGAGGACGGCGCCGCGGTGCTGCACCTGCGCCAGGCGACGCCGCCGACCCCGGGCCAGCCCGACAAGCAGCCGATGGTGATACCGCTCAGGACCGCGCTGATCGGGCGCGACAGCGGGCGCGAGCTTGCGGCCGAGCAGGTGGTGCTGCTGAGCAAGGCCGAGCAGGAGGTGCGGTTCGAGGGCGTGGACGAGCCGGCGCTGCTGTCGATCAATCGCGGCTTTTCCGCCCCGGTGATCGTGGACGTGCAGCGGGCAGCCGGCGAGGTCGAGGCGCTGGCGGTGGCGGACACCGACAGCTTCGCCCGCTACGAGGCGATCCAGGAGCTTGCCTTGCGCGAGCTGCTGGGCGGGATACGCGGCGGGGAGGTCGATGCCGAGCCGGTGATCGCGGCGCTGCGCAGCACGCTGGCCAGCAATGCGCTGGACCCGGCGTTCAAGGCCGACGCGCTGCTGCTGCCGAGCGAGACGGTGCTGGCCGAGCGGCTGGACGGGTCGGACCCGGCGCAAGTGCACCAGGTGCGCGACGCGCTGCGAACCGCGATCGGAACGGCGCTGCGGCCGGAGCTGGAGGAGGCCTACCACTTCTCGTCAGGCGCCGACCCCGAGAGCCTTTCCGGTGAGGACAAGGGCTTGCGGCGGCTGCGGGCGACGGCGCTGGGCTATCTGGCGGCGGCCGATCCGGAGCGGGCGCGGGAGCTGGCGTCGCAGCAGTTCGCGGCGGCCCGGACCATGACCGAGCGGCAGTCGGCGCTGGCCGTGCTGGCGATGCTTGGCGGCAGGCAAGCGGAGGCGGCGCTCGAGGCGTTCTACGAGCGGTTCAAGGGCGACGCGCTGGTGATCGACAAATGGTTCGGGGTGCAGGCGGCGGTCCCGGCGGAGGACACGATCGACCGGGTCGAGGCGCTGGCCGCCCATCCCGACTTCACGCTGGGCAATCCCAACCGCCTGCGGGCGCTGGCCGGCAGTTTCGCCGCCACGCCCTTCGCCTTCCACCGGGCCGACGGGCGCGGCTACGAGTGGCTGGCCGACGTGATCCTCAAGACAGACGCGATCAACCCGCAAACGGCCGCCCGCTTCGTTCCGCCGCTGGGCCGCTGGCGCAAGGTCGAGCCGGGGCGGGCGGCGCTGATGCGGCGGGCGCTGGAGCGGATCGTGGCGCAGCCGGGCCTGAGCAAGGACGTGTTCGAGCAGGCCAGCAGGAGCCTGTCGGCCTAGCGGGCAAAGCGCGGCCGGTTGCCGGCGACCGTCGGCAACTCGGCCGCGGTCAGCGAAAGGCGCGTGCCGGCGGCGTGAGGTCCGATCCCTGAGGTTCCGGCCGATGCCGGTCGCCCGCCACAACCAGCGCTAGGGGCGCAAGGACCCGGCCCTCAGTTGCCGATCCAGCCGGCGACCTGGGTCGCGACCGCGTTGGCGGCCTGGTTGATGGCCGGGCCGACGGTGGCGGCGGTGCCGTCGGAGGGGGCCGTGGCTTCGAAGCGGCGGGCCTGGACCTGGGCGCCGCCCCCGGTCGACATGGTCGCGTCGAAGGTGACGATCACCTGCCCGGACGGGACGTCATAGCCGAACCGCTCCAGCGTGCCGGTCACCAGCACGCCGGGATCGAGCGTGGTCTGGCCTTGGTCCAGCACCACCCGGTTGGTGGTGCGCTTCACCGTTTCGGCCAGCAGGTGCTGGAACAGGCGGTCGGGCGTGTCGACGTACTGCAGGTCCTTGACGTAGGTCACCTGGCCGGGCGCTTCGAGCACCGGAACGCGCACCTGCCGGATTTCCTTGCCGACCAGCGGGTCGAGGATGGTCACCGCCTGCCCCGCCGTCGCGGTGCGCTGGATGGCGACCGGCGCGGCCTGCGGGGTCAGGGTCAGCAGGGTCGGCGGGGGCTTGGCGCCGCCGAAGCAGGCGGCCAGCGCCAGGGCGGCCGCGGCGGGAAGGAAAAGGCGAACGGCGCGCATCAGCGGGACTTTCCGGGATTGTGGTCGGGCAGCTTGGGCGCGCCCAGCACGCCGGTCACTCCGCCCTGGTCGAGGCGCTGGGTGACGCCCTGCAGGCTGGTGGTCAGCTGCCGAAGGTCACGGACCAGCCGGTTGACTTCGGGCAGGGTAGACTTGGTCAGGTTCTGGACCCCCGGCCGGGCGTCGCCGACCAGCGCGTCGATGTTGGCGGTGGTCTGCTGGATGGACGCGATGGAGCGGCGCAGGTCCTCGGCCGCCGGCCGGCCCTGCTCGTTGACCAGCCGGTCGGTGCTCTGGGCCAGCTGGGCGACGCGCTGCGCGGCCAGGCTGGCGCTCTGCGCCGCCAGGCGCGCGTCGCGGATGGTGTCCGCCATCTCCGGCGCGCGCTGGGCCAGCACCCGGGTGGTGCTGTCGACATTCTCCAGGATGTCGGAAATCGCATTCTGGTTCTTGTCGCTCAGCAATTCGGTCAGCCGCTCGGTCAGCCGCTGGATGCGGTCGAGCAGTTCCGGCGCGGAATTGAGCAGCGCGCCCAGCCCGCCCGACGAACTCGGCACCACCGGGCAGCCCTGCGGGCCCGCCTCGGTCAGCGGACGGGCGCCCTTGACGGCGCCGTCGAGCTGGATCTCGCTGACGCCGGTGAAGCCGACGCCCTTGATCTGCGCGGTGGTGCCCTGGAGCACGGGCGTGTTCTCCTCGACCTCGATCCGCACCCAGACGAACTCGGGGCGGTCGGGCAGGAGCGAGATGCGGGTGATCTGGCCCACGGGCACGCCCGAGAAGCTGACGTTGGAGCCGCGGTTGAGCCCGCCGACGCCCTGGCTGAAGTAGATGTCGAAGCAGCGCCGCTTTTCGGTGTTCACGCCGGTGAGCCAGACGGTGAACAGCAGCAGGCCGGCGAGCAGCGCCAGGACGACGCCGCCCACCAGGACATGGTTGGACCGTGTTTCCATGGTCTTAAGCGCTGCCCCCCGTCACGACGCCGCCGCAGCGCGTCCGCGCGGCCCGTTGAAATATTCCTGAATCCAAGGATGGTCCAACTTCAACAAGTGTTCAATGGTATCGACCGCGACCACCTTGCGGTCGGCCAGCACCGCCACCCGGTCGCAGATCGCGTACAGGCTGTCGAGGTCGTGCGTGATGAGAAAAACGGTCAGGTTCAGCCGCTCGCGCAGGTTGCGGATCAGCTGGTCGAACGCCTGGGCGCCGATCGGGTCCAATCCGGCGGTCGGTTCGTCCAGGAACAACAGTTCCGGGTCGAGCGCCAGCGCCCGGGCCAGGCCGGCCCGCTTGCGCATGCCGCCCGACAGTTCGCTGGGATATTTCTCGCCCGCTTCCGGCCCCAGGCCCGACATGGCGATCTTGTAGCTGGCGATCTCGTCCAGCAGCGGCGGCTTGATGAACGGGAAATATTCCCGCAGCGGGACCTCGACGTTCTCGGCCACGGTCAGGGTCGAGAACAGCGCGCCGTTCTGGAACAGGATGCCCCAGCGGCGGCGGATGTTCTTGGCCTCGTCCTCGTCGCGGCCGATCATGCTTTCGCCCAGCACATGGACTTCGCCCGACTGCGGCGTCTGCAGGCCGATGATCGATCGCATCAGCACCGACTTGCCGGTGCCCGAGCCGCCGACCACGCCGATGATCTCGCCGCGGCGGACGTCGAGGTCCAGGCCGTCGTGGACCAGCTGGTCCCCGAACCCGTTGGTCAGGGAGCGGACCTTGATGATCGGCTCCTCGCCCTCGGGCAGGGTCGGGCTCCAGTTGAGGCGGCTGGCCATGCTAGAGCCAGCCGATCGAGCTGAAGAAGATGGCGAAGATCGCGTCCAGCACGATCACCAGGAAGATCGACTGGACCACGGCGGCGGTGGTCTTCAGCCCGACCTGCTCGGCATCGTTGGAGACCAGCATGCCCTGGAAACAGCCGGCCAGCGCGATGATAAAGCCGAACACCGGCGCCTTGATGAGGCCGATCCACAGGTCCGTGGCGGGCACCACTTCGGCGGTGCGCTGGATATAGGTCAGTGGCGGGATGTCCAGCCCGAGCCAGCAGAACAGGCCTCCGCCGACCAGGCTCGCCAGCATCGCCCAGAAGGCAAGCAGCGGCATCATCACCACCGACGCGATCAGCCGCGGGATCACCAGCGCCTCGATCGGCGACACGCCGATGGTGCGCATGGCGTCCACTTCCTCCGTGATCTTCATGGTGCCGATCTGGGCGGCAAAGGCCGAACCGGAGCGGCCCGCGACCATGATGGCGGTCATCAGCGGGCCCAGTTCGCGCACGGTGATCCGCCCGATGAGGTTGATGGTGTAGACCTCGGCCCCGAACTGCTGCAGCTGCACCGCGCCCTGCTGGCCGATGACGATGCCGATCAGGAAGCTCATCAGCCCGATGATGCCCAGCGCGCGCACGCCGACCACGTCGAACCGCTGGATGACCGCGTTCACCCGGAACCGCCGGGGGCGGCGGATCAGGCTGGCGAAACCGATCAGGGTGGCGCCGAAAAACGCCACCAGGCCCTTGAGCGTGCGCCCGCTTTCGATCGTCCAGGCGCCGAGCTCGGCCACCGCGCCGCCTTCCTTTTCGGGAACGGTGCGGGCCGGGTGGTCGGCGTCGGCGACCTGTTGCAGCAGGTCGTGGTGCTCGGAGCTTTCGCCCACCACGCGGGCCCGGCGGTCGCGCACCGCGCGGTGGACCAGGTAGGCGCCGACCGTGTCCATCCGCTCGACGCCGCTCAGATCGATGGTCAGCGGATCGGGCGCCGCATCGAGTTCGCGGCTGACCGAACCCGCGCGGCCGATGGTCAACGCGCCGGTGGGCGCGAAAACCTCTCCATTTGCTGCGTCGGGGGATGCCGTGAGCGAAGCCATCGGGGGGAGATGTGGTCGAAACGACCCCCCGACACAAGGTGGCGGCGGACTTGCCCTTTTCTTGCCCCGCTTGGCGTCCTAGCAGGGCGGCCATGCTGACCACTGCCGCCAGCCCGGACAAGCCCGTGTTCCGCCCGGTCGGGGAGACCGCCGCCAGACTGTTCGGGCAACCCGCCCGTGCCCGCGCCGAGCGGCTGGCCGCCAACGCCGGTCTGGTGGTCGGCGGGGAGGGCGACACGGCCGTGCTGGGCAATCTCGCCTTTGCCTGGGATCCGGCGTGGCTGAAGGAGCTGGCCAAGCGGCCGGGCGCGGCGCTGGTCAAGGACGGCGTGCCGGTGCTGGCCCATGTCGGCCGCGCCGACGCGGACGCGGTCGCGGCCGCCATGACCGGTGGCGGCGCGCTGCCGGCCGGGCTGGAACTGCTCGACGCCGAAACGGCATCCTTGAGCTATTTCGAACTGCGCAAGCGCGAGCGGCCGTTCGTGCTGCCGCTGTCGCCGGGCAACGAGCTGCCGGTCGAGCGCGCCTTTTACGACGCCGCCTACAAGGGCGTGACGGACGTGCTGACGCTCTACCTGTGGCGGCGGCCGGCCTTCTGGCTGACCCGCTGGGCAGCGATCGCCGGATTGACGCCCAACGTGGTGACGCTGGTCGGTTTCCTGTTCTGCGCCGCCGCCTTTTGGCTGTTCTGGGAAGGGCATTACTGGTCCGGCACCGCCGCCGGCCTCCTGTTCATGGTGCTGGACACGGTTGACGGGAAGCTGGCGCGCTGCACCGGGCAATCCTCGCCTTGGGGCAACATATTCGACCATGGCGTGGACCTCATCCACCCGCCCTTCTGGTGGTGGGCGTGGATCCATGGGCTGGGCAGCGCCGGGCACCAGCTGGAGGAGGTCTACAAGGGCTCGCTGCTGGCGATCATTGTCGGCACCTACATCGGCGGACGCCTGATCGAGGGCTGGTTCAAGCGCCGCTTCGGCATGCACATCCACGTCTGGCGGCCGGTCGACAGCCGCTTCCGGCTGGTCACCGCCCGGCGCAACCCGAACATGGTGATCCTGTTCGCCGCGCTGCTGTTCGCGCGGC
>Ga0210040_10010083_pt1 | contig 10887 bp, 8 predicted proteins | sample CryGeyCG12114_NA_FD_185462 | JGI IMG/M metagenome (GOLD analysis project Ga0210040, IMG submission 185462) | Groundwater microbial communities from aquifer - Crystal Geyser CG19_WC_8/21/14_NA (SPAdes) (version 2) | ecosystem: Environmental > Aquatic > Deep subsurface > Groundwater | place: USA... | reverse complement strand
TCAACTAGGTTGCGGTAGTAGGAGAAATCTCCTTGTAGCTTATCCTGAAGTAAACCGAACGAGAAGCCGATATCAGTCTTCTTACTAGTTTCCCAAGTCAAGGCCCTATTACCCGCATTGCTATAAGATAGCGTAGCGTTAGTGCCATACAGACCTGAATTATAAGTAGAAAGAGACACAAAATCATTAATACCTTGGCTATTACCTAATTCGCCATAACTACCCGTAAGCTTCAGGAAACTTACTGCGTTAGCAAGACTAGAATTTTTCCAAAAATTCTCTTCTGAAATGATATAGCCTAATCCACCACCGTAAAAATTACCCCATTTATTCGCCCAGGCCGAGTAGCCATCACGACGAGCGTTGAACGAGAGTAGATACTTTTTGGCAAAGTCGTAGCTGAAGCGCCCGAAGTAGGATACTAGGTAGTTTTCACCCTGAAAATTGCCCGCCGCCGCAATGTTCGTGAAGTTACCTTGGAAGGTAGTAAAGAAGTCATCGGCAACCTGCGTGCGGTTGGCACCCCAGCGCTGCTGATCCGTCTTTTGCTGCTCGCCACCTACCAAGAGCGAAAGGTTGTGCTCGCCAAAGGAACGATCATACTGAGCCGTATTCTGCCATACCCAACGCTTGTTAGTCCGGTAGTAGTTGGTAGCCGAGCCGCCCGTACTGAAACCGTCGCCGGCCAGTGCCGTTAGGAACGACTTATCTTCGAAACCGATATTATCAATACCGTAGGTGGTGCGTACGTTCAGGCCTTTTACTACTTCCCAGTTAGCATATACATTGCCCTGGATCTGATTGCTTTCCGAAGTGAAGTAGTTATAGGTAAGATCTACTACTGGGTTATAATAGCCAGGAGCTAGAGCAGAAGCAGGCGAAGCCGGGTTTACGTTGGCTCCGGCCCCTACTCCAGCACCGTTAGTAGCAGGGCTACCATCGGCGTTATAGGCCGGAATGTTGGGGGGCAACACCAAGGGCAAACGTCCTAAGCCCGCCGTGCCGAATGCTGAGCCGCTCAACGACCCAGAGTTGGGTGCAGAGTTGTAGCCGTTTGCATAGTTAATGCGCGCTCCTACCGTAAAGTTCTTATACACCTTGTGGTCCACGTTCACGCGAGCCGAAGTGCGCTTGAAGTCGTTGTTGACCAGCATACCCTTCTGGTTGGTATAGCCGATCGAAGCATAGAAGCTCGTCTTTTCAGTACCGCCGGAGAAGTTAACCGAGTTAGAAGTAGAGAAGCCGGTGCGATAGATGTAGTCATACCAGCGCGTGTCTACAACGTTGCCATTAGCATCAGTCGAAGGCAGGAACCCTTCCACGTTGTTGCCCACAGCGCCTACTGCAACCCGGTTAGCGTTCAGGTTGCGCACGGCTTCGTTCTTAATCATCATGTAGTCCGAAGCCCCCAGCACGTCGTACAAGCGGACAGGCTTCGTCCAGCCAGCCCACGAGTCAACGGACACTTTGCTCTGGCCTTTCTTGCCGCGCTTGGTGGTCACGAGGATAACGCCACCCGCAGCGCGCGAGCCGTAGATAGCAGCTGCCGCAGCATCCTTCAATATTTCGATGCTCTCAATATCGTTGGGGTTGATGCTGCTGAGCGGGTTGTTCGGCGCGTTGGTAGCCGAGTTATCGCCGCTGTAGGTAGGAATGCCGTCGATAACGTAGAGCGGCGACGAGCTGAGCGAGATAGAGTTGACACCCCGAATTCGCACCACGGGCGGGTTGTTCAGCACGCCGTTGGGCGTGGTGATGTTCACGCCGGGCGATTTGCCCTGCATGGCCTGCTCAAAGCTTTGCACGGGGCGCTGGGCCACGTCTGCTCCGGTGAGAGACGATACTGAGCCCGTCAGTTCCCGCCGGGTTTGGGTGCCGTAGCCAACTACTACTACTTCGTCTAGGCCCGTCACGTTACTTGCCAGCGAAACATTCACTACTGATTGACTACCCAGTGCTACCTCTTTGGTATCGTAGCCAACGAAGGAGTACACCAGCGTGCCACTTGCTACTGATACAGGTAAGGAATAGCTACCATCTGCATCAGTCGAGGTCCCGTTCGAGGTTCCCTTTAAAACAACGGTTACGCCCGGTAGGGTTGAGCCATCAGAACCTGTCACCTGACCGGTTATGGTCCGGCCTTGAGCCAGTAGTCCGTGGCTAGCTAGCATAAGCAGCGTAAAAAAGAGCCACAGTAGATTTTTTCTCATGTGTACAGGTTTTGTTTAGTTTAAGAATTTTCAATTTATGGGTCAAATAAAGAACACATTCTTAACATGGACAATGATTATTAACATTAATTTTAAATTAAAGACTGTTTTACTGAAATTCGCGCAATCGATTTCTGAATTTTTTATATCTATTTAATTATATATAACAGTGTCATTTATCTATAAAAGGGATATTTGATATTAATTAAATACAAAAGGCCTTTCCCAAAAATGAGAAAGGCCCTTGCCAATTTATTATAGTATGCACCTATTAATGCTTTACTAGTTGCATCGTTTGCGGTTCCTAGAAAAAAGTCGGGCTACAATATTACTTGAGAATCTGCTACTTAGAAAGCTTCTCCCACGGCGAAGATGATTCCGGAGTTGCCACCAGAGCCTACCCCGTAATCCAGCCGGATATTGAGTCGGTCGCGGCGGTTGAAGCGGAAACGCAATCCGCCGCCGCCCGCTAGCTTGATGCCGTCGAAGCTGTAGTCGGAGATATTGTAGCCTACTTGCCCGGCAGCCAAAAAGGCCGCTACATCGAAGCGCCAGAACAGCTTCTGCCGAATTTCGGCTTGGGCGGTTGTGAACTGACGTTCGCGGAAGCGGGCTTCGTAGATGCCGCGCATCAGGTAGGAGTTGTTGTAGATGGCGCCGCCCAGGGTAGCGCCCATGCCGGGCAGCTCCCGGAACGGTACGTCGCCGGAATGGTACTGGCCCATAAACTGCAGAGCCAGAATGGTGTTGTTGGAGCCAAACAGCGGGTTGAAATGGCGCGCATCAATCTGGTAGCGCGTGAAATGGTAGTCGCTACCCAGTGCGCCGCCGTTGAACAGGATGTGCGCATCTACGAAGTTGCCGGTATACGTGGCCAGCACGTTGTCGCGGCCGTCGTAGAGTAGGGCTGGCCCTACTCCCGAGCTAATGGTGCCGTTGCGCTGGTCGCCCAGGCCCCGGAAGCTGCCTAGTTGATTATAAACCGTTGCCGGGTTGGTAGGCGAGTACTCATCGGAGTTCTGCAATTTCACGTCACCGAGGGCAGTGAGGCGGTAGCGCAGGCCTACAAACAGGTTATTACCTGCTTTCACCAGTGCCTTTTCATCGAACACAAACAGGGGGTATTGAATCTGAACCTCGTCGCTCTTCACGGTATTATTGCCTACTCCGTAGTAGTTAAACGCCAGGTCGTAGTAGCTCAACTCGCCGGAGAAGTAGTATTTCTCTTCTTTGGTAAAAATAGTGTGCGTGAGTTGCAAGGTGGTTTGGCCCTTCTGCGAAATCCACCCAATCAGGCGGGCATTCGACTTGCGCACGGTGGTATCGGTGCCGAAACGCCAGACGGGCAGTAGGGCCAGACCACCCGCAAAACCGGTTTCCTGCTGGTAGAAGGCAATGGGCACCGGAATAAAGCTGGGTTTGTCGCTGGGTGTAAAATCCAGGCGGCGCTTCTCCACGTGGCGTGGGGCCAGTAGGCCGGTAGCGGGCGTGGTAGTTAGCCCAAGCGGCGCCCGCTCATCGGGGGTAGGCGTGGGTGCCACGGCCGCCACTTGGTACGTAGCCGGGGCCACAGCCGAAATGGCAGCATCCCCGGTTTGGGCGGCAGCTGACAGAGCTAATCCGTTGAGGAATAGCGCAGAGTAGAGGAAACGCATAGAAATGCTTCTGCAGAAAAGATAAATCGGTAGGGAGAGGCAGCGGCGGCGGCGACAAAAACGGAGCAAGTGGCTGCGCACTGCGTAAAACTCCTCCACTAACGCAACTGTGTACCCTACGGTTTTACCGGCCCGTTACAAGCAGCATGGAGAGGACCCCCGCCAACATAATCCACTTGCACCAGGCGCTAAGCTGCGCAAAATGCCGGCGCCGATCGGCACGGCGAAGCAGGTAGGCCAGCGCCAATAGCGGGAGCACACAACCCACTAGCAGCCAGGAACCTAGCCAGTTGCGTTGCGTGGTAAGCGCCTCGTATGTAGCGCCCCCCACCAGCACAATTAAATTCAGCAGAAAAAAGGCGGCTACCCACTTCGTCCGCAGCACGCCCCACACAATGGGTAGGGTCCGGCAGTCGTGCTGGGCATCGCCGCGCATATCGTCCACGTCTTTCACAATTTCGCGCACAATGGTCAGTAGGAAGGCAGCCAGTGCATACACCCACGGCGAGTTTTGCTGGCTACGCAACTGCAATTCGGGCAGCAACACCAGCGCGGCCGTGAGTAGCCCGATGCTGAGGTTGCCGACCAGCGCCACCCGCTTGAAGCGGACGGAATATCCCCATAGGAGCAAGGCCGAGCCCACGTGCACTAGGCCCAGCAGCGGCGAGAGCCCTCCCGCTACCAGGATGCCGATGCCGGAGAGCAACAAGTGCGCTATCATGGCCTGGCGACGGTTTACGTGCTGGCCTACCACCAGCCGGCCGGGCCGGTTGATGGCGTCAATCTTCACGTCGTAGTAATCGTTGATGATGTAGCCGGCCGCGGCCACGCACAACGCCGCCAACACCAGCAGCAGAAACTGCTCGTTCAGCACGGAGGCGCTCAGTAGGCCCGCCCGCACCAGGCTCAGGCACAGCACCATCAGCAGCAGGTTGGGGAGGCGCACCAGCCGGGCTAGCTGCCGCCAGCCGCTTCCGGGCAGCAGGGAAGTAGGGCTAAAAAATGCGCGACGGGCCATGAGAAAGGCAATAGAAGCCAACAAAGATGCAGCCTGCGGCGAGGAATTCGCAAGCGGCAAAAAAGAAAGCCTCTCCACAAGAGGAGAGGCTTTACCAGATCTGCAAGCAAAAAATCTATGTAGATAATGCTTATACCTTCTTCACATCTACGGCGTTAACGCCTTTGCGGCCTTCCTGCGTTTCAAACTCTACGCGGTCATTCTGCTGAATTTGACCCCCGTTCAGGCCGGTAATGTGGACAAAGAAATCTTCCTTCGTCTCGTCATCTGTAATGAAGCCGTAGCCCTTCGACTCATTAAAGAATTTTACGGTTCCTGTTTTCATGAAAATAAGCAAATGGTGAATGGATGAGCGGGTAAAGATAGAGGGATTTCGCAAAAACGCAACCCGCGCCCCCAGCAGCCCACTCAAAGCTCATAGCCCTACTCCCCACGGCTATCTACCACGTTTGCTGCACTTTCATCACCGCTTCCAGCAACTCGCGCACGGCCCCGTGGCCGCCCGGCAACGGAGAGATATAGTTGCTGATGGCGCGCACATCATCGGCGGCATCGGCGGGGCAGGCAGCTACGGCGCAACGCTGCATCACCTCCAGATCGGGCATATCGTCGCCCATATAGGCCACGTGGGCGGGGTCGAGGTGGTGCAGGTTGCAGTAGGTATTGAAGATTTTCATCTTGTCCGCCACGCCCAGGTAAATGTCATGCACGTCCAGGGATTCCAGGCGCTTGCGCACCCCTACCTCCTCCCGGCCCGAGATGATAATGACCCGGTAGCCCTGCCGCAAAGCGTGCCGAATGGCGTAGCCGTCGCGAATGTGGAAGGTCCGAACCTGCTCGCCCGAGTTCAGCGCCAGCAGCGTGCCGTCGGTCAGGACGCCATCTACATCCAGTATAAAGGCCCGGATAGCGGACAGGTCGGGAGTAGGCATACGCGGTGATTTAGTGAGTGGAAGAATGCTCGAATGGTGTGGTGGCTAGTTGACAAAACAGTCATTGAGCCACTTGGCCATTTCCCTTTTCTTTATTGATTATCGCGCCACTCGTACACCCACTTGGCCTGAATTTGCTCCAGGTGGCCTTCGTTGGCCTGCTCGCGGGTGCCTTCAAAGTTGGGCAGGCTCAGCACCCATTCCAGCAACTCAGTGAAACGGACACGGTAGATTTTTGCCTCTGCGAATTCGTCGCCGAATTTCTCGTAGAGTGCCATTGCCACATCCTCGTAGTCGCCCCAGTTCATGGGTGGCTCAAAATGATTCATTTATAAATGGTTGAATGGTGGATGTTGAATGAATCGTTGAGAAATGATTACCGAGTAAATTAACTACTTACCTGACATTCACCACTCAATAATTTAACATTCAACATTTCTTAATGCCCCAGGAAATGCTGTGGGGGGATGAGGATGGCCAGCTCTTCGGTATCGTGCTGGACTATGCACTGGCAGCCCAACCGGGAGTTGATGCGTGGGTTTACGGCCCGGTCGATGAAGTCTTCCTCCTTGTCGGAAATCTCCGGCAGCGAGCCTTCTCCCTGCTCCACGTACACGTGGCACGTGCTGCAGCCGCATACGCCACCGCAGTTGTGCTGCAGCTGAATACCGTTGTTGAGCGCCACGTCCAGCACCGATTCACCCTCTGCCGCTACGTGGGTCTGGGTAGGCTGTCCGTCCTGAAACTTAAAAACGATATTGACGACTTTCACGGTGAACTTCTTTCTTAAAAGCAACAAAAAATTGGGGCCACGAAGGTACGTACCCCTCGCCCCGAATCAAAACTACTCCGGCACCGGGACGGGCGCGGGCTGCCGCTGAATGCTATCAGACAAGCTCTTGTACAACTGCTGCCACTCCGGATGGTTTTGCAGCGCGGCCTCGTGGCGGGCCAAGGTAGGCGCATCGTGGCGAGCGGCCGGGCCGGTTTGCCCCACAAAAGGCGCCTGAGCCAGGGCCTTTTCCATCGTTTCGCGCACCAGTGGGGCAAGTAGCTCGAAGGGAAGGGCCGCTTCTTGCAGAAGAGTATGGCTAAGCCCCAGCAGGTGGTAGGGAAAATTACTGGCAAACACCGCCGCCACATGCAGAGCCAGCCGTTGCGGAGTGGCTACCAGGCGCACCTCGCGGCTTAGACTGTGCGCCAGTGCCAGAAGCGCAACCTCGTCGGTGGGGTTGCTGGCTTCAATAAACAGCGGCACCGTGGCCCACTCTAGCTGCCGGTCAATGCTAAAGGTTTGCAGGGGATAGAAAACGCCTCCGCGCAGCGTGGGGTAGGGCGCAAATACAGCCAGTGGCAGCGCCCCCGCCGTGTGGGCCACCAGTGCGCCAACGGGCAGTTGTAAGCCAGCCAGCAAGGGCTCTACCCCTGCGTCGGGCACGGACAGTAGGAAGACGTCGGCGGTGAGGTGGCGCAGGTCGAGGGCGGTGCTGGCCGTAGCGCCCGGTAGCTGGCGGGCCAGTGCGGCGGCGCTGGCTGGCGTGCGGCTCCACACGTGCTGTACCCGGTGGCCGGCCTGCACTAGGCCCAATCCAAGGTGAGTGGCCACACTCCCGGCGCCCAACAAGCAAATTTGCATACCAATAATCCTTATTTCTTCCCTGGCAGCGGTTGGTCGTTAGCCCGCTCCTTTGCCGCACTACAAAGGTGCGACTTATCCCGCAATACTGGGCCGCAGGGCTTGTCGCCGCGGAATTTTCGGGGTATTTGCTGCTGGCCTATGACTATACTTATAGAAAATTACCATATTCACGGGAGAAAGCAATTGTGACTTTTCTTCGACTATCCTTCACCCCACTTCTTACCCCGTTTCTATGGCCGATTATTACCCCACTACCCAAGCTACGTCGCGCAAATGGCAGTGGCCGCTGGCCGCGCTACTACTGCTCGGCTCGGCTGGTTTGCAGGCGCAAGACCTGAACTACAGGCCCTCGAATGCGCAGAACGTGGCTGGCAGCTACACCGATCTGGGCACGACAGGTACTGCCATTACGACGACTGATACCGACGACTCGAACTCTACCGCCCAGGATATTGGCTTCACGTTTAACTATAATGGCCAGTCGTTCACGCAATTTGTATTGAACACCAACGGCTATTTGCGCCTGGGAGCCGAGGCGCCCGCCGCCGCGCTGTACCTGACGGCCGCACAAGGCAGCGACGGCGGTGCCTTCCGCAGCACGGCCGCTACGGATGTGAATCTACTGATTCCGTTTGGCGTCGATTTGATCGGAAACGCCGGCGCGGAATATCGCCTAACGGTTACGGGCACTGCGCCCAACCGGATATGCACCATCCAATGGAAGGACGTGCGCGACAAGGCCCGACCAGCAACTACCACGGCGGGTGCTGCCATTATTGGTGAGCAGTACGCCAGCTTCTCTTTTCAAACAAAGCTCTACGAAACAACCAACGCCATTGAGTTTGTGTACAATGCCCCCACTGCCGGGACGGGTGCCAATGCCTACAAAGCGGGCCAAGTGGGCCTGAAAGGTGCTAGCGCGGCCGATGCGCAGGTACTTACTGTGGGCAAAGGTTCCGCGCAAGCGTGGAGTGCGGCTATTTTTCAGCAGAACAACTACGAGGCCGGCAGCACCGCGGCGTTCAACTTTCGCAAGAATGTACCGCCCGACGCGGGCCGTACCTACCGCTTCCTGCCCGTGCAGGCCAACGACGCCAGCGTGGTCACCATTTATACCCTAGGCAAGCTACCACTCGGCGCCGCTACTCCGCACGTTATGCAAGGGGTAGTGCGCAACGTTGGCAGTAATACGCTGACCAATGTACCGGTAACTGTAGCCGTAACGGGCGCCAATTCCTTCACGAACACCCAAACGATTGCCTCTCTACCCTCGGGGGCTACCGCCGTGGTATCGTTCGCTCCTTTCACGCCAACCGTTGTCGGCACCGATAACATTACCGTATCGTTAGGCGCCGACGACTTGGCCAGCAATAATACGGCAACCATTGCCCAACTGGTCACCAATGGCGTTTATTCGTACGCTACGCCGGACGCTGATGCTTATACCAGCTATGGCGGCAGCACTACAGCGCTGGCCTTCCTGTCGCGCTTCACAGCCAATGACAGCCGCTACGTACAAGCTGTGAACGTGTACATTGGCGACGTCAGCGCCGTAGGTAAAGTAGTATACGGTGTGGCCGTCAATCGTACGGGCACCATCGTGGGCCGCTCACTCGATTATACAGTTACAGCAGCGGACGTAAGAACCTACAAAACGTTCACGTTGTCTGCCCCGGTACTGTTCTCTGCGGATGATTTCTTTGTGGGGCTGGCCCTCAGCACGAGCGCTACTTCCTACTTCCCGGTAGGCACGCAGGCCGAAGACCCTACCCGCCGGATGGCTTCCTACCTGCTAACGATTGGCGATGGATCGGCGCCGGCTGACTTGTCGACGAGTACCATTGGCAAGTTCATGATTGAAGCCGTAACAGCGCCGGCTACCTGCCTGCCGCCTACCAATCTAGCCGTAGTTATCAATTCCCTGACCTCAACTACGGTATCGCTGAGCTTTATGGCCCCAGCCGGCACGGCGCCTTCCGGCTACAGCATTGTGTACGGCCCTACTGGCTTCGACCCGGCCACAGCCGGTACCATCGTACCGGGCACTGCCTCGCCAGTTGTGCTCACAGGCCTCACGGCCGCTACCACTTACCAAGCCTACGTGCGCAGCACGTGCAGCAGCACCGACCTGAGCATTTTCTCTAGTCCAGTGGCTTTCACTACTTTGTGCACACCGCCTGCGCCGGTAGCCACGTTCCCATACGTGCAAAACTTCGATGGCGTGACGGCTCCGGCCCTACCCTGCGGTTTCACTACGCTGGATGCTAATACCGACGGCTACACCTGGGCCACGAGCACCAGCGCCGCCCGCAGCGGTAGTAATTCCTTGACTTACAACTTCAACAATCAGAGCCTAACCACGGCTGCCGATGACTGGGTATTCACGCCAGCTCTTACGCTGACGGCCGCCGAGCAGTACAACCTCTCCTTCTACTACCAGGTGGGCACCGTGAACGGCGCGGCCGTAGCCGAGCGCCTGGAAGTGAAGCTGGGTACCGCCCCTACCGTAGCGAACATGACGACTACCATTTACGCCAACAACAACCTCACGGCCACTACTTTCACGCAGGCGTCTACCACCCAGCCCGTCAAAGTAGCTGCCAATGGGCAGTATTACATCGGTATGCACGTCATCAGCCCGGCGAACTCCTTCCGCTTGTCAATTGACGATATGCAGCTGACGACCGGCGTGCTGGCTACCAATGCCGCTCTGTCGCGCTCCATTGATGCCTACCCCAACCCCACTACCGGCCTGCTGACGCTGGACTTGCGCAGCACGGCGGCCCGCCAGGTGCAGGCCACGCTGGTGAACACGCTCGGCCAGACGGTACTGAGCCGCAGCTTCAGCAACAAGCAGCAGCAGTTGGATCTGTCGAATCTGGCCGCGGGCATCTACACGCTCAAGCTGAACATCGACGGCGAAATTGCCGTGAAGCGCATCAGCGTCCGGAAGTAGGTTTCAGTTCTATCAAACGCAAAAAGGCCACCCATACGGGTGGTCTTTTTTGTTGTTCTGTTACTCACAAGCCTCTCTCGACAAGATAAGGAAGGCTTACGCTACCTGACGCGGGCGCCGAACTGGGCGGTTGCGCTGCGGTGGCACCGCGTCGGAAAAAGCTGGTGCAACGACGGCAGCCTTCTGGCGGCGCTTGTAGAAGGCCATGCCGAATCCGGCTGCCATCAGCAGGGTCCCGCTCCAGAGCAGGTTGATGAACGGCTTATTCATTGCCTTCAGGATGATGTAGTCCTTTTGCGTGGTGCTGATACCGAACGTAAACTTACCGGCAGTAGGGTCTACGTTGAGGAAGCTGATGCGCAGGCCCAGGTCGTCTACCTGATCGGGAACGCGGCCAATGAGGCGGTTGCGCACCACAAACACCGGGTGCACGTGGTACTGCTTCCGCTCGCCCGACACGATAAAGTCGCCCTGAAT
>Ga0210040_10010082_pt1 | contig 10889 bp, 16 predicted proteins | sample CryGeyCG12114_NA_FD_185462 | JGI IMG/M metagenome (GOLD analysis project Ga0210040, IMG submission 185462) | Groundwater microbial communities from aquifer - Crystal Geyser CG19_WC_8/21/14_NA (SPAdes) (version 2) | ecosystem: Environmental > Aquatic > Deep subsurface > Groundwater | place: USA... | reverse complement strand
AGATGACTTTGAATAAAAGACAGGAGTAAGATGACTATGAATACAAGACAGAAGTAAGGAGATCAGAAATGATCAGTTTGAATAAGATAAATATGATCAAAAAACAAGAATAGTCTGATTGAGATTGATCAGTTTGAATAAGCTGATTATGACTAAAGGACGGAAATTGGATGATTAGGAATTATCAGTGTAAATCAAGTGACATATATACAAGACAGGAATGAGATTTCCATGAATAAAAACAAGAATAGGATGATTAGGAATGATCAGTGTGTGACTCGAAAAATCGGATGCATAAGAGCAATTTGTATGAATACAATCAAATAATGGGCACACAAAAGTTAAAGGCAGCTATAGTCCATACTATTCCATACCATATTTATTAAGCAGAAAAGGTTTACAAATTATGATTGAATCTTCTATGTTGATAATTGACAGTAGGAGCTTTTGGTAACAAAAACGATCTGTATCATGTTCATAACGCAAAAGTTCTCACTCTTCAGTTTCTGTTTCAACAGTGAGGTTGTGTTGCCAGAGGTTCATAGTGTCAAAAATTTTGCGCCTTTTCCTTATTCACGTTTTTTTCCAAATTCAGTAGTTCGAGATGGAATTTCAAGATGACTTTGCGACTTCACTCGAAAACAATGAGGAATCTGAGTCTTCACTGGAAGAAAGTTTAACAACATGTGATGACTTTGAACCAGTTACTTTTGAGGATTTGAGCCAACTGTTTGAGGCTATCATAAATAATCCGAACAGGAAAACAGTGAGAACGTTTAAAATAACCGGTCAGCAGTTTGTACAGACTATTGCCAAATACGTAGCAGTATCTCCTCCTAAACAATGGAGCGGACTTTTTGACAAGGAACTGAAAAACACACAAAATGGAAGACCAGAAAGTCAACATAGTCTATTTCTCTCACTATTCAAAAGAGTATTATCAGAAGAATACGATGAAAAGACTGCTCAAGCTGATAGAACAATTGCGAAGCGAAAAGAGTACATTGAAAGTAACTCAACAACCACTCGAAGCAGCAATTGGCTTACTTTGTTCAGGAACAGGATATGCTACGAGAAAGAAATGAGCAATGCAAAATTGCCATTATACACTGCTGCTTTGCTCTACAATTTTTACAGTATGTTTTTTGTTTTTTTTTGTAAATAATTGCTTTCTCCATACACAAAGATGTTAGAGATTTTTGACAGAAAAATTTACAGATTGAAAGAGTTAATTATATTAATTATAATATGCAATCAATGTGATTAAAAATCTATAAATACCAAACAATTTTTTATCAAACAGAACTTTTACAGCGACCAGAACCAGAGTTAGCTGAAATGTTGAGCGATGTGAATTGCGGATTCGCAAAAATCAGTGATATGGCAAAGCAAGCCATAGTGGAGAGTCAAACGGATTCGTTAATAACGAAGAACTTCTGGATTCGCCCAATATATCTAGGAAGCAAATTTTCGGTCATTTTTAAAGGAGGAGTCGCTGACGATGATGTAACGATTTTGCAGCAAAAGACGAAAAATGAGCTTCAACAAAGTAAGTCTGAAGTTGATCAAATTGCTTTTTGAAAAACAAATAATTAACTTTGAATTTCAATGACTAAGTGATTTTTTACCGAGTAGTTAGAAATCTTAAGTTGCCTTCCGAGCTGTCGGCTGAAGCCAACGCTGTTGGGTCTCAGGTTCAGCCCAAATCCACAGATGAGAATGACTTCTATGGTTTAAACGAAATTATAAAGAAGAAGGAACTTGCGGAAATCGATGCTGCTAAATTGGAGGATATTTTGAAGGCAAATTTAGAAGTGCGAAAAACTTTGGAGAGAAAAAAAAAGGACCTCTTTGTTGAAAAAAAAGCAATCGAAAGCAAAGTTGAAGAAGCGCAAGATAATATATTTGCTCACGAGCAAATAAGAGCACTTCATGCAAAAGTACAATCATCTCTACGTACTCAACTGTCGTTTAGAGAGTTTGTCCAAATGATCATTGATCGCACAAGCAGTGCAGTAAGTGAAGGACAATATAAAAGAAATTTCCATTGATTGTTTTTTTGCTAACCAATTTTTCAATCTTCCAGTTCTTCAATCAAACTGAAGAAGAATTGGATCTGCAAAAACAATTGGATGTTTTGGTTCAAGAACTGGTACATTGTTTTTTATAACTATAATTTTAAACACAATTTTAAGCATACCACTGTATGGTTTTTTTAGGACACTGCAGAACAACGGGAAAAACAGGCAGAATTGAGAAATCTTCCGCCAGATAGCTCACTATCTGATCAGAATGCAGGTGGTTTGGAAACCCCACCACCAGTTGAGTTATCCTCTCAAAGCGCAGTTTGCACATCTGCGAATATTGCAGGCCCAAGTCAAAGAGTCTTGACAGATTGTGACGTCATGGGGTTGGGCCAAATCGATGCTAACGAAAACAATAGAGCGGGACCTTCTAAAAAAGTTAATAATGACCGTAATTTAGGGAAATCAAAACGTTTGGTACAAAATTCAAATGCATTCTAATTTATAATTCATTTGCAATTCTTCATATGTTAAAAATGATTATATTTACTTTTTCAGAATACAGACGAAGAAGATATTTTGGCAGCCAAGTTAATTAAACGAAACTTGAATGGAGAAAAGCAAACCGACTGTTCACAATTCCCGACCAAAATGCATGTGTTTACCACTGATTTGAATATGTCATCGGGTTCCAATAAAGGTAAGATTTATTGATGGAAGGGTTACGTTAGGTTAGTTAGGTAATTAATTCTTCCACTTAGCTGGTTATAATTAAATCTTTATTCTTAAAAACAGAAGATGATTTGGCTGCAGCTGATTTACTACAAACGAATCCGGAAATGACGTCGTCCCAATTGTCGGACAGTTCGACATCTTCATCTTCTTCATCGTCTTCTTGTTCTTCATCTTCTGGATCCTCATCCACATCTTCGTCTTCGTCGTCAAATGAAGAAAATGATAAAATACAAAAAGCGAAATAATGCGCAGAAGAATACCTACATCACTTTCTTGATATCTTAGTTTTGATTAACTGTTGCTCAAGCTGATGATACTTTAGGATGAATTAATTAAGCTTGACAGTATGAACTAAAATGTTATCAAGCTGAATAGCTAGCATAGTACCCTTAGATATAGTTTTGAATGATTTAAAAACGAATTTATTTTTAGGCAAATCATGTCTGCTAGTCTGATTTTTTTGTTTGGAGATGACTCTATGAAAGTGAAGTATTTGTTTTTAATAAACAGAAATACAATGATTGACTCAACAGAAAAAATATTTGCACACCATCAAATAGATCAGAGTTTTTGTGAATTTAACTATTTATCAATCGACAGCATTGATTCATTTCTCACTCACACTTTTACAACTTAAATACAGGTTCAATAAGCCCACTTTGATCAGCTGCTTGAATTTAAATAATCAAATAATTTTCTGCAGGATACGAATAGGAATGAAATCGCTAGCAAGTTATTTGAACTAAAAAAGTCGTAAAAACGATTTAAAAATAGGCATTCATCCTCATTTTTTTTTGCAAGCCACAACAAGCGTCATGTAAGAGGAGATACAAAGATTATTGCTAACGTTCTCGAAATTACTTGATTTAATATTTTTAGAGATAATCTCCCACGAAGCTGTGTAGTTTTTCCCTAAAGTTAGTTTAGAATGAAAAAGTTAACTTTGATTGAAAAACGAAAGGTACTTGATTATGTGGTGTCAAAAAATCGTTTGAAAGATTATCACAGTGACTCTCTCTGGGTCACATGTGCTGCGAATGTTTTCGAAGTGAGTCTCACCAAATATGATACGTTTTCAAGTTTTTCCGTAAGTATTCAATTGACATGACAAGTTTGATTTTTCAGAATAAATACAGTTGGAAACTGGTTAAAAAATGCTGCCAAATTTCCGTGAAACTCAAAGCTGAAGAAGCAAGTAAACACAAGATCACAGATCATTTACCTCGAGAGTTGAAACAAACAAAGAAAATCACTTCGTTCACAGGCAAAAAAGATGTCAATTTGTTCTTTGCGTCAGAATTTGAAGCATATAAATTTTATATACTCGAAGAAGGAATATTTCAGAGCTCCAGATTATACAGCCGTAAGAAATTTGTTCAACTATTGATAAAAGTAAGCAAAATCTAAATATTGATGGTTTGTGAAAAAAAATTGTTAAAATTATTAAATTTACCTAAATTTTCATATTTTAGATGCATGGCGGAGAGCTTCTTGAGTGCCTGGAAGAAGCTTTAAAAATCCACGACTGTTTCATGATTTCTGTTGCAAAAATCGATTTTTCAGTGAAAGAATTTCAATCAAGCACTGGACGTATGGTGTTTCGTGATGAGTTTATCATTCAATCTTCATTTAAGAATCAATTGCTAGATATGCGTCTTTATGAAATTAAATATGAATAGTGAAAAACCACCGAATTGAATGTAGTTAGTATGATTGAAATTATTGGCAATAATAACTATGATGGGGAAGATACTATAGGATATGTTGAATTTTTGTCGTAACTGATGAAAGGTATTATAAATAATTAGGTACAAATCAAATGGATCAATAGAGAACACTATTCACAGAAATTAATTGAAAATTTTTTTATGAGATTTTTTATTTTTTGTGAATTTGAGTTGGTAATAAAAAGCTATATTATACAAAAATTCAGAGAATTCTGTTAAATTATCTGAAAAAGCTTATTTGTTCATAGAAAAAAAGGAATAAATAGCAATAGGTGCAGTACCTGGAGTATGCAAAAAAAGCGAAATAAAAACGCAGTGGTGACAAGAGAATGTATAATGCAACTTGACTATCGATAGATAAAAATTTGAAATTCAACGGCATATTTTAAAAAAAATTGGATAAATTATTGACAAGTTATAGCAGGAAGATGTTTTATGTTGCTGACAGTTGCTTGTCTTTTGATATTTAGCTTCAGTTTGGTCAACGAAGTGAGAGAAGGAACATCAAAATCCTGTTTGAGCTGCTAAAATGTTTAAACAATATCACAGTCAGTTTTGTAAGTACTATTTTGTATCGTGAAATATCGTTAATGAATATGGTACATAAAAAATTCACACAAAATTTTTTTATAGTTTTTTTTGGAAATTCGCATCCAAGTAAATTGACAGAACCTTCAATTTTGGCATCAGAAAAATCTGTTGATCATGCTGTGATAGACAAAAAAATTGTAGAGAAGATGAAAGGCTTGTCTGATGAACAGCGTGATGCTGTATACTTGGCTCTTCAACAATTTTTTCTCCCTTTCGAAAAAAAGTGCAACGGTTTCCTATTAGGTAAGCCATTCGTGATTTCCGAAACATTCACCTAGTGATTGTTCGAATCTGCATCAAAATTGAAGATTGATATCAAAATTATTGTGCCTGCTAATTTTTTTCAGGTGATGGAGCGGGTGTTGGTAAGTCCAGAATTATTGCTGGCATTATGAAATACTTGTGGGAGAAAAAAATACAAAAGTTTATTTGGATAACTGTGAATGAGGATCTACGAAAAGATATTAGTGAGGATATTAAGGCTGTTGGCCTCAAAGAGTGTCCGGTGCTTTCGGTGCAGCAGATCGATAGACATCATAAGCAGGGGCTGTTAATTATATCATATTCCCAACTGGTCTGGAAACGTGAAAATCATCCGGAAAACCTTAAATTGGTTAACCAATTTTGTGGACCATTTTTTCGCGGCCTGGTATATTGTAATATTTTTTATTAAATTTTATACATGATATGATTCGATTGGTTCTTTACTGGTATTTCAGATAGCGTTTGATGAATGCCATAAGGCAAAAAATTTAAAAATCAATGAGAAGAGTTCAACACAGATAGGACTTGCGGTTAGTTCCCTGCAGGACAAACACCCTTTCGCAAAAATTGTGTATTCTTCAGCTACGAGTATGTCCGAACCAATTCATTTTCTCTATCTTGATCGTCTTTGTTTGTGGGGTGATGGGTCTTCATTTGACAATTACCAAATTTTCGAAAAAACACTTGAGAAACGGTACAAAAGTTAAAATTTTTTTTGAACTGTTTAGTACATAATGCATAAATATGACTGGCATTTTTTTCAGTGGAATTTTTGGAATGGAGAGTATTTTTCGGCATTTAAAGATAACTGGAAAAGCACTTGCGAGAAAACTGGCATGTGAGAACATCGACTGTGTTGTGCATCAAATAACAATAACAAAAGATTTTCAATCTTTTTATGATAAGTGCACAAGTCTGGTAAATGTCAATTTTTTTAATCGTTCAGTTCTTATTCATTTATTGTTCTAATTTTGATCACACTCAATCAAATTTGTTTTGTTTGCAAGTGGAGACGATTATTGGCTGTTTTAACGGAAGAAAGAAGTACAGGGGTAGTATTCGCACGCTTTTGGTCATCCGAACAAAGGTTTTTCAAAAACCTGTGTCTTTCAAGCAAAGTGAATGCTGTTGTTCATATAACAAAGTGAATACATATTCATATAACATACTTGAAACATATTCGGATAAGCTAGAAGTGGTTTTTTTCCCCTCACAGAGAAGCTATTGAACAAAAAAAGTGTGTCGTGATTGGCCTTCAATCTACCGGGGAAGCAGCTGGTAAAAAAACCTCCAACATTAGTCAGACGGGAAATTCCGTCTGCAAGTAAGTTGTTAAATTTTTTCAGATGTGAAATATGTGCATAACAAATCAATTAATTTTCTAACAACACACTTTCGAACAGATATATCTTATTAAGCACAATTGAGGACATTGCATCCTCAACTGGCGATACGACTGATCTCCAACAAATCAAAACAGAAGTTCAAGGAACTGATTTCCCTATTAATTTTTTAGACGATCTGATTACTCAGCTTGGAGGAGCCACTTATGTAGCGGAGGTACTTGTTATTGTAATTGCGTGATAATAATCAGTTTAGTTTATAATATTTACAAGTAATTAAAATTTGTAGATGACCGGTCGAAAACCTAACGGACCTTCTTCTTCAAATGGGAGACTCACCAACATGGAAGGTTGTTAAAAGATATAACTAACAAATCTTTTAAGCAAGAATAAAGTTGATAATAGTTTTTGATAAATTTTTAGAACGAGAGCTTTTTCAAAGCGGAAGAAAACAAATTGCAATTATATCTGATGCTTCATCTACGGGATTTTGTCTTCACGACGACGGGAAGAAGTGTTCATCAAGACAACGTGTTCATATAACAATAGAACTTCCGTGGTCCGCTGAAAAAACTATTCAACAATTGGGAAGGACTAATCGCACCAACCAATTAACTAAACCAAAATACATTCTAGTAACAACCCCGATTTGTGGAGAGACTAGATTTGCTAGTGGGGTGACTAAGAAGTTAGAGCAGCTGGTAAATTTATATGTGATTTAAAAATAATCTAATTGTTTTTAATTCTAACGCGATTTTTTTTCAAGGGTGCGCTCACAATGGGTTGTCGATTTTCCACTGAGGCAAATTCTTTACTGAAACTAGATTTTCCAGTTGAAAATTCTCACGAAGCGATTCAGTATATGCTTGACGTCATCCGCGGTAAAAATTTTTCTCCCTCAGCAAACAATAAATTTGATATCGTTCAGTTCAAACAGTTTCTACTCGATGTGGGAATTGATGTTGAGAAAAAATGTATTCTGACACTTGAACGATTTTTAAATCGGTAATTTGGGTCAAAGTATCTCTTACGCTATTTGCATTTATTTGTTTTTAATTAAAAAAAATTCCAATGACTAGGCTATTTGCGCTCCCAATCAGTATCCAAGAGGGTCTCTTTCTGTTGTTTCTGGATTGCGGAAATTTTCTTTTGGAACGAAAAAGTTTTGCAGAGATATGTAAGTCAACACAGTCAACCCTAGCAAGGTTTATAAAGCAAAATTTCATATCTTACTCATTTTCTCAAAAAATTTAACTCATTTACAAAGTATTTAATACTTTGATTGCTTTTGTGTCAGATCCAGCTAAAATTGAGATCCTACCGTTCGCAAATTCAACACATCTTTCCACCGCGAAAGCATATATTGATGTTTCGGTACCGATGGAAGAGCTGAAAAAAATTTTGTCGACAGGAAACCCTTGCAAATTATCAGATGGCCGAAAAGTTGCTTTATCCTTTGAATCTGGAAATGTATTCCGACTTGTCCGACCAGTTGATGGCAAAAAACACCTTTTTGTTACCTCATATGATCTGTGCATAATGGGTTTAAAGACTTTTCATGGTGAAAATCAAACGTTTGAAGACCTTTGGCTTGATGAATACCGGTCTCTTTGTGTTGAATGCGAATTGCAGCATTGGTAACAAACAACAATTGATGTCTATCAAGACTAGTTTAAATGATTTTTTTCTCTGTAATCCTGTAAGATGAAAATTGACTTTTTTTGTAGCAATTATGATTTGTCGACGGCCTACAATATGAAAAAACGAAACTGCAAATTTGACATGGAGGAAATAATCGTCGGTGACATATGGCGGCATTGGAATGAAATAGAAATCTACGAACCGGAGATGAAGTTCGTTAAGATACACTGCGACGAAAAAGAGATCCTTGGAATCAAGAAAAAGTTTAATTTACCTAGTGATAGTTAGTTAAAGGCCTTTTTGTCCTGATTTTCTAATGATGCGCGTATAAATTATCATTTTACTGTCAGCTGATTTACATTACTTGCAATCATTTTTCGAAATAAATAGAAGTTCAAAAAATTTGTTTCCCATGATAAAATGTTAATCGAATCGGTCAAACGGCAAAAAGTTTAATTTGAACGTGTGCAATGCTTGAATGTTGTGCAAGTAAATGAGACGTGAAAAGGTCAATCACGGTCAGAAGCTGCATATTTTCTGGAAGTAATTTGACTATTAACGAGGTAGTGTGCGTTTAAGCGAACTTAAATGAAAGACTCGTCCTATATTCAAACCTAGATCAATAGTACGAAAAAAAGGAGGACTTCTTTTTTCGTACAAATATCCGACAATATAAGTAATTTGTAACACAACCGTGCGATGAGACCGTTTAAAAAAAACCTACTTTAAAATTCAATTTCAAACGTTTATTTGGATTACTTTACTGTTTTCAAATAAAGTGATTATGAATAAGTAATGATTCTATAAAATAAAAGAGGGAAGCAACTGTGATTTCGGTCAACAGGACAGGAATAAAAAAAATGAAGTTTAATTTTTCTCAAAACAGTTCATTGAATTTGAATAAACTTTTGAAACTATTGTAGACTTTGAATACACCAACATTCATTTAGCATGGACACTTTCTAAGAAGGTCGGTCTTTCTTTTAAGACTGAGTATGGTACAAGATTTTTTAAATACCTTCATTAAAATCAGCTTTCGACTAACGTACTGCGGTTAACTTGGATTCAGAAGTTTATTGACTCGTTGACTCTTAGAGAACACGCACGCATTTATTGCATCTCTTCGAAACTTCAAAGAAGCTGTTATCAAAATCTTTTATTTTGTGCTTTTTTTCCTGACGCACTGTTGTGAATGAACTTTTTCCTTTGATTTTTCTACATTATAAAATGGCGAACCAGAACCAGAACGAAGAAATGCAAGTCGTTGAATTCCATCCGGATTTGCCAATTTCTCAAATCAGAAGATCTCTAAAAAAAGCTGCATCGGTGGGTTTTCATATCTACTCTGGATTTTTTTTTCAATTCTCGTTGTGTAAAGTTGTAAACAATTTTGTTTGCATTTTTAATAGATTGAAACATTGGAAGACAAAGTTTTGCACGGAATGTACTTCTACATGACCGAACCAACATCTAAATTGGAGAGGAAAATTGAAAAGTTTGGTGGGACGGTACTTACCAATATAGATTCTGTTTCTGAAGGAATGAATGCTTTTGCGGTCGTAGATAACGATCCATATTTCGGAGTTCGCTTTGCGATGGCAAGAGCACATCAGTTGAATTGTGTAACTTCAGAATATATACATCACTGCTGTTGGTTCAAAAAGGAATTGCATGCAAAACTGTATAAGCCCACTTATTACACATACGATGATACCCGTTACATTTTCAGACTGTCAAAGAAGGCATTGCCTTTCGAGGGACGAAACATTCTTATTCTATCGGACTCAGTTTCAAGAGCTGCGCGAGTCATATATCTTCTAAAACAGTCAAAAGCACACGCATTTTATGGTTATGATTACACTCAAAAGTTTGAGAAAAAGAAGTTAAATATTGAATTTGATTTCACGATATGTCTTTCGAAAGTGCCTGACGACGTCATGTACACTTTGAAAAAAATGGATGCACAGCCAGTAAACGAGAAATGGCTCTTTGATTCCATTATCACTGGGGAGCTAGTGGACTTGTTTATCGAAGGTGATAACTATATTCCTGAGAACTATTTTGACGTTCCTGAAGTGGATTACTAAATTTTTAATCATACTTTTTATTATAATATTTTTTCATTTATTACATTTGTAAATTGCCCTATGAAATGTACGGATATTTTTTGTTTGTTTGTGATTTTTCCACAATAACTTTTGTCCATTAATTAGTTAACTTGAAAAAGTTAGTATCTGTAAATTGATTGAGTTGATGAATTAATCAACTAGTTGTATTCTGATTAGATATCTCAATGTACACTTTTAGTTCACCTAGTTTTTCAAATCTGTGAATTTTTTTTCTGTACTTCTGTTTTTTTCTTGTGACCTAAAATTTGTTTTGCAAGTGAGGTAATTGATGACGGTAATAAAAATTTTGGGTAGCGGAAAAAAATACTTTTGTTCATTCAGTTTGCGAATTGTTGCCATTAGCGCTTCGAACTGTAGCTGCAAATTCCTTAGATTTCATAAATAAATTTTGTCAGCTTCTTTTTTTAATTTGTGTTTGTGGGAAATAATTGCACA
>Ga0210040_10010081_pt1 | contig 10890 bp, 6 predicted proteins | sample CryGeyCG12114_NA_FD_185462 | JGI IMG/M metagenome (GOLD analysis project Ga0210040, IMG submission 185462) | Groundwater microbial communities from aquifer - Crystal Geyser CG19_WC_8/21/14_NA (SPAdes) (version 2) | ecosystem: Environmental > Aquatic > Deep subsurface > Groundwater | place: USA... | reverse complement strand
GGTTATGATGACTATGCTCGCTGGTCATTTCCACACTAAAATTGAGTTAAAGGAGGTATCTCATTCCGGCGAACGATCTAAGTTGCCATAGACGTAACATATGTGAGAACCCGTTCGAGTCACAATTTCGTTAACAAGAACGGTAGCTCTCAAGATCGCCACCACATGGTCTCCCGCCACATAGTGGGCGACGCACGGTTTCCAAAGGCTCCCAATTGTTTCAGCCTGATCTTCTTCTCAACCTACGAGTCCACGTACTGATGCGGAATGACAGATCCGGTAGAATAGACCAGATGAGATGGTTGGATTGACGAACCTCCATGATAGTGTATCAAACTGCACCAAGCAAAGCAAATGAAAGTCGTCGGGTGTCTCTGGGATACGAAAAGGGTTTCTGGTATATCAATATTCCGAGACCGGCCCCATTGCCGATTGGTGTTGATCCTCTCCGCGTTTCGGTCCGCAAGATATAAATCGCCGTTTGGAGTACGCCGGAGTTCTTCCCATACATCCAAGTAAATGGATATTGCAAAGCCATATTTGATGTTCGAGCGTCCAGCTTGCTGGCAAATGATTCTCTGCACTCCGAGACAGCACATCGAACCCATACCGACACTTGCTCTACCTTCTGCGATCGGAGCCACATATTCGAGCCGACCAAGCAACATAAAACGCTGCTTTGCTTCACCAGAGAAACAGCAACGGGCTACCAGTACAGTGAACCGTCTTGATCTGCTAAATTACAAGTTTCCTCACTCCTGAACCAACATCATGGCTCCTCCCGCCGTCCTCATGGTCGGTACTGGCGAGTACACCACCGGGTTCGTAGGCACCGGCGCCAGCACGTCCGACAAGAAAGTGGGCGTAGTAGGCCTCACCATGTTCGACCTCCGCCGACGAGGCAAAGTCTCCTCCCTCAGTATGGTCGGCGTGTCCGGGGGCAAGTTCCCCGCCATCCGTGACCACCTCTCCCAAAACATCAGCAAAGTCTACAACAACCTCGATGTCTCCTTCACCTCCTTCCCCTCCGACGACAGCACCGACCCCAATGCATACAAGACCGCCATCGACGCCCTACCCAAAGGCTCCGCCGTCACCATCTTCACCCCAGATACCACACACTACCCGATCGCCCGCTACGCCATCGAACGAGGCCAGCACGTGCTGATCACGAAGCCTGCCACGAAGCTGCTCTCCCACCACCTGGACCTCCTCCGCCTCTCACGCGAGCACAATGTCTTTGTCTACATCGAGCACCACAAGCGCTTCGACCCAGCCTATGCCGACGCCCGCTACCGCGCCCGCACCCTCGGCGACTTCAACTACTGGTACAGTTACATGTCGCAGCCGAAATCCCAGCTGGCGACCTTCAAGGCCTGGGCCGGCAAGGACAGCGACATCAGCTACTACCTCAACTCGCACCACGTCGACATCTGCGAGTGGATGGTCGCCGACGCGGGCTGGCGGCCCACCACCGTCCGCGCGAGCGCCTCGCTCGGCATCGCCGAGGACGTTGGCTGCGTCGCCGGCACAGAGGACACCATCACGCTGCTGGTGGACTGGAAGCCGCAGCGGGACGATGGATCCTCGCACTCGCATCGCAGAGCAACAGCCATCTACACGGCGTCCTGGACGGCACCACAGAACGCCGGCGTGCACTCGCAACAACATTTCCACTACATCGCCTCCGGCGGCGAGATCAACGTCAACCAAGCGAAGCGCGGCTACGACGTCGTCGAAGACGCCCCCGGGATCAAATGGTACAACCCCTTCTACATGAAATACGCGCCAGACGAGGAGGGCAACTTCGCCGGCCAGAGCGGCTACGGGTACGTGAGCTTCGAGAAGTTCGTCGACGGCGTCACAGCGCTGAACCAAGGGGGATTGACACTGGACGATCTAGACAAAAGGGGTCTGCCCACGCTGGCGAACACGGTCATGACGACGGCCATCTTGGAGGCCGGGCGGAGGAGTTTGGACGACGGAGGCAGGGCGGTAGAGATCACAGGGGAGGGTGATCAGGTCCAGCTGAAGTAGTTGACAGGTCATGCTATGGCTTGAGGTGAGGTGGCAGGGTGTTGCGATGCGATGTCAAGCCACGACGTTTGATCACCAACACACGAGATGATGTGATTGACGAAACATGAAGCAGAGGATTCCTTATGGCGTCCAGCAAATGCGTCGATAGATGGACGGCTACGTATCTAGGCATACCAGAGTTCATCATGGTATTACGTGGACTCGGATAATCTTCAGTCACTACGGTGTTTCTGTCCTGGATGCTCGAGTCATCTCGACCGGTGTCCCGAATCGGTAACGATGGAGGAATATGGCCGACGCTGTGCGGCACATGTGTCGTATGTTCTATGTACTATGTTCTCGTTCAGACTCGATAATCACGGTTCGCCTCTATTGATGTCGGTGCGACAGATCTAGACCACGATCGGCTATCGCGTGCGTGAAGCACTGCCAAACCCCCCAATCCATACGATCACGTGACATAGAGCACCCGCCGCCTAGAGGTACCATTTATCAGCCGCTTACCTAGTGGTACCATTTATTCAGCGCCTTAGCCCCAAGTTAACCTTCCACCTAGGTTTGCTCAATCTCGGCCATGATTTGAACGATAATTGCGCCGTCGCTCTTCCGCTGACAAGCAATTTTTCCTCTTGTGCATCGACTCAGTCGCGCAAGCTGCAATTGCCCGAAAAGCGCATCCGTACAGCTTTGAGAGGAAACCTACTCACAATATCAAACATGGCTGATGCATATGTCCTCGCCCATACGGCACAATGCAAGCTGAAACTCGCCGCCACCCGCAAGGATCGCGATCTGCGGTGTCTTCTTGGTCATGCGCTCACTCTGGACTCGTTGACGCTCCGCATCATCGATATCGAGAATCGCAAAGCTTCTAATCCCGTAGTAGATGCCACCCCTGCAGAACTAGATATGGCTGGCCGTGGGGTCAAGTTTCAGGACAATAAAGCCCGATCTGTTTCAAACATTTCGCCTCCAGGAAGAAGAGACTCGAGAAAACTGTCCCCGCCACCGGGCCTGGTCGAGAACATTGACTCCAGCTCGGGCGAAGATGAGTATGAGGACAATTATGACGACGAAGGAGATGTGGACGGCGGTGCGCTCACGCGGTTTCCTTCAGCGTCTGCTGAACCCCCACGTATGATTGAGGATTTGTCGGACAATGAGGATGAGGGTGATGAGCTGGGTTCGCCTCCGACGCTCCCTGCGGATTTCGATGTCACTGCGATCACGAGCCAGGAACCAGACGAGGAGATGAGGACACTGTACAACTCCTTGCAGCAATGTTGTTGTCATGGGGTAAAGGTTCCAATGGCGGGATCGGTTTGGAATATACCATCTAAGACAGGCGGTGGATTGCGTGATCTGGCGCTGGTTCGAGACGAAGTATAATGAGGTCAAGGTTGTTCGACAGTCCATGATAGAGCTCCCAGCCTAGTCTTGTTGAAGCGCAAGCTTGTCATCATTTAACGCTACCAGCGGAAGGGCACATGGACAAAGTTTGCCCATATCCAACGACGAGGCTTGACTTTGACAGCAGAAAAGAACAACCACCTCGTTGGACTACTTCTTGGTCTTTTTTCTGGTGTTCTGTGTTGGGCTCTTGCTGTGCTGGGCCGGTTCAACGTTTCCAGTTCCATCAGAAACCGACTTGAGGACTTTTTTGGCCTTCGTCTTGGCCTTCTTGGATGCCCCGAGACCTACGCCTAGAAGGAAGCAGGCTCTTAGAGTGGCCCCACAGTATACGAACAAAATGTTCCCGTATGCGATGGAATTCCAGGTTCTGATATCATAATAGTAGTCCGAGCCTAAGAGCGAGCAGCTGTAAAGATGACCAAAGTCTGCAACCAGGAGGCCGAACAACAAGGTTCTCCATACTTTCAGGTCGTTGGTTGAGCGGAGAACCAAAGCTTCGTTGAGAACGAATGCCAGATACAGATTGGCAAGTTGTCGTAGAACGACGTTGGTGGAAATTGGCAATCCTAGTATACCGGGAGCTGAAGCTTCGTGTGTGAGTTCGAGGTATGTCTTTGGCAAGAACCAAGCGTAGTACGCACCGACCAATGTCGCAAGAGGCTCGACATAGAGGAAGAATAAGCGGTAGAGGGATGGTATGGCGGGCATGGCTGAAACGTGTGACAGCTGTCGGTCAGACTTTCACTGCAGCGAACTTGAGAGGTGATGTTGGCGAGCGCGGTATTTTCTATCAGCAGTGAACTCCAAGCTGCGAAGGATGACAAGGTCATGGTCGGTTCATGAGAAGATCAGGGAGACCAGGGGACTCGGACGGCGGGTGACGGGGCCTGGAGGCCGGCGCAAGAAGTTGCCCTGCATCGTGTGGAAGCTCCTAAGTTAGTGTACCAGTAGATTAGTGCAAGCGACGACATCAGTACAAGGTACGGTACGAGAGAGGAGTAGGTAAGTGACGCCGAGGTCGGGCGAGATTGCCGCGGGTTTTGACTACTAAGTTCAAGTCACCACAGGCGGCTGGTCCTCGACTCCTCGGCCGTGGTTGCTGTGCACTATGAGTACAAGTAGGGAGGGGATGAGGCCGACGACCCTGAGCCCTGAGCCCTGAGCCCTGAGCCCTGGGCCCTGACTGACTCGCCTGGGCGCCTGGGCCTTTCTGATTTAACCTAAGTTAGGCTTTTCGGAGCAACTTGAAGATCGATTCTACCCGGGCCTGGCAGCTTGGAGATTTTGGAGCCTTGGACTCTTCGCCCCCACTCTCGAGTGTCAGATTCAGGCCTGCCAGTGGGAAGCAGTGGGAAGAGTCCATGATCGGTGACTTGGTGAGCAAGTCAAGTCTCTGCCAGTACTTGTAGTCGAAGGCGGCTCTGGAACCTGCATCCACTGGGTACTCATCACTTAACCCAGGAACCGGCCGAGACCCTGCATTTCTTGTACTTTGATAGGCTAACCTTAACCCGGTCTGCCTGCGGTCGTCTGGAGTCCTGGTCCCTGGAAATCAAAACATCACATTCCTGACCGGCTCTTTCGCCTCACTCACCACTGCAACTTAATGCATTGTTCACCCTGCCAGTTTTACTTTTTGCCGACTCTTCTTCCTTTTTGTCTATTGGCATCTTGAGCACCCTGCTCTCTCCTGGCATCGGTTGCTGTACACACTACTGGACGATCCAGCGTGACGACAATTTGTCCGAGCAAGTCATCACGTCCAAATAATCCTAATTACCCACAACCAACACACATTTTATTCCGCATACACGCTGCAGCGCCGGTCGCTGCAATGTCATCTTCGAACAGCTCAATTACTCCTCAGCGTAGACCACCTCTGCAGGCCGGACCACGCCCGCAGACTGCATGCGGCACAATCTACGATCCAGCGTATGAACAACCCAGACTTCAAGCATCAAGGTTGTCCTTGATGCCCGAAAGAGATGGCTATGAATGGCAACAATGCTCGCTTCCAGGAGACTCGGGCTGCTCTCCCGTCACATGGCGTTCGGAAGCCTTGGACAAGGAGATTACAGATCCTGCAGCAGCACCACCCAGACCGAATACCGACCTCAGAAGGTCCTCAACAATCACGCAGACGCTTAAGAACGGTGTATCCGAGCTTCGATCTATGGGTAGGAGGATGTCTTTGAGTATAAGAGGGAAGAATAGCAAGCACAAAGAAGATTTGGTGGACGTGTCGATGGCACAATTTCTGTCATCGAAACCTTCTTGTCCTGTAACGGACTCGAAGCATGAATTCTCTGATAGGCCGAAGTCGAGAGGGAGCTGGCTCCGCACACCCAGTACAAGACGAAGACCCTCTCTGCCTCTCCTGAACTTTGCGACGGAGCCAATTGTCCCAACGCAAAGCACGGCGCACTATTCATCTGTGGCAGGCACAACAATGCCCATCCTACCAGATTATGTGTTTGGCGGAGATGGAGCGAGAGCCGCAGCTGCAGCACAGAACGAAGCGTTTCAAGCGGCACGCACACCTTCTCTACCGCCATACACCCCGGGAAACTGCGCCGTCTCCGACCTGCACTTGTCCAGTCTTCGAATCGACCGGGACTCTGAGAGTGGCATTGGCATAGTACTCGATGTTCCTACTCGACAGAGTTCGGTGGCGAACCACATCGACGTTATGCGTTGCGACCCATCATTTCTCTTGATGACGGAAGTCATGGAACAGGTGCTTGCATACCTCGATGTCAGATCCGTACTTCAAGCTAGCATCGTGTCTCGGAAATGGCGACAGCTGTGCTTCTCCCAAGCTGTTTGGCGACAAGTGTTCCTTCGAGAGTACACTGTAAGCCAGTTTCCTAGTACACCGACGTTTGCCTTGACCGCAGGACTCGGGAAGCGCATACCTGGACAGGACTATCGAAAGCTGTATCAGATAAGGACCATGATCGAGAAGCGGTGGAACAACGGGGAAGCAGCTGCAATCTACCTGAATGGTCACAAGGACAGTGTCTATTGTGTTCAGTTTGACGAGAAGAAGATCATTACCGGGTCGCGTGACAACACCATCCGTGTCTGGGATGCGCACAACTACCAATGCATCAAAAAGCTTGGCCCACCGAACAACACTCGTGAACGAGTCCAGGCTCAGCGACCAGAAGTTGAGCCACAGGGCGTGGTGCCTTTTTGCAAAATGGAGATTACCTCATCAGACCCGGTCAGCCCGCCCCTGACAAACTGGCATCAAGCTTCTGTTCTATGCTTGCAATATGACGACGAGATTCTTGTCACTGGCTCATCTGACTTCACCTGCCTGGTCTGGTCGATCAAGGATGACTACCAGCCTCTGTTCCGCTTGGTGGGACATTTGGCCGGAGTGCTCGATGTGTGCATCGACCAGAAGCATATCGTAACCTGCTCGAAAGACACTACTATCAAGATTTGGGATCGATCTACGGGCCAATGCCTGAACACGCTTCGAGGCCATCGTGGACCTGTCAACGCAGTTCAAGTACGGGGTAACTTCCTAGCCAGCGCTAGTGGCGATGGCATGTCGAAACTGTGGCGTCTGGAAGACGGTGTGTGCGTCAAAGAATTCCAATCGAAGGATCGTGGGCTAGCATGTGTCGAGTTCTCGGAAGATGGAAGAACCATCTTCGCAGGTGGGAATGATCAAGTCATCTACGAATACGACACCATCACAGGCACCAAGCTTAGGGAGCTCAAGGGGCACAAAGACCTTGTGCGCTCCCTGCACATTGATTCGGCGAACTCGCGTATTGTCAGTGGTAGTTACGACCACTCGATCAAGGTGTGGGACGCTAAGAGAGGTGAATCTGCGCAAGATGGGGGATTGAAGATCAACTTTGAGGGTTGGACATCCAGCTGGATGTTGGCGGCGAAGAGTGACTACCGTAAGATTGTCTGTACCAGCCAGGACGGACGGGTGGTTGTCATTGATTTCGGATGGGGAATCAACGACGTGAAAATGGTTGAAGCATGATACCCCTATCACTTCACGGGTTGCAGATATGGCATTGGCATCACGAGCGTTGGCGTTGGGGAGTATTGTTTACAGAGGATAGAGACGATATTAGCATGAGAGCATCCATGACATAATAACTAGACGCCTCGTTGTGTCTTTTAAGCATGCCACCATAATCATGTAGTGTACGAGTACCAAATCGCATACTCAACCGCGAGTGTGTACCTTAGGCACCTCAATCAGCCAGTGCCAGGGCCGGGCATTTATCATCGCATGCGTCATTTGTTTAGAGACCCTTCATTCAGCCAATCGGCTTGTTGCGTGCAGCAGAAAAATAGGTGGGTCGCATTGTTTGTGCAGCAGGCAACATGATTGCATCGGCTTCAGCAGACCCCAGAAGACTGTTGTATGAACCTAGAGGTTCTTCTCTATGCGTAGTGTTTACAAGTCGACCTGTCATGAGAGCAGATATAGGTGAGACGCTCGATAACCGTGTGGTTTGGTGTATGACGGCTGTTGGATAGATGATGTTGTGGCGGGCTTCACTGACTAAATCGATAACTTAGACGCGTCCTGCTTCCTGGGTCCGAACACACTAAACGCGAAACCCTACCCATCTTCGAGTGCAAGCCACAATCTGGCCCAAGCACTTCCGCATCTCTTTCTTCCCTTGTACCTCCTGAACACAGGTCCATAGTTGTATTGCATGTCAAGGGGACGATCTGCCGACATTGTTTACCCTCGCACGTGTTCTGGAAGCGAAAATCGCTGGCAGCATCAAAACATTGACGTCGCAAAATCCGTCTTGTCACTCCAACTCTATTCTTTGTTACGCAATATTGTAAACACCATCTAGGTCGAGATTGAGGAACCGGCTAGTGCCACGGCTACCCACCTGAAGATACAAAGAAGCAATGCCTCCGTCAAAACGCAAACCGCGCCGCAAGGCCGCCGACATGCAGGAAAATTCCGACGTGGATGTACCAGAGTCTTCACCAACTCGCCCTTCCGCGAAGAAAAGAAAAGTGCGCTGCGACAGATCCATTTTTGCAAGTCCGGCCTGCTGATAACAGAAAACAGATCAATGGTGCTCGAAAGACCACGAAGAAAGAGTCATCTCCTGATCCTGATCCCGTGCAAGCGGCAGAATATTCCGGCCCTGAGAACGAAGCTCCCTCGCAAAGCGAACTTATCGACTCTGTTGTATCGTACCTACAAGTCTCGAAAGACCCTGTCGTGGTGTCTAAAGCTTATTCGAACGAAAAGGCACAAGAGGATAATGCAGAGAAGGTGTCGGCGTACGCCAAAATCGCAGGCAGAGACTGGACATATTTCGTGCGAGAACAATCAGTCAATATAGGACGGCCACCGGACGACCGTCAAGCTCTTAACCCAGGCGCATCGAGCCCCATCGCTGATTTGAAGGAAGTGCTTCCCGTCCATATCGACCTGGGTCCCAACAAGATAGTATCGAGGCATCATGCTTCGATCTTCTACGACGCCGACTATCCATCCGAGGAAGGTGGATGGCATGTACGAGTCAACGGCCGGAACGGAGTCAGAGTGAACAACGTCCTTATCAAACGTGGTGGCCGACACCAAATCCAGTCAGGTGCTATTCTGGAGATAGCAGGCACTCAGATGATATTCATTACACCAGGGAACAAAGTCCAGATTGACCAATGGTTTGTTGACAGAGCCAAAGCCCTCGCAACCGGGGAGGAGGTCGAACCACCGTCCCATGCACACCCCGACCCGTCCGAAACGTCTCAGCCTATATCCAATGCACTCGATACCCAAGCAGGATATCAATCGCTTGCCCCCGCACCTCCCAATTTTAAGAGGGCGAGTACACCACCGTCCCAAGCCGGCGGGCAAAATCAAAACACTAGCTTCAACAACAAGTCAGCAATGTCTCCCATGTATGGCAGGGGCATGATGATGGAAAGCACACAAGAAATCGATTATAGCAGAGACTCTGCAAAAGATTTGAAGCCTCCGCATAGCTATGCTACTATGATTGCACAAGCTATCTTCTCGAGCGATGAGGAAAAGATGACTCTATCTAACATCTACACTTTCATTGCCGACAAGTATGCCTACTATCGTCATTCAAATAGTGGTTGGCAGGCGAGTCAAGTCCTTCTTGTTATCTAAGGTCATGTTGCTGACTCCTCCTACAGAATTCCATACGACATAACCTTTCACTAAACAAAGCATTTCAGAAAGTTCCCCGCCGCACGGACGAACCCGGGAAAGGCATGAAATGGCAAATAGCAGCCGAACATCGACAAGAATATTGGAAAAAGGCAGTCCGGCGCCCTGGTCAAGGCTCAGCTCCTTCATCGCCTGCAGGCAAGGAGGTCAACCCTAATTTCCGCGGTCCGAACGGGCAAAATCTTGGGTACGATACTTCCATGGTGACATCCTTCTCAGCGAAAGATCTAGGCGACAGACCTGTCCCTCCACACCCAGCTAAGATGAACATGGGTCCCAGCATGCAAATGCAATTTCCTCCATTCCAGGGCGTACACAATTACAGGCAAGGCGCACCAACGAATCAGATTCAGGAAGCATTTACACCACAACGGCGCCGAACAAATACGCAAGGCACTGTCAGTGACGTGGCTGACATTGACGATTCTCCACTTCCACATGTGTCTTTCTCACGTGCGACACCGGGTCGTCCACTTCACGGTCTCCCCGTGTACACTCTACCTTCGTCCGTGCCGCCACCCCATCGATCGCCCTCAAATCCAACGTTGTCATCTTCCTACCTCGATACACCTTTCATCCCTAGTCAACACAGCATCATCACACCCGCACCGTTGAGGCAGAATCCTCGTCTCGCTCCACCCAGCACCCTCATCGCCCCGAGCAAGTACATGATGGAGTCCTCCCCAGTCTCTGGTGCAGGTCTCTTCTGGAAAGGCTTGATGGGCGCCACTCCTGGTCCGCCCGTTGCAGATATGAGTCCAATCAAGGAGAACGACCCACGCAGCCTTGTCGACCGATCCATTATGAGCAGCAGCCCCCCACCCATGGATGGCCTCGGCAGCCCTAGTAAGCCTGCACGATCGAGCCAACTCCTACCCACTATGCAGAGCAGCGGCCAGAAGAATGCAGATGCTAAAATGAACGGCATCACCGCGCTAGCAAATGCAGCGAATGGTGGCAGGCATGGGAATTTTGGCCCGTCTGTGATGATGAATGTCAAGCAAGAGGCAGGTCATGATGATGACGACGACGATGGTGATGGAGGATTTGATCTAGCGAAGGGGTTTGCGCCCATTGGTGGCAGTTTCGCCAGCCAGCGCAGTGGGAGTCTAGGTGCTGCGAGAGCTGGTTCGTGAGATGGACAACGCAGACGAGCTGGTCGTTGTCGGACAGTGCCGGATAGTGCCAGACAGTGCTGGACAGGGCTGCTGTTGACAGTATGTTTT
>Ga0210040_10010080_pt1 | contig 10891 bp, 9 predicted proteins | sample CryGeyCG12114_NA_FD_185462 | JGI IMG/M metagenome (GOLD analysis project Ga0210040, IMG submission 185462) | Groundwater microbial communities from aquifer - Crystal Geyser CG19_WC_8/21/14_NA (SPAdes) (version 2) | ecosystem: Environmental > Aquatic > Deep subsurface > Groundwater | place: USA... | reverse complement strand
CTACCTACAAGCATTAAGTAACCCGAAATTGTATCGTATTATCCAAAAAAAAAACGATTCCTCTTTTCTTATTTTCTAAGTTTAAAATACTTTGTACTTAGTTTTACATCATTTAAATACCAAACTGGTAGTGATAAAATTTCCCCGGGATTCCCCGGTATTCCCCGGGATTGAATATTTCCAATCCCGAATCCCGGGATTGTAAAATAGCCCCGGGATTATCATCTCTAGTATGTAGTATATAGTGGCTGGATGTGCTAACATAACATGATCAGGTAGGATATTCGAGTTGATAAACATTGCTGCTACAGTTGGAGCGATATTTTTGGCTGGCAATAAGTTTTATCAAACATCTGGCGTGATAAGTTTAGTTCATTTACTCACTTCCTGCGGTCTAATCATATTCATTAATATACATTAAATCATATATATGTAGGTTCCCGTGATGCTGCAACATCAGCCATGCCATAATCCATTGATCTTGCATCTGAGAACTAAAAATGATATCATAAAAGTTTAACCAATGTAATTAGTCTAGGTAGTTTTTTAGTGATTTGATTTATATAATGTTTTTTTTTTGCCAAGTGCGTGAAACGGTTATCTGTTATTGAACTTCTTATTCATGGTATGCTAATATTGCTGCACAGTGAGCAGCCCCGTTTAAGCATAATAAGTTTGGAGGGCAAGTTTTGCACAATTGGCTTTCCGTAGCAAATATTATAGTACATTGTCATCCTTACAAATATTAATGGTTTGAATTGTCACGGAAATATTATATGCTGCACGTTAGTAATAATTTATGATTTTGTTGCTACTGCTTTACTTGAGTATATTATGCAAGGGGAAGGAAATTTTCAGAGCGCTTGCTGCTACGTTAGCATGACTTGATAAAAATCAGATCTACTCGTTAGCTAAAATAAGTATGGTTAGAGCAATAATGGGACTCATTGTTGTGCTGTGAACATGGTATAAAATTGATGCTTTGTGTAGCTGGTAACGAAAGGAAACTTTTAGGTTGAAATGTCGTTCTCAATTTCATGGGACGTTAGCTACGAATAAAATTAAGTTATTTTTTCATCAAATCTTTGTATTTGACAATTATTTTCCACTATAGTTTCTGACTAACCAATGTTATTCACATGAGGCATAATAATAACGCGTAAATGTTTCAAAACGCAAGTAGAAATTAATTTTGTAAACAGTTCTTAAAAAACATGAACAGCTTTTAAATAGTTGCCTTTTAAAAAATGAATTGATATTGAACCACTTAATTCAATAACATATGATCCATTTCACAAAAATTAATTGTGCATTCATGTTTCTAGATTGAAGGGGATGATTACAAGCCTAAATTCGTTCCAATCACCACATTGGAAGATTCTCAGGCAATTCGATGTGCAGAATTTCACCCCAAAGGACATCTTTATGCAGTGGGATCCAATTCCAAAACACTTCGTATTTGTGATTACCCAGAGATTAAAAAAGTGTCTCCAGATCATGTTTCAAAGCCACCAGATATTTTGTACAAAAAGAACAAACATCACAGGGTATGTAGATAAACAGTTTCTTGTATACTTTCGAACTTAAATCCAATGGAGCACAGCGCACAAGAATTTATGATAATTCATCGAATCATCCATCTGAATTTAACAGCTCAATAAACTCAATTTGATTTTAAAACAAAAATAATCGATCATCAAATAAGTGCACAAATAATATAGCAATCATATCAAACTACCATTTTGTTTGAAAATATTTAAATGATTATCGCTTTCACAATTCTGTGTGCGTGCGGCGATATTTTTATATTGCAAGTTGCATATGTATTTCATTGTCTTGTAAAATCTATATGATTGAATTCGTTTTGTGCCATGTTTGTTGTCCACAGGGCTCAATTTATTGCCTGGGCTGGTCTCCAGATGGGAATCTCTTGGCGACAGGGAGCAATGACAAGACAGTGAAACTAACGCGTTTCGATGACTTTTGTCGTCATGAGAAATTGGCCCACACTCAAGAAGTAGAGTTGACCATGCATGATGGAACGGTTCGAGATATTTGCTTCATTGAGGATTTGAGCAACAAGTCCTCTCTGTTGGTTAGCGGAGGGGCTGGGGATTGCAAAATTTATGTGACAGATTGTGTCACTGCAACGCCATTTCAATCATTGTCTGGCCATTCTGGTAAGAAATTGGTCTCTTTTAAGTAAGCAAACAAAGCAGAAAAATATCATCATCATAACTGCGATTCTATTGTATCTAACAAAGCGTATTTGATCATTCCTGCAAAAAAGGAATGGTGAAATTGTAACTTTTGGAATAGATACTAAACTTTGGATGAATTAAGAAATGTAGAGCATTAGGTGGTAGAGTAAAGGATAGTATGTAATTCTACCGCCTTGCTGCATTCAATGTATTCGTATTCGTAAGACATTTCAATAATGCAACTCAATCATCATTCCGTTGTGTGATTATCATAAAAATTGCAAAATTCACATAATTTCCACTATCCTGCAGATTCCGTATGTTGGAGACCAATAAGCCACAGATTAGCAATACCCAGAATGACAGTGAAGTAGTAATAGCAATGAAAACCCGTGCTAAGGCAATTACTTGGAAATTAGTCATTAGTGCTCTAAATACTAATCTTGTATACCGAATTCAGACTGTGAGCACACAAAATGACAATTCTAGTGAGGCATCAAATTAGTGTAATTTGTTCTGGTTGAAACGCAATCACAATTAAAGGGTAGCAGTGTGATTTCGATATTAAAACAAAGTGTGCTGTACGCAAATACATACTACTAAATAGATACTAGACAGTAGGAATAGTTTAGTGACCGAAACTTTACGTTCATGTTCATGCATGTCTAAATGCGCGTGAAACAGGGACAATGTTGCAATTTGATAAACAATCATGACTGTACACAACCAGCTGTGATATAAACTAACTCTAAACTAACTAACTACATAGATAGGAAGAAGTGTGAGAGTGTGACAATAGTAATTATTGTTCCTCAGCTGGTTTTAGGTCAGTGATCTGCTCTTTCTGCACTTGCTAATGTTTTGTTATATATACACGACTGTGACAATTGAATTGATCGTGTATCCTAATTTTGTAGACAGGTGCACTGCATGCTATGTGTACATTGCTTATGCTCATGCTCTCAAAAATAGAATCCAATCATCATCCTCAGGTTTCTCAATCACCGCATCGCATAATGAACGACTTGCACTCTCAAGCTGACCAACTTATTTAGTTGGAGAACATAGTTCATCCCCTGGGAGATGAGCTGATTAAAAATATCGCCTAGAGCATTCAGATTTGAGTGAACGAACACCTCTTTCAACTCATTCAATGAGGGTTTTTACGATGGGGGCTTTTAGTCCTTTCAACAAAACGTATCAATGACTATTTGTGGGATCTTGGGTTGCTTGTATCTTAAACTTGATTCTTGACATGACGGTGGTACAAATATGCAGGGCTTTGTTACACGCAGCCAGGCGTGAAAGCGTTCTCTTTTACATTTTCATACACTGGTCTGGACTTTAACACTGAACACTGTTACTGCTCAAAGGAAAATATATACACTCAATTCTGCTAATGGTGTCTACATGGGATTTTATGTAAAGTATTTGAAGTTTATAAAAAATGTGTAATTCATCTTCACATTTCAAGGAAGTTATGCTTGAAAGCTTAACTTTGTACAGCAGATGTGTGGCCTCAATAGTTATTATTACAACCTGCGTCGGCATTAGTGTTTGAACAATTTTTTCTTATACACCATAATCTATATGTAAAACTGACTGCAGAGAAACCATTATCCTAGATATTAGGGTGAATAAAATGATAGTTCACCACTACATTAATTAATGATTTAGTATACAACAGTTTACGCATATTATGGTCAGCAGTCATAAACACAAAAAAAAATGATTTTTTAATCAACTCAGGTCCTATTCTGTCTTTGTACAACTGGGGTGGAGCCATGTTTGCAAGTGGTTCTCATGACAAAACAATTCGACTGTGGGATTTGCGTTCCAGAGGATGCGTGAATATGATATCCCCATTGACCAATCCCAATTCGTCTACGGCCAAAAGTCCAGTTGGCTCTGTATGCGTTGATCCAACTGGTCGTCTTTTGGTGTCAGGTCACGAGGATTCTGGGATTGTCTTGTTTGACATCCGGGGAAATCGACCTATTCAAATCATCCGACCACATTCTGCTGAAATTCGGTCGGTGCGGTTTTCACCAAAGGCTTACTACTTGCTGAGCGGCAGGTAAAATTTTCAATATTTCAATTCTTCAGGATTTGAGTATATTAAATCTTCTATTCTATGAAAAGCTAACAAATACTTTTTCATAGCTACGACAATCGGTTGATGCTTACTGATTTGCAAGGAGATTTGTCTCTCAATTTAAATTCCGTAACTGTGGCCACTCATGAGGACAAGGTCATTGCTGGTCGTTGGCATCCCGTTGAATTCACATTTTTGTCAACCAGCGCTGACAAAACAGCGTCACTTTGGGCACTTCCTACAACTTAAGTGGCCATCGTGATCAAATTTTGGATATTATTCTTTATTTTTGTGCCCAATAACCTTTACTGGTGTATGAAATAACAATGTAATATTTTGGAAGTATTATCAGACAATTAAGTGCCTTTCCTGTAATCAAACTGCTAAAAAATGCCTATAGACTAGTTAGTCGTTTAACCATATGTTATGATTATGATGGTGTCCGTATCAGGTCTCCTATTTAGCATCAAATCTCTTGAGACTCTTGGCTCTATCAAATCTCTTAGTATTAGATGTCTTATGAACAAATCTCTATTTTTTTCTACATGGCCATTATAATTAGGTGTTAAAAGCTCAAATCGGTAAATTAGAAAAAAAATTCGAATTAAGAGTTTCAATCAGTCATATTACATTATATATAGTCTGAATGAAACGATTACTCCATCCCTCCACAGCATTATTGGTTCTCGGGATATTGTCCAGTTCACGTTGGTATGCATTCCAAAAAGTGAATGGAAACATTGGAGAAAAATACTATCTCTATCGAATGTTGCAAACACATAATTGACCAATTCACTTGACACTTGAAAAAGGATTGTTATTTGTGTACTTAACACATTTTAAACATTTAAACATTGATTTTTTTCATAGTAGTATGAATGAAGGTGATTTTTTTTCAAAATAAACTATTTGATGAGAACAATACATTTTTTAGATGGCTCCATGGTTAAACTCAGACCAAATAGTCAGAAATTGAATAGAAATAGAACGAGAATTTGGAAGTATTAGTGTAATTTCTAATGTGTGTATTTTGTAACTTCTAATAATGATATTTACAGTTCAGTGACTCAAATAACGAAATAACGTATTAAGAGATTTTTTCACCTGTCATAGTCTTAGGAGAATTGAAGTTTTTTCGGAAGATTCATAAGAGATTTGTTCATAAGACGTAATACCAAGACACCAAGAGAGTTAATAGCCGAAAGATTCGATTATCTGATGTCAGGAGACCTGATAACACATCGGTTGATTTATAAACTTTTTACTAACATTTAAGAGTTTAGAAAATTACGGACCACCCTATCTCGTTGGGCCTATTCAATTGAAATTAAAATCCATGCATTCTATGCAGTTGGCTTCCATGATTAAAGCTGCAGATACTTTTTCATTTATTGTGAAAAGTCGTTATTTTTATAAAGATGTGCGAATATCAATAAAATGTTTAATAATCGCATAGTAAGTATAAGAATTGAAACGGAGGGAATGCAATGCTATGGGACATGCATTTGTGTGTATTCGACGTCCGTTTGAGTTTTGAAAATAGAGTACTGCAACTGCTTGAGCACTTTGCTCATCAATTAACACTTATTGTGCATAATTATAGTAATGACACGGTATACGTCTATGCTAATATATATATTAAGTCCTTGAAAAAACTTCAAAGTAATAATAATAAATTCAATTTTGACTGTTAAATTGTGAGGTCTTCTTGAGTTATTTCCAAATAAATAAATAAAAAATAAGGATTTCCTAGCACCTGGAGTATGCATTGTGTATTAAATTATTCTGGCGGGGTTAGCAGAAACGGAGAGATTTCTCTTCTCAGATCTACTAAAGGCTGGTCCCATCTTTCTTCATAAAATATGTTGAGAAATGGGGAAGAATTGAAACCCACTTCTATAGCCCATCGCAAATGACTTTGAACGTACTTTTTCCGCTGTTTTGGTCTCAGCCTTGTAGCCCCAAATATACCACCAGTAAGACACATCGGTAAACCTGTTTGGATTCCTTCAATCCATTTCACGACCACTTCTCCTGAGGATTTAATAAAATAAGATTTCATAATTTTTGTCTTCCTCAAATGCAAAAATAACTTCAGTACAGTATGCCTGTATTACCTAGCATATTGGTCGGTTGTCCACAAACGGTATGTACCAAATCATGGATTTCTCTATATCTTTGCATCACATATGCCAGTTCTGGGTCTTCAATGAATCTAACAGGGAGTCGGCTATCTGGTGTAACTTGATTTTTTTCCAAAAACTGAAAATATGTCCAACCCAAAGTCCCTTTCGGTAGCCTTGAAAGCATGTCTAGGTCAATCGTGCTGGAGTTTATAATAGGTTTTTGCATCAACACCCTTGATGCTTCAGCATTTGCCATCATTCGGCGATGAAGCAAACTAAGAACTGGCCCGGCAGAAACTTCTCCAAAGGTGGCAATGTTCTCTATTATAAAAACATCATCAGACCATTAAATTATTACAATATGCAGCTAAATTAAAAAAACAACTTTTTCTTAAACATTTGTACCTGCTTTTGTCGGATCGAAGAATGAGTAGAGTCCAGAACCCACTGTAATTATAGCTTTTTGAACAGCACTCAATGGAACATAATGCTCATTACGAAATATCCCATTCCCTAGTTTCTGTGTAAATGCTTCCTCCCTATAAAATTCGTGTTCATCGTTTTCATCCGAAGTTGAAGTATCCTCGGCCGAGATTTTTTCATCATGGTTTGTACGTTTATCAGCGACAGAGGAGAATGGTCGATATGATTTGAAACTAGATACACTTTTATGAACCCAGCTAGCGATTCTTCCAGTTGATCTCATTTTGACAAACGATAATCACAATAGCAAGATCAAAGGCAAAAAATTAAGCTTTTCTATGGAATCTTTAAAACTAACTAACAATTGTTCTTCATTGTGCCCTTCGAATCCTTTATATTTTTCCGCTGGTTTGTGAAACTGTAACCCATATATTGTTATTCATACCTCAGGAGGGTTTACTAATAATTTAGTAATTAGTGTGGATAAACAAACTGACTTTCACGAAAACTGAAAATTTCACACAAAAAATCATCAAATCCAACAAAACCACAACAAATGACTTCCCGCCTCCTTAAACATAACCATTGAATTTACTAATATGGTAATGTGCAATCTCCAAACGACGCTATGCTTTGTTTGAAGACAAAGTCAATAGGACTAGGACCAGTCTGGTCGAAAATGTCATATAGTTCATCATCGTCCTCAAATCTCATTTAATGGTGAATAAAAAAATTGTGTCGCAGATTAAAATGGCTGGGCTGGAAAATGATTATCAGCTAGATAAGAATGTTCTCAAAAAGCCATAACTTTTGAAAAAAACCGAAATATGAAGAGGGTTTTATATTATAAAGTATGGCTAAAAATTAAGGGATTTAAAAAATTAAACAAACCCTAAAACCAGCAGGATAAAATGAAGCTAAATTTTATTTAACTTACACTAATAAATAATAAGTATACAAATTTTACCACCATATGAATTGAGCTTCAAGAAATTCGTAAAACATATAATTTGGGAGGGATAAGTTCATTTTCATTCAAAATGAACACGCTCTTCATATGAAGGAGCTTATCTTTGGAAATGACGTGACCCATTCGTGTGGTTGTCATTCAAAGCAGTGTTCAACTAACTAACTAGCTAAGTGGATGAATTCATGAGTGGCGCAATGTGCGTTTTATAATGCATGCAATTTTTCACAGTATGATAAATGAGTTCGCGTAAGTAGTGGACTTTGACTTTTCAACTTTGACGCGGAACAAAGTGATGCAAAATTATTTTTTACTGAATTTTTTGGACAGTCTTTGCATTTTGAACATTAACTTTCCAAATGTATATAATTCATTTTTTAACTATTTGTAAATTAATAGCTGTCGGGAGTCGGGAGCAATTTTTTGTCTTAAAAATGCATCTATGCGCTGCGTGGGTTACCATCAATTTTGGTCTACTGCTCCACTTACTTGCATCGTTGAGAACAAAAAACTACACATTTAACTTAAGAATTTAATTTACAATTTATCGATTTTTTTATTTATCGCTTAGTTGGCTTGGCAAAAAGTGAAAAGGGTAGCATGACCCGTCCAGTCTAGTCGTGTGTCTAATGCAATTTTAGCTGCAAAAAAAAACTTGCTTAACTTAATGCTGATGTTTACCATTACGGCTAATTCTCATTGTCTTTTTCGAAAATCTCTGAATAATACTTGAGCTAGCATGATTGTTTCTATGCCTGATGAAATATTACAATCATTACAAAAACTTCATACAGCGTAATAAGCCTGTGATGTTTTAAATATTTATGTTAAATATATTTTTCTTACTTTTAGCTGTATACATGTGTATAGCTAGCTTCAAATAATTCTGAAACTGTATTTCATTATATTTATATTTCATAGCAGCATGTAGATGGCCTCCTTGTCCATCTTGTTATGGCACGTCCAAAGGCTTACATATAATTTCTAATGACTCACTCACTCACTCAGTTTAGTTGGAATGGAACTATTTAATTCGGAGCATTATTCTTGGAGTGGCACAAACCTATAACTTACAGATATGTAGTGGTACGTTGAGTATAATGTAAACAAATGGCAATTTAATTTTTAGTTCAACTCTAAAGTAGAAATTAGTTTGAACCAGTATGAGTTATCTAATACTATGTGGAGTAAATTTACTGCATGATAATCCACGAGGCCTAACAAGATTCTTTCTTTTTCATTATTTATTCACTGCTAGTGGTTCTCAACTGATTCTTCAAACAGAATTTAAATCTAGCAAATGAAATAAATGCAAGTCCAATCCAAATTCTTTCTGCATTTTGAATTTTGTATCAAAATTGAAAGTGAATAGTATAAAGAAATATTACCAGTTAATGGCTAGTTTTTTTAACTTTATAGGTTTTTCTTACTCTCAGAAAATAAAAAAGACATGCTCAGCAAAATTATAATGGTAGCCTGCCAAACATGATGACAAGCTGAAACAAAACAATGTGAGGTACAAGAGTCATGACTGAATCACATTCCAGAGCCGTTTTATTTTCGTAACTATAAAAAAGTCAGCTCCAACCAGTTTTAATTACAGGCAGTATAAACTGAACAGGATTTATGATGGCAATTCTGATAGCCTTAAACTGCTACATTGCAAATTATAGTATTACAAGTGTACGAGTATAAGGAGCCAACATTGACGATATAATAGATTTAAAACAAAGAAAACAAAACTGTTAAAATGTACATACTCAATTTTTAGAGCGGCTTTGTATGTAACTAATTTTGAAAAGCTCAATACTCAAGGCTGCAAACAGTTGGGTTTTGATCCCAAAATTTATCAGCTGCATAAGGTCATTCGTAAGCTGACTAACAAAAATCATAGTTCTTGTTCCACCCTGCAACCAAAAAAGCCCTACTAGTAAATAAAGCAATTTAGGAACCAATACAACCCAATTTGGTTTTCTTAGTATACAGTATACCGATATTGTTTGGATGGTAAACAAATTTTCAATGTTTATATAGCAAGCTTGCACTGTGAGTGACCATACTACTAACTAACTAGCTGCAGACAGAAAATAGCAAAACAAACGAGGAAAATTATATCTTACGTAGAGTTACTAATTTTGGGTTGACCAAACATACTAGACACTAGAGAACATTACTTCATAGAGTGTGTTTTGTTTATCCCTTGTGCTTCCACGTCAGCCATTTGCTTATTTACGATCCATGCATAAGTTACACAAATGTTGCTTGAAATGTGCCTCTTAAACTGGCCAAAAGCGGAAAAACTTAATGCGCTTGTTTGAAAATTGTTGCATACAACGAGCAGCAAGTTGTATGGTTTTACCCTTTTGAACCTGCAAGGATCAACGCAGGACTACTGATCAATTGGTTTCATCTATGGGATTCCCATTCCCATCATGCCACTATTATGTCACAAAAATCTATACTATATTGAATGAAATTGGATTCTAAATAACTACTCGTATGCGTACTGACTCATATTACTTCTATGGTGCTAACATTTATTGTGTCCTTTTAATGATTAAAAGCCCCTTTCATAGAAATTTGTTTCTTCTATATGGATGCGTGCCACTCATCAGGGATTTTATTCTCCTTGTACTTTTATGGATGCTTCTCCTTGAAACTTGGTCCTCATTCTATCAACATATTGAGAACCATGACTATGAATGAATCCCAGTGAGTTCCAATCCAAAACTCCTTGCACGCAGGGAAAAGGCGCGTGTCACTCAAATTTTAGAGCATTTATAAATATAAATATATTATTAGGTGTATGATCTACACTTATGGGAGCCAAGAAGTCGGGAAAAATATTGTTCTTAAGAACAATTTTAGACGTGAATTAGAGGCCAGGATTTTTTTTACAACAAAGCGAGTTTTCCATTATGCATGCATTATGTTTGATTTTATGATCGTAGTTGTTATGTTTTTAGTTATGTATTCACACATACATACCATGCGACATCTAGTGATGCTCGTGTAATCAATTTGTTTTGTAGTAGCCACTAAATTCTAATGTAGTAAGGTGTGAGTTTTCCTGGACTAC